>Ga0209367_1000164_pt1 | contig 51726 bp, 23 predicted proteins | sample WorMetLIZISLAND2_FD_187412 | JGI IMG/M metagenome (GOLD analysis project Ga0209367, IMG submission 187412) | Marine gutless worms symbiont microbial communities from Max Planck institute for Marine Microbiology, Germany - Olavius geniculatus... ... | reverse complement strand
CCTATATGGGGAGCAAAAACCCCTGGGCGGATTGAGCCCAAATTTTGTTTGGTGGTAGGCGTCCATGACGTAATCACGCCATTAAAATTTGGTGACGATCGGTTCGGGGGTTTTTGGTTGGCTGAGGGTCAAAGTTTGCATTTTCCCATATACTTTGAAGGTCGTCCTTACAACACTCACACTACCGTGTGAGGTGTGATACTGGTTGACAACCTTGACATACATCAGAGACTGAACGGTAGTTCAAGCCATGTGTTAACGGCGACTACTCTTTCCTATGGGAAAGGTAAAAATTCGACCCCCACAAAATCAAAACCCCTGATCTGATTGAGATAAAATTTGCCACGGTTGATTACGTAGACTAGATGACTCCTCATGCAAAATTTCATGTAAATCTGCACAAGGGGGGCTTCTCGGCAAATAGATGAAATATACGCAAAAATTTTTCCAACTGTACTTCCAACCTTTTTTCAGAAACTCACCTACAGGTCAGACCCTTTGGCGGATTTTTGTGTGCGATGGCTCAAACGACGCGGTCTCGCGCAAGGATGTGCCTTTTGAGGGTTAAAAAATTTGAAATTAATATTTAACGTATTTATTCAAAAAATTCCACACAATTACAAAAGAGCCTATGAGGAAAATTAAACAATTCTTAAAACGGTCATAATATTGGCTGTGTATAAGATAAAGTCGTAATTGTTGGTTCTGTGGTATGGTTTTCGGTGATATTATTCAGCAGCACATTGACACACAGTGTGATGCGGGCAATATCACCTTTTGTAATTTTTGCTGTTTTCGATGCGCAAGTCCTTAAATGTTGCCGTTAACAAGTGTATAAACTGATGTCTTGTACATTTATGTACAATAACGGTCGATGACGACAAGTCACGTCAAGCAATTAAGTCCAATGATAGCCAACTATCAGTCAGCGATGACAAAAAAAATTGTAAGTAACTGGTCAGTGATCACAGATTTTAGCACACAGGTGAGAAACGACGGTTTCCCAATCATGCAAGTTAATTAATATTAGGCCTATGCACAACAGCAAATGCAGTTTACGGTAACAATAATTTCGCGTTACTCACTCAGAGAAGAAGCGTCTTCAAACCGTATGATGTAGAGCGACAGCGTCGATTGCCACGTTTGCTGTTGTTCTTTTATTAGACTGCTGTTTTGGAGACTTCCCTGGATAGTCAAATATTGATTGTCCCTGACCGACGGACCTCCAGGCACGGCTTTCATCTTTCAGGTCAACACGACATCACTAAGGCCTAGAATAATACATACAGTGGCGTATCCGAACTTTCGTCAGAGGCGGGGTTTGTTTCTTCTCAACCTGCACTTTTTTCATTTCTCCTCTCTTTTTTGGCAATTTTTCCTACTTTCCCTGTTCGTCATTTCCTTTTCTCGAGGTCCGGGACAGCCCTAATAGATGGGGCCTAGGCGTGCAGTCTCCAGAGATATTATCTCCAAATTTGTAAAACTTTAAATTGGATCATATGGTTTGTTGCATCGTGGTGGCGAATATAAATAGTCAGTCTGTCCAGTGTTTCCGTTTTCACGAACAACTTTTGTCAGCATCTGAATCCGCCACTGATCATCAAGAGGCGCTTTCCTCATCATCTAGGATTTTGCGTGCCTATCAGCAGCCTCAGTGCACAATGACGAGATGACTTGACGTACATCAGAGTGGTCCAAAAAAGCAAAACCCCTGCTTTTATTTTGCGATAACCTACGCAAATGTACGCCTATTTTAAACATTTTTACACTGCTTCAACAAGAAATTCATAACACATCAAAACAAAATTACCCCGGACACCTTACGTTTATTATGTAATCACCGCCTAGCAAAGCACACATTACTCCCAAAGGTGACGTGACATGTTTGCTTATCGATGTTAATGCTTCATCAGTAACCTCTAAACTAAAAAGCAAACACTAGCCCTACGTACTACACTGTGAGGAATAAAAAGACACCAAAATTTATCGATCGTAACTCGAAAATTGATTATCACATTTTAATAATTTTTGATACGAATATTCTAGACATAACTGGCTATCAAATTATGTTCCCACCTTGCCAAACGTCTGTTTTGCGCTACCTAGGAAAAACAGAACAAACGGAATGGTGCATTTTTGTTCAATGCAGTGTGATTGTTTGTTTAAAATAACACACACATAGCACCTTCTTGTCTTAATTTCTAGCACTTTGGCTAACAGTTTATCTAATTGTTCAGTTGTGCTACTGCTGACAGTAAATATCTGAAATATTGGCCATTTGCGTGAACACAGGCATACAGATGCATTTTCTTGTGCTCAGTGTCGACAGTGTTTTGCTCCAGACTCACCAGTTGCTTCTTGAGTTTATCAACTTCGTAAACAGCGTTGGGTAAACTCACTCACCCCAAACATTGTCAAATGGATTGAGGTCAAGGCTGTTGGGGGCCACATATCTCAAAAGATAAAATATATTAAGGTTTTTTGTTCATTTTAATGCACATTTTGCTGGTTCTGCTTTCCCGCGTAGTGCAAAAACAGGCGTTCAGTGAGGTGAATATTTGAACGGCCATTTGATGCCCAGTTTTGTCTGAAATATTTTTAGCAAAAATTTTTTTAAAAATCTCGTTATCCCTCCTTAAGTTACTATCTATAATGTCACAGATGTTTTTGGTGTTTTTGTTCTTTTTGCGCCAATTTCATATGTTCTGTTTTCTCCAGATAGTGCAGAAACAGACGTTCGATGAGGTGGGAATATAAATGGTTATTTGATGGTTAGTTGTATCAGAAATGCTCGTAGCAAAAATTATTAAAATACGATAAGCCACCTTCAAGTTACGATCGATAAATTTTGGTGTGTTTTTTTCTTCACAGTGTATATGCCGCTAGTCAAACGAGGTTGCACTGTTCGATATGTCCACCGCCATTCTTCAAAACACATTACCGACGACGACGCAACTCGTTGATGCTGCTTTCAATGAAATGTTGTGATAGCTTTTACCACTTGGTGATTATCACTCTCTTCAGTTCATCCATCGTGTTAACTATTCGTCTGTGATAGACTCGTTGCTGAAGGCCCTTAAACAGCGTAATCCACGGGATTTAGATTAGGGCTGTTGGGGCACATATCAATCAGACTTGATGAAGTCGACGTTCTTTTTCAATAAAGGTGAGGCGTCCAGCGTAATTTTACTTTATACATTATGGACTATAGAGACCTTGTTGTAATAGTGAACATGGTTAAAACCGGTGTACATTTGCGGAAGTTATCGCACATTTAAAAAGAGGATTCGTTTTTCTGGATCTCCCGGATACCTCCCGGGTAAGTGTGTCTGACGTGTGACGTCAACTTGTCATTTCATCATTACTATTGTGCATTAAGACTGCGGGTCGGTACGCAGGTGATGAGGAAGCGCCCCTTGATGTACCGGCAGTCTTCCTGTCGAGACTGAGTACAGTTTTGAACAACTTGTGTACAGCTTGATCTTCAGGCTTTCCTAATATGCATAGGCTTACTTTAAATTACTGTATCTGAGGTACTCCAGCGATATTGATGAAAGGAAGTCGCAACAATTTCGTGACAACATTTTTCAAGAGCAAAACAAAAACTTAAGTTTTAGTCCTCGAAACGACTTGAAAGAAGACCGAAGTCTGCACCACTCTATACCACATTTCAAGTGATTTAAGTTAATGTCAGAGTGGTCCGATGTTCTCAGTGGCATCCTTCAGGGTTCAATACTTGGGCCTGTTTTGTTCATTATTCACATCAATGACTTAATTGAGTCATGCGGGGAAGATGCCAAAATTTATCTTTTTTGCGGATGATGCAAGGCAATATAATCATATCAATTGTATAGTTGACGCAGAAATATTACAGTCAAGAAATGATAAATTCACAAACTGGGCTCACAGATGGTTAGTTAAACTCAGTACAAAGAAATGTAAGTCGATGTCATTCCATCAACGTCAGTATGATACTACAAACAATAGTTTCACATACAAAATAGATGGTGTTCTATTAGAACAGGTTGAGTCGTATAAAGATCTTGGAGTCTCGTTTGATCCTTTTTTGTTGTTTGATCAACATATTAGCAATAAGGTCAATAAAGCATATTCGATGTTGGGACTTATACAAAGAAACTTCCGAGAATTATCTCGGGAATGCTTTGTTGTTTTGTATAAAAGTTTGGTAAGACCACATTTGGAATATTCTAATATTGTTTGGGCTCCTAGAAGGATGTGCGATATAGAAAAAAAATGAAAAGTCCAAATGAGGGCAACAAAATTAATTAGAGGTCTTTCTAGTCGTTCTTATGAAGAAAGATTACGTGTTTTGCAATTGCTAACTTTACGCTATAGGCAATTAAGAGGGGATATGATTCAGTTATATACATATGTAAATAACAAGTAAGATACCAATTTTGTGTTGCAGTTGCAGTATAAATCAGTGTTAGAAAAGCGATATGATACAAGGGGTCATAGATATAAATTGGTGCCCCAGTTATGCAAATATGATCTCCGGAAACATTTTTTTTGTAAAAAAAAATTAGTTAGGTTATGGAACTCACTGAAGATGTTGTATCAGCATGCAGTTAGTAGTTTTAAGAGACGTTTAGATTTAATCTGGCGTGGTTTTAGTTTGTATTATGATTACAAATCCGTCATCTAGTGCCGGAAGCCAAGGTAAAAACAGTATTAGTTTAGTTTTTGTTGATATTCGTATTGAAGTTATCTACTTCGGACGGAAATATCCATTGATGATGATGATGAAGATGATATAGGCTATTCGATATCGTGCGTATATCTGACTGACAAGTGCAGGATTTGCTGCAGCGTTGTGAAATTGATCATATAGAGCAGGTTGTGAGAGGCACACCTGCTGGCAATAGGCCTCCTGCTCCACGGCGACTTTTGAACGAGCGCTCTCCTCACGCCGTTGTTGTGTATTCGACCTACGCGCTGCAGGCAGCCAAGCGTGTACAGTAAGCGCTGCTCAGTGTGACTTTTTCATGCCAAAAATGCTCACGTGACACCGGCATCATAAAGAAAACACAATTTTTTTGCCATATACCACCCACTTAATATGTTCTCGTATTTAACTCGTTTTAAGTGTAGTTTTTTTGTGCGTAGATTCCAGTTTGACTGAAACGCATGAGTTTAAAATGCATGTCATCTTACAGACGCTTTTATTAATCGTATATAAACATGGACCTTATAACATCAAACTTAGCCGATAAGACTCAGATGATAGCTTAGCTTCTTACGCTACCCTTAGTTTAGTATTAGCAAATGAACCAGCGTTCATGGCTAACAAAAGTTTTAACTAAGGCATTCGATCACATCGATAATGCTTGTCCACAAGCATATTGGTTCATAGGCCCACTATGCTTGCAAAACGCAATACTAACTATTTTTAGTATTAATGTAAAAGAGAAAACAGCTATTTATGTAGGCTTAGTTATCGCTAGTAGAAAATGGAAAGTTTTTGTCTCGTTCAAAAAAGCCATAATTTGTTGTTTTAGCTTCGTCGTCGTCATCGTCAGTTGCAATGCCCGGCCGATGTTGTACCATCTCTTTTGTGTTGCACTCGTTTAGATGATGAAGGATCAAACTACTTCATCAGGCTAGTTCTTGGTCTTCCTGACTCTTTCTTGCTATCGAACTAGGACTACATGTACCTGTTCAGTTTAGATGGTGAAGATATATCGCACTGTTATGCACGTTGGCAGACCATTTATCTGTCCTAGCTAAAAAAACGTTTGAGATTTCATCGGGAAAAAGTGTGATCGTTAGAAACTGAATTCAAATATTGACTACTAATGCAATACGAAGCAGACACAGCCTGGTTAAAATAACACCTAGCTAGAGCTGTGCTCGCGGAGACTGCAGCGACCGACCAAGCGTGAAGCGCAGCGCAGTGAGCAGTAGCCGTCAATCATCGAGTTGCGTCACCATCTATTCTGTAGGCTATCCTGGTGCGAACTGACTGTAACAACTAGCTGGTCTGACATAAGTGAAATATACGGTCCTGAGAGTCGCGACGCCACAACGTAAGTGATGACTTTCTTCATCTAGTTAGCTCTGCGTCTTATTTAATAAAGCAAACTTTAATGTATAAAGCAAGCTGTATAACCGCCGATGACTCATCCACGTTGGATTTAAGTTTCTTGAATTTGACGTTGACTGTTTGGCATCAAAGCTTCTGTTCTGTAGGACTACAGTCGTTCAACGTGGATTTTTAGACGAACAGACAACGACAACCATGTCAATAGCTAGACAGTTACTTAAGTACGATCGAGCTATTAACATGGTTGTCGTCGTTTGTTCGTCTGTCTGTCACGGATGTATTGTGGCTAAACGGTGAGTCTTAGAGGATCGCGATGGTGCCGTCGAATAGGGCGCTGGTGATTTCCTATTGGCTGTCAATAGTAACCATATCTCCATCTGCAGCCGTATGGCCGCAATTTTCAGTGGAAAGTTTTAAAATATAAGTGGCCATATCTCGGAAACGGCGAGAGATAAGGGCAATGTTACTATTAATCATTAATAGGAAGTGGCATACGTCCTTTCAGATAAGATGAAAATCATCGACCTTGGATGACCTTCAAGGTCACTGACAACCAGTACGGTCGGCTATCATAGCAACAGCTGGGCTTTTTGTTCATTATATCTTTATCACAGCAAATCAGACAACGTATTTCTTGAAACGAATTTCAAACAACTTTTAGTGGCACACCGTGTACATAAATTTGTCAATAATGCGAGATTATAGACTACCAAATAGCCTTAAAAGAATTTGCATATAGGAAGCCTCGAGAGCTCATATCTCTTACTATTCACGTCACGTGCGTTAGATGACCATGCGGGTTCAGTTAGCAGTCAGAAGCTTTAAACTCATACGGTTCATCTACACTGTTTTTGTTACGTAGGATTTGTCGCTTTATCGCGCTTTAGCATGTTGCACTTTTCAGCCATGCTAAATAACAACAACTAATCTGTCTGACTGTTTATCTGCTTATTATGACTCGATGGTATTTTGGTAACATATATTTTTCAGTACAAATTGCCGATTTGTTTTGTCACTGTTCGGTTATGTCAGCAGTTCACGTTGAATGTTCGACATAAATCCATCATCAGATCAACAAAAGTTCCCAAATAAACGATTAAAATTCAAAGAAAAAGCTGCGGTCATATGTTCATTCAAATGTCCATACTGGCGCGTCCGCGTGCAAGGCAGCATGGTCGTTTTGCAGTTGTCATGTTGTCACGATTGTGGCGTATATCTTACATGTAAAGTTAGGCTTCTCCGAACTCTCGACTACTGTACGGTTTTGTGCACGTTTATAATTACCTCACCAGGTAAAGACCACATTATCGAAAACTCGATAAAAAAACTCGTAAAAAGGTTTAATTAATCAGTGAGCGTAAGGCAGTATCAATCATCAGCATAACAACTTTCTCTGATTATTGTCTGATTATTTCTCTGATTCTTGTGGGATTTAGAAGTTTTCGATCTGACGATCTCTCCGTGAAACCATATTACTTTCGGGTTATTTTCTAATTAATATGAAAGTACAATGAACAAATTTTTGCCGGATACGCGTTTTTACCCACGCTGACGATCACGCGTGAAGCGTAAATTACGTAAAACAGCTGCCTGGAGTGATAGAAGAGTGTGCGTTAAAAACGAACTCAGGCACTCTACATTCCTCAATCGATGACTGTCGCTACTGTTAGTGAGCCTACGCTTGTCCGGTCGTGCGTGACAGGGCCCACTGCGCCCACCCGTGGAGTCATCGACATTTATATGCCCAGTAGGCCTACTCCAGACATAACGATAGAGCAGGATAGTACGAGTGTGACCTTAAAGTAATATTATTTTAACTATCGCACTGACTATATATCTGGCAACCGGATAAATAGTCCAAAAACTATTTATTCGGTTGAACGAAAACGAGGCTCTGCGAGGCTGCTAAGTCATAAATACAATTATATTCGACAGACAGCATCACCAGCGAGCGTTGCACGCTAGCGACAGCGTTATGCATATTGCAGTAGAATTAGAGTTAATATTAGGGTTAGGGTTAGGGTTAGCGTATTTCAGATATTTATGTGACGATAGATAGACACCGACTAAATCTGTAACATTGGACATGAATTCGAATGTACTGGAGGCAGAGTACACTTGCTAGCTGCTAGAGTTAAAGTCGTCGGTTGGCCGGCTTCGGTGAGGGCGTATGTCGTCAGCGGCACGACGAGCACCTGGCAGAGACACGGCTTTAGCCGGTAAGGTGCTATCCGTACCGGCTAAGGCCGTCCAACACAGCTGCCGGATAAATAGCGGCTAGCTGGCGCGGGTAAAACCGGATATTTATCCGATAACCGTGTGAATAGCCGCTAGGCTATTGATACGGCTGCCGGATAAACATCTCGTGTCTTTAGCTACTGTATAGCTATGTACATGACGGCGGACACTGAACAGTATAACACGCCGATGTCTAAGTAGTCTGTGCTCCTTGTCTTCCGGCTAATTACATGTATTCTACTTTAGCAAATGATTCTTAATGACCGTGATGCTTTTTGTAGTCGATCACATAACCGCTAAGACTTAGCCAATTTGTTGCTTTTCAGTCGTGTAAACGAGTGTTTACACCGTGATTGTTTACACCGTGGGGCCAAAAAAGCCACTTTACTTTTGTCCATATCTTCGCCAATTGACCGATTTTCAAAACTTTTTTTACTTGCACACTCTGCAGACAACTTAATTGCAATAATGCGATTATTATAGATTTCATTACCCCGTAAATGCCTCTCTACACAACCTTGTGAAATATCAATGAAATGTGCATACATAACGATAATAACAAACAAACATTTTGATAAAATTTAAAAAAACACACACTTCAGACAAACGTTGCAGTGAATGGTCTGTATGACACTAGACTGTTTTGGTATAACACAGTCTAGTGTCATACGAATCATTCATCGCAATGTTGGTCTGAAGAGTTTTTTTCATTTGCCTAAATTTTTGTTATTGTCGTTAGTTTTTGCTTACATTTATATTTCACAAGGTAGTGTAAAAACGCATGTACCGTGTGGTGGGATGTATAATAATCATATTATTGCTAATTGTCTACGGAGTGTGCAAGTAAAAGAATTTTAAAAATCGGTCAATAATTGGCGAAGATATGGACAAAAGTAAAGTGGCACGCTTTTTATGGCCCACGATGTATATTAAGCTACTATCGAAATCTAAACATCCCTCTATTGGAGGATTTTTTGTGTCCTGTCTATGCATATACAGTAGGGGCATAATATTATCGTGTTTGTTGCTCGTGATGTCGGCGACTGAATAGCGGACCTACTTGTAGGCCTAGTTGTGCGTGTACAGTCAGACGTAATGTTTGCGAGTGCAGATCAAGAGACCTCGCTGGCTGGCAGGCTGGCTGTAGCTCGTTCGTCATGACGAGCTTCGTCGTCGTGTGCCTGCTGCTCTCGATCTGCTGCCAACTGGCCGCAGGTGAGTTAATTCTTCTCCGTTAGGCCCAGTCTCCACTATTTCGATTTGTTGTGGATTTGTCGTATATAGTGCAGCAAATTTACGACAAGTTGAAGCAAGTGCAAGTGTAGTCTGGGCCTAAGTTCTAGCTGTTTTACGTTCGTCACGCATCGCTGGATTGACGACGCCCGATCTTTCTTTTCTCTCCCTTCGTCTGCCCTCGTCTCGTCCCCTCTAGTCTTTACTCTCTGACTGTTTCGTCGACCGTTGTGCCACCGTGTGGTTGACACTTTACGCACATAACGTAACGTTACTGCTGTCACGACGTCGACGCCTTCATTGTTGTTGTTGCGAGGACACGGCGTCATTGTTGAAACGCAAACAACATGCAGGCATAAACAGTATTACAGTAGTTTTTTTTTTCAAAACCTCTGCACGAGCGCTTCCTCACTGAGTGCGGATCTGTTTGCTTCTAGATAATGCGAACTTTTAAAGCCTTTTTACCGGATATGATACAATAATAAATTATAGGCTTTCGCAATACGGTAAACACTATACATAACGAATAAAATCTGAGAAGGTTCTCATACTAACGCACGAGATTACTGAGAAGAAACGACAAAGAACTAACGGGAAAACAACAGATGCAAAACGAGTTTTATCGATTTCTACATTGCTACAATTTTTTCCAACGTTTTGTTTTCTCGCACACTCTATAGGTTTTTAGCTTTTGGTACTCTTTTGCAATGTCGGGCGAATTTGTGCTTTTGGAACATTTGAAACGCTATTATAAATAGTAAGAATACGAAGTTAAAATAATCAAGTGATGCACTGTGCTTGACGGAATTACATGCTGAACCGAATATTATAAGGTAACGATAACTTACGGGTTTTACGAGTTACAACAGAGAAGACGGTGAAATGAAGAAACGCTATAAGATAAACAATGACTGTCCTGCGCGTGTGCTTTTTAACCGATCGTACTTACTTAGGGTCTTATCTATGGCACAAGGTTCTGTCTGTCTGTCTGTCTTTCTGCCTGTTGTCTTTGACATACACTGTGTCTGGAAAAAAGTAACCTCTTAGACATCGTACAATAAAAATGTCAAATCTGAACAAATTTGGATACAATTTCGTATGCTAAATTTCCAGTAAATTACTAAAGGGATCGCCAAATTTCAATAAAAAATATTATTACTTAGCGGAGTTTTTAGTTGTTGAATATCAAAAACAGAATATATCTGTTACCAAAATGGCGTTACATAAGTAAAACTTTCTGTTATTGTACATTCGCGTAACTTTAAAAACAACGTCTGATTTTAGCAAACTTTTACTCACAATGCACTATTTATTGCCAATAAAATTACTAAATTTTAAATAAATCTGCCAAAGAAAACAATAGTTACAACGGCTTTTGCGAAGTTATTCCAAAACACTACAGTTTCGGGTTTTTGTGTTTAACGTTATTCACTAAGACCTGAAACTGAAGTATTTTGGGGTGACCTCACAAAGGCCGATGTAGCTATTGTTTGTTTTGGCAGATTTAGCTAAAATGTGGCATTTTGACTGCCATTAAACGGAGCATTATTGATGCAGAATTTTGTTAGAGTTAGCTGCTGTTTGTTGAAGGTATGCAAATGTACATTAACATAGGTGTTTACTTGTGTAACGAAATACAGGTAACGGATATATTTTGTTATCGATATTCAACAATCAATAACTTTTTTAAGAAATAACATTTTTCAGCGCAATTTAGTGTGCGCTTTTGCAATTTACAATGGATTTAACGTGCTGAATTTTGTTCAGATTCGTTTAGATTTGACATTTTTATTGTACGGTGTCTAGGGGGTTACTTTTTTGGACACAGTGTATGTACTGTGGCTAAACGGTAAGTTGTAAGGGGTCAGTGATAATAACGTTGTGCGATGACTAGTTCCTATAGGCTGTCAATAATAACAATGCTACCATCTGCAGCGGTTTGGCCGCAATTTTCAACGCAAACATGCTGCCTGCGCCTATCACCCATTTGCCGTATATTCTTGATTGTAACGTTTAATATAGCAGCGTTAAAATGACATGTATAGAACTGTAGTTATCTCCTGGAAATTGCATTTTCTCCGTGACTAAAAATCGGGTGCTGGCTTGGGACATAAACGGTACGATCTGCCCACCAAAGCGACAGCTGGGCTTTTTGTTTTGTAACTTTATCGTTGTACGCGTTTTCGGGCTTAAATAAATGACAATAACGACGACGCTGAATAGTGATGCTGATGATGCTGATTGGCAGGTGCGTGTTCCGGCGACGTGAGATGTCCGGCGACATGTCAGACAGTCAGAAACAGTGATGGCTGCGTCAGCTGCAACTGTACCAGTACCACGCCATCACCTCCGCCCTCGTGCCAGGTACGCCGCATCACTCGTTCACTGCACTGCAGCCAGCCAGTGATAATTAATTAATCGACACGTCGTTAACTACACCGGGAGCTGTATGCGGTAATGATTTACGTTGATCACATCGACAGTCTAAACTGACTTGTAAATATTGGCACAGCGACGTGTTTAAAACGTGGTGGGATCTTCAATAATTTCCCGCTGATTGTGCCAATAAAAGAATTGTGATGATGAAAATTAATCAATATTTAGCAAAGATATGGCCAACAATTTGGCGGCATCGTTCTATTCACGTTGTACAACTATAATGACGTATAGCGGATAAAGTTGTGGGGGTGGGGTAAATGCAGGTAAAAGCCTACAGGCCGGAAGTCGTGCCTGATGCCCATTAATTGATGAGTACAAATTATCAGTTATAAAGCGCAGCAGCAGCAGCAGCAACAGCAGTGACGTGGTATATTTATGACTGCACACACTGCTTGGCACATGACGTGCTTGCTGGCCATACGCCGTGTTTACAGGCCAGTTCCTATACTACTGACGTACGAACATAAATGTAGTTCTGAAATAAGCATCGCATGGAAATCAGTCACGTAAGCCAAAAAGCTTGCTCGAATTTTCTTATGTTCTGCGCTTTCTTTTAAAAGTGTACAATAAAATTTTATAATACATTAAGATTGTTGGAAATTTGTGATTACTTCGGTTACAGAAACTGCTATAAAGTGAAGTTATGAATAACTGTAAATTTTTTTTAATTTACCCCCGTTAGTAAAATTAATTCATAAACCTACGTAAAACGCAATTTTTATGAATTGTAGTCATAGAATTATTTCCATGATTGTAATCTCATATCATGAGACGAGACGCGTCCACTGGCTAAAAGTGATGTCACCCCCGTGTCTTCTCCTCACCACAAACCCATTGGTCTGAATCAATAAATGCAGCATTGCTAGGCTTTTGCTGAACATGCCACCTACAGTATCATCTATCTGGCTGCCTGCTACTGCTGCAGGAATACCTGGTTGCCAGGGGCAACGTCGATAAATAAGCGTGCTGCGTGCACTCGCTGTCAGTACACACCTCTCAGCAACATGCTATGCAGGTGGTTTTGCTTAGCTATGACAAAGACGTCTGTGCGTCGTGTGAGTGTCACACCACACCACAGTGGTCACACTGCTCGCTGCATTGTGTCAAAACGACGCAAGCTAAGATCAGAAAATCTTTACTGTCTGATCCTTGAAAGACGCTACTATCAAGATTTTAAAGGGTTTACCGAAATGCGAAAGGTGTCATCTCGATTGAAAACTCTGAATGAAAGGAGGTAGGGAAAATATGCGACGTTCAATCAGAAAGACGCTGCATTTCGGAGACGGGTTGCCTGATGTTGCCAAGGTTTACGTATTTTCAACGAAACCCCGACGCATTCGTTTCTTCAGAGTTACTGCTATACTTTGCGCTATAAACAACAGACAACGCACGTTTTATTTCTATATTTCTAAATTTAAATTTCTCAATTTACATTCAACGTCTAATTGCATATTGTTTATGCTGTAAGTAGCGTAGTTGTAAAAACAACGCACGTACGTGGTTGTTATACTGATGCAGGATATAACGTGCGCCGATAACGAAGTATGTGAGCTGGTGCTGGTGCAGTGTTTTCGAGCACCTTGTCCACCGCTGCCTCAATGTATCCCACGTTCCTCAGGTACCTCGAACAGTTGCTTATTCGACTGCAGTTTCTCTCCAGACAGCACACTGTTGGAGTATTCTGATGTTGTCTTCAGAACTGCATGTTGCTAAAGTTAAGATAACTCAAGAATCAATTTTCTGTTTGAACTTTTCCTCATTTATCGTAGCTTTTATATCGTCGCCAACAGTGGCTTACCCAGGAATTTGTCTTGAGGTAACAATTTCTATTAATTACTGACTGTATAACTCTTTTGTACCAAATTTATTAATAGTGAACCAGGATTGTTGGAGTTAATTTTTTTTAAAATGCAGCAGGTGTCTGGTTTTTTCAGACACATTGTATACTCTTATTGTGTATGACTGTACTGTTTTAACAGTTGTAAAACGTATGCGATTGTCATGCGCTTATTAAAGGCTATACTCTTGACTTGACCTTGACTTAATGATTGGTACGTGTAACAGCCGACGACTTTGCGGTTGTGTTGTTTGCGTTTGACCGACGCAAGGACAGTAAAAGATTTACTTGCTTACTTACTGACGTAGATTCAGAAGGCGGGCAAAGTTTGCCATCGCTGTGCACAATGCCGTACGAGGCTGGGTCGTGCGGCCACACACACGTCAGGTACTATTATGACGCTGGTGAACGCACCTGCAAACAGTTCAGCTACAGCGGTTGCCTTGGCAACGACAACAACTTCCTCAACTTCGTCGACTGCATGACTGTCTGCGGAAGATTCTCGTCCAGTCCCAGCGGTATGTCAACTGCTGCTGTTCCTTGCTTACTGCACGCTACCCAGCGCTCTAAAAGTCTGCAGTACCGAAAGCATATAAGACTACTAAGTATTGGCAGAAGTTACTAAACTCTTTTTAACTCACGGTGCTACAAGCTACAACATGGACCATTCAACGATTTCCTACTGTACACACTCGTATTGGTAGTCAAACACCTACAGGAATATTGCACATTGTTGAATGACTTAAGAGCAACGTCTATCTTATGCATTATTGTTTGCTTCTACTGCAACTCAGGCGACTTTCTCTAATTTTTTGGTGTGCTTTTCATGTCCGACTATGTGGCCGTGTTAGATAGCCACAATACATGTCTTTCTTTGTTTGTCAGTCAAGTCTGTTCGTCCGTTTGTCTCGTACTGGTTTTTACTAACTGGAAAACAAAATAACACGGGAAAATCTAGATTTGCGCGAACTTTCGCCAAGACACGAGTGACCGATTTGCCAGATTTTGATTTACAAGGTCATAAGTCATGCAGACAGCCGCATAATATTTCCGCGCTAGGCTGACATATAGCGCCGACGTATTTTCTGGCATTTGATAATAATACCATAATTGCTCGCGCTAAACACTGCAGTTGATTGCAATTTATCGACAGTGTCTAAGTCGTGGACGGGCGTGCCCGCGGCATCACGGACACCCCCTCCAGTGACGCCCGACCAGGCATTCGCCTACTGTCAACTGGACGCAGACTACGGACTGAGCTGTAAGTCGGCAGATGAGACGGCTTGGTTCTACAACCGGACATCCGGCGCCTGTGAACAGTTCTTGTTTGGCGGCTGCCTGGGCAATCAGAACCGCTTTCTGTCTCGGTCGATCTGTCACAGTGTCTGTGTGCTGCGTTCTGTCCACCCCTCGACCACGCCGAGTCCACGACAGCGCACCAGCCCGGTCAGTCAGTCATCATCATCATCCGATCATCGTCGTTATCGCAGACGTAAAAAGTAAAGTCCTTCTGAACCACAAGGCCATTTTACACCAGTTTAAACTGCCACACCACGCTCATAGGGTTAGTACATCGCGCGGTGTGTCTGTTTATGCCTCAGCTGTAGTTAGTATTCACTGTCTTTACCCAGGGAGGATTGGCCAGGCTGAGTTGACCTGCATGGGTGGCTTGGTTACACACCAAGACGATATACTTGCAAACAGTCGTTGTTCATCTCAGTACTAACCTGGCTCAACGCAGACCAATTTTGTTGATGCGACCAACGATGGTACAAATTAGACCAAATCACCAAACATTTTATGTTGGTTTACAAAGGTTGACATGTTGCAACCCTTTACAATTGACGAACATTCAAACCGCATTTTTAAAAACACGGGAAAGCCGATATATACGCGAACCATTACGCAGAAAAGCGTTACTTCAAGTTTCATTGCGTTAACAGGAGTCTTCTGACCTGGCATCAAAAAGTGTTGCTTTTTGGTTTTGTTGCAGAATAAAGCGAGTAGCTGTTTCTAGATGGCTTAAGTATTTAGCATTTTGAACTCTATTTATGCATTTATGTTTTTTTTTGTATTTTGAGCCTCTATTCTCATGCTTTTATGTTGTCGTGTCTTTACGTTTTTACTTTCATTCCGCTTAGTGTCATATTGTCCTTTCGTCAGCATTCGTTTGTGCCTCTGTGATTGCGTGTTCAGTGCCTAGGCTATTGTCAGTTTGAACGAAATGAAAGGAGATGGACAGATGGAGAATGATTTCTGTCATTGAGACGAGTCGTTTTGGTTATCAGTACTCTACTGCGTGTCCAGGTGCAGCCACGTACACGTCGGACGCCGTCGCCTACGCCATACACCCAGTGCCCTGTGGTTGACTGCGGTGACAAAGACTGCTCAGTCGGCGGATTCGCCAAGGACGCATTCGGCTGCACCCTCTGCATTTGCGATGACCCGTGCCAGGTCTGCTGTCCGTCTTGGATACTAATAATCATCATCGATTGTAGTGAACCTACGAGGGCGGGTAATGTATCGAACGCGTTGCAGTTAATATACTTTATGATACCACGATTCAGCGCACAATATCATCATCATAATATACATGCAGACAATCCTCACTTAGACCCCGAATCCCTACCTCCCTAGCGACGCCCAGTAAAACAAAATCTAAGTCAGTCGCCAGAAAGCGTCAGACGACCGGCGGCTAAATTATCTATAGTGTTTTACTCGTACTCACCAGAAAAAGCGACTTGTCTCGCTCAGCCAACGCCGCATCGGCTGAAAATCGCAAATACTTTCTCTTATTTAACGCTTTCGTTTGGGGTGACCCCCTTCGAATTTATGAAACAGCTTTATTGTTCCTGAAACTACAGAGTCTTCCGGGCAGCCGACGGTGAAGATTTGTACCGTTTTTGACTGATCCACCCGTGTGACGGACGGACGGACAGACAGACAGAATTGCGATGGCTAAGACGCGCTACAGCAGTAGCTGCTGTTGCGCGTAAAAATTGTTGGGGGACGGAAGTGTGTGTTAACAGGCCTTGAGGGTCATTGCACATGACATAAACAACTAACCTGTTGCCCTGTTAGGCCTATGCCTTTTTAGAGTCGCTGGAGAAGCTTAAAGCGCTGCGCAAACCCACTCGCTGGATTTTTAGGCGCAAAAGCAGAAAGACTGCCTTAGCGCGTCTTAGCCATCGCAATTCTGTCCGTCCGTCTATCCGTCTGTCACACGGGTGGGTGGATGAGTCAAAAAAAGGTGCAAGCTAGGGTCACTAAATCTTCACCATTGGCTCCCTGGAAGACTCTAGTTTCAAGAACCGTAAAGCTTTTCCATAAATTTGGAGGAGGTCATTCCGAACGAGGGCGCTAAATGAGACTATGGTAGAAAAATTTGCGATTTTTAGCCAATAAGTCACTGTATCTCAATAACGGTGCGAGATAGGGCTTAGGTTACTATTAATTACTAATAGGAAGTCGTACACTGGCTTTCGATTGCCACGGAATTCAATAACCTTGGATGTTCTTGATCGCCAGAATAAGGGTTTCTATGGATTTTTTGGCGATTTTGGGCTGCGAGACACATTTTAAGAGCGAATTGCGTCGAAACCAATTGAGATAGACATGGAGACGCTGCATGTGAATTTTTCAGCATTAAACGTAGATTTCGAAGGTCCAAGTCTCGATTTTCTAGGTTTAAGAAAACCTGCGCACGATTGCATCGAAGAGTGGTACCCCCGCAAAAGTCGTTATTTTACCGTTGTTCGCCAGTCTTTTGTGTAAACGGTCGCAGATAGGCATGGACATGCTGCTTATCGGAACAAGCAGTAGTGACGAGTTTTTTAGTCGTATCAACATCGATGACGAATGAGTAAATGGCTGGAGATAGATTGACAGTTTGCGAACAGGAACTGCTGTAGGCTTTCGCGCGTCTTCTAAGCATTAGCTCAAATTTCTTGTTTTTGTGGGAAGAGTCAGGAAGGGAAGTAAAAGAAAAGGAAAGAAAAACAAAGGGGAAGGTATAGGAATGAATAAAGTGGAGAGAGGTTGGTGCGACTTGGAGACGGTTGCTTCGTGGTGGTCAGGGGAGGTGGACGCCCTTTTACGCTGTCAGAATAAACGTCACATTCAGCAACAAACAACAACAACGTCGACGACGACGACTTTGGTGCAAGAAGAAGATAGATCTAATAACGCTGATGACGAAAAACGATTGTGATGATGAGCGAAAATTTGCATTCACTGAACTGAGCAGCGAATCCAACAAGTTTGAGTTACGCACATGCAACCCTATAATCATTATTACATTAAAACCTACGACAACAAAGCCTGAAATATGATGCAACAGCGTCCAAAATACGTCTTTACATGTAAGCTAATATGCAACACAAATGTATATAGGATAATGTCGGTTTTTTTCTCTGAAATGCGTACGATTGTCACCTGACACATAACAGAATGTTTGAGACGTTTGCCCATCACTTGAACACGTCACGCGAATTAAGCATCATTACTTGTAGCAACTATGCTACAGCTGCAGCAGCGGCAGGAGTGGCAGGGGCCGAAGAATGCGACGAAGGCAGACAGCGAGAGAAAAGTTTGCGCAGCTCAGCACGAAACTGTTTGCCTGTGATCAGGTAGACGTAGAAGTTGTAGGCGAAAACAAGGTTAATCAGATTATAGATGACCTTGTAGATTTTGGCTAAAACAAATATGTTGCCGCCAATCGGGTTGTGATAATACATCCACCACCACACTGCATACAGAATGTTCAGAGTGCCGTAGAAGAGAGTGAAGATGAGCGAAGTTGCAATGAGCATGACGGTAGGAACGGCCGAGTTGTTGGAGGTTGAAGTCTGGTGATGTGGCTGAACCCCGAGGTTAGCGGCAGCGTTGCTGGCCGCTCGTCGTACTTGCACAGCGACAACCACGTTGATCACTAGAACAGCCACCGGCACGAGCGTTCCAAATACAGTGTTAGTAATGGCAACGACGAAAAGATGTGCTAGATACCAGCAGACCGTGACGACAGCTGCAACTATTAGACCGAGCACTGTCAGACTCACGGTAACTTTCTTCGCTCTGCTTACTGTACACCAGAATTTCGCCTGCTAACACACACACGCACACCCCCTTACACCCACGTGAGTAACTTTACTAACGGATGATGTTAATCCATGTTCTTGTCCTGGTTCTTGGTGTGCAAGTCCTTGTTAACATCACTGGAATCACAACAGTTAACTGTGTGCTGCTAAAGTCACTCACTGATGGATTTAGGCACATTAGGTATCTCCACGCAGAGATTTTATTCAGGATGATTGTTTGCCATTAATTACGTTTTATTACGACAATAGCAGCCGTATTCAGCGAAGAGCATAGTGCAATAATTCATTGACTAACTTGACCTATTAGCAGTGCTTTGAACTTTGATATTACGAGCTCACAGACGCACAGTCGTGGAGCAACGCTGAACGTTCACTTCCGTTTGGGCCACCAAGCACGTTGCACAGTGTAGTTAAGAGTTTATTCAATTAAACGATTAGCTTCTATTTTGCACGCGAAAGGCACAAACGTGACAAACGTACCTTTAGTGGCCAGCAAATGGCAAGTAGACGCTCGACGAAGAATCCGAGTACAAGCAGACGTTCCACGTTGCTACTAGTTGCGATAAGGTACTGAACGCAGTGGAAGAACCAGGTTCCATGCAGGTCTGACGCGTTCAGTGAATTGTAAGCTAAACTGCTAAGCAGGGCGACAATGTCGCTGATGGCTAACACTGCCAGATAGACGGCTGACGAATTCTTCTTGTGAAGTCTCAGCCAGACTATCGTCGACAGAATGTTGCCGGGAATTCCCAGCGCCACACAGACGTACAGGAAAACCTTTACGAACACGCGAATTCTGGCCCAGTCGGGGTCTACTTCGTACGCCGATGGCTCAACTGTAGCGTTGTTTTCATCGACGAATTCACTCAGATTCATCTTCGCGCTGTTTGCGGCAAGCTGTCGATGGTCAATAACTCGTCACAGCTAATTCTGCATCTGCAAGTTATTTCAACAACGCTCACGTGACGCGCGACAGTTTCGGTGCTGCCACCTGAGGAATCAGCGTGCCACAAAATAATAATGCGTTTTGAAAGAATATCCAAATTTGAGGTTTCCGTACAGTGGACTTTTCAAATCTAGGAAGTAGGAACTCAGACGGTTAAAATCTACGTTCTATGCTAACAATTTCATACGCAAGTTGTTTTGATCTATCTCTAGTAATTTCGGTGCAGTGCACTGTTGAAATATATACGCTGCAATTTAAAATCGTGAAAAAATCAGTAAATACACGCATTTTAAATCTTAAGGTCGTTGAAGATCATTAATGTTGTTACTCTTAAAAGCTAGTCAGCAGTGCTTGTGACTTGTGACGATAAGCAGCATGTCTGATTTTTTGTCCGAAGGCTCGGCGACGTCGAAAAACACTTCGGATGAGGAAATCGGTGCATGCAGTCACGGCATGGGGGTACCTCTCTTTGACGTTTTCGTTCGAGGGGATCCTTTTACTCAGCAGCATGACATTTTGTCGCAATAAACCTGAGTTTTTGAGGCAGCTCATGGAGAAGAGTTCATGATACTAGCTTTCAACTTTTTGATAGGGCTGCAGAGTGTGACAGACATAGTCACGGACGGACGGACGCCTAGACGATAGCTAAGACGTGCTTAGCATAGCTGCCGTGCGTAAAAACTACAGACGGCTGTCGGAGTCTTGCATATTATACGCCGCACATGTGACCAGAACTGCGCTGACTCGGATACCAACGAGTTGGCTTATATTTCGAACAATGTGACGTTGTCCTGTAGTGCCACAGCGCTATCAGTGTGTTGCGGTAATCTTATTATATTGTGATGATGATGATGATAATGAGCGGCGGTTGTTGCTGCTGACACAGTAGATTGATTGTTTCTAGCACGTGACTGCTGAAGTCGTCAGTTGTAAGACAAGCAGCACGTTATATTACAGTCGCAGCTAACTGCTAGGCCTACACTGTGTCCCAAAGAAAGCTTCCGCCCAGTGGCGTAGACAAGGGGGGAACAGGAGGTCCAGCCCTTTTTAATTTTCCAGACAAAACATGAGCATACGTTTAAACGGCACTAAATTTGTTAATTTGGCCGGTTTATTTTTCGGGGAAAAATGAAAATTGTTGCTACCAGATCTCATCTTCTAAAGCTAAAATGCGCCAAATTTAATTTCGACTGGGGCTCGGCCCCATATCTCGGTGGGGGAGCTCACAGCGCTCCCCCAGATCTCCTGGCTGGATTTTACGGGGTACTACTTCTAAAAGTGCGGTCACACTAGCGGTCCGGACGGCCGTTCGAACAGTCGTTAAAAGCTCCAACCGTTCTGACGGCCGTTGCTGTTGCGCGTAGAAACGCTATGCCAGGGGGTGTAGACGTACTTCTACACTCCCTGGCTATGCTATGGAAAACGCGCTGCAGCCTATACAGTTTCTGTTGCAGTACTGATCTTTAAGCTTATCCAAGCCTAAGGTTAATAATTTTTGTGTCATTTGAAAGCTAATATGCAACTTCCTGTTAGTGGTCAATAGCAACTTCGGCTCTATCTCGCACCGTTTAGCTGCAATATCGCGTACTGACTTTCTAAATCACCGAAGTTCGATGATTTCTATCTCATCTAAAACGGCGTATGCCACCTCCTATTAGTGATTAATACTAACATTGGTGATATTTTTTACCGTTTCCGAGATGTGGTCAGTTTTCCATTGAATTTTCTACCCCTTCCCCTCATTCAACCCCAAATTTGAAAATGTTTCCCTTGCACTAGGTCGCTGAAATTTGGCACGCCCGAGTTTAAGGCACATAGCTAATTATTCGCGTAAAAAGTTTTTTTTCTCTACGACTCAACGCTTAGCCACAATACATCCGTTACAGACGGACGGACGGACAGACGGCGGACGGATTACAACCATGCCAATAGCTCGACCGTTACTTGAGTACGGTCGGCTAAAAACAGTAGTGCTTGTCATGATGTCGTCGGATACTGTTTTTAGTATTTTATGCAGCTACATGTGTGTATGCGCTTAACATGTGCGTGGATGCAAGATAAGATGTACACGCCACTTGACAATTCAGCAGAGAATCGATTCAACAAGACAGTGTCAGTCAATATTTGTGCAGCAGCTGTAGTAACCGTGTTTTGATGAGTCAAGTTGACGCCAATTGAACATGTTCGCAGCAATTGATCTGCATGACTCTCAGCGCAGCCGTGCGATCTGAATTCATTGACGCCGTGACGTGTTCCATGACGTGACTTGAGATAATACGAGTATGATAGTGACGTGATGTGATATTTCGATTCATTAACTGTCAGACGACCTGCATAAAGCTAAAAAACTAAGTCTGCTTTGAAATAAATCGCTTCGTTTGCAACACGTGGCACTATGAATGTGTTATGACTGATTGATTGATTGTACTGGGATGAAGAAAATTGAAAATCGAAAAAAGACGGTTAATTTAAACCTGAAATAAGATATAACTCAAAAAACTAAGCTTTTTATTTTTGTCATCTCTCTTTAGCTAACGCACCTTACAATAATGAAGGTCATCAGGTCCCACAAACTTAAATTCTGTGTGAGTCAAGTGTAATTTGTTACCTATGCATTTTGAAAATTGATCATACTGAGTACTGTTGTTAGCGGCTAGATGTATGCTGATGCCGTTGCAGGAATCTCCGTGTCCGGCGAACACAGTGTGTGTGCGTATTTCGTCTTCATCGCGAGCAACAGCCTGTGTCGGTAAGCACACCTCTCTTCTGTGCCTCCCTGTCATGCGGACGTCATAAACAAAAGCCACATTACGTGTCTTGCACGTCCGTCCGTTTACCTGTCTGTCTGTTGCGTATGGGCTTTCAACTTGAAAACTGAAGAAAGTAAGTAAACCAAGTGACAAAGGCAGGAGTAACCAAGTAATTCAAGATGGCGGCTGCTGCCATTTTGAATTTTATTTATTGCTCATAACTCGTATACTATAGCATGCATTTGCACGAAATTTGGAATGTTTATTAAGTTTGGGGTCTTACATACTTATATGCCAAAATATTAAACAAAAAAAATTCCAAAATTCGCCATTTTGGATTCTTGCACAAACAGCCACCGATTGACATAAATTAATGGAATTTTTCAGTAATGTCGTCCGCTGCTACCAAAAGTAGATTGTGTGACCAAAATCGACAATAAATTTAAGATGGCGGCGGTCGCCACTTTGAATTCCGTTTGTCGCTCGTAACTTAGTTGCTATTGCACGTACTTGCACGAAATCACGGTTAGAGCTAATGTTGCACAGTTAAGCGAACGGCCACATAATATGTCTGCACTTGGCCGACATAGGCCTATTTTTCTAGTTTTTTTTGGGGGGGGGATAGGGGTAAATTCACAGTTTGCTTCTATCGTGTCTTAGTGCCAGTTGTATTTTGTCGTGTAGTTAGCAGACTGCATATTTTAATGTCTCACTAATGTATACACCTGAACTGAATGATGTTTTTTTTTCTCAATTGTTGCACATGTGTTTAGTTACACCGGGACCAGGCAACTCAACACCATCAGCGACATCAGCCAGCCCACCGCCAGGTTTCATTCTTGTCTTTTGTGTTATTTACGCTCCTATATGTAAGCTCATGGCTAACTGTTATTTATATTTATCTGTCCCATTGTTATAGCATAGCATGGGACAGATTATAAAATCACTTGCGTCTGTCGGTCATTCTGTCATTCTGTCAGTCTGTCAGTTTGTAAACACTCCTAAGGCCGCAATATTGATTCGATTTTGATGAAATTTTGCACAGTGATTTGGGGCCCGAAAAGTAAGATCGAGTTTGTTTGGGATAAAAATCTGATAACGCCTTCCCCTATTTTACCCTTAATTTAAAAAAAATTGCATTACGGCCTATGGGAACTTCAAAGCGGTATAACTCGGTCCCTGAAAAAGATAATTGCGCGCTGTGTTTACCTACTCTCCTATTTTCGGGTCGGGCAATCTAACGGTGTTATTTAAATTTACACCTATCGACCTCTATTGCCATAGCAACCATTCAAAAGTTGCAAAATTTTGCATAACAGCCAATGAAGATTTCAAAGCGGTATAACTCGGTCCCCGTAAAAGATAATTGAACGCTGTTTGCACCTACCTTTTTATTTTCGGGCCCACGCTATTTGATAGTGTTATTTGAATTTCTCCTCTGACAACCTTTGTTGCCATGGCAACGAATTTTGGGACAAAATTGACTACAACTCGGCCCCTGTAAAAGAAAATTGCTCCCTGTTTGCACCTACCCCTTATTTTCGGGCTCGTGCTATCCGATGGTGTCATTTAAATTTTTCCTCTGCCGACCACCGTTGCCGTTGCAACGAATTTTGGGACAAAATTGACTATAACTCGGCTCCCGCAAAAGATAATTGCACGCTGTTTTCACCTACCCTCTATTTTCGAGCCCGGGCCATGCAATGTGTCATGTAAATTTCTCCCTTAAATACCCCTGTTGTCATGACAACCAACCGTTTTTATTCAAAGACAAAATTGGCTGCATGGCTCACAAGAACGGTGATATAACGTTACAATTTTATATCTTTATCACCACATTTTCACTTTTTTCTAATAGTATTTCGTATAGTATATAGTAGTATTTTGTTAAAATATTGTTACTTATGCAGTATATGCTAGTGGAGAAACATGTGCCAAGTACCGGTTGAAAAGCCACGTTGCAACCACGTGGCTACAACGTGCATGTGCTAGCTGGGTATTGCAAATGATACAACAGGCTACAGTGCTTTATAGACTGTTTTTAATTCATGTAAATATCGTTGGCTAAGTCCCGCAATTTTCGTTCATGATAAAACTGTTCGAATATTATTCAAAAAGTGTATGAAGTTCACGTATAAACGTGGCATTAACGTTCCATTTTACCACATTGTGTAGGAACGTGGCAGAAACGTGGCTGCCACGTTATAGTTTTCCCCCACTTATACACCACTTTGACGCCACGTGGTAAGAAAGTGGCGTGCTAGCTGGGTTGTACGGAACTTGAACTTATAGACCTACGTTTAGTGGAACTATTACTTTGCGTTACTTTCTCGGTATATCACCGAAGTGTGTGTGTTCGTTCGACAGTTGAATGTCCCAGTGTGCAGTGCGAAATGGCCTGCGTGGCGGGTTTTGTCAAGGACCAGAATGGATGCAAGACTTGTCTCTGCGTCGATCCATGTCAGGTCAGTCTCAGGGGACATTTCTAAACAGTTTATTTCTCGTCTTTACAACTATTCACTGCACATAATAACGGACAGCATTTTTAATCCCAGACCATGATTTACTTTTCGTACAAGTTGACGGATCACTAACTTATTGAGCATTGTTGTGTGGTCGTCCTAACGGGTGTTGCTCGTTCGTCCGTCTGTCCATTTCGTGTGGGCTCATGACTCGAAAACAAAAAAGCGTAGAAAATTAGTCATTTGGAAAAAATCGATAGATTGACATTTGCCGATATTATGTCAGAATGTTTTGATATCAATGAAAGTTTTCCTGTTCGTTGACTAGTAGATTTAAGGTGCTGACGTAAAGCATCGTATGTTGTAGCTGGTATCGTGTGCGGCGGGAAGCGAATGTCGCGTAGAGAAGGTTGCAGTTAATACGACGGCTTGTACGGGCGACATGTGTGGCCTGCCCTACCGTACACACTGCGTCGGTGAGCTGCCCGTTTATTCTCTAGAACTTTTCAACAGTAACAGTAACAGCAAAAGCAACTACAACTGCTAGCGCACCGTAACAATGGTGATTTGGTGAAGCCATTAAAATAACTCAAACAGTGAGTCATATTTGTCAAATCTCTTTGTATGGCCAGTACTTTGATATTTCAAAGCAAGACAGTAAGGATGAAGAATGAAAAGAAAACATTAATAAAAAAATTAATTACATAAAATATTCATTTATTCAACATTTGGATTTTTAGTCAACGTAGTTAGTTGCAGATGACTGCAGTGGTCCAGTGAACAAGTAGCCAACCTACTGTATGTTAGGTCAACTTAGCCTCCTACCGTCAGTGGGTTGGAAAATGAGTACTAGCTTATGGACTTCGACTAGGATATTTTTATGCCTGAAGTGAGTTGCACCGCGGGTCAAATGTTCGTTAGCACGGACCGCGTGGATGGTCACAAAATGCGCTACATCATCAGCTAACCCATTAATTTCTATTGTGGACAGTTCTGGACTCGAATCTGACTTATTGGAGCTGCTAAACTCTGCCTTTTATCTTCAGAGGGATGGAAAATGAATATTAGCTTACAGGCTACGGAGTAAAAGTTTATCTTTAATTGCGGCAATAGTAGGTTATGTCTCCTGGCTGCGCCGCATGTCTAGTTGTTCGCTGTCGACGGCAGTGGATGGTTGCATAGCGCGCTGCAGTATCATTAGCTTATGCTAATCAGTTGCCATTTTTTTACGCGCGAGAGCTAGCATAGCTATATCGCGTATTAGCTATAGTAATTCTGTCTGTCCGTCCGTCCGTCTGTCCGTCTGTCTGTTCTGGTGTCACGTCCCGGTACCGATTAAAACTCACTTAAAATATAGAGACTTTGGGTTTTCACCGTAGATAACTTGAAGTCTCTAGTATTTCGAGACAAAATTTCGTGCCGCTGGGTGAAGGGATTCCCCTCGAACGAGGGACGGAAAGAGGGGCACCCCCTGAAAAAGACGTTATTTTGCATCTATTGGCTGCTCTAGCGTAAAAATGGTTGCAGATAGGTACAAATATGCTGCCTATCACAACAAGCACTGGCAACGAGCTTTTTAGAAATGTCAATATCGATGATTTTGAATGACGTTAAACCCTCAAAATCGGGGATTTTCGTGAATTTTTCGCAATTTTTTTTGCTGCGACACATTTTAAGGGTAAATTTCGCCAAAATTGCTGGAAATAGACTGGGACAACCTGCATATGAAATTTTTGCAATTGCATGTAGGTTTTAGCAGTTCAAATTTCGACCCCTAGATTCAAGGAGGCCTGCACACGCGAGTGTCAAAGAAGGGTTTCACCTAAAAGTGGTTATTTCACCGCTATTGGTTGGTCTAGCGTAAAAACAGTTGCAGATAGGCACAGACATGCTGCTTATCATAACAAGCACTGGCAATGAGCTTCTTAGGAATGTCAATATCGATGACCTTGAATGATATTGAACCCCAAAAATAAAAGATCTTAGTGATTTTTTTGAGTGAATTGCGACGAGACGGATGGAGATCGACCAAGATTGTCTGCGAACAGGAACTGGTTTAGGCTTTCGCACGTCTCATGGGCATTAGCTCAGTTTTCTTGTTTCAAGACTGTCAACACTTTTGTACACGAGTCTAATAACTCATTTAAGCAGAGCTGTAGCAAGTACTCGGAACTTCACTTTACGCTTTGGCCCGGTAAGGTCATTTTGAACATCAAGTAATATTTTTGTCGTTATTTTGTAGCCGTTTCGGAAGTATCGACTCCAGCAGCGTCGACAGTCAGATCACGTCAGCAGTTTAGAAGTAAGCTTATACGTCTACAGTTTGTTTGATGTATCTACACGGCGTTTCATAAAAGGCACCTTTATCTTTTTTTCATAATTTAGTCAAATGAGGATCAATTTACACGAAATTTTTACCAGATGTAGCTAAAGAAATATTCAAAATGTTTGGACAATATATGGCTTTTAGTTAAACATTTTTGCTAGTCGTGACGTAATGCTGACGTCATAGTGTGCTGCAAGTACAAACTCGCTCGTCTCAACCGGTGGTGACAGACTTGCTGAATAGCTGCTCTGCATCGATGGCGAAATTTATCTGGTTCATTAATGACAAATTGTTGAAGTTTTACCATTGTAGCCACAAAAAATGCCCAAAACGATCACTTTCACACACTTGTGCGGATAGCTTAACTTATACACTTTCAGCAAGACAGTGCACTAGCACGCACCGCTTGCGAAATGGCTGAGTTTTTATATTGCAAGACGCCTGATTTTATGCCTCCATGTTGCTTAGTGCTGATACAATAAACATTTTTTATCAGTGAACAAGATATAGTTTGCCGTCGAAGCAGGGTAGCAACTGATAGAACCAGTTGAGACAAGCCAGTTTGTACTCACGACACATTATGACGTCAGCATTACATCACGACTAGCAAAGAATATTTAACCAATTGTCACATTTTGTTGAAATGTTTTGAATTATATTTTTTCAGCTAGATCTGGTAAAAATTTTGTCCAAATTGATCACCATTTGACTGAGTTATAGAGGAAACAAAAAGGGTGTCTTTTATGAAACACCGTGTAATCTTAGCGATTAATTGCCTGCTAAATGTGCTGATTTGAGCACTTATGTAGATGCCTTAATACAAACGCAACAAACGCCGCATAAACAGTAATGACGTCGAAAAAAAACGGCTTTGAACGTAAAATTGCCAGAACCCTTAACAATTACAGTGGTTTTGTTTCCGTGCAACGTGTCACGTCTACAGACTGAGTATTTGTAAACAATAGAATACGTACTTTTGGGTCTTTCAAAGTACTTCTCAAGTGTAATGACAAAATTGATTACGTTATTTTTGCCACAGATTTTTTACTTTCTATTGACCTGTCTGGCAATAATTATGCAACGGAGTTTCGCCTCAGAGCACTATAAAATTAGAATTGAACACAGTCACTATTCATGATGTTTATGCTTGGTGATTAAAATCCAATAAGTAGCTATATGTCTGCTTGTCCGGTGTTTTCCAGGTTGTTGTGAGAGAGAAGTCACTGATCCAGTTTGTCGCAGACTTTGTTCATCTGATTCTCTCACCTCATACGTCGATAGCCCTCTCTACGCTCACTGTCTGAGATATGTCGTAAACCTCATCGGATGTGTTACTGGTACGTCTTGCTTTTGCGCATTCTGTTGAACTTATCAGAAGTTACCTGGGATTTATTTCTTTGATCTGTATCAAGCTGGTTCGGTGTGGCATTGTGTGAAATTTTGTATAGCATCACTAGGCCTATTCTTTAACTTTTTTTTATTACGGTTTGTATTGACTAAGGCATTATTAATAAGAAACGTTTAACAAGTTTGCAAATTGTATGTCTGCTAGACGGTGTGGACAGAAGACAATGCTGTGTATCGCACGGCGTCAGTGGCATTTGTCTGGACGTGTGTTCTGGTAACCGCGTTTCTAACCCGCTCCAGTTCCTGAGCTGTGCGCAACATCTTAACAGTTATGCCTCGTGCTACGACATTCCACTAAACCGCTCCGGTCAGTTTTTATTTACTTATACCCCTTTTACACGAAAAAGCATACACATACATGAAGCATAACACATGAAGCACACGTATTCAATATACACCGTTATCAAGCAGCTCTAAGAGTGCACGACGTGTGCTCTAAGTTTGCTCTAAGGTTGATGTGTGCTTCATGTGTGCTTCATGTATGCTTTCTCCTGTAAACTGGGTATTAACTTTACTTTATCGTTGTTATTCTGTCGGTCTGACGATGTACAAATTAGTACTTCTGTTCATCGATACCCCATGTGCATTTTAACAGTTTTATAAAAAAAAACTTTTGCATTGTTTTAAGAGTATGAGACAATTTACGGGAAAACTCGATTAGAAAAGTTTTGAGAAGCTGCCTGACGACCATCTGTCACAGTGTGGCGATAATGTCCGATGGAAGTTTGTTCCATAAGTTGTGCTACTTTAACTTATTTATTCCCAGCGCTTATAGGATCATCGTGCATGTACATTGAGGAGTATACATACGGTGAGCATGTCGTGTTGACTGTAAATGACTCGGTGACTATGCATAATATGTTTCAGAGTCGTCGACGACGTCACCAGTGATGACAACGTCTCCGGTCACCGGAACACAAAACGATCACTTCAGAAGTAGGCTATGCCCGTGTTGTTGCTTATGTACTCAAAACCGTGTTCAGAGCGAACAAAATGAACCAAAGTGAACTGTATTAAGATTTCAGTTTATTCTGAACTTTGAACTGAATTGAGATTTTAATTCAGTTTTGTTCACTTCAGTCTGTTTTATTCGCTTTGCTCGCGTTTTAACGCAGCGTCGACATTTGCTATAAAACTGAACAAATCCGCACGCAAATCACACACAAAATAATTTAACATAAAAAACTTGAAACAGACTTAACTAAAGAAAAACTCTTAATTGATTATCATAGTTTGATCTAGTTTCGTCAAGATGAGAACAGTAATGTTTTAAGTTTTAGGCCTACTTTTAATAGCTTTGGATGGAGCTAAACAGATTGAATACATTGCGTGTATATTCAACGTTTTCTACTGCTTTATTGCCTGCATATATACGCTCTTTTGTGGTTAAGCTAGAGCATGTTTTGGTGGTGCGTTGTAGGTTGCTGCGTTACGGAAGGTGTCAGTGCGTATTGTCACAAGCTGTGTTCACAGCGCGCGCTGTGGGGTGCCAGTGACGCGGATCTGCTGCTCTGCAGCTCAAACCTTAGAACCATTGCTGCCTGTGCCACCAGTACGTCTGTTCATATTGTATGCTGTGTTCATTTTAGTCTCAGACTTTTTAACGAATTACTTTATGGCTGTTTTCTGGCGACGTCCTAAGATCTATCTCTTCGTCATCTCGTACCTCATCTTCTAGTGCGTAACTTCATATAAGCTTAGTGCCTTTGAAGTAATGCTGTTTTGTTCTGACACTGTAATCGTTCTGTTTTTGTTACTGATCAGTACCTATTATTTACTTACTCATTTTTGCAAGTTCTGCTTAACAGACTTTGTCGTTATTGAAATAATTGGCTGCACTTTAGATTCAGCTGTTAGTAGATGACTGTTGTTGGTCCTGATTCCGTACGTTGGCTTAGGGCGATCGCATACATTAAAGACTAAATGGTAGGTCATGTGACACGTTCCAGGGCCAAAATACCGTACGTGACAAAGGACTAGACATCGGGGCCAAAGTACGGAAGCAGGACCAACAACAGTCATCTACTGCTGTTAATCATAAATTTTAAGTACCTGTGTTTACACAGAATGCAGGTGCAAAATATTATCCAAATTTCGATAATAAAAATGAAAAAAAATGTAAATAAACCAATTCTAAATAAACCAGCTAGTCACGTAATTGTAAAAAAAACAATGTGCACGTTTTTTACCGAGATGCCGTAATACTTTATTTTATTTATTTATTTGTCTTCAATGGCAGGCTCGAGGCCCATGAACACACAAAACACACACAAACACAAAGACTAAAAAAAGACTAAAACAAACTACTTCGCCAACATTTAAAAACTGGAGATTTAAAAAACAAGTCCGAAGATAAAACAGCATTGACAAGCGAATTGTCACTAATCTGCAATGATCGCCATAGTGAGAAAGTAACGGAATGTGCCGTGCCTGCAATACATGTGCTAATTGACGGACTGAGTAGTATAGCAATAAAACACGTTATGAATTTATATATTCATATCCAAACAAATAAATTCACCAATTAGTTTCAACTCGTTGTTATCCGTTGGCCGTGGTTGTATAGGCGGCAATAACGTGACGCAGTGCTGTGCGTCAAGAGGAGTGACTGGCAGCTGTCTGGCAATATGTTCTGGTGACGTCGCCAGCTTTCCAACTGATGTTCTTCAGTGTCGGTCACATATTAACAGTTACTACACGTGCTACAACTTGTCTCAGTCAACGCCACTATCGACCACAACGCCAGGTAAACCCACACCTTATCGCATGACTTGTTTAGCTTGTGATCGTTGGGGTACAATTTTGAGATAGTCGCTGCCGAATCTCGACAATCGGTTAATTGAGGTACCCTTATTGAGCCCGTTTTACGCTAATGTTTGCATATTTTGAACGTACAGTGTATTTTATGCCTGCGTTGTTAGAAGTTGAGTTTGTCAATTTTTTATTAAACGAGTAAATGATGATGACTATGATGATGATGACGATGAATGCGTATGATTGTTTGATTGACAGGTCGTCGCTGTCTGCCGACAAACGGTTGTCCGGGGCTCGTGTGTGAGTACGGACTAACCAGAGATGATGCTGGATGTCATATCTGTACCTGCCATGAACCGTGTCAAGTGAGTGACTCTGTCATGTTAAATCTTTCGCAAGACGACTCGATGAACTTGGTCGTTTAGATTCAATAATATTACTGATGCAGCAGAATGTAACAGATCACACATTATGATATTCCAACTTATTCATTAACTCGGAGATTAATTAGGAATACATTTGAAACAAAATGCAGGTATGCCACTCAGGAAATGGTAAGCTTTCAGAAGAGTGTATTCACTGCGTTGATGGCTGGCTATATTGTCAACCTACATGTAGAGCGGTTGCTGAGAAAACGATGAAAAAATTTAGGGGTCCACTTTTTCTGCCGCACCCTGTAGACGGTGTTATTACATGTTAACTGAAAATTAATGCTAATTGAAAAAAACTAAAATAACGGTAAGAGAGGGTTTGATTGGCTCCTTTGATTTTACCAATTTTCGTAATGTTATTTTTTTCTGTAAATATCTGTAGCTGAAGATCGGTAGCACTTTTAAACACCATCTTAGAACATTGTTCTGATTTTGCTGCTGCTTTAGTAGTCGTCGCCGTGTGCCACCGACAACTGTTCGCTTTTTTGATTCTGACATTTTGACAAATGTTTTGTGATGTGCGTGTTAGACATTTCGGTCATGACCGCATGATCATGATTTGTGCACAGGATATTGAGTGCGAGGAAGGCAGCGAATGTACAATAACGTCGGAGAGAGTTTGCGAGCTTGACATGTGTCACCTCGAGTACAGCGGACAGTGCACAGGTGAGCGATGTAAGGTAACCTGAAGTCACATGTATGCAATAAACCTGAAACTTGAAACTTTGATTCCGTTTTATCGCACGTGCGAACACCACTTGAATTTCGCACTGTTTGATGTCATAATGGTGAGCCTAAAAGGCTAAAACTGTTTTAGGTTTTTGCAAATCGTCAAAATACTGTACTAATGATGTGTTTGTGTGCGCTGCCGATGTAGCTCGTTGTCAGACGTTGAACTGCACCAACCCTGATCACCAGTTCTGTCGCTATGGTCATGTCAAGAATTCGACAACCGGGTGTGACATGTGTCCATGTCTTGAACCTTGCCGGGTAAATGCACCGTGCACTTGCTTCACAGTACAGTACAGGGTGGGTCAAAAAACCGGACCTGTTTGAGCGTTGATAACTCAGCAACGGTTAATGTTAGAAAGATGTTATACGTCAAAAGTTTCAGAATGCTGTAAGGAATAAACGACAAATTTGCATAGTGAAGCATTTAAATTTTCGTTGCTTAATTTGCATAAATATTTGTCTCCTCCAAAATTCTGCTAAATTTGACTGTAACACGTGGTATTAACATCGATATTTGAGCTTTTATAACTTAGCGATGTTTATTGACGGAAAAGCACGTAATATGCCAAAAGTTTCGAAATTGTGCACAAAAGAGGTGTACAACTTGCATGTCTCAGCATTTAAATATTCTTTGCCTGATTTACACAAATCTACCCCACCCTTAAACTCATGCTAAATTGGCTGTAACACATGAATTTAAGTTGATTTTCATTTAGCATACACTAAAATATTAACAATCATTAACACATACGTTAAGTTTAGATGAAATTCGACATAGGCAGTTGCCCAGCTTTTGCATTCATAACTGTCATCAGTCCTTTTAAGCAGCTGATCGATCGCTGGAGTCAATGTGTTCAGGATTAGCTGAGCCCAGCATTCGATTAGCACACATTTTAGCTGGTCAGTTACTGAAATTTTGTGACCATGCTATTTGTTGCAATGCCTCTACACTGCATAATTCACAGAATTTAAATCTAGACTTTCTGGCAGTGAGTTTTTGAGTTTAATGAACACGGGCACATGGGAGTGCAGGCAAATGCCTAATTTCGGAAGTAATGAAAATTTGTGCAAATTAGGCAAAGAATATTCAAATGATTTGCTATGCAAGTTCGGCCCTTTTTGTGTACAACATTCTAAAACTTTTGACATATCACACGCCTTTCTATGGGTAACCATCGCTGAGTTATCAACGCTCAAACAGGTCCGGTTTTTTTGCCCACCCTGTAGATGATAGGCACGGTTTCATAGTTGTTCTAATCAATAACAGCTGCATACATCGTTGCAGTTGCTGTCAGTCGCGTCGCCGTTTAACGTTGTGTATTCTTGCTGTCACGAATGAATAGTTGCGCAGTTAAAGATCTCAGTATTTTAATACTTTTGTCATTTACTTAGCAAAAGGTTTTACCAAAATGTTTAGCTAAATCAATTGGTGGTGTGGATGATCTTATTAAATAAAAATACTCATAATTTGTATCGCTTTCTGCATGTCACGTGACAAGTGAATACGAAATTTTACATTGATATCAGCCAGCATTATCGAAGCGGTGAAATTGTTAAAATTGATTCCACCAAAAACGTAAAAACTTAAATTGACGCAAAATTACCATATCGACTTCAAATTTTGCAGGGTCGGTGATATTTCCAGGTCATATGGTCACATTATAGCAATGGCAGCTGAATCTGCCCTTTGTGGGTTAACACCGTTTTGTGGTAAAATGTGAGTTTGAAAAATATAGCGAGTAATATTAATATTGGCAAACGAACAAATTGGTGAATAACTAGACAATGTTATTTGCCTGTGTGTGTCTGCGAACAGGACTTTACGTGCGAGCAAGGCAGAGTATGTCAGGCAGTCAGGAGAACGGTGTGCCACGGAGGTTCATGTAACTCGGAATATTCGCCGTCGTGTGTCGGCAAGTTCTCGTCACTGGCTTGTGTTGACTTGATCTCCAGCTGCCAAAAAGGACTGCAGTTGAAAATGTTTCGCGATGGTTTTTTAAACAGTGCTAGGTGCACTTCGTTTTAAAACTTGTATCTCTGGCACGTTATTATGGCTGCAGGGCTGTATTTGCCACATTTCTACTCAGAGGTCCGAATTTTGACGTCACTAGTCTTGTGTGAAGCTGTGGTGGGAAGGAAAATTTCAATTTTTAAAATTAACATGTGCACGAATGCGCGTTAATCGGCGTCCTCCGCTACGTCTCTGCTGAAATTAAGTTCTGCATTTTTTTAGGTTTTTCGTTGAAATTTTTATATGTTACTGCACTTTGGTATCACTGGCAGTGCTAGGTCTAGCCCAGATGCTGCATCGTAAGTGGTGTTCTTGCAGTCGTACGTAACTTACTTATTAACTTACTAACGTTTAGCAAATATTTTTACACGCGAGAGCTAGCATAGCGCGTATTAGCTACGGTAATTCTGTCTGTCCATCCGTCTGTCCGCTGTCTTGTCTGTCACGTCCTGGTACCGATCGAAGCCCAGGCGAGATAGAGACTTTTGGTTTTTCACCTTATGATAGGCTGGAGTCTCCAGTATTTCGTGACCAAATTTTGTGCTGCTGGGTAAGGGGCTTGCAATCGAACGAGGGCGTGAAAGAGGGGCACCCCTCCTAAAAGACGTTATTTTACCGCTATTGGGTCGGCTAGCGTGAAAATGGTTGCAGCTAGGCACCGACATGCTGCTTATCATAACAAGCACTGGTTACGAGCTTTTTGGGAATGTCAACATCGATGACCTTGAATAACCTCAAACTCGCAAAATAGGGGTTTTAGTAAATTTTTTCGCGATTTCGGGCTGCGACACGCATTTTAAGACTGAATTGCGCCGAAAGGGCTGGAGATAGACCAAGATAACCTGCACATGAAATTTTCAGCATTGAATGTAGATTTTAGCAGTCGAAGTCGGGACTCTCTAAGTTCAAGGAGGCCTGCGCATGAGGGTGTCAAACAGGGATACCCCTCTAAAAAGTGGTTATTTATCCGATGTTTGTTTGTCTAGCGTGAAAATGGTTCCAGATAGGCACAGTGAGTGAGTGAGTAGTTTCTTAACGGCACATCAGCACAAAATAGGCCATTCAGTGCTATACATGGTTAAAATTAATTAAAAGCAGTCAATATATGTACTAAAAGCAAAGTTAAATACTTTTTAAAGATCAAAGCTATTAAGCTAATGTAAAAACAACATTATATATAGGCTTACGATTGTAAAAGTTGATAGGCCTATTTTTAACAAAAGCGATTATGTTGCGAGATGCAATATTTTCAAAAACGTCCTTGAGTATGTCCACTCCAAAATATCTTTGACGTGCTGCACTGTATCGGGTGTCAGATAGGCACAGACATGCTGCTTAACATAACAAGCATTAGCGATGAGCTTCTTAGGACTGTCAACATTGATGATCTTGATTACCTTTGAACCCTAAAATATGGGTTTTTGGTGTTTTGGGCGACTTTTGGCTGCGAAAGAGTGAATTGCGACAAAATGGTTGGAAATAGACCAAGATTACCTGTGAACAGGAACTGCTAAAGGCTCTCGCGCGTCTCATGATCATTAGCTCAGATATCTTGTATATTTTGGTTTTACAAGCGTTCAGCTTTTCGCTACATTGCTGACACTCTGAAACTGTTTTACTAATACGTTTGTACATATCTGCGTTTGCTTCGCAGTTGAGTGTCCGGTATTCGACTGCGTGACAATTGAAAGATGTCGATACGGGTTCGCGCGTGATGCCAATGGTTGCCAGACGTGTGCATGTCATAATCCGTGTGAGGTAAATAGCAGCATGATTAGGCACTCCGTATCAGATGTGTTACGTCTGCAGATCATGCGTATTAATTGATACTTGGTGAATTGTTAATACGCTAGAGGTAAAACAGACGTGAAAACGTCGAAACCCCGAGTTCGTGGTTTTTGAAAAACTTTATAGTTATGGGGCTTGTCATATTGTACAAGAACACGTCCTGAGGTCTCATGCATTCTTCATGACTGAAATGCAACATTTTCATTGTTTTTTTTTAAATTTTTATTGCATTGACAATATTATCATATTACCATTTTATGTTTTGTTGGCTTGGCTGATAAATCAATAGGCTTACTGTCTGTATTGCACACCATTTTTTATTTATTTCTCTGCCTTGTGTTTTATCGTGCTGGGCAGTTGGGTTGAACCGGCGTCATGTTAAGTGACGAATTTACCTTTCTAAACACTACGCCTACATATTAACTGTAATGCCCATTGCCCATTTGAAGACATCCTTCACTCAAAACACTTATGGTTACTTTTTCAGAACATGATAGGATGAAAAAAAATCTTAATAATTAAACGTCTTACATAAGAAAACAGCTTTTACACTGCAGAGCGAGTTACGCAGACGTAAACATTTGCTTATTTTTCAGGGTGTGAGGTGCCCAGCTGGCACGGTCTGTCAACCGTCTGACGTACCGATTATGATTGCAGAAAACGGAAATATTCGACCTTTTTATACGACAGTTTGCATGCGTAAGTACTATTTCATCAATAACAAAATGCAGTGTTTTTAACTGATTCGTGTTTTTTCATTTATGCATTTTGTTCTTTTTTTAGAATACATTTTATATGTATTCTGTACTTTATATGCCCTTATGCAAATGGTTTGAATCAACCAAATAATTGAATCGATCAATGAATTTGCTGAACATGCGTCGAATGCAAATCTATAGTGCATGTAGTAATATTTTAATGTAAAGCGTTTGTGCAATGTAAAGCGTTTATTAAACTTTGTGATTTATTCGTGTCATTTCAGTCCATTTTTTCTCAAATAAGTTATACTTGTTTACTTTTTTGTCATTTATGTTAATACTTGTCATTATGTATGGTGTTTTGCTGATTATTTATTTTACCAATGGACTGGTGCCTGTGGATGTTTCAGAGTTATCGACTGTGTCATCGCCAATAGTCACCAGAACACGTAATCAACAGTTTAGAAGTATGTGTACTTCCTACATCAATAAAAATATCTCCTGTTTAATGCCCGTTTATTTGACAACTTATTTTTACAAATTGCTATAGCTAGGTTTCTGTGATTAACGTCGATGCGGCTTAGCTACACCAAATATGACAACTGTGAGTGACACAAGAAAAAGTGAGAACTTGGCGTGGACGCAAGTTTATGCAAGTGATAAAAAACAACTTGATAGAGAGTTATAGGTTTATTAAGATCTACTGTTTCAACATAACCCGCAGGTTGCTTATGTGGTAAGTGCAGAGTAATAGAAAAGAGATATGCTTGTAACTTTCAACTTATTTTTTAGCAGAAGTCATAAAGTCAAGCCACGGAGGTGTAGGCTATTTGTAGATATGTAGGCTCAGAAACTGTTGGTAGTTTTGTGCGTTCTGTACATTTGTAAAAGTTATGTTTTGAAAGCACAGCCAGCCGAACCTCATTTCTTAAGTATCACCTATGAATTTGATTAGTTAGTTGGTTGTTTGATTGCTGATTATTGATTGACTGATATCATGAACGATTTGTTCATTATTCAATAAGTTAGAATTATGCCTGTCAGTGGCATTTAATTTTATTTCAAGTGATACATTGAATCACGCTGTGTTTGCGTTGCTGCCGTTTTTGTCTAGTAGTGACATGAGTTAAAGTGTTAATATTTATCTGGCGGTTTGTAGGTTGTTGCGAGAGGGAACTGGTCAGTCCACTTTGCCGCAGACTGTGTTCATATGATTCGCTGCTGTCACACTTGGAGAACCCTGTCTATGCCAGCTGTCTTAATCATCTCGTCGGCCTTGTTGGATGTGCAACTGGTAGGCCTACATTAGTTTTTGCTGTTATTTTCAGATTAACCTTATTAAGATTATGATTATAAAATCCAGCTGACAAGTGAGTTGCACATTTTGCATGCATTTGCCAGGTTCATTAATAGATTACATTATCTACTTCTTCTTACATTATTCTGAAGTCTTTTTGTCAGTATAATGTGTTTTTGTCTATTGTGTTTTATTTGTTGGTTTCCCTAATTTTTCTATGCTAAATTAGTGGTTTTAGTCTGAAATAAACACACTCATTGACTAATTAATTGATTAATTACTAATCATTGCAGGCGGCATTGACAGAACGCAGTGCTGTGAGTCAAAGGGTGTGGGAAGGAATTGTCTCAGTGTGTGTTCCGGTGACGTCACAAGTTTTCCCGCCAATCTCAGGGAATGTCAGGCGCACATGCACAGTGTGGCTTCGTGCTATGGCGTCCCAATACCGACCACCACCGTGGCCCCGACTCCCGGTGAGCTTTTTTTTTGTTTTTCTGGTAAGTAGTAACTGTAACTTCAAGTCTGTTGTTAACTAGAAAACTATGTCGGTGCGGCCGTCGGCCTGACTTTTGATTTTTTTAGCTAAAAACTAAAACACCTGTTACTCCTGTCAGGAAAAATTTTTACGCTAATTTTTTTTGGTTTATTTTTTCATTATTTCCGCCAGCAGCCCGTATGGGATAAACAGAGGAGGAACCGACAGACGGACGGACGGACAGACGTACAGACGGGCGGACGAGCAAGACCCGCATGTATCCTATCAGGACAACCGCACTATGTTAAAGTAAAAGTATGTTTTAGTTATAGCTTAGTGTTTTATTTTCAGTCATTTTTGTATCGATGATGACATTAGTGGTTCTGCTCGATACAACTCGTATTATTTGCGACGTAGACATGATGTTTTGCCAACGTGATCGGTGTGGCACGTCATGCAGTAAGATGCCATGTTTTTTAATAATATGTATATACGGGGTGGGCCAAAAAAGTGAGCTATTGTACTTATTCCATATCTTCGCTAAACATTTACCAATTTTCACATTTTTACCAGTAGACTCTGGAAGAAATTTGCTACTCAATGGGATGCACACCACACCCATTATGTCACTACACTACCTTGTAAAATATAAATATTCAAAAACGTACAATATCTACAGACAGTAAAAAGGTCGAGTGGTTTTGGGTGTAAGTAAGGATTCCAAATGCCCTCTCTGTCAAGAAAATGAGGATACATCTCTACATTGCAATGTAGTGCTTTAATGCTTCTCCGGAAGGATATCCTTGGAGACTATACTATTTTGTTAGACACCTTGAGTGATGTCCATTGGTTTCTCCTCTTGAAGTTTGCGAAAGCTTCCAAGAGGTTCTGTCGACCTTGAGGTCTGTCGGGGTTGCGCACTGGGCCCATGAAGTGGTCTCAGCGCAGGGTTGCCGCTTATGTGATCACCCTTCCCGCAGGTAAAGGTAAAGGTAAAGGTAAAGGTAAGGGATGCACACCACACCCATTATGTCGCTACGCTACCTTGTAAAATATAAATATCCAAAAACGTACACTATCTACAAATGGTAAAAAGGTCGAGTGGTAAATTTTTAAAGTAGTCAAGTAAAATGTTAAATATAAGTTATAATAAGTGTCAGAAAGGCTTAGGAGTAGCTACGGAGTAAGTTTTCATGTTTCAAAAAATAATGCACAGCATGTAGGACCGCATAATTGAAACACATTGCTCTGTATGCTCATGCAGTTAACTGAGCAAGATTGCACCATTAACCAGCATTAAAGTACGTTGAAAATTAGTGCACAGTAAAATAGTTCAAATTATTTTATAAAAATGTTTAATATGTCCTTCAATGTTTTTGACACTTATTTTAACATTTAAGCTATATACTTCAAAAATTTACCATCAGACCTTCTGTCCATCTGTAGATATTTTATGTTTCTGGATGTTTATATTTTACAAGGTAGTGTAGTGACAATAAATGTGTTGTGCATGCTACCGAGTAGCAAATTTTTTACAGAGTTCACGGGTGAAAAAAATGTGAAAATTGATCAATATTTAGCGACGATATGGACAAAGTGCAATAGCTTACTTTTTTGGCCCACCCTGTATATAATATACGTACATGTATCGCATATTAACAACACGACAGAAATTGCTCAGATTTCTACTGTGCAACATATTGCGTAATTAAAATGTTAAAATGGTCAGTCAAAGAGAAAAAGACAGACAAACAGTCTGACAGACAAGACGACAATGACCAGTAAGTAAGATGCAAATTGACAGAGCGCCAAATGTTCATATTCGATCACTTTTTGAAGACTCCACCGCACAATGTCAGTACGTCAGCAGAGCTGAATCTGAGGCGCCATCTTAATTTTTTTTGCAGTTTAATGTGTTGGATTGTTATGTGTTTATGTTTGCCTTTGTTACGCAGTGGAATGTCCAGTGTTTAAATGTGCAACGGAAGAAGCGTGTCGCTACGGATTCGCACGGGATGACAATGGCTGCCAGATCTGTGACTGCTACGATCCATGCCAGGTACGCTTAACCGCCGATATCTAATCAACGTTAAACCCCAATTTTTGTTATGGCATGTGTCGACTAAATATGCAAATTGTAAAGGTATTTATTCTACAATCAATATGTCTCTGTATAATTGCGTATATCATATGTTTGAATAATTAATGTTTGACTGTGCAGTGTGCATTATTTGAAGAATATCGTTTCAGATTCGGATTGGCAGAAGAGGTATAGCAGAGATTTTTAGTTAACGTTTCTTACAGCATTACAGTCTTTTATTAGCCTACTTAAAGCGGTACGTAAAGCAACATGACAGATGATAGTGCATAAAGATTCTGAATGATACGTTGCTTGTTGCTTGTAACTGTTGTTTTACAGGACGTGGCGTGTCCGGCCGGTAGAACGTGTCAGGTGTCGAATGTGCAACCAATGACCAGTGGCAATAGAACTACAGGCTTTACGACAACTTGCATACGTAAGTACCAGAAATATAACAAGAAGTCATTGTCTATAACTTCAGGCCTGCTCGTGATACAAGTCGCCGATTGGTCGTCACCTGTGTTGTGAAAAGAAAAAAAACAGATTACAGATCGCATTGTGAACGACTGTTTTTTTTGTGGCGGGCATGCGATCACAAAAAATGAAACTCTAACTTAGGGCCTATTTTGTGGTATTGGCCGTTAAACTAAACATTTGGCTACTTTCTGATAAAAATTTTTTATTGAAAAACGTTGTACTATTTTAATGTTGCATTTTTCTGTACGTCGAAGGAGTTTGTCACGTGCAAGTTCGAAATAATTTTTACATTAAAGCGGAACATACATGTTAAACTATGTGTATTTGACAGCTAAACCGGGTGAGTGTCCACGTCTTGAGCCGGGGATGGGGGGTGTATGCTGGGAACAGTGTTCAACTGATGCCGACTGTAGCGAAGACTTGAAGTGCTGTTCCAACGGCTGCGGTCACGTCTGCATGGCGCCAGGTAGACCTATCAATCAGTCGGTCAATGATGAGAATAAGAATGGCGGTGATAATAGTAGACTTTTACCTAACATCGTCGTTGTTGTTGTATAGCAAAAGCGAAGCATGACACCACATGTAACCGTAGCATGTGCTCATTGTGCTGCCATAGATAATATGAGTGTGTCGTAATTTTTTTTGAATTTTTGTATTTGAATTATTTCTGTTGTATTAGTTTTTATGAAACGGATTTTTATGGTGTGATTTTAACAAGTACAGCGACAGCGACAATGATAAGCATACAAGTCCGCGTCTTATTCACAGCACAGTGCAAATATCATGTGTCACGTTTGCTGACTGATTTTCGTGATTCGCTCACTGGCATACTCTGCAGAGTGCAGATAAAACTGTTGTTAAAGATCCCACCACACCTTAAACGCGTCGCTACACTATCTTGTGAAACACGATTGTTGTAAACTAGCGTGTCTGTGTGCAGTCAGCCATAGTCTATAGCTGATAGATGAACTGTCTGAGACCATGCATAAAGCAGGCAGTAGGCCTAACTGTGGTAAGAGAATCAGGTTAGGTTTTATGGATGTGAGTATATTGCATATTGTCGGCTTGTGCTCGTAGGTGTTTCGCCGACGTCGTCGCCGTCGACGACAACCGTCAGCAGAAGAACTGATCAACAGTTCAGAAGTATGCATGCATGATTTGTTTATACAAAAACGCATCTGTTATTACTAATAAATATCCTTTTCCGCGTAGAGCTTAGCACTTCTATCTATTACAGTGTTATGTGGGGCTAGAGAAAGAGGTGTCCCTTCTATCATAATGGCGTCTCATACATTCAGTCGGATTTTGCATGTACATGTAGCTACTAGCGTGCACGAGAGTGACGATCGCACATGTATGTATAAAAGAACGGACAGTCTGATCTCAGTGATCTGATGGCAAAGCGGCGTCGCTGATAAAGTTTTGTGTTTTGTTCACATGGTAATGTTGGTGCAAAAAAGTTGCATATCCCGTCGTCATCCATCATCAACGTCACATTTTTCAAGGTCAAGGAAACAGGCTGTAAATTGGATTTTTTTGTCTAAAGTGCCTACGTATCATATTGTTTCTTTGCCTGTTAGCTAGGCGTACTGCACACAGTTTACTGTCAGTCTCAGTGTTATGCTTTTTGTTAAGTTGATATCATGTCTGTGTCTGGTGGTTTCCAGGTTGTTGTGAAAGGGAAGTCACAAATTCAGTCTGCCATCAACTATGCTCCTATGATTCGCTGCTGTCCAACGTGGATAATGTGAAATATTTCGTCTGCTTAAGGCAGCTCAAACCCATTGTTGGCTGTGCAATTGGTGCGTCAATTTTTTTTTCTACTGTGAAGTCTAATTATGTTATTGTGCATTTAATATCTAAAAATATTGGATACTGTGTGAAAAATGACTGGCGTTTACTCGGTTTTTTTTCAGCCATTTTGTTATCTGTTTTATCTACTAAGTTAGAGTTTATTTGTTGCTCAAGTTGCATAATAATATAAAACTGAAATTATGCACCATTTAATAACAACTAATGTAAGTTGTTTTCTACATTTTACAATGTCATTCCGATAGCAACATTGTCGTCTCGTCAAAAATAACAATTTTTTATTACCGTATGTGTTCCGTAAAGCTAGCAATCCACCACAACATTTTTCTTAACTAGAGCTCGCTCGCAGGTTGGACCGTGCTGTGGAGCGCAGGTCGCTTTTTTGGTTCCGTAGTCTGACGGACGTAGGAAGACACAGCTTTTCCATTTCTCTCTCTCTACGTCTCGAGGTCTTGTAACCCAAGACCCTCGATCACCAGAGACGGATTTAGGCATTTTCAGCCTGTTGCGCCGAATAGGGGCCCCGCAAAAAGCTTTACAGCCCGCACAATGTTTGACAGCGGTCAGCGGCGCGACATTTTGTGGCCTGCGGGGCCTCTTCATGACGTATGACGTGTTGCAGTATTCAAAAGTTTAGGCTTACTTCATGCAGCAAGACATTTCGTCGTAATGTCGTGCGGCACCGAGGCTTCCAAATTCGGAAAAAATGTAGCATATTTCAAATCAGGTAGAGCAGCAGCAGGTCTGCAGTTATAACGCTAAATTTGTAGTAAGTTCATGTACACTGATGTCACAACATTTGAAAGGACTTCAATTGAACAGGGCCTTACAATCGGGTTTAAAGCCGTTGCTGTACCGTTGAAAGTTTTCCCATGAAGTATAAATGTGTTCACGTATGGTAGGCGGCGTTGACAGAACTCAATGCTGTGAGTCGAAGGGTGTGAGAGGTCATTGTCTTGGCGCGTGTTCCGGTAACATCGCCGATATGCCAGACAATCTCTTCGACTGTCAAACACACCTGTACAGCATCGCTTCATGCTACGGCGTTACACCACCTCCAGTCCCCGGTAGGTTTTTTGTGAAATATATTATTTCACTTTGTGTTGGAAGGTTTTGTTTTGCATTGTTAGAAGTGGTTAATACATTTTATCGCCACTGTCGTCATCGTCATAATCATCATTATCAAACCATAAGACTAAACTGAAGACTAATTCCAGAAGTAAACGAATAAAGCAAACATAATTATTCTGAAAGTCGCGTACTAAATTTTTTTGAACTTATTATAATTTAGTCATTTTAAAATTTTCTTAAAACCATCCAGCTTAAAATTTCGATTTTGTTTAAGAATTTGTTTACCAACACAAGCAGTAGTTAATTTGTATTCTTTAATCATGTTCAGGATATTTCAATTAGCAGTAATGCAAAAAAGTATGTCAGTAGTAGCGTGCATGTGAAAGATTTTGAGCATGAATGATTATTGTAGTTGACTGAATGTTGAATGTTCAGCCTGCCCACTGGTCGCTTGTGACTTGTACTGTGAGTATGGATGGGAGAAGGATCCCTACACGGGATGTGACGTCTGTCGATGCAGCGATCCATGCAAGGTACGTGTATCATGGTGTATGCTGCAATATGTAGATTGGAGACGCAATTATCTCTTGCAATAACACATCTTATGCTTTCTGCCATTTAATAAATCGCCACAGTACTTCTTTAGATACTGTGCAGTTACTGGCATTTACTTTTCTTGCACGTTTCTGCCAGAGATGGATAACATGAAGAATTAATTACACTTTGCTGTAACAAATGTGATAACAATCCAAATATGGAAGGCCAGTATAGTAGCCTAATCATCGTATTGCAGTATAATGGTCATAATAGCTTCTTTCTGCTTGCATTCGTGTGCCCACTGACGGGTTAATCAAATCTCTTATCGCCGCGTCTCAGGTTTAGAATCGTCTTCCTGTGTCTGTTCAGACCACACTTCGTCTTTCTGTCATCAGAGTTAATGCATATCATTCACGACACATACGCAATGCGTATGTGTCGTTATACTGTATGCTGTATACATGCATAATACGCATACAGTATAACGCGATGCTCGCTTGCTATCAAGTACAGGGTAAACCGTCATAGGTTTCTCAGGTTTAGGTCATATTGACTACATTCAATAATTCAAGATACGGCTTTCTCATATTTCCAAATTTATGTCATCACACATGAGTAAGTGAATCTACGTAAAAAATCTGCTATCGCTTCAAAAGTCGCACTTTGATTGGTTTTTGTGCCGTAAAAATTATTTGAAATCGCTGTTTTTTACACGTAACGTTTTACGTTTTTTAAATGAAAAACGTGTTTGAAATTTTCTTTAAAAAAGTTTAAAATGCGTTCTTGTAAAAAAAATAATAACAGTTTATTGGGACCATATTTGCATTAGCAGCAAGCGTAAGCGAAGTTTAGTCGATGATAAACTTTTTTTGTATGTATGTATTCTTATCATTTTCTTCTGTGAGAAGAATTTAAAATAATGGTTTAACGATGAACATACGTGTGCACACGTGCCGGTATGCTTGTTTAGTATAATGCTGGAAACTTTTTTGGGAAAAGAAAGATTCTGTTAATGCTTACATACTCTGCATAATTATTAAGAAAAGAAAATTACTTTTTGTGAAGCATTGCGCATACATACTCAGCAGTAACAACGCCGGTTGCTGTTCATCTATGATACGGCTATTGCGTGTCATTGCAGTCGGTGAATTGTCCGTCCGCGAATTTCCGCTGTGAGCCGGTACTGCGTGGCGAGTCGCATACCGGCATTTGTTTCGGTGAGTTCGCCCATGTGTGTTTTTAAATTTCATTCAATAATTTTTGCTTCTTCCATGTTGTTTTTCGTCAGTGATCAGTCCTGATTAACTCCAGAAAAATAGACTGGCTATTGGTTAAACAAAAAGCTTATATCTTTCTCTGTCACAACGATAACGTACATATAAGTAAGTGTTCAATGAATGAAAACAATTACGTTTGATGACGTACATTAAACGTGACTTGCGCACATTACGTTTGCATTTCTATATTTATGATAACTGCGGATTGAAATGCATTTATATGTTGAATTGCTGTCTGTAACGCAGTTTGCAGTAAATGTCTTTATAACTCTTAGTGAGAGTACATTTTACGGCGTATGTTATTATTATGCAGAGGCAGATCCGAGAATAAATGGAGTTATTAAGGTTGCTGCGGATTTCAATGTCATCGACAATGAACACAAGTTTAAGAGGTACACGTATACATTGCAGCACATCTTTTTTATATTTGTACAATATATTAAACAACTTTAGTACAACGGTCACCGCAGTTCGGTATCAGGCACGAAAGGTAAACCTATCCTACCACATTAGAATTTGTTTCACTGCATGCGTTAGAAAATTGTTGCTCAACTTTACAATTGGCAAGATCAAGCCTTAGCACGAAGCATGTTTCTTTGCGAATTATTGATTACTTATTTATTGATATTATTTACAGCGTGATTGCATCGCAGATCGTCGGAATGCTGAGACTGCACGAGTTTCTCTTCAAGATTACCAAGGTGACGAGCGCAGTTTTCTGAATTTTCGCCACTGTTTTATTTTAATTGCATTGGTAATGTTTTTGTTAGAAAATCACAGTGATGGGAGAAAAAAAATAATAACAGCAAAGGAAAAAAAATTTAACCGATTCAAGCTAAACTAATCGTCAACAGAAAGATATTATTATGGTCAAAGATCGTCAAAGTGCACAAGTTCTCTTGTTTCTGACGGTGCATAATTTTTCGTTACGAATATCTTCCTCGTGTAAGTACTGAGGCTAGTATAGTATTGAAGTCGGTACAGTCTCCTTTATTATTTTGACGCATTTTTGTGGAAACGCTACGCTAGAGAATAAATTTTATGGAACAGTATAGTAGGAAATCATAGGCTACATAATTGACTGAATGAGTGCAAATTGCAAGTGGTCAAGTGACAAGAGTACCTGTATTTGACTCGTAACTTTATGCTGTGGTTCGAATTTCACCGCCCGTTATTTGCAAGCAACTTTGAACAAGTTACTAGCCAAACTCAGCCTCCTACCCTGAGTGGGATGTGGGATGGAAAATGAGTAGTGGCTAGAAGAACTGGTGCGGCTGATAAGGCGGCGGTGTGTCTGCTTGCTGCACCGCGGGTCCAGTGTTGCTAATGAATGAGATGACGTTGTGTGATGATGTACAGCTGCGAAGTGGAAGCATTCTGATGGACTTCAGTGTCAGTAACCCTGCCAATGTTTCAGAAGACAAGGCGGTTGACATACTGTCTGTAAGTACATCTTTGCAGTTTTCGCACTTGCCAACAACTGTGCACTGAAGTGGTGGTTGAACATCCCACGAGCACATTGTCACGCGATTTCATAAAATGTTATCACGGTGGGTAGTTCAGTGTCACACCTGAGGAAAGGTGGGAGCTTTAAAGACTACTTTGTTGTAAACACTGGATTCTCGGCGTGAGAATGACGACTTATATTTTTATTTTAGAGTAAAATTTAATAGCTAGTGATAAAATGATAACGAATTTTATATTAAAATATATGTCAGATATTATTATTAATATTTATTAAAAGTTTGTACGGCGTACATAAGTACGCCGTACAAACTTTTAATAAATGTTCCCTGGCACAATGGATTTAGTCAGTAGGTCAAACGAAATGATGGTGACGTTTACATGTGACCTTTGCAAACGCTTTAGGACGTTTTTGCAAAACATGATTTAACGTTTTTATAGCGTTTATTACACGTGTGTGTCTGGTAGCACTGGACGTATGAGGTGGAGCTGAAGTATAATGAAGGCAAATACACGACTACACTACTCAGCTACAGTCACACTGAACCACCGTCCAGCAAGCAGCACTCCAAGAACTTCCTGCTAATGGCCGTCCTGATCCCTGTCATGGTGCCGGTCTGCCTCATCGTCATCGTCATCGTCGTCATACTGGCGTGCAAGGTGAGCTGTCACGTGATCGCACGTTGCTTAGCAACGGCACCCTTAGCAGCAGCAGCAGCAGCAACAACAACAACAACAGCTGCTAGGCTTATGCTGCTTCTACTGCTACTGCAATTGCTACGATAAATAATCAGTGATGTAATGGCTAATTAAAGCCTAATTCACACTTCCGACGCCGACGCGACTCAACTCAACTCAACCGTTTGGTTTGAGTGGAATTGAGTCGCGTCGGCATCATAGGTGTGAATTGGGCATAAGCGAGGACAAAATCTGGAAACTAAAAAAATCAATAATTTGAAAACATGAAAAACATACGGAGATTATAACCGACTGATGCACCAAAGTATAATTTTCAGCAGTTTAGCTGGCAAACATCCAGTTTAGAACTAGAACGATGACTTACCGCACTGAGATCAGCTACAGACTGGCAAAGTTCCATGTGAGACCGAAATGCAAGGCCGAGTCTGAGATCACCAAAGGAGACCAAAACCATGGCCTCGAAAATGCATCCTTTACTAGGTTTATAATAATACTAATAGTGCCGGTGGTGACAGTGCTTTGAAATAAATTAAACTACGTTCCGAGGCTTTAAAAATACTTGACCGTTTTGGTACTCAGAATTTAGTTTAAAAAAACTTTTGCTACAACGCATACATCATACATGATTACCCGTCGACCACTGTATGTATTTGAATGACTAATGCTTTTAAGCTTAATTGTAATTTGCGAAGTGGTAATTAAATGTAATGATGTAATGAAATTATTTATCGAACTTATGTTTCAAAGTTTCGCCACTGTGTTATTCGTCTTCTGTTAATTAGCTTAGCGCGTAGCGTAGTGCAAGTGATTGATTGACATATTGAAGCCGTCGTTGAGGTTGGTGGTCTATGTGCATTGTATCTTCGCGCACAGGCAGTTACATATAGCCTATGTTTTATTGTTATCATTGTTGGCGTTATTGTTATTCGCATACAGATGCAGAAGGTAAAGCGCGGTCTGCTGAGTCCAAGCTCGAGAGCGTCTTCAATAGCAGGCGACGACAGCATCGCCAGCGACAACTTCAAAAACGTACCTACGTTTAATGTAACGGATCAATAGCACTTTATTTTTTAGCGCTTTTGGCCATTTACTTCATTTTTGCACTAAGACTATCTCAAGCGCCGTTACAACGGATTCTCGTACCGTCGTGAAGCTCAAGGCGCTGCTGCTTGGTAATAACTTCACGTTGTGTACAGTTTTGGAGCGCGGCTTTTACAGAAACTGTAGGAATTTTTATCCGCTCCTAACGTAGAGCACCGGCACCGAACAAAAAACCAAGTTCCCAACGTTGGCTTAAGGGGTGTAGCGCTGCTACGTTGTAGGTAGGCGCGTCATTTTTCAGTGCGGTTTGTTACAGTGGGTTTGATTTGTTTGCTGTGCAGGGCTCTGACAACATTTTCAGTGTGTCGATCGATGACAGCAGATACAACGGCGTCTCAGACGCCTGATGCACTCGGACTGACCGCCTGCTCTTCGTTGTATATATACCACCAAACTATATGGAGAACTATGCCGGCCCAGTGCCGACACATTGTGCGGCCGTCCACCTAGCTACTAGACAGTACTTACTTACTATAAATGTGCCACTTTTGCATTACTAATTACTACGCTAAGCGCTGTGCCTGGTTTGCAACTTTGGACTGGTTTGCCGTAGGCCCCTAGCACGAGCCTAAGTGACACTGACGCGAGATGTGCGTCGATTTCGGGAAAGTTTCTGAAGTTTGGTGGTCTTCGTCTTTGACCTTTACAGTTCAAAATTGGCACACCGATTACTCCAGCCCAGAAAAATGTTCACGTCAATTTTATTTTTTGCGCTTTTTGTTTTCGAGTTAGAAGCCCGTACGGGACAGACGCACGGAAGTACAGAGAGAGAGACAGATAGACAGACAAGACCCGTAATGCGGCCTGTTAATAGGTCGGCCGCATAATAACATAATAACTCATTGTAACCTACAGGGTGGACCAAAAAACCGGACCTATTTGAGCGTTGATAACTCAGCGATGGTTAGTGGTAGAAAGACATGTGATACGTCAAAAGTTTCAGAATGCTGTAAGGAATAACTGACAAATTTGCATAGTAAAACATTCAAATATTTTTTGCTTAATTTGATAAATATTCGTTACCCATGAAATTGTTCCAAATTTGACTGTAACACATGGATTTAACGTGGACATTTGACCTTTTATAACTTAGCAATGTTTATTGATGGAAAGGCGCGTAAATACATGTGTGCCAGAAGTTTCGAAATTGTGTACAGAAAAAACGTACAACTTGCACTTCTCAGCATTTAAATATTCTTTGCCTGATTTACACAAATTTGTCCCACCCCTAAAATCATGCTAAATTGGCAGTAACACATGAATTTAAGTTGATTTTCATTCAACATACAGTGAAATATCAACAATCATTAACACATACGTTGAGTTTAGATGAAATTCGACATAAACAGTTGCCCAGCTTTTGCATTCATAACCGTCATCAGATTTTTAAGCAGCTGATCGATCGCTGGAGTCAATATGTTCAGGATCAGCTGAGCCCAGCATTCGATTAGCACACGTTTTAGCTGGTCAGTTACTGAAATTTTGTGACCGTGCTAGCTGTTGCAATGCCCCCACACTAAATAATTCACAGAATTTAAATCTGGACTCTTTGTCAGTGAGTTTTTGAGTTTAATGAACTTGGGCACTTGAGTGCAAGCAAATGCCTAATTTCAAGGGTAATGAAGATTTATGCAAATTAGGCAAAAAATATTTAAATGATTTGCTATGCAAGTTCGGCTTTTTTTGTGTACAACATTCTAAAACTTTTGACATATCACACGCCTTTCTACAGGTAACCATCGCTGAGTTATCAACATTCAAACAGGTCCGGTTTTTTTGGTTTACCCTGTACTTGATAGCAAGCGAGCATCGCGTTATACTGTATGCGTATTATGCATGTATACAGCATACAGTATAACGACACATACGCATTGCGTAGTGTCGTGAATGATATGCATTAACTCTGATGCCACTACACTTACTAACACAATATCGTGTCTCTTTCTCTAACCATAATTAATTTATTTCATGTGCGCATGTAATAAACGTTCGGAAACATTTTTACAAAACGTTAAAACGTCTTTTATGTAAAGCGCATTTTTTGTAAAAGAATTGTTATTTTAGCCTAATTTGTAAAATTAAATAACAATTGACTTTTCTTTTCACATATTGACTACATTCAATAATTCAAGATACGGCTTTCTCATATTTCCAAATTTATGTCATCACACATGAGTAAGTGAATCTACGTAAAAAATCTGCTATCGCTTCAAAAGTCGCACTT
>Ga0209367_1000162_pt1 | contig 51766 bp, 38 predicted proteins | sample WorMetLIZISLAND2_FD_187412 | JGI IMG/M metagenome (GOLD analysis project Ga0209367, IMG submission 187412) | Marine gutless worms symbiont microbial communities from Max Planck institute for Marine Microbiology, Germany - Olavius geniculatus... ... | reverse complement strand
GAGCGAAATCAAGCCACGTCATGCGGTGGGCTACCACTTCTTCAACGAAGAAGCTACTCGTTATGTGATCTATGATTCCATCCGCGAGACATACGACGGTCCGCTGTCCATGGCGACAGACATGATGGTGTGGAATATCACCAAAGATCAGATCGTCGAGCGCATGGCCGTTGCACCGGACAAGTCCTGGGCCGTACCCGGAACCCAGAGGCAACCGCCTCCTGAAAAGGGTCGGGAACCCGTTATGTCGGAGTTCATCAAATCAGGTGAATGGGGGCCGGCTTTTAACGCCCAGAACAAGGTTCTCGATGAACATTCAAAGAAATACAACCTGCAGGATCAGGATTGGCGGAAACAGAAGCCCTGGTATAAGCCGGCCAAATAGGTTTGAAACGGAAAGATTATACCTATGAAAAAAATGCTCTCAAGACTGAAAAGCCGAGAATTTCAGCTTAGCCTAACGTATAAAAAGGGAGGTATCCATGATGCTTAAAAACAAACAAATTCGACGATGTTTCAGCTTAATATTGTTGATGATGTTTGCAGGTATCGGGAGTGTGTGGGGACAGGAACTTACCGGAAACGAATTATTTCCAGATAAAAAACAGGAATTTAACTGGAACAACCCGGGACTGAGCGAAAATGGCCTGTTGCCCGAGAACTGGTTCACCTCCGATGCAGACTTATTGATAGAAACCAACGAACAGCCCTTCCTGATGGCACAAGCCGATACGGACGAGGCCGATGAGGAAGAATCCCTCTCACCCGAATGTATCGAGTGGCGCAAGGATCTGGATGCGGACATCGGGGTGATGTTAAGAGCCGGCTGCCAGCCGACGATTGGGCAGATGTCGGCGCTGATGGACAATCCCCTGGGCAATGTAGCCATGCTCTTCACCCAATTCGACTATACCAGGCTGGAGAATCCAGCCTTCGATGAAGGCGATTATAAATATAACTACATGGGCATTGCGCAGTTCCCAAAAGGCCTCGGCAAAAACTGGAATCTTATCAACCGAGTTGTCTGGAACGTTCCCAGCATGCCGGTTGACCAGGACAAGATCGATGATGCCAGAGACCGCCTTGAAAGACAGCTTGGAAGCGGGGAAGGGCCAATCGTGCTTCCTCCCACCGAATCAGAGGTTGCACCCCTCGACCTTTTCAGCGGACGCACCACCGGCTTCGGCGACATGTACTATGTCGGTCTTTTTTCCCCCAAGAAAGGCTACAAAACCGAAAGCGGCGCCAGTTTGCTCTGGGGTCTCGGCTTCGACTTGGGTATCCCGACGGCGTCCGAGGATATTCTGGGCACCGGGAAGTGGTTGGTGGGGCCTTCCGGATTGGGCGTTTATATGGGGCCGAAGTGGAAAATCGGCGGTCTGATTCAGCAGTATTGGGACTTCGCAGGCGACAGCGACCGCGACGATGTCAACCTGACGAACTTCCAGTACTTCATCTTCTACAGCCTTGATGAGGTGACCGCCATCGGTGCCTCTCCCAACATTATCGCCAACTGGGAACAGGACCACGACGACAGGTGGACAGTACCGATCGGGCTCGGCCTCGTTCGCACCTTTCAGTTCGGAAAACTGCCGGTGCGTTTTGGCGCAGAAGCGCATTACTCCGTCGTTCAGCCTGACGATACGGTTGGACAGGAGTGGAATCTACGATTTTACGTTATTCCGGCCGTACCATCGGCGCTGTTCAAGTGGATGGATTAAGTGTCAGACGAAAGCCTTCGGAAGTGATCCCGAAATGGTTTTGATTCGCCAAAAGCGAACAAGTCCGCAAAACGGATGCCATTAAGTCCGTACACCTACGGCCAGGAATGGAGAATACGCATGGTGATCGCTCCCACTAATCCATCGTTTTTTAATTAGACAATAGTAAGTTCAGCACCAGGCTGGTTTTTCAGCTTAATGGCTTGATTGGTTGTAGTCATATCAGGTTTGGTAGGACTTAATGCGACAATACTGGAAATACATCCCTAACCTGATTGCTATTTTATTTCTTCCGGCATTGCTGTTGCAGACTGCTCATGGCGCGGACTTTCAAACCTGGTCCGACATTACCACGATTTACAGATTTGCAAAAGGCTGGCGATACGATGGCGACCAGGGGGTCCGGGGGATACTAAGCGACAGTGATTTTAAGCTGCTGTATTTTAGGCCCTCGGTCCGTTATCGGGTCAAGCCATGGTTCACGGTACATGGCGGGATCAGATTCTTTAAGACTTTTTTCGACGACGAGGATGATACTTTCGAAATTGGCCCCTGGCAAGGTCTTCGATTTGTTTGGCCCGAGATCGGAAACTACGCCATCAGTCATTACTTTCGTTTTGAAGAACGAATGACCTGGCAAACCGAAGGCGAGAGCGACTTTGATTTCACCTTACGTTCCCGTTATCAGTTAGGTTTCCGATCACCAAATTATGATATCCTTTTCAAAAACGGAATTTATCTATCTGGATCGATAGAGGCGTTCTCAGATATCGAAACACCGATCTTCATCAATCGAATCCGCTATGATGTTGGCCCCGGAATAAAGGCCTCCGCCGCCTGGCGAGTTGAGTTGCGTTATTTGTTGCAGCAAGAAAAACAGAGCGCAAGCGCGGCATTTACCGCCAATGAGCACATCCTGCGCCTACGTCTTTTTTACACTTTTGAATGAGCTTACCAATGGACCGGTAGTGTTTTAACTGGGGGATAGCTATGAAGCAAATAATCAAATGGTCTACAATTTTGTTGCTGATATGTTTATTTTCAGGCTGTCAGGAGGAAACACCGCCCAAAGAAATGATCCGGATGGTGCGGGCGGTCAAGGTCAGTGACCCGGCCGATTTCGCCAAGCGTTTTTTCCCGGGTCAGGCCAGGGCGACCCAGGAAGTAGATCTGTCTTTCCGCGTGGCCGGTCCCTTGATTGAGCGCCCGATTCATGTCGGCGATGAAGTGCCCAAAGGTCAGGAGCTGGCCAGGATCGATCCGCAGGACTTTGAGGTGGAACTTCGCAATGCTCAGGGACAACTGGAACAAGAACAAGCGGTATTAAAGCGGGCCGAGGCAGACTATGAACGCATTGTTCGGATTAAAAAACAGGATCCGGGTGCTGTGAGCCAGGCTGCGGTTGACCGGGCCCGTCAGCTTGTGGATAGCTCCCGGGCCCGTATTCGTTCGATGCAGGCCACGGTGGCCAATGCCAAAAACTTTTTGAGTTATACATACCTGGAAGCACCGTTTGACGGCATTATCACCGCCACCTATGTTGACAATTATCAGTTTGTCAGGGCTAGGCAGCCCGTCGCCCGGCTGATCGACCATTCCCAAATTGAAATGATCGTCAATATTCCTGAAGGCCTGATACACCATGCCGATTACCTCCTGGCAGCCGGCAGAGTGTTTATGGTGACTTTCGATCCATTTCCCAATCTTGAAATCGAAGCTGAAATCAAAGAAATCGGCAAAGAAGCATCCCGAACAACCCGCACCTACCCGGTGACGCTGATTATGGACCAGCCCGAGGATATCAAGATACTGCCGGGGATGGCCGGAAAAGCCACCCGGGTGGTGGCGGTGCCGGATATGAAGGATCAGTCCGGCATTATCATCCCGGAAACGGCCGTGTTTTCACCCGAAAACAGCGATACGACCTATGTCTGGGTGATTGAAGATCAGGCGAAAACTGTGAGTAAAAGGCTGGTTAAAGTCGGCGAGCTTCTGGAAACCGGCATTAAGATTACAGACGGACTGACGCCCGGAGAGTGGATCGCCACCGCCGGTGTGCACTATCTGCAGGAAGGACGACAGGTGCGTATCCTGCCCGAGACGCCAAGGGAGGGAACCCAATGAATTTAGCCGCACTTGCGATTGAAAAACGGGCGATTTCATATTTCGCTGTTTTATTGCTGGTGGTGGCCGGCATCGGCGCATTTTTCAGTCTCGGTCAACTGGAAGACCCGGAGTTTACGGTCAAGACCGCAGTGGTCACAACCCGATATCCCGGTGCCGCTCCCGAAGAGGTTGAGCTTGAGGTGACCGACCGTATCGAGCTGACCATCCAGGAAATGCCCCAGATAGATTACCTGGAATCGTTCTCGCGGGCCGGCATGTCACTGGTCATGGTCAACATCAAAGAGGAATACTGGTCCGATCGCCTGCCCCAGGTTTGGAATGAGCTGCGTCGTAAAATACGCAATATTGAAAATTCGCTTCCGCCGGGAGCGGGCAGACCCGATATTTCAGATGATTTTGGGGATGTCTTCGGTTTTCAGCTGGCAGTTGTGGGCGATGGATATTCCTACGCCGACTTAGAGGAATATGCCAAAGACATTAAAAAAGAAATCAGTCTGGTCAAGGGTGTGGCCAGGGTGGATCTGTGGGGAGTTCAGCAAAAGGCAATCTATGTGAATGTTTCCCAATCTCAGATCAGTGAACTGGGATTGACGCATGCGAATATCCAGGCTATTTTAAGCCAGCAAAACATGGTGGTGAATGCCGGAAGTGTGGATCTGCAGCGCAGACGGTATCGCATCGCACCGACAGGCGAGTTTAGATCACCTGCGGATATCGCCAATCTGCAAATCAGTGCCACCCTGGCAGAGGAACTGTCCACTCTGCCGGCTATGCAAACTCAACCGACCGCCTTTGAACGACCCACCGAGTTGTCCGAGTTAATCCGAATTCGCGACATTGCCACGGTGGCACGCGGTTATCTGGAACCACCGACCACGCTCATGCGTTACAACCGGCAGCCGGCCATCGGAATATCCATCACCAACGTATCCGGCGTGAATACGGTCAAGGTCGGCAAACGTATAGACCAACGCATCGAAGAGATTATACCCTTGCTGCCGATCGGTATCGAAATCCACCGGGTGCACTGGATTTCGGACATTGTGCAGGAAGCCGTCAACGGATTTTTAATCAACTTCGCTGAAGCCGTCGGTATCGTGTTACTGGTTCTCACCCTTGCGATGGGGTGGCGCATGGGGGTAATCATCGGCTCATCTCTGGTGTTAACCATTTTGGGCAGTTTTATCCTGATGGCAATCATCGGCATTGACCTGCAACGCATGTCACTGGGGGCTTTGGTCATTGCGCTGGGTATGATGGTGGATAATTCGATTGTGGTAGCCGACGGGATCGTGGTGCGTATGCAAAACGGCATGGATCGTAAAAAGGCGGCCATCGAAGCGGCATCCCAACCATCCATGCCGCTTCTGGGGGCCACTTTTGTTGCGGTCATGGCGTTTTACCCGATTTTCGCATCGGTTGCGGATTCGGGTGAATACTGCGGCACGCTCTTTACCGTTGTGGCCATATCGTTGCTGACGAGCTGGCTGATTTCCATGACCATTACGCCGCTGCAGTGTATCGATATACTGCCGGATCCCCAAAAAGGCAAAACTGAAGTTGAACCATACGCCGGAAGGTTTTACCGGGTTTTCCGCCGCATTCTAGCGGCAGCGATTCGATTCCGGTTTATCACGATTGCTGCCATGACCGCTCTATTGGTGGTGTCCCTCATCGGATTTGGCAATGTTAAACAGATGTTTTTCCCGGACTCATCAATGACCAAATTCATGATCGACTACTGGGCACCCGAGGGAACACGGATTCAGACGGTGGCGGCAGACCTTAAAAAGGCCGAGAAAAAATTGCTGGCCGATGGGCGGGTGGATAGCGTGGCGGCCTTCATCGGTGCCGGTCCGCCCCGGTTTTACCTGCCGGTCGATCCGGAAAGCCCCTATCAATCCTATGCTCAGTTTATCGTCAACGTGCAGAATTATCGCGATATAGACGGCCTGATGAACGACTTGCACGCCTGGTTTCGAGAAAATTATCCCCAGGCCCTGGTGCCGTTACGCAAATATGGGGTGGGTCCCAGCAATACCTGGAAATTCGAGCTGCGCATCAGCGGACCCTCGATTGCGGATCCCGGTGTGCTGCGGTCGCTGGCAGATCATGTCGTTACTATTTTGGAGGGTAGTCCTCTGGCGGATGCTGCCCGCACGAACTGGCGTCAGCGGGTTCAAAAAGTGGTACCCGAATACAACCAGGAGCGCGCACGCTGGGCAGTGGTAACCCGCAAAGACATTGCCAACACAACCCAACGGGCTTATGACGGCAGTCCCGTCGGACTTTATCGCGAAAAGGACGATCTGATTCCGATTTTGCTGCGCCATGTTGAAGAGGAACGGGAGTCCGTCAGCAACATGAAGGCATTGCAGGTCCAGCCCAGATTAGCGACCTACACCATACCGCTGTCCCAGGTGACCGATGATATCAAGCCTGAATGGGAAGATCCGCTGATCTGGCGCCGCGATCGCCGCCGAACCATCACGGTCCAGACCAACCCGGTATTTGGTGTGACCCTGCCGACAATGCGAACCAGCGTCCTGGCCGATATCGAAGCCATAAATCTTCCACCGGGCTACGCGATGGAATGGGGCGGTGAGTATGAAGACACCGTGGATTCACAGGCCGCGCTGATTCCTGGAGTCATACCGGCGGTTGCCGTCATATTATTTATCATCGTGGCCCTGTTTAATGCCTTTCGGCCGCCCTTGATCATCGTGCTCACCATACCGTTTGCGGCCATCGGGATTACAGCCGGATTGCTGTCAACCGGCACTCCCTTTGGATTCTTGGCGCTGCTGGGCGCCATGAGCCTCTCCGGTATGATGATCAAAAACGCAATCGTATTATTAGAGGAGATTAATTTGCAATTGGAATCCAGCAAATCGCGCTATCAGGCCGTGGTGGATTCGGCACTTTCGCGCTTGAGACCTGTGGTTCTGGCGGCTGCCACCACTGTATTGGGCGTTATCCCGTTGCTGCAGGATGTATTTTGGATCGGCATGGCCGTGACCATCATGGCAGGGCTCACCTTCGGTACAATATTAACAATGGTAGTGGTGCCGACGCTTTACTGCATCCTGTTTCGTGTTAAATCTCCAGGAAAAGTATCGCTTATCCAAGAAGTCCAAGTTGCCCTGAAAATAATATAAAATGCGCAAGACTAAGCTCATTATCGGCGTTCTCATCGGACTGCTGCTGCTCGCAGTCGTGGTTGTTACGGCTTTGTATCTGGTGAATCCAGCCGTTTTTCGAAATCAACTGGAAGCAGGTGCCACAGCCATCTTCGGCCGTCAAGCCCGGTTCAACGGTCCTATCAGTCTGAAGCGATCGCTGCGCCCATGGATCGTCATTGAGGACATAGCCATCGGCAATCCGGTTTGGGCCTCTGACGCCCACTTTGCGACGGCTGAAAAATTGGGTGTTCAGGTAGCACTTTTACCGCTGCTGCGCGGTGATTTGAGGGTTTTGGATGTGTCACTTTCCGGCGTAGGTGTGTTTTTGGAAGAAGGTCTGGATGGTGGCGACAATTACACATTCGGGGATAAAGGTGATCGCGAAGAATCCACGGTGCTGCCTGCTGTCGAGCAACTCACCATTCGAGATGCCATCATCAATTATCGGTCGGCTGATGCCAGTACCATGCGTTTCGAGATTGCCGAGGCTCGGCTCTGGAACATTCCTGGACAGCCGGAGCGGATCGAGGGCAAGGGTTTTACCAAAGGCATGGCATTTACCATCGAGTTTGCCGCCGACACAGCGGCGGAACTGTCCGGCCCCCAAAATCCGTGGTCCGTAAAACTAAACATAAAGGGGCCCGATTTGTCACTGACCATGGACGGGCGCGTGACGAAACCGTTTTGTCTGGCGCCATGGCGATTATCGTATTACCATTAATGGAAAACAAGCGGATTCACTCGAAACCCTCTTTGGGATCGAGTTTCCAATGACAGTTCCTTTCGAGCTGTCTTCGAACGTGAATGTGGCCGGAGGGTCCTTCAAGTTGACAGATCTTGCGGCCTATGTCCGCTGGTCGCCTGACGCGCCGGGCATTAAGATTACAAATGGAGAATTGTCCGGCGGGATAGACGACCCACTTGATATTGCGATCCAGGGTAAGTACAGCGAGGCGCCGCTTGGGTTCACCTTCAAATCAGAACGCCCTTTTAACTTCACCTCCCAGACAGCGCCCTGGCCACTGCAGGCCCGGCTGAGCATCGCGGACACAACACTTAACATTCAAGGTACGATGAGTCCGGCGGCTACCGGTAAACGCTTTGAGTTTGATACCCAACTCTATGGCGAAACTCTCAGCACACTGGCTCAGGTTCTTGGCAGTGAGCTTCCGCAGGTAGGTCCTTATCAGTTATCATTCCACAATCTCATTGAAGATGGCAACTACACGTTCTCCGATCTTGAGGGCCACATCAACGACACCGAGCTGTGGCAGACGATCCGAATTATGCGAGGCAAAGTATCGGCGCACGAAAAAGGAATCGTCAAAGCGTCAATCGGCACCGAGCTCGACGGCGTTCCCCTAGCTCTATCTTTTGAGGGCGGACCTGGAACAACCGACGAATCCGGCGCCAGGATCTGGCCGGTTAAGTTTGATGCATTGCCACCCGGGGCTTCCTTGACTGGCGACGGATCCGTTATCACCAGCAAGAACCGCAAGGAATTGCAGATCGCAACGAGGCTTAAAGGCGATCGTCTTGAATCGCTGGGTTCACTAATAGGTGTCTCTCTTCCCCGCATCGGCACATATGATTTGAGCACACAAGTTTATAGCGGCGAGGGGATAACCGAGCTGAGGGATCTTAAGGTTCAGTTGGGATCAAACCGAATAACCGGCGGTGTGCGGTGGAAAGACAAAAAACCGCGACCCCTTCTGACGGGCAAACTTTCTTCAGACAGCCTAACGCTGGCTGAGCTTCTAAATACTGCGCCAAAACCTTCTTCTAATACCAGGAAAGCGGAAGTGCTCGATCGTCTAATCAGACTTGACTGGCTGAAAGATATTGACGCCAAGCTGGAACTTAATGTGAATCGCGTGGTCGACAGCCCCATTTCCGTTGAGAACATCAGCTCTGCCGTAACACTTTCAAAGGGTAAACTGAGCGCTCCGTTTCGCGGAGAGTTAGCGGGTGCATCTATTGACGCTCAATTTCATTTGACCCAGTCCAAAAACCTGCCCAGGGTTTCGCTAAAGGCGATGCTCGGACGAATTGATGTTGGACAAACACTCAAACATCTTAGAATTCCTGATAAAATTACCGGTACAGCGGATGCCGTTGTCTTGGATGGCAGCAGTCAGGGGGAGACGCTAGAAGCTTTGCTCCAGCAGGCAACCATCAATTTACGAATAAAACCTGCTAATTTGAGCTATACCGAGCAAATCGTCGCCCGGACCTTAAATTTTACCTTCAACAGTGTGAAATTCTTCGTGGACAGGGACCACCCGGTAAAAGCGGTTTTTAACGGAACACTGCAGGGTGTTCCGTTTAATGCCACGGTGAGCGCAACGAATATAGCAGAAATGCTAAGAACTGAAGCACCGCTACCCGTGCGCGTGGCTCTGCATCGGGCAGATGTGCGGTTCAATGCTGAAGCGACCATTTCGAGACCATTTGAAATTATGGAATTTGACCTGAAGCATGAACTTACCGGGAAAGAAATTGAAGGACTTAGCCCGTTGCTTGATATCGCCGTGCCGCTGCAGGGCGAATTCCACGCCATCGGGCTACTCAGGGCTCGCGGCAACAAATTTACATATGAAGAAGATCTGCGGGTCGGCCGGAGTGACATTAAACTATTTCTAACGGTATTGCGAAAGCCCACCCACCCCAAAATCACCGGTCGTATCTTTGCAAGGGAGTTGCATGTGGACAACATGAGGCTTTTCCCGGTTGACGAGCGCAGCGGAAACGGTTCAACTGAGGATAGATCCCGGATCATTCCCGATTATACAATTCCGACAGACGTCCTTTTAACGGCGGATTTGGATTTCGATATCCAGGCAGAGCGTATTCGCTCGGGTTTAAAAGATCTGGGTGAATTAGTCGCAAAAGTGAAGCTTACGGACGGCTGGTTCAAATCAACTTTCAGCATTAAGGGTTTTATGGAGGCACGGATTAACGGTGAGTATGACTTAAATGCAGCTGCCAAACCACCTCTGACCAGGATTCAGTTCAACGCCAAGGATCTAAACTACGGGCTTTGGTTTAGAAGCATGGAGGTGGCGGATCTTTTGAAGGGGAGTGCCGATCTCTATGTCGATCTATCCGGTTCCGGTGCGACGCGGTACAGCTTTTTTGGGGATGCCGAGGGCCGTATCACTGTCATCGCTGGACCCGGCAGGATTTCAGGCCGGAAGATCGATCTTTGGGCGGCCGATCTAATCCCGACGATGCTTTCTCCCCATTGGCAAAGAGAGGATGAAACCGAAACGAACTGTTTTGTTGCGCATATCGAGTTAAAGGAAGGCTTGGCAGAGATTGAGGATTTGATCCTGGATACCCAGCGTATTACAATTGCGAGTAGCGGAATACTGGATTTGGAAACAGAGGCGTTAGATCTTCTTGTCGTTCCAAGACCCAAGCGAGCAAGCCTGGTCAGTCTTGCGAACCCGGTGAAGATTAAGGGCACGCTTTCAGAACCCGAGATATCCGTCGCAAGGATTCCCAGGAAAGGTCGGCTTGCAGCTACAGGCGCTTTATCAGCCCTGATTAATCCTCTCTTTTTGATATTTGCCTTTAGCGATGCAGGAACCGGGGAGGTCAATCCCTGTGAATCAGCCGTCGAAAGCGCCTATACAGCTTTTGAGGACGATCGGCAATAAGGTGGGTTGTGATTCACCTACGATATCTGCAATTTCGAAAGCCCCAATTTTTTTCATATACTATTACGATATCGCTAATGACTAAAAGCGAGCTTCAGCCCAACAATAGCAAGGATACGGTGACTGTTTCGGCTATAGGCTTTGTTCAATGATCAAATTAGAAGCAAACTAGTAATATGATCTCCGTCCGTGTGGCTATCAGAGTCGCATTTAGTGCTCAACTTGAAAGAGACGCCATTCACCGGGTATACCCTTTAGCGTATGTTTCCCACGATCATTGAACAGCAGACCTGATCCTGCAACCAGGTCTTTGACGGTGCTTGAAACAAAGACCTCGCCTGGGTCAGATTTTTCCATTACTCTAGCTCCGATATGCACAGCAAGCCCGCTGACCTTGTCTCCCATTAATTCACATTCTCCGGTGTGTAAGCCCACTCGGAGGTTAATGCCGAGGCTCGAGACAGAATCCCTGATGGCACAAGCACAGCGGATACCTCGTGCTGGTCCATCAAAGGTAGCGAAAAACCCGTCACCTGCCGTATCGATCTCTTTGCCTCGAAAATGACTCAGTTCTCCACGGACACGGCTGTGGTGATTTTGGAGTAGATCTCGCCACCTCAGGTCACCTAATTCGGCGGCTCGCTTGGTCGAGTCTGGAATGTCTGTAAAAAGGACAGTGGCCAAAACACATTCAGCCTCGACGGGTCCCCATTCTCCAGTCAGAAATTGCGCTATTTCGTCCAGAATCCGATTTGGATTCTCGCCAACCATCGGCAGATGGTCAATCCCCGGTAATTCCACGTACTTTGCATTAGGGATCCGTTCAGCGAGCAGTCAACCACCTTCAACATTTACATTCGCATCGTCTTTTCTGTGAATAACCAATGTTGGCACATTAACCGATGGCAGAATGTCGGTGATATCAATCTGGCTATTCAGGCGCATGATTTTCTCTGCAGCACCTGGGCTTGCGCCAAGTCTTTCAAACTTTCCCCACCACTGCTTAAATGCCGGATCGTCTGTCATGGTGGGCGCGAACATTGGCATGCTTTCACCGCTGCCCCAAGCGGTGTCGATATATTGGAAAAGACCTTCCAATGCTTCTTGCGTTGGAAACCAGGACTTGAATTGGGCAAATGCACCATAAAGAATCAATGCCTGGGATCGTTCGGGGTGTGAGGCAGCAAAAAGTGTCGCAAGTGATCCGCCTTCAGATATGCCGAATATCGCTGCTTGCTCGATTCCCTCTGCGTCCATGACTGCGCTCACATCATCCATACGCTCATCCATGCCTGGTGCTTTGACGGATCGATCTGAAAGACCTGTGCCCTGCTTATCGAACAAGATAACGCGAGAAAAACTTCCAAGTTTTCGCAGCCATCGTGCAAGATTTGGTTCATCCCAGTAGTTCTCTATATGGGAAATAAACCCGGGTACCATTACGAGGTTGACATTGCCTTCACCAAAGACCTGATAAGCAACGTTTATATCGCCGTTCTTGGCATAGAGAGTTCTAATTGGTTCCATTTATCCTCCTTTGTTTTATAATGACATTTTATCCAAAAACGATAAGGTTAAGGGCAACAGATTTTTTCAGAAGGAAGAGAATATTGAGGCCGATTATCGGTTCAGCAACCGCGCAGGAGATATACAGGATTAAGGAGTCGCTTACGATTTAAGTGAAATTTAGCTTCAGAGGAGCATAATAGTAAATTTAAAATATTACGGTTGTTATATAAAGTCAAGACATCGCTTTTGCAGGTTTAGTACGTATGTCCTCTTTTGTTTGGCTTGGGCATATCTGGAAATTCGACTCCATTTAGCTCATCGGAGTAGAAGCAGGCGATTGGCAGTTCGCTTCCAGGAAAGTATTTTTCCCATTTTTCCAAGAAACTATGCCGATCCTGTCAAGAAATATTTAATGTCCGTGCGAAAAAAATCTATGAATGGATGAAAAGTATAAATATAAAGGGGCTGAAAAGGAGATTTGTAGGGAATATTTGGTTGAAGACTTTTGCCAAGGGTCACCCTGTATTCCAAGAATTTCCAATAATGCACACTGCTGAGGGTATTCAATGGTTTTCAACAAAGAAGGAATACCCTTGAAGCATGGTCGTAGTTCGCACCTGGAGAGTTTATGAATATGAGCAGGGGCATTTTAGTACAAACCAAGCTTGTGTTTCTTTTTTTCAAGATTTGCAAAAAAAGTCCTGGAATCAACTATAAACCGCGTGTGAGTCCCCTCAGCTACTTTTTCAACGGAATCGTGGGCTTCCACGTGAAAGGTTAGCTTCCTTCCTTCTATGGTAGTTAATCGTGCTTTTGATACAATATTTGCTCCGATAGGTGATGCGGCCAAGTGTTTCATGTCATTGGCTACTCCCACCGTAAGGTAATTTTCAGGCAGGAATTCATGCACGAAAATACAAGCGGTTTCCAAAACTCCAACAAGGTGAGGTGTGCCTAAAACCGGCATCCCTGTGTAGCCTACCGCTTCGGCGCTATTTTCATTTGAGACAATGATACTCTGTGTATTTTCCATTCCAGGTTTTAATCCTGATAGGTCGATTTCAGTCATTGGTTATTCTCTGGGCTTTAGTTGTCAACATCAATTAAATTTGAGTGATAAGCCTACTCGAATTCGATCGTTGCCGGTGGCTTGATGCTGATATCGTACGCCACCCGCGATGCGCCGGTGTGCGCGGCAATTCTCTTACCTATCTCACGAAGCGCGTCCTCGTCTATCCGGACCGGCTTCGCCAGCTTCGCGGCCGCGCTCTCGACCGCCCGCATGCCGACGAGGTACCTGGTTTTCGGCGTATCGTTCGCGCAAAGCTCGAGAAGAATGCGCGGAAGCTCGAGCTTGCTCCACGCCTCAACACAGAGCGCGTTCAATTTGTCATAGTCGATATCGCCGTCGACCTTTATCCACGAGACAGGTTTGTAGATAGGGATCTCGGGGCGGGTTCCCTCTTCGGGGACGACCGTCGTCCGGCTATCCATTTTGAAGCACTCCGTGTTCGCGCCGAGAGTGCTGCGGGCCAGGTCTGACAGGACCGGATCGGGTTCCATGTTCGGGTCGAGCGCAATTCCGAAGTATTGAAAGGGCGTCCGGATGCCGGTAGTTTCTTCGTAAAGGTAGGGTTTACCGTGTTTCTCAGTGTAAAACTTCTCAATCTCCTGCTCGACGATATCGGACGCGAGCTGGCCGGTACGGAGCTTCTCTTCAGTGAATTCGCCGACAGTTCTGACGATTTGCGCGGGACCGGGACATGGGATCCGGTGCGTGAATGACGGAGGGAGGTCGAGGTACTCGCCGACCTTTCTGACCTGAGGCTTCGCGAGCGACGCCAGCGGCTCGATCTTCCCAACAGAGTAATTCCAGCCGACGTTATGCTGGCTCTTGAAGCCGCCTTCGGTTTCGATAATGTCCGGCGCGATCGTGCCGTCCGCGATCCAGGAGGCACCCACCTGGTCAATATGCCGGTCTGATACTTTCCTGTAGTTGCCGATAAACGTCTTGCGTTTCTCTTCACCGTCGGAAAGCCCCACCAATGGCGGGAGAATCTCGTCTCTCACCTCCAGGACTGTGAAATTCAGTTTGCTGAAGATCTCACGCGTGACTTCCCCCTCGGGTTCGTCGTTTATGAGGCGACGGCAACCGTCTTCGATGAAGAACGCATGGAGATCTTTGCCGACGATACGGTCGAGGAGAAACGCGGCGATCGTACTGTCGACACCCCCGGACGCGGAGAGAGCGATTTTCTCGCCCGGTTTCACCAGGCTTTGCACCCAGGAAATCGCTTTCTCAACAAAGTCCGCGGGATTGAAGTCTGCGGGATTCTCGGGAGTGGCGTATTTAAATCTGTGCGTCTGGATCTTATTGGCCTGAGTCGACATGTTGCCTCCTGTTCGGATGGATGGATTTGGTTGTTGTATTGTAATTCACTAAATTTTAAGAGCACTGTTCGCGAAGTTATCTGGAACGAGCATTTTTGCCAATAGTTCTCGGTCAATGTTGGTATTATGCAACAGAACAATTTTGGAATAATCCGCAGAGCGTCTAATTTTATAATGCATACGCAAATCCCCATTATTTTGCAAGGGTCCAAATTGTATAAATCGCGCCTACATCGAATCATCGCAAGTGGGGAAAAAATTTGATAATAGCGTACGCAAAGTGAATTTTGCCAAGTTTTTCCTTCACGGACCAAGTTATGAGCTTGTGAATTATCAAAAAAACCTACCAAACTTTGAAGTTTTTAGCCTTGCAAATTCCCATTTGTAAACCTATATCTTTTAAAGAAAGCACAATACTTTAGACATTGAGCGTAAAATAAAATTGAAAATAAATCTTCACCCCCCGCTATTGGGGTATGACACATCTATCGTGGAAGTTTTCGGTGTGCCTCGTACGCCAAAAGCCCCCGCTTCGCGGGATGACATATTAGTTTTAGGATATTGAGGCACGCCGCCAACGCCGAATGTCTGGTCTTAAAAGGTTAATGCCAATCAAACGTTTCATGCGAATCAAGCTCGCCGTGCTAATGGCTTGCGCGCTCTATGTCGAGATGATGTCTGCGGCTCCAGCAGTGGCATGTGCGATCTGCGTACCCTATCCTAAAGCGACGCTCGCCGACAACTTGATCAAAGCTGACGCGGTCATCATGGCCAGGGAAAACCCTGAAAAGCCATATTTTTTTACCCCGGTTGAAATTCTCAAAGGAGCCGCCGATGAAGCTGATTTTAAAGGTTTTATCGATTCGTCATCTCGGCGAAAACTCAGGCTGAATTCAGAACATGCGGTCATTTTCCAGCGTCGAAAGGCAGAGACCGGTTGGAAATACGTCGCCTACGCAGATACCGAATATCAGGATTTCATTAGAACAATTGTCAAACGATCTGGTGGTTGGCAGATAAATAGTTTACGGAATGATCGAATTGCCTTCTTTGCAAAACAATTGAACCATGACCATCGATATATTCGGGAACAGGCATACCTTGAAGTGGGTCGCGCACCCTACTCTTCCATTAAGCTCATAGCCGGATCTGTCCCACGCGATCGGATCCGAGGATTTCTGGCCAATTGGCGTCTTATTGAGTGGCACAGCCTGTATATCCTGATGCTCGGACAAAGCCGGCACCCGGACGATATCGCATATATCCGTCAGAAGTTGGAGGGAGCTGCCAGGTTTGGATTCAAGACAAACCTCTCAGCGTGGGTTACAGCGTTCATTGAAGCCTATCCGGATAATGGAATCGAAGAGATCGCGAATCTGTATTTCAAAAATGATGATCGATCAATCGAAGAGATTAAAGAGGTATGTACAGGATTATCGGTGTTGGGATCGGAAAGAAGCATTTCTGCCGGTCCGGGGGTCGTGAACCGCCGCCGCCGTATCGTCAACAGCTACGCCGTGCTTCTGAATCATCACCCGATAATGGCTGATTGGGTTGCAAAAGACCTGACGGCCTGGCGAATCCAGGCCCTGGTAGACCAACTGGCCGAGATCAGGGAGCGTGAACTGAAGCACGCCTCGGGTTCGATGTTCGCAGTGGATTATTATCTATCGATGGCATCTAATTTTCTCAGGCTTGAGTCAACTAACAACCCGTAGAAGGCACAGGATAACTTGGCGCCAAACTCAGGGCGTTGCCGATCAGCCTGATATTATCGCAAATTGGTGCCGTCCGGCGGATTCTGGCTGAAATCCTGCGCAGACGGATTGGAACGCGGATTAAAGGCCCGGCAAAAAGCTCGTGCCAACCTAATCATCGAAATTTGCCACCCGGATCTGAAGCAAGGTCTCCTTTCAGCAATCCGTCAAATTCAACTTAATCTGACAATAGGGTGGATTGTGATTCGTTTGCAATATCCGCGCTTTTTAGGGTGAGAATTTTTTCCAGATACGATCGTAAGCAGAGCTTCGGCTATGAAATAAATTGTTCCTCTTCGTCAAAGTATCAGGCCTTGCTAAGAATATCTCGAGGCTCAATCGGTGTAAACACCCCTTGCTGTTGTTCGATGATTTCTGCGGCATCAAAACAAAGATCTTCATGATAACGTGGCCCGATGAGCTGTACCCCTTGAGGTAAACCATCGACCACTTGAACAGGCGTGACAACACTTGGTAGACCGAGCAGATTGCAAATTTCGGTTAGCCCGATAGATTGTATAAAGCGATTTAACTGATCAGCCCCCGCAAGATCATAACCGACTTCGAAGGGTTGCAAAGTCGATATGGGTCCCAGAACCAAAGGATACCGTTCCATAAACAGGTTCCACTCGTGGGCAATTCTGTGCCGCTCGGCTATGGCCTTCATGTAAGTCGGCAGATCCGGTTCCGTATCTTCTATAATTCTTTCAAGAAAGGTTTTGGCCTCCCGGGAAATGATCGGTAGTATCTCCGGTAGATAGCTTTTAATTTCCATGATAGAAATCTGTTGAAGTATCTGTGTCGACTCACTGACTGAAGGCGGATCTATCTCCTCGATAAAGTATCCTGCGCTGGCCAAAACATTTGCCGCGTTTCTCACCTCCTCCGCAACAACAGGTGAGCCTCCTTGCCCGGTAGGATCTGCAGTCAGGGCCACTTTGATAGAACCGCGCATGGCGTTGCCCAGACGCAGAGCGGGAGTCCACCACGGATCCCTTTGATCAGGCTGACTCATTATATCTAGAGCAAGACGGAGATCCTGAACATGGCGTACCATCGGTCCATTGACGCACGCGAATTGTTCGTAAAACAGAGGGGGGTCAGGAAAGATTGAGGTCGCAATACGGGATATCCGACCAAATGTGGGTTTTAGCGCAGTTATTCCGCAGCATTGGGAGGGATACCTGAGTGAGCCCCCCCATATCATTTCCTACTCCGAGAGGGGACATCCCGGTCGCAATGGCAACCGCTTCCCCCCCGCTGGAACCACCCGGCGTTCGGGAAGGATCCCAGGGATTGAGGGTGACGCCTCTCAAATCATTATTGGTATGCCAGCGTAAACCGAAGTCGGGCAGATTGGTTCGACCTATCGGAATGGCACCTGCCTGCTTGAGGTGTGTGACAATTGGGGCATCCGTCTTCGGCATAGAGTCTTTTAGATCAACAATTCCGTGAGTTGTTGCGGAGCCTACAAGATCAATGTTTTCTTTGAAGGTCACAGGAACCCCATGAAGCGGCCCAAGGTCTTCTTCTGCCGCAATCTTTTGGTCTGCTTCGCCTGCTAGGCGCAAAGCATCTTCTTCCAGGACAACAGTCACTGCATTGACTTTATGATTTACAGCCTTAATACGATCAAGGTGTGCTTGGATCACCTCCCGGCTCGATACTCTTTTTTCTCGGATGGCTTTCGCCAAATCGGTGGCACTCCAATTCCATAGCGGAACTTCCATATTGTTTAATTTCCTTTATAGTTCTGTCAAATTAAACTCCGGCAACTACGATCAATTTCTTTCCAAAATATGTCAAGTATCCCCTGACTCCCTCGAAATCTACCCGCTGCGCACTGCCCTCTGCTCTCTGCCCTGCGCCCTCCGCCCTCTGCCCTATAATTCCGCATTCCGCATTCCGACTTCCCAATTCATAATCACTCCATCACTCCAATAGTAAATATAGAATGTCCCTATTTTTTCTTATCCAAAAGGGCAACTGACAAGACAACCTCCTTTCAGGCTGTTAGATAATGGCCTCGTGACCTCGTACATAATTTTATGGGCGTACCGGATGTCTTATACATTCTGTTTGCTAATCTAATCTATTTTTTACGAATTGGCGGTTTTCGATTATAGCCGTTGTGTTACAATTCGGCAAAAGTGCAGGTTGCGGATGGCTAATATACAATCTTTGTTAAAAATTAAAGTCTCTATAATTTTGAATATTAGCAATCATTCGATTCTAATACTTACAACTTATTATCCAAATTCTAAATTCCAAAATTTTTTGTTTTTATGTTTAATTTTGCCGAGCTCAGACAAGCCGTTTATATATGATCAGAACTCATAGCCCAAAGCCAAACCGCCGATCCAAATGATCGAACCGCCGTCTACGAAATCTCCAATCACCTCTGGCGCCAGACTCCAGTGCCCGTCGAGGGGAATCTCGTAGCCGACGCCTAAACGGACCAGGAATTTATCCTTCTTCGACGTGAACTCATAGCCCGGCCCGGCAAACACCCGCCAGTGACCTATGGGGTGGAGGCTCACCGGTACGACCACCACGAAGTCACGGACGGTATCATGGCCAAGGCCTTCGAAAGCCGCACCGATACCCCAGTGTTCGTGGAAACGCAACTCGTACTCCAGTCCGATGGCAAAGCCCTTCTCATCCGCCTCGTCGCGTTTCGTCTCGGCACCAAGGCCGAGAAATAGTGATAGATGGTGATGTGGCAAACTATCCTTGCCCTCACCCGCCCGGGTTGTATTCGGATAGATTGCCGTGAAAAACAACAACACACACGCAAGGGAGATCGCAGTCATCTTCGTTATCGCCAATTTCATGTTTACCCTCCAATTTCTAAATCACAAATATCGCAGGTACTCTAAAACAATTTTGCCATCGTCCTTTTTCTTTTACGTCTTACGATGCTCGTGGTCATTTTTCCTTTATTCTCATCTCTGATCATAATTGCGACTCAATCGGCAAGACACCCATAAAACTGATGCCAAGCCGTTGCCAGAAACCGGTGTGAGGCTCACGGCCATATACCACCTGTCTCCCATCTTCCCAACCGTGCCAGTATAGCCGTTCATACCCGTCGTGTTCTTTTTTCAGTTCCAAGCGAAAGGCAATTTTTTCAATGTTCTCGTCAAACCACACTGCCATCTCTTCTGCCATTTCAGGCACCTCAAAAACCACGCCGATTTCGGTGTTGTGCTTCGCTGCCCGGGGGGTCGAGGTTCAGAGACCCGATGAAAACCTGCCGGCGGTCAAAGACAAACGATTTGGCATGCAGGCTGGCCTTGGACCCACCGCTGCCGCCTTTCTTTTCTTTGCGCTCCTTGCGGGTCAACTTTTTGTTCAACTCATAAAGTTCGACCCCGCCTTGCAGCAGGTTCTTGCGATATTTTTGATAGCCGGCATGCACGATACCGACATCGTTCGAGGCCAGGGAATTGGTCAGGATGCGCACCCGAACGCCGCGCCGGCAGAGCCAGGTCAAAAATGCGGTGCCCTCCTTTCCCGGTACAAAATAGGGCGAAAAAATTATTAGTTCCTTTTCTACCCCATTCACATAGGGTGCAAGCATCGGTTCAAGGTGGTATTCTTTATTGCTAAAATCGTGCTGCAGCTTTTCCGGCTCATCAAACACAACCTCTGCATCTCCCCACTTGAGTTCGATCTGTTTGTTGCGAATTATATTTGCCAGATTGGAATTGCGCAGCTCCCAGAGATACTCGGAGTCGCGTCGATCCGCCGCAAATTGGTTGAGCTGCTCTCGATATTTGGTAATCTCTTCAGGTGTCGGCGGCTCTCGATCGGGAAGCACCGAAGCCGGATAGGCCAATTCATTGTTCCAATAGCGGTCGAAAACCGCCGAAACCTCCTGGGCAACCGGCCCAAGAACCAGGACATCCAGATCGGCAAAAGCCAGATCCGGATCAGCATCGAAGTATTCATTGCCGATATTGCGCCCTCCGAGGATGGTGAGCTGGTTGTCCGCAGTAAATGATTTATTGTGCATGCGCCGGGTCACCGAGCCCATTCGAGTCACGAATTGGGACGTTCGGCTGGCACTGCGGCTGAAGGGATTGAAAATGCGGACCTCCATGTTGGGGTGGCTGTCCATCGCAACCAATTCCAGGTCCCGGCCCTCAAAGTCCATATCGTCAATCAGCAGACGCACCCGCACGCCGCGGTCGGCAGCCTCGAGCAGCAAATGGGAAAACAGTTTGCCGACCAAATCATCGTGATACAAGTAATATTGAACATCGAGGCTGCGCTCGGCCCGACGGGCCAAAACGGCGCGGGCCACATAGGCATCCAGGCCGTCTTCCAACAAATAGAAGCCGGATTTCCCCGGATGCGCGGCTTGCTCTGCTGCGCGTGCCCGGCCGAGATCGGTATCATTCGTATCGGTTAAAGCGTACGATTCGGGCCGATCAAAGTCGGTAGGCAAGGAGGTGGCGCAGCCGACGATCATAATTAATGTCAATGCTGCTAAGAGATGAAGCAAAAAGGCAGTTCGATACATTTTTAACCTCCCATAAGCGTTTTACTATTTATTTGTCGACCTTCACCGGTGTCTGACCAACACCACCACCAATGGATAGCTAAACCAGGAAATCTCCCAGAGGATCGGTCCGAAAAACGCCATTGGAATGGTAATGATAGCAGTAATGGGTTCTGCCAGAATACGATATCTTAGTTGATACGCATACTGCTCGTTGACTTCCGGTAATAACAAACGATTATTTTTGGCGGCATAGGCCCAGCCCCAGCCGCCAACAATGCCGACCAGTGCCGCCGCAGTGCTCTCCAACGCCCGGGTTCCATTGGAATCTCCTAATTCAATATGAAGCCGCAAGGAGAGGAGAAATATCAGCAGGAAAAAGAGTTGCAGGATTGAGAGAATGGTATGGCGGCCGTCGGTACCGCGCAGATTACTGAACAAAACATTGCTCTGTAACCAGTAGATAATCGTAAATACGATTACGATGAATACTATCAAGAAGGAACCGACATTGTCGACTAGAAATGCGCTGATATTTCCTTCACTCCATTGCTCTGCGGTCGGCCGCGGAAGAAACATGAAGCAGCGCCAGATTATGATAGCATAAACGACATCTGCCATTCTTTCCAATCGGCGCAGTTGCTGGATCTCACGCTTTGGCTGGGCGTTGTCTTCTGCCTTATCTTGCATTTTTGAATCCCTAACCCGGACAAGCCGGAAATGAAGATTGAATATTGAAGATTGAATATTTGCGGTATTTTATCTAATTTATTTCGGCGTCGTCGTCAAAACAGCTAAAATCAGACCATCATCCGTTTTTGATACCCAATTACCCATTGTTTTACTATTCAATCACCCACGCGGTGTCTGAAGTAAACTGACCCTCTTAGGTGAATTAAAAGCCGGTGCCTGACGCGGCGTCCCGTCGGGTCATCTTGTGGGGTCGCAGCCCGAAGGGCGAAGCCCCAGGCTCGCAGAGCGAAGCCTGAAGCCTTGCGAAGACGAATCCGTATCTTTACCCAATGTTTACAGTCAATCTGAATACCTAAATTAACCTGTCGGCAGGGACAATATCGGGGCCGCGCCGGCAGGTGTCGGAGCCTGAAGCCTGAAAAGGACAATAATGAGACTCAAGGCCCGCTTGCTGGTAATGTCATTGTGATCGATATAGTACCAGTAGTCATTGAAGCGCACGGCGGCAAACACATTTTGCGGTCGGCTTTTACTTGATCGCATTTTAAATGGTATCAACCCTTGCGCTACCTCTCCGCCACTGCTTTGCAGGCCGTAGTCGATGATCCGTCCTTCCTGCAAGTGCTCGAGAGGGACTTCAACCCCCCGCGCCATAAAATCAATCATGGCCATGATAGAGCGGGTTTGAATCGAAAGTTCAGTGCTTTTCAGATTTGTAACCCGGTCAGTAATACGGAAGCGGTTGCCATTGGTTATTCCGATGAGTTGCCTCAATTCGCCCAGCAGGGGTCGTAAATCCTCAGAAACCTTATTGCTAATGATCAAATAGTTTCGGCTTTTGCCGTTTTCCTCGACATGCTGAACTTCGATCACCTCCCGGTCGGCGAGAATAAAGATCAACTCGATCACTCTTTCAAATCGTTTCAGTTTCTTAAAATCCTCAGCGAACTGAGTCTCTGTGTCAACGTAGCCCGAAGCAGGCAGCTCACCAAACGACATGTTTTCCACTTCTCCGAACCGCTGGATGCCGATACGCATGAAAATGTCAATGGACCAGCCGGCTTGGGCGGCGGCAAAGATGATATCAGCGGGAATGTTCGATAACAAATGCGCGGAGAATTCCTGGCCCTCGACAGGGAGATACGTAATCGTCGGCCGTTCTGCGAAGCTTAAATTGGCCTCACCGGTGCCTCTATCCGTAGTTTCAGTGCCAAATTCCAGGATGGCGCCCACGCCGATACTGCGGTCATATTCATATTGGGTTAGCACCGAACTTACTGTTAAAAAAACGGGCACTTCCAGGTATCGGCTGCGCACAATATTCAACAGCATTTGTTCTCTGGTTGAAAGGGCTATTGCTGCATTGTAATCGAAGCGATCCGCCGGTACCCGCTTCGCCCCCTGTGCCGCGCACCCGGCGATTATGAGCAGTCCGGTTGCAATAAATAGAAGAAACCGAAAGCTTACTTTTTTCGTCCGGTGCCCCGAGTAGTATTTCATAATCTGCATAGCAAATCCTTTGCTTACTCTATAGAGGATTTTCATATGATCCGTATATCTATATTTAACAAATGAACGCGCAGCACTATGATAATTACTCCGCGGGCTCTCTGATTTTTAAACTTTTATCAATTGCCTCCTTGAGATATACAGATTTGAGGATGTTAATCTTCAGGACGGATTAATTATTTTCCGGTTTAAGAAGTTATAAACCAGCCTGGCGACCACATAAGCCCCCATTGCGATCAGAATCAACAAGATGGCCTGCCGGAAGGAGTGGTCGATCAGCTCTTCACCCTCGCCTTCGATGCGGTCTATCGCTTGGATGAGTTGCGGCAGTAGGTCCTCCAACCCGGCGGTGGCAACGAGTCGATTGGTCGAATCGACCAGGGTGGTTGCTTCGGCAATCGTGTCCCGGTACTCTTTGATATCAAAGGGTTTCGCATCTTTGGGTTGGGTGGATGCTTGGCCGACGTTGAATTTTTCGGTGAGCGTATCGGCCGTCAGCAGCAAATTATTAGCTCCCTCGACCGTCTTGCGAAGCTCTGTGACCAGCCCCGTTATCTGCTGCTCTTCTGTCATAATTGCTTCAAGCGCAATCTTTTGTTCACCGATCAGGCGATTCATGAATTGATTGATGAACGCCTCGCGCTCAATGGCAACTTTGGCCATGACGTTGTCCAACGTGACGACACTCCATTTATCGATCCCCGTCATCACCTGGTTAACCGTCTGTTTTTGCAGTTTAGAAACATCCTTCATTATTTGATTCGGCAATTGCTCGGCGACCGTTGCCATTCGTTCCGATACCTTGGAAAAGGTGTGGACATCCGCCAGGACTTTCTGTGCCTCCGGGTTGATGATCATCTGTGCCATCCACATTTCTGTAAAATTGCCCATCAGTAAAGGCACACGGGTTCCCAGGTAAATTCCCCGCTCGGCCAGCATGCGGGTCTCTTCGACCTGCTGGGTCACCTCCTTGACCGTTTTAAACAAGCCGCCGGCCTGTGCTTTTTTGACCAGCGTGGAGTTTCGCCGCTGTGAAGCAAAATCGCCGAAACGCAGGTAGTTATAAACGACCATGTCGGGATTGTTTTTGCGCCAAAGCAGGAGCAGTTGACGCAGTTCTCCCTGCTGTTCTTTGGTGAGTACTTTGCCTGCAATGCTCCAAATGTCCTTTTCCAGTTGCCGAAAGCCCTTGACAATTGCATCCGTGGATTTGCCGTATTTACGGCGCATATTATCTTCGTAGATGATACGCCCCAATGTCGTCACCGCGACCATGTCCAGCATGGCCACTTGCGGATTCGGCTCGGCTGCAATTGTATACATGGCCATTTTGGAATATACCAGGTCGCTGAACATGACTTGCCGTACTTGGGGTAAGGGTTTCAGGTCCTCGAAATCCTCATACGACTGGGTGATAATGCTCGCAAAACGATCGGCATAACTCATCAACTCGGACTGCAATTCAACCTCGGTCATGACATAGCCTTTTTTGGCCGCGTAACCGAATGTCTGGACCATCAATAGACACATCAAGGAGACTAAAGCTGTGTTAAAGGCCCGTTGGATCGTGAGGTTGAAAATCATGGTATTCACCTCCTTTTGCATATCGACCTTTCTTACCGGTACTTTTCTTTCAGTTTTCTCCAGTGCACTCCTTGGTGAACATACCAAGGCCCGTCGTTAAAGTTGCGACAGGCTTTTCTGTAAACCTCATCTGACATTTCAGAAGTTCACTACTGTCCAGCGGCCCGAGCTGCCGCAAGCTGCTCCATAGAGATGGACCTTGAATTATTTATCTCCAGCCTTGTACTCCTTCAATAACCTCTATTTAAATTGGTTCTATTTCGCGTATTTGGCGAAATCGATCTCTTCGATCTGCGGCAGCTTCCAGCTTTGATCAAAGAAGGGTTCGGTCGGACCGTAGAATCGGAAGTGAGGGAACCAGGCCCGGCCCGGAACGGATTTGATCCAGTTGTTTTCCCAGCCTTTCGGTGCCTCCGGGCCGATAAAAATAGGCGTAGAGCCGTCCGAATTGGTTTTGATCCCTTTGTGAACGGAGCCGCGTTCGGCCCGCTGTTGATCGGATGTGATCAGGCCACGGGTGTCCACATCGTAGATAGTTACCGCCCAGAACAGCTTGACCGGCGGTTTCGGTGGCACATTGATCACATAGGAGCGATCGCCGGCCAGCGCGCGGCCTCTAGTGTCCAGGAACATACCTCCGTAGCCCATGCCGAAACCCGGTTTGGGGAAAACCATCCGTTCGGAAGTGGTGCAGGCCTCATAGGTATAGCGGGCACGCGGATCGAATCGATCATAATGGTTCGTTCGCTGGGTGTGCTCCATGGCGTCACCCGGCTCCGAGCCTTCGACGCGTCCCAAGATCAGACGCCAGCCGTCATCGCGCAGAACGCCCGGCAGACGCTCCCGAAAGACCATGTTTTTCGCCATGGCTTCACCGACGACCACCGCGTCGTTCATGATCTCTTTTTGCCGATCGGTGGGCTTGAAGGGTTTGCCTTTTTCGATACCCAGTTCCTTGAGGAAATACATAAAGAAGCGATCCCGCTCTTCGACCGGCTCTTCCTGCAATATGGTGTGCAGCATCTCCCAGTATTTCATGCCACGGGGCTGATAGTTGCGGCCGGGTTTGTTGTCAGCCGGAATGACCGTCGCCGCTTTGGGTGTTTCGCCATTGTAGAAGACTTTGATCCGGCTGATAGCCGGATCTCGTTCTTCCGGCGGCATGGTCAGGCGGAAAAGGAACCAGACATTATTGGTTTTGGACGCGATGTATTTGGCACCCTCGATATAGGGAACTTCAGGCGCTGGCGTATCAGGACCGGTGATCACCCAGGTGCCGCCGTTGCCCGCGAAAGGGCCGAACATGCCGAAATCCGCCAGCCCCCGCTGCCAGAAGTCGATGCCCAGCCCGATCACCGCAGCGGCCGGGATTTCGACAACCGCCGCTTTTTCTTTGACGTTGGTCCAGCCGATCAGGTAAGGGGTCGATTCGTTGGCCGTGAGTATGAGCGAGCGGTCGTTGAACTGAGTCAAGTAGATGATCTGGTTTGGCTTCATGTCGTAGAGATCAAGATACGACTGCCGCCACTGAGCCTGCCCCACGATGGGCAACGACCACAGATAGGCCTGAACCGCCCGATGATAATCCAGTTCGTAATAGAGCTTTGCGGAGGTCTCTTGGGTGGGAATGCCGTGGTCGAAGGTCAGCTCTCCGATGTGGGTTTTCACTTTGTTCGGGTACATTTCCTCTTGTGCCAAGATCTGTCCTCCTGGCAAAATTACGAAAGCACATATGAAGATGATCATTATTTTCAGTTCTTTCCGCATAATTTTATCCTTTCCCTATACACTATTTGAATACGGCTAACGTAATCCTTACATAGGATGCGGTCCCTGGCATCGTGACGCAATTTATAAAGTTCGGCGCCGGTTTCGATGACCGGCCGCTGCCATAATTTGTAGTCGCTGTTGACAATCGCCAAATCATTGGATGCCAGAGAATTGGTCAGGATGTTGACGCGAACGCCGGCTGCAATCCACTCGCAAATATTTTCGACCGTCTCCTCATCGGGTATAAACTAAGCTTTGGCGATCAAAAAGCGTACGAAAAAGAAAGCAGATGACCGATGCCCTCGCTGGTGTTGCGGGCGCCGAACTCAAAGAAGGATTTCCCAGAGACCTGGGCGCCGGGCAGGAACGCCGGGCGCCAGTTGATCTCGGGCCCCACACCAGCGTAGCGATATCGACTGGTGTCGGTCCCGGGGTCCGACCCCGACTCACGTGTTGTCTGGAAGCTAAAGGCACCCGCGATGCCGAGGTCGAAGCCTTTGAATACCTCCTTGCCGGCCCCGGCTTCGATGGTCATAACCTGGCCGGGCCGGATGTTGGTCGTCTCCTGCTTGTTGAAAAATTCGTAGCGAAGCTGCAGGGTGCCCACCCATGGCAAAGGTGCATCCTGGAGCCACGTCACCCCACCGGTCAGCATGTGGGAGAACAGGCCCTTGCCGGTGTTGTTGGAGGATCCTGCATCGAAACGGCCGGTCGGAAGCCACAGGTTGTAGCTGACCAGGGTATGCCACTCGCCTGCATGCCAGCCCAGGGCCGCTGGCTGGACAATCATATCAGCGAGCTGAAGCTCCCGTTCCGATCCCGGAACCGGGCGGATGGTTTGGTCCTGCAGCATCAAAAATATCGCCGGATAGAAATCGGCGCCAAGGATCTCGAACTCTGGCACGACGTACCCGATGGTCGTGCGGTTGACAAACACGTTGCTGGTCTCCCCCCTGATCGTGTTACCGTCGCTGTCGACGAAATCACGATTGTTATAAAAGATGCTGCCGTTTTCGAGTACGACGGTACCCGGCGGCGGCGCGATCGCCGCTTTCAATACGGCGACCGAGAACGGTCCGTAGTTGCCAGAGATCGTCTGTTGAGCCAGGGCAGCCTCACTGTATAACAGGGCCAGGAATAATACGAGCAACCGCCTGTCGATAAATGACGCGAATCCGATTTTTATTTGCCAACCGGGCGCTCGATGTTCCTGGCCCTGTTGTTCCAATTCTGCTTTCGACATCTCATATCTCCGGGTCTAAGCTCTGCTGGGACACACCAGAGAGCCGGTCCGTGACAACGGCATCGATACTCACTTTGGGTCCACAACCATGTCAGAGTGGTACGGGCGCCAGTCATGGAACCGCTTGAACGGCTGCGGTTTCGTTCCGGTTTCGAAAACCTGGACCTTCATGGGTGTGAGCAGGACCTTTCCCCAGGTGGCCGACACATCACCATTCGGGCAGAGAGAGAGCAGGACGAGCAAGTTCCGCTCTGCATAAAAGTCGACATAGTCACCTTGCTTCGTCTGCAGCGGGAGGTCGGAATAACCTTGGACTTGCTTGCCATCCGGTGTCGGGCGAACGCTCGCAGGCTGAAAGACGACCATGTTCTCGAGTCGGGCGATCTCCTCGCCGCGGCCGAGCGATTTGGCGGCCTGGAAGAAGTTGCTGTGGCAGGAGGGCGCGTTGAGGCGGCCCTCCGCGGTCTGGATCACCTCGGATGAGCAGTGACCGAAGAAGAAGTTATGGCCGTATCCCTTCGGAAGGTAGCTGGTGTCGGTCGCGTCCTCGATGCATGTCGCCAGGGGACGTGTCCATGGCTGCCCCGACCAGATGCGGGTGTACTTGTTGACCAGTATGCCTTCAGACAGGAATTGGGTCGGCATATGGTTGTGCTCGGCAAGATTGTCACTGTTCAAGAACATGAGGTCGACGACGTTGCCGCGTTCACCGGGCTGGGAGATGCGTAGAACCTGACCGGCAGCAACCTTAACCGCGCGGCCCATGGTCTTCATCGGCGGCTTCGAACCCTCCGGCTCGAGGAGGAACTCCTTAACAACCGTCCATCCGGAGTTTTGGGCGACCAGCTTGTCGTAAAACGCCTCATCAATTGGAACTTTGCCGGCTTCCGTGCCTGCGTCAAATGCGCCTGCGCCAAAAGCGTGATCTACTTGCACAAATAAGGCCGGCGTCCCGACCAGCGCAAGAATGATGATGGCGACTATTCCCTGTGCTTTCAATTTGTTGTGTTCTTTTACCATGAGTGTGCTCCTCCTGTTTTTGATAGTTCTCACCAGTCCTTCCTTGGGTTGCTTTTTTTTTGAATATCCTGAAATTGAACCTTGTTGAAATAAATAAGTGCCCCCAGTGTTTCGATAGCCCCCATAAGGGTTTTGAAACGGTGTGACTGCAGGTATTCCTCCATAGCGTTTTTACTGCGCCAATACTCCACCCACAAAAAACTGTTTAGTTCTCCCACATCTTCAAACAGCCGGCAAAAGCTGCAGTTGTTTTTACAACCATCAAACTGTGGCAAAAACTTGAAAGAACGGATGAACTCCCGTCGGTTTTCCGCCGGGAACTTTGCCAGGACTTGAATGCCAACCTGCATGAGATACCTCTCGATCCCTGTTAAGTGTGAGCAATGATAAATACACACTTCGCAAAATTGATGCCTGGAACTGAAAACCAACCAAGAATTAATTTTTATTCAATATTTCAATCTATTATATTCAAATGTGGTTGTGGTAGGGGAAACAGGGAAAGCTCATCTGCTCTCCGTATTTGGAGAGTTTCGCCATATATGGCTAGGAAAATAAAGATTGTAGGCAGAAGGTAGGAGGCTGGAGGAATATTGAAAGTGTTAATGGAGATTGTTGATGACTGACTGTTGTCAGGAGAAGTCCGCAGTTTTGCGCCTATCGCTTAATCCCCAACTTTTTCATCCGGTTTCTGAGGGTGCTGGGTTTCATCTGCAGGATTTCAGCAGCACCACCGACCCCATTAATTTTCCACCCGGTTTCATCGAGGACATGCCGGATATGCTGCTGCTGGATCTCGTCAAGACTAATCCCTTGAATTGAAGGGGCAGAAATCGATTTGTGCCCATCAGTTGAGAAATCGGCAAGCTGAAATGTTGAACTCGGGCTTGTGATAAGCGAGCGTTCGACCACATTCCGCAGTTCGCGTATGTTTCCAGGCCACTCGTAAGCCTTGAGCTGCTCCATAACTTTTATGGGTATCTTATCGATTTTCTTGCCCATGTCCGCTCCTATCCGCCGGACGAAATGTTCGACCAGCAGTGGGATATCTTCTCGTCGCTTGCGCAGTGGCGGCACTGTAATGGGATAGACATTAATGCGGTAAAAAAGATCGGCACGGAAGCGGCCGGCAGCTACTTCAGCGTTAAGATTCCGGTTCGTGGTTGCGATGATCCGGACATCTGATTTTAAGGTTTGGGTACCACCGACCCTCTCAAACTCGCCATCCTGGAGAACCCGTAGGATCTTGGCCTGGGCCTCCTGAGATAGTTCACTGATTTCATCGAGAAACACCGTGCCGGTGTCAGCCAACTCAAAACGTCCCTTTCTCTGTTCCCGGGCATCAGTAAACGCAGAGCGTTCATGGCCGAAGAGTTCGCTTTCAACGAGATTCGAGGGTATGGCTGCACAATTGACTTTAATAAAGGGTTTGTTTGACCGGATTTTGGAGTCATTGTGAATTGAACGGGCCACCAATTCCTTGCCAACCCCGGTTTCTCCCTGGATTAACACAGTGGAGGCGGTTGAAGCCACCTGGGACACCTGGGTCTGAACATAACGGAGTGCATTGCTCGTGCCGATCATATCCGAGAAAAGACGGGCTTCACGGACCTCTGATTTGAGATAGACGTTTTCCTCTTCCAGCTTTTTTTTAAGTGCTTCAAGCTCCTTTAATGCCCGATCGCGTGCTATTTCTGCCCTTTTCCGATCATCAATGTCCGAGGTGGCTTCCAGCACGTATATGACACGATCTTCCTGATCTTTTACAGGCATGGCGATCACTTTAAACCAGCGCTTGGGCTGTTGGTTCTGGAATTCCCGTTCATGAATTTCGCCATCTTTAAAGGCTGCAACCGCCTGGCAGTCCTCGCAGGGCGTCGTGCGGTTTTCAGCCACGGCAAAACATTTCTTGCCGTGAAGATTTGGATCGGCAAACCATTCCTTGATTTTGTCATTAGCCCAGACCACTGTCATATCCGGATCAATGAGCACCAGACCGGTATTGAGCGCAGAGATGATCAGTTGTAACCGCTCTTTATCATCATATGGCTGCTTTGATGCTTGTTTGCTGTCTGATTTAACCATGATTGCTAATACAATATAATGTTAAGGGCCTCATCCGCTACAGATATTCATCCCGGTGCATTGGCCTGCTCCGGGTAAGTTTTGACCTTTTTCTTTTTGATCAGGTTGTTAAAAATGGTAGCGTGCAGATAACATACAATTATCTTTACAGTCTTCGACTTCGATCATTGAATATTGCATTACGCGGTATTTTGCAAGGGTGCGAATTGTGTAAATGGTGATGATCATATAAAATGCCCCCCATCTCGATCTGGCGCTATGAAAAACCGGAAGGGTTGAGGAAGGCAGGGCTTGAAATTTAGATTTTACAGTGTGGTTTTTTGCTTTTTAAATGTCAGAACTAAACGAATCCGTAAATTTAAATTTCTTGCACCTTTTTATCATATACAAATTTCATACACATCTGCACAAAGACCGTGAAGGTAAAAATGCCATTCATAATGATGACCGGTTTCAGGTCCAATGCAATTGCATAAATCTCATAAAATATGCCCGAGAGAAAAGAGCAAATAAGCATACCCCAGGCAATATCCCTTGTTGTCTTGGTTTTTCCCGATTTTACGACTTGAGGCAGGAAGGAAAACATCAAAAAAACACCCGCTACATAGGCTACAACATCTACCCACATTTTTCACTCCAATCAGCTTATACAGATTTGGGAAATAACAGCTATCAAATTGACCGAGAATATTTCAAACAGAATATTTTAGACATTGAGCATCACATAAAATCGGAAATCAACCTTCACCCCCGCTATTGGGGGATGACACATCTATCCTGAAAGTTTTCGGTGCGGCTGATTGGGTTGCAAAAGGCCTGACGGCCTGGCGAATCCAGGCCCTGGTAGACCAACTGGCCGAGATCAGGGAGCGTTAACAGAAGCATGCCTCGGGTTCGATGTTCGCAGAGGATTATTATTTATCTGTAGCATCTAATTTTCTCAGGCTTGAGTCAACTACCACCCCGTAGAAGGCACGGGCAAACTAGAACTTGTTCGCCTCAGACCCATTAGCATCTGATTTCCTCACGCTATGGCCTCCGCGCTATGCCCTCTACCCCATGCCCTTTGCCCTTTTCCCCCTGCCCTCTGCACCATGCACTCAGCCCCCCTGCCCTTTATTTTCCGACTTTGTCTCGCCTGAGCTCGTCGAAGGCCGCATTCCGAATTCCGAATTCTACTGTCTGCCCTCCGCCCTCTGCGCTTTGAACTCCGCCCCCAGGCCCCCTGCCCTAAGCCCCTTGCTCCATGCCCTCTACCCTTTGCCCTCTGCCCTTTGCCCACCGCCCTAATATTCCGCATTCCGCATTCCGACTTCCCAATTCATAATCACTCCATTGCTCCGCCACTCCAACACTCCAATACTCCAACACTCCAAGTTATTTCTCATGCTCGCGATGCATGGCCGCGGCACAGGCCGCCTTCCCGTCCGCCGGCGCCCGCTCCATAAACGTGCGCTGAATCGGAACCACTATGGGGCTGGTGATAAAGCGAATGGTCGTGCCCAGCAGTCCCCCCGGCTGGATACCGATCTTATAGTCGGTAAAGCTGCCCTTGACCTGAATCGGTGTGGCCAAGCTGAAAAATTCAGCTTTTTTGGCCTTGGGCGCCATGGCCAGATATACTTCCTGTGTTTTGAAATCGACTTTGGCCTTGCCACCCACCTGCATTTTGGTGGTGTCGGCAAAGATGGCGTTCTGCTTCATTTCACCGTCTTTGATGTCGAATTGGAATACGGCACAATTGACGACGGAGGTTTTCTCGGAATCCACCTCCGGCAGAGCGGCCGCCAGCAGATTGACGGCCCATAGCTCGAACAGACCGGCCTCGAAATCCTGCGGCACGATCGCAATGTCGATATACCCGTTGGCATGCGCCATGATAGTATCCAGGCTCGGCGCCCGGGATTTGAGATCGATTTCAAGGCTGAGCCAGCCGCCCATATCCGAATCCGGTTTGGCCCGCCGGGCCAGGATGCCGTAGTCAAACTGCTCGATATTGGCGCTGGCTTCCAGGACGGTTTCCGTATCCGTGGGTTCAAAGGCAAAGGCCAGTTCAACTGATCCGCCAGGCACATTCAGCTGCATGGGATCGACAGAGAAGCGGCCGTTGTCCAGGGCGGCCACCAGACTGCCGCTGCCCAGTTTGTCTTTGCCGGAGAGTACTTCCTGCACTTTTAGGCTCAGCTTCGCGTCGAGCTTGCGCATGAACTCCGGGCTCAAAAGGGCGGCAACTTCCTGTCGACCAGGATCCGGCTTAGAAACGGGCTTGTCGGCGGTCGCCGCTGGATCGGTCGCGGTCGCTTTTCCGGTAGGCGACCAGCCCTCGACTTTGAAGTCATCCATTTGCAGGGTTCTGGTGGTCAGGTCGATGGTCAGGCGGGGTGGCTCGGCCACGGTGTTGAAGTCCATATTGCCTGTCATGTGGCTCTGGTTGACGCGCACATTCAAATCGGAAAGATAGTAGCCGTCCTGTTTTAGCTGAAATTGTCCGCCGAGTTCATAGGGCCCGTAGGGCGGCAGATCAATTTCCAGAAAATTGTTGATACTGCTCAGACGCTCGCCACTCAGCAGCATTTGAAACGCCATTTTTTGCGGCTCAAGGGGCAGTTTGACTTTGCTGCTCAACGCCAGTTTAACCCCGGCCGCCTCGGCCGATATATCGAGGGGCAGCTGAACGTTTTCGGCGGTCAATGCGGCCAGGCGATCACCCTTGATTTGAATTTTTACCGGCTCGTCTTTGATGAGGGCGTCAAGGGACCATATCACGGGTTGTCCGGCCGAGGCTCCCACGACGCACTCGCGGACGCCAATCTGGAGGCGGGCGCCGGTATTGGGATCCTGCAAGATCCATTGGCCGTCTTTCATTTTGGCGGCAAATGCCGAGTGCTCCAAAATCGTCCGCAGATTGCTGCCCTTGATATCGAGAACGAGTCCGAAGCTGCCGACAGTAGCCTGGATTCCATCGGCAACGTTGAGCTCGTCCAAAAGATCGCCGATGTCGACTTTGGAGGAATCGATTTTAAACTGAAACCGTGGCATTTTGCCCCTTAGATCAAGCGACGCCGTCCCCTTAAACTGAACGCCTTTGGCAGTTAGCTGAAAAGGTGAGTTCTCCACCCAGCCGCCGCGAATGCGGCTCGTCATTGAAATGTTGGTGATATCGAACTCCCTAAGATCAATACGGTTGATGCCGATATCGATATCGGCATCATTGAGTTCGACGGCCTGGGGCATAATCGGCATGTCAAATGTAAATCCTTCGGTTGCAGCTTCTTTTTTGGCGGACGACTCGGTTGCGGCAATGCCGGCAAGTTCCGCGGAATCGACATTTTCGATCGTCAAACGGGCGGTCATTAGCGGATTCGTGTCATCAGGCCTCCACCCCAGTTGCCCTTTCAGTTTGGTTTTCCCCAGGTGGGCATTGAGCAAATCTATGCGCCATTGCCGGCCGGTCAGGTTGAGTTCGCCGTTCACGGCATAAGGCATTATCGCGGAAGGTGAAATCCCCGCCCAGGCTGCCAGACCGCCGATTTGTTGGCCGGATAAGCTCATAGTCATATTCGATGCCGTTGGATCATCCGGCGTGCCGATAGTGCCTGCAACTCGCAGATTGGCGCCCCCGCCGCTGCCGGACAGTTCAATTGGCCAGGGTTGCAAATTTAAAATTTGATTGAGACTTCCGCCGGAGACCTCCAGATTGAATGGCTCATCCAGCAAGGTCCCCGTCGCCGCGATTCGCATCTTCTGGTCGTGCAGCAAAGCGGCCTCGGCTTTTTTCAAGGTGAAACTTACCGGGCGTCCGTCGGCGACATTGCCGTAAGACAGCGCCGCATCGTCCAGAACCAGCTGCATGTCAATATTTTCCAGCAACGCACGCAGATTGCGGCCGGCTCCGCCCAGGCTGTATTCAAAGGATTTGAGATGGCCCTTAACACCTTCGGTATTGGTAAAAACCAAAGCCAGGTTGCCGAGATCGGTTTGATCGGCCTTTAGATTTAACCAAAAACCGGGGCCTTGGTCATAATTTTTGAGATCCAGCTTCCCGTGGAAGGCGACATCGGCCAAAGTGACCTGCATGGGCGCAGCAAGAGTGCCTTCATGGATGCCAACGGTCAAAGCCGCATCGCGAATGTCGCCCCGCATATTGATGACTCGCTCGACTTTAAGCTCGATATCGGCATCGAATTGTTTCAACAGGTCCAGCGAAATATCGATCTCATTTAAATCGGGTAATTTAGTGCCCGGGTCGTCAGCCGCCTGTTTTTCAGCTGATGCCGGCTGCTGACCTGCGATCGCCCGCAGAGGTCCGACATCAACGGTTGGAATGATAAGCTTGGCTTTGAAGGCAGGTTTCGCGCCGGAAAGATCGAGATCAAGGTTTCCGTCAAATTCGGTCTTGGCCAGATACCCCTTCAGTTTTGATAAACTGTAGCCTGTTTCGGTTTCCTTCATGCGGGCCGCCAGCTGATACTGGCCGATCGGCGGCAGCTGCAAACCGAGAACCTGCGACAGTTTTTCGAGACGGTCTCCGTTGATTTTGATACTGAAATCGACTCCCTGGCCTTCCAGGGGCCGGTCCGCCTGGCCTCGGACGTTCAAGATGATCCCGGCCATCTCGGCCGATGCCTCCAGGTGCCAACTCTGGGTGGGATTGAACAGTTCGCCGATCGGATCGCCATTGACGGCAATGTAGTAGCGCTGTTGCTGAAAGGCGCCGTCAATGTCTATTTTTAACGGTTCATCGGCCACGGCGGCACCTTTCATAGAATTTAGATTAAAATCATAATTCCGGTTCGTTTGGTGATCGCGAAATGAGACGACAAGCTGCTCCAGGGCAAATGCTTCGACCTCGACGAGATCCACTTTGAATGACCTAGCGCTGTCATCGGCCTGCGCCGATTTGTCCGCCTGTTGCTCGGATACATCAAAAAGCCAATTTTTACGCCCATCAGCCATCAGTTCAAAGTCGATATCAATACCCTTGGCCGTAATTTCCTGGATCCGAATCCTGCTGCGCAGCAGGGGCAGCAACCGGATGCTGGCCCGAAATAAATCGACTTTGATAAAGTTTTCGTGATCCCATTCTGACGGATTGGCGATCTTCAGTCCATCCACTTCAAGCGCGGGTCGAAAGCTCAACTCCAAACCAAGGTGGCCGTCGATCTGGACGGCTCTGCCAAGCGCGTTGCTTGCCGCGGTCTCCACCCTGGCGCGAATCCCGTCAACGTTAACTGAAATCCCGACCACCAAAACGATCACCAAACCGGCAACTATCAGAGCCATCAAAGATCCTAAAATCACTGCCGCGCGCTTCACTTGTTTCGCTATAGCCATAACCGTCTCCTTTTGATCCCAAATGTTTTGACAGTAATCATTTCGTACAAATCGGCAACCGGCCGCAAATATTACAGCATTTAACCCCACCCGGATAAACCGGAAAAAGCCAGGAAGCCACTAAGACACAAAGAAAAAAAATATAAAAAACTTCGTGCCTTGGTGTCTTGGTGGCGAAAATCTTTTACTTGATAACTCCTTCGCAAACATGAGGTAATTTCAATAGATAGCCACTAAATGAGCAAAAAGCGCTGTGTATTTTTATTGACAAAAACATAGAAACAACTACACTTGGCGCCTAAGTTTGTTGTTAATTCAGCCGGATAAGGACTTCTTTAATGAGATCGCTTCAACCTGTTCCCCAGTGCAGCGCCTGTTTGATGTCTTTGGCCCGGGACGTCGCTGCGTTGACTGTTCCTGAAGATGGCAGTCTTGCTGAAAAAGCCGAAGGCATTGCCCGGAGTTTCCTGGCAGAAGCCGGCTATAATGGGTCCAGTTCCCCCCGGATTGCCAATCGAATTCTCAGGGAAATCAGACGAATCACCGGCATTGCCGATCCCTATCAAGAATTCAAAGCCCGGGAAATGGAACAGGCCCGCCATATATTTTCAAAGTTGCCGGATGCTGTCGCCGACGATTTAAGCTCCGGCATCAAATTGGCCGCGCTAGGCAACAGTCTGGATTTTTTCAAAGACCCCCGCGTTGCCCTGGCGGATATCCCGTATCAATTCAACCACGGCGTTTCATTTTATCTCGATCATCAGGCTCAACTAGAAGCATTCCTGGCGCAGAAACCACGCCGGATTCTATATGTCACGGACAATGCCGGAGAAATATATTTTGACATACCCCTTTACGATTATCTGGCGCAGTACAGCGAACGAACGTATTTAGTCGTTAAAGGCGGTCCCGCCCTCAACGATCTGACACGCGCCGAGTTGCAGGCGGCCGGCTTGACCAACCGCTTCGAGGCTGTGGCCGACACAGGTACCGACGGTGCCGGTATCGACTGGGACCATGTTTCCGTGGAGTTTTTGAGACTCTTGGATTCTGCCGATCTCATCATCTCAAAGGGCATGGCTAATTTTGAAACCCTCTATCCAAGCCGTATAACGGCGCCCAGCTTTTATTTACTCAAGGTCAAGTGTGAGCCGATTCAAAATTATATTAAAGCGCCTGTCAACAGTTTTATAGCTTTATGGAAAGATGGTCGGCTGGATGAGTAGCAATCCGGGCATAGATGTGCTGACCTTGGTGTCTGCCGTATGGACTGGTGTAGTTGGCGACTTTATCCAAAAGGTTTCAGGTGTCAGGTGTCAGCAATTAATATCAACCACTTGGATGCGAGTCGCTTATGAATAGAATTTTTATTCACCGCTGGTGACTTTCGGCGCCACCCCAAAGAGGATTCAGGACTCAGTATTCGTTATTTACTGACACCTGAAACCTGACACCTGAAACCCTGAACCACTTGAACAGATAGCATAGCCGATTGTTTCTAACCTGACCCGAGGAACCAGGTTTTAGCCACAAGATTATTTACGCCTACCGAACTATGACCATCTCTGAATCAATGCCATCTAAAAGCCTGCTCATCATCCACCAGGGCGCCCTGGGTGATTTCATTCTGACGTTCCCGGCCCTTATCCGGCTGCAGAAGTATCATACGGCGATCGATGTTCTGAGTCAGGGTCAGCAGGGAAAACTGGCCCAATCATTAGGGCTCGCCCAAAATTGGTATCCGTTGGAGTCAGCGTATTTCGCATCGCTGTTCAGCGATCGGATCGACCCAAGAATGAAAACCATATTAGAAAAATATGAAAAAATTATCCTGTTCACCCTGTCCGATACCCTGGAAGCTTCCATTAAATTGGTCACGAAAAATCTAAGCTGCCGGCTGCCGCCGAAACCTCCGGCCCATGAGCGTATCCATGTCGCTCAATTTGTACTGGATCATATTTTTGGATGCGGCCTGATCACCCAAGCCGACGCCAAACTTGATGATGTTCCGTTTACCTCGATTTCGCATCTGCGGCGAAATCGCGCTAAAATAATGCTACACCCCGGCGCCGGCAGCATCCGCAAACGCTGGCCGCTTGAAGGCTTTCTTCAGGTGGAAGCCGCATTGAAAAAGTCGAAATTGAAGCCGGAATACATCCTGGGCCCGGCCGAAGAAAAGCTGGTCGGTGAGTTGCAGCACACACACCGGGTAGTGCACGTGCTGGACGATCCGGCGGAACTTGTTGCCTTGCTCAACTCGGCCGGCGGCTATATCGGTAACGACTCCGGCGCCAGCCATCTGGCGGCTTATCTAGGCTTGCCGACAACGGTCATATTCGGTCCGGCCGATCCCGCGCGCTGGGCACCGGTTGGCCGGGCCGTGCAGATCGTGCGACCCGGTCTGGCATGCCGTCCCTGTTTCGAAACCGAACCGGACAATTGCGATGATCCGCAGTGCCTGGCGGGTACCAGCCCGCAGATGGTGCTTGAGGCTTTCTATGGTGTCTATAAGAACCCGGACACGCCGGAGCAACTCAAGTGACTTATATGACTTATAAGACTTATATGACCTATACGACTTATACGACCTATACGACCTATACGACTTATATGACCTATATTACTTAGGCAGGGGATAACAGTGGACATTACCTCAAAATTAAAAATACTGGATCAGATTTACGCGGTTTATGATAATTTCGCGGCAACGCTGGATCTGGCCTGCAAAAAATATTGTGATCATTGCTGTACGTCAGGAGTCACCTTGACAACCCTGGAAGGATGCAAAATCATCGACCGCCTGGCCTTGGAAAAAAACAACACCGTCATCCAAAAAATTCAGGCCGCCTCGGAAATAAAACGCCTGCGGCCCCAATTGACAACCAACGGCCTGGCGCAGCTTTGTGCCCAGGGCGCCGATCCGCCCCAGGAAGACGACAACCTCGATCTGCCGGCCTGCCCGCTTTTGCACGATCACCAATGCCCGATATACGAGTTGCGGCCCTATGGGTGCCGCTGCCTGGTATCCCGGCATAATTGCGGGGAGCACGGCATTGCAGAAATCGATGATTTCGTCTTGTCGGTGAACACCGTTTTTTTACAAACGATCGAACATGTCGATACCGGCGGCTGCAGCGGCAATCTGGTGGATGTTCTGCAAACGATGTCGGATGACAAAAAGCGGGCGGCTTATGAAAGCGGTGCTCTGCATTGCAGCGCCAACCGACTGGTGGTCAACCAACCACTGGAAGTGCTGATGATTCCGCCCGAGCACCGCTCCGCAATGGAGCCGATTCTGCAGGAACTCAGGCAAATAAAGCCGTAACCCGAATTGAGGGACTTAGGAATTGGGGAATTAAAGGATAAAATCAATAATTTTATAAAGATAGAATTTCTTTTATACCTAAAATCCTGAATCCCTCAATCCCTGAATCCCTAAATTCCTGAATCCCCGAATCCCTGCAATGCTGTTCAATCCGCAAAGAGTCTTTGGGCATTGAACCCGCAAATTTGATCGACTTCGGCCTGGGACAGTCCGGCCGCGTCCATATCGCTGAAATAACGCGCCGGCGGCAGAAGTGGGTAGTCGGTGCCAAGAAGAATTTTGTCGGCGCCGACCAGCTGGCTGGCGATGCGAAAGACTGAAGCATCGTAGAGAAACGGCGAAGCCGCCGTGTCAAAATAGACATTTTTGAGGCGTTCTTTAACCTGCTTTTTCATCAAACTATAAAAAAACAGGCCGCCCCCCCAGTGGGCTAAAATCAGATTGTTGTCCGGAAATCGTTCAATAAGCTGATAGATTTGGGCCAGGGTAATTGGAGTTTTTCCGTGATAATGATGTCCCACGGGCTCGTTGGTATGAATTAAAACCGGTCGGCCGTGCTCGCGACATAGACTCATGATCGGATCCAACTGTTCCAGGGCATCCTGGTCAATGCCGGATCCGTAAAATGCCAATTCGCCGATTCCGGACAGGCCGCCGGCCAGACAGCGTTTGGTTTCGGACAGAGCCTGCGAATCTGCCGGATCAAAACACCCCAGACCGATAAACCGTTCGGGAAATTTTTGGACCGCTTCCATGACATAATCGTTATGGACTCGATAGTTTTCAGGATGGGACCAAGGGAATCCGAAAATGATTGATTGGTCCACCCCATGCTCATCCATGGCACTTAACAGCTCGGTGGCCCCTATCATTTTGGATTTGGGAGAGTTGTATAACAGTTTGAAAGCCGGTTCAGTAGAAAAATAGTGATCCCGACGTTGACGAACAGCAGCCGGGAATATGTGGGTATGAATATCGATGATCATCCGTTGCCCTCGAAATATGTTGTTGGGAAAATAATTACTAAGTAAAAAAATCCTAATTTTCAAACAAAAAAACGACTGATTGGAGGCTAGTCAATCAGTCGTTAAGGAGGAGAACAGATGAAGAAATTATTAGGCTTTGTTGTTAGGAAGATGCAATACCCTTGCCAATGCTAAAATTTTATTCATAAAAATGATTTTTCAAACGCTATCTACAATAATATTAGCTATATAAAAAATTTTCTCGGATCAAGAATTCTCGGCGTGGATCCGGTTTTGTGGCCAGTTTTTGGGTAATTGGGTTCATAATTCTTAACCTTTGAGAAGGGATTGTGATAAACCTCTTGTATTTAAAGTATTTTTCACATATGCCATAAAGTTCAAAATTTTGAACCCTGACCTGACCCACATATATTCACATTTATAACCGGCCGATAATTTGTGGATTTTTAGGGTTCATGATTTTGAACCACCCGGAATATTTCGCGCATGTTGCACAAAGCTGAATTGGTAACTGTCTACTGATTGATATAATTTTCGAGAAGCCGAACTATGGATTACACGCAGAAGGCCAAAATCGATCCCATGTACCGGTACCTGATTGTATTTACAATTTGCTCGAGCATGGGACTGCAGACCTGGTTGACCTTGTTTAACAATTTCGCCGTCGACATCGCCGGATTGGATGGCCATCATGTCGGAGTCATCCAATCGGTGAGAGAGATACCGGGATTTCTGGCCTTACTCGCGGTTTTTGTAATAATATTTATCAAGGAATATCGTCTGTCGGCCCTATCGATTTTAATTCTGGGGCTCGGTGTGGCATTGACGGGAATGTTTCCTTCTTACGCCGGATTGCTGATTACGACGCTGGTGATGAGTTTCGGCTTCCATTATTACGAAACCACCAACATGTCCCTGACACTGCAATATTTCGATAAAGGGACCTCCCCCTGGGTATTCGGCAAGCAGCGCAGTTTTGCGGCGGCATCCAATATCGGGGTTGGAATACTGATATATGTTTTGGCATTTTTTTTTGATTTTTCAGATATTTATCTTCTTATCGGAGGTATTATCGTAGCAACAGCGGTCTGGGGGCTGACCCAGGATCCCACGGGTAAAGACATCGTCCCCCAGCGAAAAAAAATGATTCTGCGCAAACGATATTGGCTGTATTACTTTTTGACCCTGATGGCCGGTGCCAGGCGTCAGATATTTATGGCATTTGCCGTATTGTTAATGGTGCAAAAATTTGAATATTCCCTGCAGGAAATCACGATTCTCTTTGTGGTGAACAATGTCGTCAATTACTACCTAAGCCCGCTGATCGGTAAAAGCATCATTCGCTTTGGTGAACGCAAGGTTTTGACACTGGAGTATTTCAGCCTGATTATCGTTTTCCTGGCCTACGCCACCACCTCCTCCAAACTGCTGGTGGCGGCTTTGTTTATTCTGGACCACATATTTTTTAACTTTGCCATTGCCATCCGCACCTATTTTCAAAAAATAGGGGATCCGAGGGACATTGCGCCAAGTATGGCTGTTGGGTTTACGATCAACCATGTGGCCGCAGTGTTTTTGCCGGCCATCGGCGGATATTTCTGGGTGATCGACTACCGCATCCCCTTTTTCGCCGGTGCGGCCCTGAGCCTGATTTCATTGACCGCCGTCCAACTAATAAGGACACCGGCACAGGTTCAGGGTTCAGAGGTTCAAGGTTCATAGGTTCAAGGTTCAGAGGTTCAAGGTTCATAGGTTCAAGGTTCTGAGGTTCAAGGTTCAGAGGTTCAAGGTTCCGGGTTGATAGCTCATAGTTTCATAGTTTATTGGTTGATTGAGTTGAATGGCCCCCAACCCCAGCAACCCTCAAGTGAAACGCTCTTCAAGCGAAGCGCTCCTCAAGCGAAGCGCTCCTCTAGCCCAGCGCTCCTCAAGCGAAGCGCTCCTCCAGCAAAGCGCTCCCCTACTTCCACACTCCGTCGATTTCGGCGCTGCAGTTTAGGCAACGACCGTCTTTAATCCCCAGCTTGCCGACCTGAAATCCCAGGCGTTCGATCACGATTTCGCCGCAGCTCGCGCAATAGGTATTCTCGGCGGCTTGGCCGGGTACATTGCCGGTGTAGACATACCTTAAACCGGCTTTTACACCGATTTCCCGGGCAGTTAGGAGGGTTTTAACCGGAGTGGGAGGCCGGTCGGTCAGTTTGTAGGTGGGGTGGAAGCGACTGATGTGCCAGGGAGTATCCGCTCCTAAATCCTGCGCAATAAAAGCAGCCAGGTTTTTGAGCTCGGTTGGGTCGTCATTCAGACCCGGTACGATCAGGGTGGTCACCTCCACAAAAATACCGAGTGTTTTCATCAATTTTAAGCTTGCCTGCACGTATTCGAGCCCGGCTGCGCATTGTTTCCGATAATATTTGTCGCTAAACGCCTTCAAATCAACATTGGCCGCATCCAAATAGGGATGAATCATCTCCAGCGCTTCGGCTGTCATGTAGCCATTGGTAACAAATACGTTGCGCAAGCCCTGGTCCGCGGCCAGTTTGGCGGTTTCATAAGCAAATTCAAAATATACGGTGGGCTCGGTGTAGGTGTAGCTGATGCTCTGACAGCCGGCGCGCAGGGCAGCGTCTACCACACTTGAAGGACCGCAGGTTTCCCCCATAATCATCCCGCTCCGATCGGCGGGCATCTGGGCGATATCGGCATTCTGGCAAAACCGGCAGCGAAAATTACAACCGACCGTCGCAATAGAATAGGAACGGCTTCCGGGGAGAAAATGAAAGAGGGGCTTTTTTTCGATAGGATCAATATTGCGGGCAATCAGTCTACCATAAACCAGCGTTTGCAGACGGCCGCCCGCATTTTCTCGTACGCCGCAAATACCACGGCCACCGTCTTTGATCACACAACGATGGCTGCATAGGTTGCATTTCACCTTGTCGTTCTCAAGGCGTTCATACAGATAGGCCTCCATGGTGGCATTGCTCCTCTAAAAATGAATAATGAATAATGACAAATGAATAATTAAGGAATTCTGTCTATTTAATTTATTCTGTTGTCAATCGATAATATCCAGCTTACCACAAGCAATACAACTTACTCTTGGCAGACTGCCGGATAGATTATTTGAAACGATGGAGCGCAGCGACCTCCTTAATTATTCATTAGTCATTTCTCATTAGTCATTTGAATCATTATTCATTTCCAGCCTAGCCTGTCGCGGCGCCGCCCGGATTTTTTGCCTGATAGCGCATGGTAAGCGGTTTGGTTCTAAATCGGGGCACCAGGGTGACCACAACCCCGGCAAAGGCACCGAAAGGACAGCGCTGCACGATTTTGGAGTGTTCCAAGCTGTTGACATAATTGCCAGAATGAGCGGGCAACTGACAGACGGTGCGTCAGGAAACGGGCGCGTCCCCGACGATTTCCCGTATATTTTGCTTCAACTCCCAGATGCTGAAAAAACGGGCGTGATTGAAAATGGTCGGCGTGAAAATACCCTTGACCCGTCGCTGAATGCCCTTAATGGCGTATCGGTTCAACACGCCGATAAAAACACGATCTTTGGCAACCCGAAAGGCTTCTTCAAGAGATTTTTTGGGATCGTCGACAAATTCCAACGTGGAAAAAAGGCTGGCATAGCTAAATGAATTGTCGTCAAAGGGCAAATCTTCTGCGTACCCGCGGTATAAATCGACCCGATCGCCGGTTTTTTTCAAGGCGATATCCAGCATGTAGGTGGATGGGTCCAGACCGGTCACCTGCAGCCCCATATCCAGAAACGCCTTCAAGCAGGCCCCTACCCCGCAACCGATATCCAGGATGGTCTCGCCACGCATCGGTTGCAGCAAATTGCGCATCAACCCGGCTTCCAGCTTAAAAGCCGATTTGGTTTGGGGCTTATTGAACCATTGCTCGTAGGCAATCGCCTCATTAAAGTCAAAGACATGTCCCATGAGAATTAATCTAAGGAATTAATTTGACTAAATCAAGGAGAAACTGTTGGAATTCGGGTGCTGGAAACCGGATGCTGGATACTCGATTCTGGATACTCGATTCTGGATACTCGATGCTGGAAAAGGACAGGCTTTCGGTTTTCGGCATTCGGCTTTCGGCGGACGGCTCAAGGTCGATGGTATAAGGTGTAAGGTTTATGGTTTAGGGTGGGTACAGAGTAATGGAATGGCATTCGGTATTCGGCTCACGGGAATAGCTCATAGCTCATAGCTCAAAGCTGAGAGCTCAAAGCTGAAAGGCGAAGAAAAAAGGACTGAGCGATGAGGACTGAGCGTGTCGCTGCTACCACTGCTCAAATTTTTTTACTCAGTCCTCAGTCCTCGCCACTCAGTCCTCTAACCTCTGACCTTCTTACCTTCTGATCTTCTCCCCTTCTTTTTGCCCTTTCCGCCTTCCGCATCTTTGCCGCGGCATAGTCCCGCCCTTCAGGGACGACGCCGGGTCCGCATTCCGAATTCTTCCATCTGTCCTCTGTCATCTGTCCTCTGTCGTCTGTCCTCTGACCTCCGACCTCCGTCATCTGCCCTCCGACCTCTGACCTCTGTCTTCTGTCTTCTGTCCTCTGTCCTCTGTCATCTGACCTCTGACCTGTGTCCTCTGTCTTCTGTCCTCTGTCTTCTGTCATCTCTATCATTAAATACCTACAACCTTTGATAATTAAAGCCGACACAATTTCATCTTAAATGGTTTAAGTATTGACTATTTAATTTTGAATATACAAAAGAAATGAATTCAACCTTTAAATCCGCCGGGGCAGCACCAGTAGATATAAATCAGAACCCGATAGCCTGACAAAGACTGTCCGATCCGGTAAAATCATTCCCCAGGCGGAGTAAATAGGGAGCGGCTTATGAACCCCCAAAATGAGTCCATCATTCAGGACCTGGTGTGGTCGATTCGCCGACTGGTGCGCGCCGTGTATCTCGATTCCCAGAAGATAAGCAAACGCTATGGCCTGACAGGACCCCAGAGTGCCGTCGTGCGCAATCTTTTCAACAACGGTCCCATGTCGTCCGCCGACCTTAGCCGCAACTTGTTTGTCACACCATCCAACATTACCGGTATTATCGATCGTCTTGAAAAAAAACAGCTGGTGGAACGAATCAAGAAAAAGGGCGACCGCCGCGTAGCTTTAATTACCTTGACCGATGCCGGTAAGGAATTAAGCAAAACGTTGCCGGATCCGATTATGAAAAAATTCATTGCCGAATTGGCTGACCTGGAACCGGAGCACGTTCAACTGCTGGCCATGGCGATGAATCAAATTTTAAACCTCATCGATGTTGAAGAGATCAAAGGGGAACCGCTGGAGTTAAGTTCAGAAACCGAAGCCGTTGAACAGGACGAAGCCTTTCACTAAAGAGACCTCAAACCCAAACCGGTCGCATGGAATATCCATTTTCGGCCATTAATTGAAGGAGGGAAGATCATGTCAACACTGAAAGAACTGGAAAATTTATTTAGTGCAGGAAAAATTACGCGCCGTGACTTCATCACCCGGGTCTCGGCCCTGGGTCTCATGGCCGCTGTGTCGCCGGCCCTGCTGAGCGGGACGGCCAAAGCGGCGGCACCCAAAAAAGGGGGACGGTTTATCATCGGAATTACGGGCGGGTCAACCACTGATTCCATGGACCCGGCAACCCTGACTTCCAATATGAACCAGAACGTCAACTGGCAGATCAGAAACTGTCTGGTGGAAATCGACCACAATTTCAACGTCATCCCGGAACTCGCCGTGTCCTGGGATGCAACGCCCGATGCCAAGAAGTGGAGCTTCAAGCTGCGCAAGGGCGTCGAATTTCATAATGGCAAATCCTTGACCGCCGAAGATGTGGTCTTTTCCATCAACCACCATTTGGGCGAAGACTCCAAGTCGGCTGCCAAAGGATATTTAAAGAGTATTGTCGACATCAAAGCCGACGGAAAACATGAAGTCGTGTTCACGCTTTCCGGGGGCAGTGCCGATTTTCCGTTCATCCTGGGCGACTATCACTTAACCATTTGTCCCGCCGGGACCAAGGGCGGGGAATTTGAAAAGGGCATTGGCACCGGCGGATATATATTGGAAGCCTGGGAGCCAGGCGTCAGAGCGTTTTCAAAACGCAATCCCAATTACTGGAAGGAAGGCCGGGCCCATTTTGATGAAGTCGAAACCCTGTCTATTGTGGATACCAATGCCAGAACCAATTCCTTGAAGACCGGAAGGATCCATTACATGGATCGTGTTGAACTTAAAACGGTCCATCTCATGAAACGGATGCCGGGAGTAAACGTGTCGGCCGTAACCGGAACGGCCCATTATACCATCCCCATGCTGGTCAACCGATCACCCTACAATGACAACAATGTCCGCACGGCATTAAAGCTCGCGATCGATCGGGAGGAATTGCTCAAACAGATATTGCGCGGATACGGCGAACCCGGCAATGATCACCCCATTGCGCCGGTCAATAAATACCATGCCGACAACCTGGAGCAGAGAAAATATGACCCGGAAAAGGCCAATTTTCACATGAAAAAAGCCGGCATGCTGGACCACACCTTTAACCTGCACGCGGCCGATGCTGCATTTGCCGGAGCCGTGGACGCGGCTGTGCTAATTAAAGAACAGGCCAAAAAAGCCGGCATCAACATCAATGTCGTGCGCGAGCCGGATGACGGGTACTGGAGCAATGTCTGGATCAAGAAAGAATGGGTCATGTGCTACTGGGGCGGACGTCCGGTTGAGGACATGATGTTCTCGGTTGCCTATGCAGATGGGGCACCCTGGAATGATACCTTCTGGAGCAATAAACGGTTCAACGAGCTGCTGGTTGCGGCAAGAGCCGAGTTGGATGAGGACAAACGCCGCAAGATGTACGCGGAAATGCAGGAAATTTGCAGAAATGACAGCGGAACCGTCGTTCCCATGTTCAACCAAATCGTCGAAGCCAGCTCGGCCAAAACGGCCCATGGACCGATCTCAGCGCACATGGCCCTGGATGGCATGCGCAATGCTGAACGCTGGTGGTTCGCCTAATCCGTATCATTGGGTGTAAATCAGTGCTGCAGGTAAATGACAGTCACTCATTAATTATCACCGGGATCTGAAGGTTAGGTTTCAGGTGGTCCGCCTCCGTCGGAGCACCTGAAACCATATATACGTAAATTCAGAACTGGCAACTTACTTTCATAATAAGTCAGCTTTTTGGGACACTATCTATGTTCATTTACGCCAAATTGAGGGATTGAGAAATTGAGGGATTGAGGAATTAAATTGTAAAATTAAAAGAGATAGAATTCCTTCAATTCCTAAATTCCTGAATCCCCGAATTCCTGAATTAGACCCTTATTTACATTTCATGCAATTCCGCGGCGCACAATGTTCGAAGCCATTTTTTTAAACTGACTGATGAAGTTTGAGTTGCAAATAAAATCGGGGAAAAAATGAAAGACATACTCTCAATGGTGACAAAACGTCTTGGATTGGGACTGCTGACCATGATCGTCATCTCACTGCTTATTTTCGTTGGCATCGAGGCGCTTCCCGGCGATCTGGCGACGGCTATCCTGGGGCAGAATGCACTGCCGGAAACCGTGGCCGCCTTTCAGAGGGAGCTCAAGCTCGATCTCCCACCGCACGAGCGTTATTTTGCCTGGCTGGGCGACTTAATGCAGGGAGATCTGGGCAATTCCCTTGCCAATGGACGGCCGGTGGCCGATCTGGTAGGCTGGCGCTTTGCCAACACGATTTTTTTGGCATCCACGGCCGCCGTGATATCGGTACCGCTTGCAGTCTTGCTCGGGCTTCTGGCAGCGCTTTACCGCGACAGTTTTTTTGACAAGGCCATCTCCACGAGCACGCTCAGCGCAATCTCCTTTCCGGAATTCTTTATCGCCTACATTCTGATCGTTCTGCTTTCGGTTAAGATGGTTGTCTTTCCCAGTATATCCAACATCAATGACCAAATGTCGTTTTGGCAAAAGATACATGCAATTATTCTACCCAGCTTGACGCTCACATTCATCGTGACCGCTCATATGATGCGCCAAACGCGGGCAGCCATCATCAATGTTCTGGCCAGCTCGTATATCGAGATGGCCCATCTCAAAGGGTTAAAGCGCATGCGGGTCATTGTCGTGCATGCATTTCCCAATGCGCTGTCGCCGGTTATTAACGTGATCGCCATTAACCTGGCCTATCTGGTGGTCGGGGTGGTGATCGTCGAGGTGGTATTTGTCTACCCGGGTTTGGGGCAGCTGCTGGTGGACTCCGTGTCGTCACGTGACATTCCAGTGGTTCAAGCCAGCGGTCTTATATTTGCCGCCGTCTATGTTTCGCTCAATCTTTTGGCCGATATACTGTCAATTCTCAGCAACCCCAGGATGCTGCATCCAAAATCAAGATAAGGAGAATAATTCAGATGGCGTTTCTAAAATTACTGCGACACTCCCCACTAAGCGCCCGCATCGGCATGACAATGGTGCTGATTAATGTCTTGGCAGCCGTATTTGCTCCGATCATCGCCCCCTACGGAGAAACGGAAATTGTCAGCGACGTCTGGATGCCTTCAAGCAGCGAAAATTATCTTGGAACGGATCATTTAGGGCGCGACCTGTTCACGCGTCTGATTTACGGCGCCCGGAACACCATACTCATCGCGTTTGTCACAACCATGCTTTCGTTTATTATCGGCTCTGTTTTAGGGTTTTTCGCGGCAACCCTCGGTGGCTGGACCGAGCTGAGCCTCAGCCGCGTTATCGATATTTTGATGGCCTTTCCCACACTAATTTTCGCCTTGATCGCACTGTCTGTGGTCGGAACGTCAATTCCCGCTTTAATATTGGTGATTGCAATATTGGACTCCACGCGGGTGTATCGCCTGTCGCGCGCTGTCGCCATGGATATTGTGGTTATGGAGTTCGTGGAAGCGGCCCGGCTGCGCGGTGAAAAAATCTGGTGGGTCATGCGCAAAGAAATCCTGCCCAATGCCATGCCGCCGCTGGTTGCGGAATTCGGCTTGCGTTTTTGTTTCGTGTTTTTGTTCATCGCCGCTCTGAGCTTTTTAGGCCTGGGCATCCAGCCGCCCACAGCGGATTGGGGCGGCATGGTCAAGGAGAATGCCGGAGCGATCACCTTCGGCATCCTGACGCCGTTATGGCCTGCCGGAGCCATCGCATTTCTGACGGTGGGAGTAAATTTAATTGTCGACTGGTTTCTGAAGATCGCCAGCGGACTTAAGGACTAAAAAAAATGACGAATGACGAATGACAAATGACAAATGAAGGAATTCTTTCATTTTATATTATTTTTCTCTCGAACATATTTTATCGTTGATTAGAATTTCTAAACTTGATGAAGGCGCAATAGTCAAATTTCAGGACTGGTAATTTCAAGAAGTTATATGACCAAAATTCGATAGTTTTGGATTTTAGGAGATACTCAAACTTAAAAAGTTAATATAAAAGTTTGAGCGAAGCGATATCCTTAATTTGTCATTTGTCATTAGTCATTTGTCATTTATATGGTTCGACATTCCAATAGTTTGTCATTCGACATTTATATGGTTCGTCATTCGACATTTCCAAAGGAGTTGCCAATGGCCCGTTTGCTTGAAATGAAAAAAATAGAGATAGAAGGCTACAGTTCAGAGGAAGAGCAATGGCTGCCGATTATCAAAGGTCTTGATCTGACACTGAACAGGGGTGAAGTCATCGGTCTGATCGGAGAATCCGGTGCGGGGAAATCGACTCTCGGGCTGGCGTCCATGAACTACACCCGCGGGGGCTGCCGCATCACCTCCGGTTCGATAGTTTTTGATGGCTCGGAACTGTTCGGTGCATCGGAGGAGGCATTGAGAAAAATCAGGGGGGTGCGCATCGCCTATGTCGCCCAAAGCGCCGCCGCCTCATTTAATCCGGCGCATCGGCTCATCAACCAGTATGCGGAAGCACCGATCCGGCACAATCTGATGAATTTTAACAAAGCGGAGGAAAAAGCCGTGGACATCTACCGGCGTCTGCTGCTGCCGGATCCCGAAGGGATCGGTTACCGCTATCCCCACCAGGTCTCCGGCGGACAGCTGCAGCGCGCCATGGTGGCCATGGCGATGGCCTGCACACCGGATCTCATCATATTCGATGAACCGACCACTGCGTTGGATGTTACGACGCAGATCGAAGTTCTGGCCGCTATCAAGAAAATAACCCGGGAATTTAACACGGCCGCCATCTACATTACCCACGATCTGGCCGTCGTAGCTCAAATAGCCGATCGCATCATGGTACTGAGATACGGTGATCTGGTCGAAGAAAATAATGCCAGGGAACTGATGGCCAACCCCAAAGAGGAATATACCAGAGCTTTGCTTTCGGTCCGCACACTCCGGGAGGACCGGGATCTGTCTGCCACGGAACATGACGTTGTCCTAAAAGTTGAAAACGTGTCGGCCAGTTACACCGGCAAGGAAACGGAAAAGGTGCTTGAAGATATTGACCTTAAAATCAGACGCGGCCGGACGGTAGCATTGGTCGGCGAATCCGGCAGCGGCAAAAGCACGCTGGCACGGGTGATAACCGGTCTGCTGCCGCCGCTTGAAGGCCGGGTGATCTATGGTGAACAGGAATTGCCGCCGGCGCTGAGATCACGCAAACTCGAGACGCTCAGAATCATGCAAATGATCTATCAGATGCCGGATACAGCCCTCAATCCCAGACAGCGGGTCAGAGATGTCATCGGGCGTCCGCTCTCATTTTACTTTGGCATGAAGGGCAAAGAAAGGAACGACAGGATCAAAGAATTGCTGCAGATGATCGAATTGTCGCCGAAGAAATATATCGATCGATATCCCGGGGAACTTTCCGGCGGTGAAAAGCAGAGGGTTTGTATCGCCCGTGCCCTGGCGGCCAAGCCCGAGATGATTATCTGTGATGAAGTGACCTCAGCCCTGGATCAATTGGTTGCTGAAGGGATTTTGAAGCTGCTGCAGGACCTGCAAAACGAGCTGCACGTATCGTATCTTTTTATTACTCACGATTTGGCAACGGTAAAAGCCATATCCGACGAGATTGTCGTCATGCTGCAAGGTAGAATTGTTGAACAGGGCGTGAAGAAAAATGTTCTTACGCCGCCTCACCATGAGTATACAGACCTCTTGCTCTCTTCAGTACCGGAAATGGACCCGGATTGGCTCGACGGTGTCCTGGCGGAACGAAAACGCAAAGGGGTCAAATCTACAACGGGCTGTTGCCCAAATCGAATTTTATTTGCTGACGCCGCCTCACCTTGTGCGCCAAATTTTTGGTTTTTTTCTTAAATATTTTTACAAACGTACAAACAGTAATTGATTACGTCGACTACTTATG
>Ga0209367_1000161_pt1 | contig 51820 bp, 25 predicted proteins | sample WorMetLIZISLAND2_FD_187412 | JGI IMG/M metagenome (GOLD analysis project Ga0209367, IMG submission 187412) | Marine gutless worms symbiont microbial communities from Max Planck institute for Marine Microbiology, Germany - Olavius geniculatus... ... | reverse complement strand
TGCACATTATTTTGACAAGTATCACTGAATAATTAACGGCTTGCAACATAAAGAACTGCAATTGTAGTGCTGTAGACATAAGCCATTATGTTTATCGCAATTTGCAAGCAACTGAAATTAGTAAACTACAGCTGATTATAGCCTTATACGTCGTCTACATTTGGCTGATAGTATTCATTCTGACATCATAGGCCTACACTTTATCTTCATTGCGACTATGTCATTTTATAAGAAAAAAACTGACATGAAATAATTTTGCTTCATGATAAAATTAGTAGATGAAAGAGAAGAACACTGTAAACGAATAGGCTTATGTCTAAGTCACAAATGTCATGCTGGTTATTATCGCTCTAACTGCAGCTATAGTTAGGCCTATGCACGGCGCGCGCCTGCGCAAAACGTCTCAACGAGACGCAGTCGCCCGAGACCCGAGACGAGACCTACTGGGCCGAGACCGAGACATATTGCTCCGAGACCGAGACGAGACCCAAAACGCATCGATCGGTCCGAAACCGAGACGAGACCGAGACGAGAGGTTAGGACGTCTCGAGACCGTCTCGAGACCGAGACGTATCGACCGAGACCACTTCCCTGGATTTAAGCGTGATTTAAGCGAGAGTATCAGGACGAATGCAATTTGACTGCAAGAAAACGTGTTTATTTTGTGACTTAGGCCTACTCATTTTTACCAACTTGCTCCTCAACTATCCCACCAACGCACCATTGACGAGAAGCAACTAAGTATTCATCTTCCTTGAGCCATTAAAGTAAGTTTTCTCTCTTATCTCCTTTTTTATTATTTTTATATTTTTTTCATTTTTACGGTTTTTTTGAATACAGCTAGGTGATTGAAAGCGCTGTGAGCTCCATTAGTGCGTTTTGGGGCAAAATTCTAATTAACGTCGATTTTACGAGTAAAACACTCTACTCCAAGCCTAAAAAGCGTACGAAAGCAAGCTACAAAGTTGATACGATTTGTTACTAATTATGTCACCTTTTGTCACCTCTCCTTTTAAACGCTGGAAAAGCCTGCGTTTACTTTTGTGGTTAAATAGTGCTTAAGGTTCGTTCCTAATTGAAGGCAAGTTAAAAATTATGTTGCGCGCGTTATGACTTCCAGAGGCTGCAGCTCTGAGTGTCGTAGGTTTAATGGAACAAACTTTATCGCGGTGCAATTATGATGATAATTGACAAATCTAAGCGAGGTTATTTGCCGGAAATAGCATAAGTGAGTCTCTGTTAGTGCTAAAGCGCGTACTAGCTATTGCAATTCTGTTTGTCTGTCGGTCTGTCCGTCCGACTGTCGCAACCAGGTGTACCGGTTCAAGCTCTGATTAAATAAAAACTTCGGGTTTTCACTCTATGATAGCGTAAAGTTTTTGGTTGTTCGCCAAAAAATTTCGTGCTGCTGGTTAAAAGGATTTCATTCGAATGTGAGTGTCACAGAGGTGTACCTGCTACAAAATCGTTATTTTATCGAAGTTAACTCCAGAGAACGGTCGGAAATAAACAAAAACTTGCTGCTAATTGTAACAAACACTGCTGACGAGCTTTCCGATAGTACCAAGATCGATGACTTTGAACGACCTTAAAATTCAAAAAGCGGATTTTTAGTGATTTTTCCCGTTTTTAGGTCGCGCCGTATATTTCAACAGTGGATTGCGCCGAAATTACTGCAAATAGCCCTAGACCAAGACAACTTGCGTATAAAACTTACAGCATAAACCGTAAATTTTGACCGTCAGAGATTTGAGCTTCTAAGTTATAAGGTGTCAAAATTTGAGTAGCTACCGTTTCAACGTTCAAACGAAGTGTGAGCCCACAGATAATCCACCATGGCAAAATCCCCTTCTCTAAGTTCTCCGTCTATTCTTCAGCCGTATCCGATAGCCGAATTTGCGTCGAATTTTTTATGCGTCAAATATCTGCTAAAATATGGGCTAACCGAATTCGCCGACAAATTTTGTCCGTTGACAATCCACCAAAAATGCAAATATTCCATTTTTTACATTTGTTTAAGCTGTCAAACAGTTGTGACTTGCTCTGATGTTTGTACAGTTTGCTGCATGCCTTTTCAGCAGAATTAGGCCTACTGACAGTCAGTCATTCTTTGTGACACCGGCGGCTAGTGACTGTGATTCGGCTACGCTCGGTTGAAAATGGCACATTTTTTAATGTCATGCAATAATTTTTTTATCATTTAGATATAAGCCGAAAATTTTTTCATCTATTAAATTGGAGTCTACTATTTTTATAATATTTTTTGCCATAAAAATTGTGTCTCGAATTTATGTCCAAGAAACTCAATTACTGACATCACTAGTCGTTTAACCTGTAGGTCTTGTACAGGTCGTTTTATCTTCGCTTCGGGTAATTATTCTTGTACAATATAAAGTTTACTCGCTACGTAAGTACCAGGGTCAGGGGTGGGGCTTTGCTGTGGGGAGTTTTGTCAAACTTTCAATCGTCGAGACTAAGGTCCATTTCCACGACGCATGCGCGAGCCTCTCTGCTTGCGGTCACGTGACATCCGCCCCGACTGACACAGCCTTACAACGCGATATTTAGTCTTGCCTTTCTTCCCATAATACCCATATTAATACTCCAGTGCCAGACTGTCAGGGGGTATAGCAGCTGAGCGTATTCCGAATGGGTAACTGGTAGAACGCTGTGGTGCTTTCTGTTTCATTGCCGGGTGGGACAACATGGTAGCTGCATCAGTTGCATAATTTTAGGCTCCGCCTTCTCCAGTTTCGTGACCAATCACGTACAGCCAGCTACGTGTAGAGGCGTGTAGTACTACAATAATAAACACAGCAAAGCTCGAATTTCATTACGCCGACTTTCACTGAAACTTCCCTGCAAGGAAAGTCTTAGACACAAATCATAAAAGTCGCGAACACAAACCATCTCGACATGTCGAGATGTTTGCGACAAAGTTCGCGACAAAGTCTGCCGCCAAGTCAGCGTAATTGAATTTGGGCTTTACACAGCATTATTGTGGCAGACACACATTAGTAGTGAAATAAGTATTTATTTACACAAATGACAAAAATAATTTTAAAAAACAAAAAGCAGAGATTTATTATGCAACAGTCTTTTTTGTTTTCTAGTCGGAAGCCCAAACTAAGTACGGGACAAACAGGATGACATACGGACAGACAAAACGCGGATGCGGTCCATAGGAGGATCGCATAATTATAATCACTACAAGTTATTTAATCATAAAACTATCGTGCGGTTTGCACGTGTGTGCAGTAAAAGCTTTACTACGATTGACGTACAACAATTTGTTTCGTTTTATAGCAGTTTTACGATAGTATAGTTTTATCGTAGGCCTACACGTGCACACGCCATAAAGGAACGGTTACAACGTCGAGACCTAGAAGGTTGCTCCGCGGCAACTCAACCGGAATGACAACTATCCCCGCACTGGTTAGCTAAATCCTACTAGGAAATATCCGCATGTGTCCATCAAAACTTGATCAACAAACGAACGAACTCTAGTAGATTCACCGCGCGATGCAGACTCGAAATTTAGCGACATGATATCTACTAACAACAAGAAGCCCAGCTGTCGCTAGGATAGCCGATTGTATTGGTTGTGAGTGACCTTTAAGGTCATCCAAGGTCGATGATTTTTTATCTCATCTAAAAGGGTGTATAGTATGCAATTTGCTATTAGTGATCAATTGCAACCTTGGCCTTATCTCGCATCGTTTAGCCATAATGCATCCGTAACAGACAGACAGACAATCGACAACTCGTACCATAAACTCGACCGTTACGTAAGTATTGTCGGCTAAAAATGCTAATGTTAGCCAAAGTCCCAACCTAATGCGCTGCCGTTCGCCTATAGATATTCACAGTGGCGGATTCAGGGGGTTGCAAAAAATGAATTATTTGGGTATATATTTTCAATTTTTTTAAAAGGGGAGCATAACACTTGTTTCCTAAATTCCACTCAGTACTTTTCCGTTTTTTTCATTTTAAAATTTTAGATTTACCGCTAAATATTTTCACCACTAAATATTTGCACTCACCCACAGCACAGCGTAACCTTATTTTTAGCTTTGACTTCCACATTGGGTTTCTTGAACTTAAAATAGGCACGCCGGTTGCTACTGCCCTGGAAAGCGTTTGCAACAACTTTGGTTTCTTTGCGCCTTCTGTTTCTGAGTTAGGACAGCAGCCCGTATGGGAAAGCTAGACGGACGGACAGACGGACGGGCGAAACCTGTAATGCGGTGTGTTATTACGTCGGCATAATAAGCAATAAAAGTGCACTGTGGTTTTTCAAAAAAAAACAGAGATATCACGTTTGGTCGAGCTATTTGTTAAAGTTCTTTGCAGAAAGTGTGTCAAACAAGAGGCGAGTGCCCTAGTGTAATTTATTCTAAGTATTATCTTAAGACCGAGTTATCCCGGTCTGCTATTCGCTTGGTAGGGTGATATATCTACAGTTGTACGTGATAAATGCCTGTAGCTTAGGTATACTGGCTTGGGATTACGGTTATCAATTGGACAGTAACCATTCGACAAAGAAATGAACAACAGCGCTGATGCGTTGTTTTTTTTCTGGCCGAGCGGCTTGTTATATTATGCAAATAATACACAAAGCAATCTACATAATTTAGTTTCGTTTCGTAACTCAGTTAGACATGGCGAAGCTTTTCGCCTTTTGTACTGTATGATTAGAATGATATGCGGTAGGCAATGCGCCGTCATATGGGATTTAGAACAATCTGCATACAACATAATGTCAAATATGTGAATTTATCAGAATGACGGTTTTTCACAGACAGCTACATGTAAGTCCATCAATTTGCATGGGAGCTCATCCCTTTTTAGTGTGCTTTAAGACGATGACGTAAAGGTTAAGGTGCCGTACCTTGAATTGTATGCGAGTGGCTCATCTTTGGCCATTAAGCCCGTAGATGGATAGACCACTAAAGGGAATTTCAAAAGATCGACAAAGTTGGCCGAATTTTTTTGCTAATAGAATCGGCCAACAGAAATCATGATTGTGCATGTGAAGGCTTCCACGTTTTTACCTAACATGGGACCTAGTCGAGTTTAAAGGTGCGTTCTCACTGCGCGCGTTAACGCGCGTCACGCGTCGCCCTAGAAGAGCAGATACATTTGAGATCGTCCACATGGTGACCCGAGTTAACGCGCGCAGTGAGAACACACCTTAAATCTGGCCCCTTGCGACAATGAATAGCATGCGGCCTGAAGCGTCGTTTAACAAGTAAGCGGGCAAGAGTTGCACATTTCTAATAAAAAAATTATAAAACTTAAAAGTTTAATTTTGTTCGTCAATTTTTTTTCAAATGGAAGTTTTTAGCTCCAAATTTTGCATTTTAAACGTAATTTTTTAACAAGAAGAAACTTTTTGTCAATTTTCTGACATGGGAGGAATTGACTCTTTTCCCAAACCCCTCATAACCACTCATGATATGCCACTCCATGCGATGGTCAATCAACCGTGTATGTATTCTGCGGTGCTTCGGGCAAACATAGTTGACCGATGGATCCGTCCTACTTCCGATTCCATCTCGCAATCATCGATTATCTATCACGACTTCACCGCTGTCGTCGTGAGGTTTATCGATAACTGTGCGATTTTCCTCAATTGGAACGAAAATGAAAATTGCCGATAACGAAAATAATATCAAATTCGTTAAAAATAACAAAAATTAAAATAAAAACTAATAACAATTAAAATTAAAGAATAAAAAAGAAGAAAGACTTAATGGAAAAATTACCGCGAAACGCTAAGGTGGCAATGTTGCAAATAAAACAAAGACTAGGGGCCTGCGATGTTTAATCCAGCAGTGCCGGGTGTAGCCATAATTTTTTAGGCAGGTATAAAAATCTGGTTTTTATTTTAAGCTATAAAAGTATAATAACAGAATAACACAAAAATATTTAAAAAGAAAAATTATTTTAAAACAAAAATTGAAACGACAAAATAGTTTAGAACCAAAAGGAGGAGTCTAAACCAGATTCAAAAGTTTAAAAAATAAGCGGTAAGCTAAAAACTAAATAATAAATCAAAGCATAAATCACACTGTTTTATAACAGTCTGCGACCACGCGGTTCAGTGCGTGCCGATAACATGCACAAATGGATCTTCGTTGTGCGTTGTGTAACGCCTTCCCTACAGCTATAAGGTGATCGTGACGGCTATTCATAGCAATCGATCACAGCTTTTCACACGTCCAGACCCATAGATCAATCACGCGGCTGCATTGCATTGTACTCTGAGCTGAAAACGACAAACACAACGTATAAGACAGGAATGTGCACGAGACCTTTTGAGCCGAGACCGAAACGAGACCTGAGACGCATGTTTTCGAGACAGACAAAACCGAGACGTTTAGAATTTTGTCCGAGACGAGACCGAGACCAGACGTTAGTACGTCTTGAGAGTTGAGACCAACTCGAGACCGAGACGTTTTGACCGAGACCACATTTTTGGTATAAGAAACACATAGGGCCTAAAACATTATTTTTAATGTGCAATTTACACATTCGTCGCCGACGCGACTCAGCTGTCAAATTACGTCGCGTGGGTGTGAATTAAATTGACGACGACTGCCGACGGATATCGGTCGGTAGAATCTAGAGACCAAGCAAAGTTAAAATTTATCGAGTGTCACGCTGTAGAACATTGACTGAGCGTTGACGCTATGCTCTGTTTAATGCTGCCTACCAGCTGCCCCCAAGGATAAGCGCGGTGAATTTGCATGACCAAAAATGACGGACATTGGAGGTTGCAAATAACGCCATTAACTGTTCTTGTCTCATGTGGCCGTTCGCGTTTCTGCACAAGAATACACAGACAGACAGACAGACAGACAAACCATTGTAGTTATGCCTTATGGCTGTACATGTATGTGCATCTGCAGAGATCCAACAAAGAGATAGAGAATTTTGCGTGTGCAAAGGGGTTTGCACGTGCACGATAATAGGGTGTTTACACGATCCAGCAAACGTCCAGCAAACTTCCAGCAAACGTATTCAAAATACACGTGCTAATGCTGGACGTTTGCTGGATCGTATAAACACCCTATTATAACACTACAATAAAGCCAGCAACAAAACATCCCGAAGCGGTTGCCGTCAAGTCCGTTTAGCGGGTGCCTACATGTAGGCTGAGACTAAAGCCAAAACTAAGCTAAAACCAATCCAGAACTCGCAATCAACTTTGTTTCAGGCAATTTATAATCAACGGGTTAAATTTGCATCTAAAATGGCAGACCGCAAAAAGTAGCTAGAGAATTCACGACCGTGGAAATAATTTAGCATTTTTCAGCCCTGAGATTTGAGATTGATATTAGTCGGTCTAAGTCGTGCGTATGACAGTGTTTTTGCATTTTTGTCGCTCCATTTAAGCAGTTTTGGGCAGTTTTTAAAGTTTCGGAATTTCATGCATGCGAGTTTTGGTTTTGGTTTTAATTTTGTGTTCGTTCTACTTTTGCATTCACGATTGTTGGCACCCTCTTCCTTGAAAATGAGTCTTTCGCAGAGCAGAACGTGGCGCTACAGACTTGCGGACAAAACTGTATCACTGGAGTTTGCATTATTGCAACGCTTGCCATTACAGTGCAACAGTTTATTGGAGTTGTTTATTGCTTCATTCTTGTTGCATTGCATACGCAAACCTCGTTAATGCAATGCGACAGAACTGACGTCAGTTTTTTGCTATATTAGCTCTTATTCAAATAACGCATTAGGCCTACTAAATTTCACCACTACGTTTACAAACGAAGTAAAAGTTACGACTTTCCAAGACTGAGATTTTTAGACCAGAAAATGCCAACTACTATATCCAAGGTTTTCCACGCGGAGCGGCAACCTTGACGTTTTTGACGTAAGATGATGTCCTGGCAAACGGACATGTCTAAGTTGCGCCATTGTGTAGGCCTAAGAGACGCGACTCAGAACTTGTAGCTAATAAAGTTTTTTTGACAACAAGGAGATGAGCTGACTACAATTTGGCTTCTTCTGTCAGACACTCAGCTAACAAGGCTCTTTTGATCAATATATAGCCTCTGTTTCTTATCGAGTGTCCAAATTTGATTTCAACATTTAAAAAAATTTTTTAGTAGACCTATATTTTATTTTACCACACTACTAGCCTGCAGTCTATAATACACTGAGTCCCAAAAAACATCCCACTTTGTGATTTTTTTTATATCTTTGCCAAATATTAACCGATTTTTAAACTTTTTTACTAATACATTCTGTAGACAATTAGCAATAAAGTAATTGTTGAATATCCCGCCACGCGTTAACTGTGTCGCTACACTACCTTGTAAAATATAAATGCAAAGAAACTAGCAATCATAAACAGCAAGCGTGTTGGTAAACAAAGTACGATTCCAGCCAAAAATGCAGTGAATGATCTGTACCATAATAAACTTTGTTGAATCTGCTTTTTGGATATCTGGCGTATTAAACGTTATTTTTGTTTCTGGCCTTTGTGGTTTAGCAAGCTTACCATTTCATCTAAAGTGATCACGTTCTCTTCAGTTCATGCTTCAGTTTGCTGGCTTCATGCTTTTGGTCGGTGCTGTATATTTCCCAAATATTTGTTAATAACATTCCCATTTTTCCTTGTTGCAGTTTATCTTTAAAAATTCTGCTAGTATTTTCTAAAAACTGTATTTTTGAACCGGACAAGTTCTTTATCAAAGCCTTGTCTTTACTGCTAAATGGCACATTACATCACCGGTATATCGTCACTGCATTAAAATTATTATTTACAACAATATCGTCTGCTTTTGTTTACAAACATTTGAAATGTATGTAACACTAAACATAATTTAATTTTTGTATGAAAGTTAATAAAAATTGTTTTAAAAGATGATTTTTTGCTGCATATGCTTCATAGTAATTTTTGTGATTTTTGACAATTTATGTTTTACATGGTAGTGTAGAACACAGTTAAAGTTTGGTGAGATATTTAACAACTCTTTTATTGCTAATTGTTTACAGTATGTGCCGGTAAAAAAATTTTGAAAATCGGTTAATATTTGGTAAAGATATGTAAAATGACATAGTGGGACGTTTTTTTGGGACACATTGTATAAGCTTATTATTGCAAATGTATATTCTAAATTGTATTTATCCATTAGCCGTACCAATAGTCATTATACCACAGTACTGTCTAGCAAGGCAGTTATTTGTCTGTTTGTTATATTAGCCTAGGCCTATTATACTTTCGTATAGCGGTTTCTCTGCAATTGTAATAAGCTTCAAAATACTGTATCGTATTGCACATGTACAACAAAAACTAACACGAAAAACAAACGTTGCTTGCGAATTGGTTTAAACAGCTTTGGCTAGTTTCGGATCTCTCAAAAACTAAAAGTTAAAGTTAACAACGAATTTTTATACCATTAAAGAATTTAAAGTGAAAAATGAAGCGATCAAACGGCCCGAAACAAAGTTGCACGCGAGTTTAAAGGCGCGTACAGAGCGACGCAACTGAACTGAACTGAACTGACACGGTTTTGTTTTTAACAAACGACCAACGAACAAACAAGACAAGTCCATCAATCATTGGTTGGTGCGTACTTAAGCGTATAGTTACGTAGTCACCGGCGCTTTTAGACGGTGCCTACTGTAATGCATTGTTGATGGCCCATTGGTCAGTTCGTCAAAAACTAAACCGTGTCAGTTCAGTGCAGTTACGTCGCTATGCGCGCCATCCATCAGTTCTGTTTTTAGGTTTTAGTTCAACATGTAGACTCGGCCGTATCAAAGATGAATGACGAAGCCTCTCATCCATACATTACGTGTCAACGAGTCATACAGTGTCACAGGCTTACATGGCTGCAGAGTCTGCACGCACGGATATATATCTCATCAAACATTGAACGTTGTCACATGATGACGTATATGCTACGGCTACGTTTGGCTTTCTTAACGTATATGTCAGAATAGACTACTGGTACCTTCTACTGTTTGACGTCCTTGCTAATGACACACGGCCAGGGTGCAGTTTGGCGTATATAGTAACGTCGTTGGTCGAAACAACGAAGTTAATCAACAACGGAACCGGTTAGTACACCGTGTCTCAAAAAATCTGTGCCACTTTTAATTGTCTATTTTTTCGCCAAAAATCAGCGAATTTTCAAAACTCTTTCACTTGTGCATTTCGTGAACAATTAGCAACACACTGGTTATTGAATATCTCGCCACGCATTTACCGAGTCGCCATACAGCAAAAAGTGGCACATTTTTTCGGTCACGGTGTGCTAATTAAACAATGCTAGCCAGCTTTCTGGAGATAGTAATATCGATGATTTTGAAGAACAATAAACTCGCAAAATAGGGGTTGTAGTAACTAACGTTTTGCATTTTTGACTGCAGCACACATTTCAAAGGCGAACCGTAAGCTACGGAAATGGCTCGAGATAGACTAAGACAACCTGCATATGAAACTTTTAACAGTTTAAATTTTGCCCCTGGGTTCAAAAAATTTTTTGAACAAAAGCGTTAAAATTTTGCTTTCATCCACTATTTAGCGTACAAAACGGTAGCAGATAGACATAGACTTGCTGCGTAACGTAATGGGGTGTTTACACGATCCAGCAAATTTCCAGCAAATTTCCAGCAAATGTAGGCCATTCAAAATACACGTGCTAATGCTAGACGTTTGCTGGATCGTGTAAACACCTTACAACAAGCACTGCTGACGAGCTTTTCGGGGGTATCTATATTGGTAAATTTAAACAAATTTAAAATTAAAAAAGAACACATTTTTATAATTTTTTGTTATTTTAGGCTGCTAAGCATGATGTAGCAGTAAATTGCACCGAAACTACTTGATGTAATCTAGGACAATCTGTGAATAAAGTCTTTAGCATAAAACGTAGACTCAACCAACTGAGTTTTGATCGCCTCAGCACGGAAACTGAAATAATATGGGTTTTTAAAGCGCATTGTTATTCTATTATTGCACGTTGTACACTTATTCTCCAGGTTGCAGCACCGATGCTGTTGCGCGTCGCGTGAGCTTTGCTCAGATTACTTGTAATACACACTCCTCAACTCACGCTCACAACGTCGCAAAGTGGATGAACTTGCACGCAACGAAATAGCCTTGCACTGCGCGTGTAGCCTGCCTCCGCTTCGTCACATTATTTCCCATGGCGCCTTAGATTCAACTTGCTGACATCGTGCACCGTAATTATATTATTGGTTATTATTGGCTATTATTGGTGGCGAAATTCAACGGCGTCGTCAGTTAAGAAAGTAGGCGGGAATGTGGGACACGCGTATTTGCAATGTCCAACATTCACTGCAAATATCCGACTACACTGATTAGCCTATGGATGTTCATAATGGCAGTTTTGCCCTTAAATTCCTTAAAACGGGGTTTTTACAATTAATATACAAAAAATATTGCCCTGATTCGCGCCCTGATTCTTTCTAAGACTTTGGCGCTTTATAAATTATTTATTTACTTACTTACTTACTTTCTAGGCCCTAATTTAGCAGTTTTAAACGAAAATTTTTCGACAAAAGGCAAATTTTTGACAATTATCTGACAACCTAAAATCTGGGTAAAAGCCCTTTAGCCGAGATAAAATCACTGAAATTGTTACGTTTTTTGTTCAGTCTTTAGCATCTTCTTTGGGAACGAAATATTTTCATAACAAATTTGTTACAAAACTGTGTCGACTTTCTTGGAACTTACCGTGGACCAGTCAACTAAAAAATATGGTAGATGCGTAATATTTTGTGATGGTATTGCTTTCTACAGGCTTTAGTACATAGTTATCTTTTCTTCCGTGTTTGAGGGCCTGTTTCTGCCATAGTCTGCAGAGTGAATAGGCTACCGCATTGTTTGATATGCGTGCCGTCGAAACAGCTTGGACTGAAAAACTTCCTGTGATTTTAGTTGCCGCCCATCCGCAAAAAACCCTTTTTCTAAATTTTTTATTTGACTTTTTAAAGATATTAATGCACAATTTATTTACCTCAAAATAGTGTTGTACTTTTACTTGGACATCGGTTGTATAAAACGTTTTTATATATATTTTTGGTGGTAACAAATGTTGTTACTTCTTTCTACGTTGGTGTCTGGATTTATTTGATTATTTTTTTGTATATTAATTGTATATTTTTATCGTTAATTTCAACGAATAAACGACGCAGTCAATATAACGGGCTTAGGACAGACAGACGAAGCACGTTGCGTAACGCGGCGATCGTGCGCATGATGGGGCCGCCCAATAAAAAGTATCAGCGTACAGGGCCTATTGTTGAATGTGGTCGGCAGGTCAATGAACGTACGGGCATGGGCATGATTGTGTCAAATGAACTATCGAATGTGACAGCAGCAGCAGCAGCTGCAGCAACTGGGTGTTAAGTAAGCCCGTGTCACACTTGCTATTTTGTTGCAACTTACTGGCCTTTTCTGTTCAACGTTTAAACATCAACCATGTTAAATTGGATATCTAACTTTCTGCAGATATTTCAAAACTCATAAAAAGTTGGGTGAAAAAATTTAACTATTATTGTTGTTGAAATTTCTAATTAGCATCAAAGTCGCTGCTCCCTTTCGGACCTTAAATTTGACGCGCTGAAAACCTTTTCCAAGGACAGTTCGGGCATAACCATTTAATTTTTTTTAAAAGAAGCGTGACCAAGCAGCCAATGTCACGTGACTTCTAAATCCTACACTTCTGGAGGCGTTACTAACTTGGAAAAGTTTAGGCCTGAATGCACGCACTACAAATTTGGCACGCATCTTCAACTTACTATTTTTAGCAAATCACTTGGAGAAACGTTGTAACTGCCGGAAATCAACAAAAGAGAAAAGATAAGAAAATAGCTGGTGTATTTTTTGAGCTGATGTTGATGTTTTAGTTAGTTTGCTTCACTCTATTGTGATGTGCGCTTGTGAACGCTGCAAACGGTAAGTAAGTAAATTTAATTTATAAAGCGCACAATATCAACGAGAAATTCACTGAATCTGAGGCAAATTCACTGAATCTGAGAGTTTTAAAGGCGCGTACAGGTTTGAAGTAATGCATTACAGTAGGCATCGTCTAGCGTGGTTGGTGGCCTACGTGACTACGTTCGGCCTGCTTGCCCAGTGGTCACTTCGTCAAAAAATATCCGCGTCAATTTTAGGTTTAGTTTATTTCCAGTTACGTCGTGCTGTGCGTGCCTTTGAATAGCGAAAAGTTTCTAGTCTGACGTCGGCTTGATGTGAGACGCCGATCTATCGGTGGACGACGGCATTTGACGCCGCGGTGTTCGGGGATTGCGACGACAACGAGCGTTCAGCAAGCCCATTCACTGACGACCATCATCGATCAACCCCGTGCATGCTACCAACAGTTATGTGACGATTCATACACTTCTTTCATGGCCGCAGTGTTACGCTCTATGTACACGGAAGTGACGAAATGATCTCTTTGTGATCATCATGAGTGATTAGCTTCACAAAACGATAGATTTCGCTCAAAGCAGTCGATGTCAGTAGCGTAGCCAAAAACGAGAACTGGGGAAAGTCTCGATCCCTTTCTTGCCCTTTCCTTCTTTTTTCTTCTTTCCTTTTCTTTCACTCTTCTCCTAAAATCTAGCTAGGTAGTTTTTGGAACGCTGTATGCTTTCATGGAACGGATTGAGCTCTAGCCGAAATCAAATTGGGTGCATTGTGTTTTTAAAAATGAGATGTGATGGTAACAATTTTAATTATTTTTCCTCGGAATAAACTGTCTAAATTTAGTGCAGTTTAAACGTGTGCTTGCTTTGTTTGGATGATTTGGAGCTGGGCTCCTTAACCCGTCTCTTTTTGGCTACGCCACTAATCGATGATTAATAACTGATTGATATATACAGCCAAATCTAGTAGTATTTGACTAAAGCTAGATCAGCCACATGGGCCGATGCTTGTTGGTCACTGTTCTCCATGCGGCAGCGGCGGTATGAACGCAACATCTACCCACTAGAGGCTATCGCCATGTGCCTCAACCGGAGCACTGTAAGCCGCCTCGTAACGAGGTACCGAAATCGTCCCACAATCCACGACCAGACTGCCTGATAAACCAACTGTACAGAGCAAGCAAGCGAACGAACAAGCTTTCATTCATTGTGTGACGCCGTCTGGCGAGTGAACGGCGCAAACTGACTTCTTGGCTGCTGCTGCTGCTGCAATCTTGTTGTGACGCTTGAGCTGTTCTGTCGTCGCTCCTGAAAGATACACTTATCGCCATGTAGCACATAGCCAGGCAGTGTGTCCGTCCGTCTTGGTCCATATTCCCGCAGCGCGCCGCCGCCTAGCGGAGATTTTAGCTCACGAAAACGAACATTGCCGATAATCAGCGACGAACGTCGTGGCGAGGGGGGCATTTTTGGCTCTCGTCGGACAATCTTTCTGTCGGCGATATTCGTCCAAATAACACTCCGAAAATTCCCATTTAAGAAAATTGGAGATGAAGTCGAAATTTTGTGCCATTCTGTCGAAAATTTTAAACTCTCTGTCGGAATATTGTCGGAATTTTGCAGCGTCTGTCGGAAGAAAATGGCAGTTTTCTGTCCCGCATTTTTTATCTACGACGCCCTCATCCGATTATTGACAACAGTGTCACAATCGAGTCACACTACCGAGAATAAGCGAGTTTAATTTATGCCAGTAAACGGCGTCGTGGGTTGAGAAAATATAGAAGAACGAAGTTGCCATTTTCCGACAGACATCTTATGTTTTCGACAGAAGAGATTATGGGTGCTCAAAAGTTCGATTTTGCTTTTAACTTTTTCACAAAATCGAGGATTTTCAGTATCAAGATCTGAATTTTTGAAAGACGGGCTAAAATTCAGGGGTGATGGCACTTTGTCCCCCCTTTTTAGTACGACGCGACTGAAGTCAGTTTTTGACGATAACGTGTGCAGTGACATAAGTTTATGTTAAAAAGTCGTCATAGCAGAATCACTGGGCAATTGCCCCACCCTAAATTTTTGCCTTTTTCTCGTTAGGCTCCTGATCTTAACGGTAGGCCTAAATGAAACTAAAGCAAAACTACAGAATAAAAGAAAAACTTAAGTGAAAATCAAGACTAAATTTCAAAAACGTATGTCGGCCCAGTGCCGGCATATTGTGCTGTCGTCTTCTTAGCTATACACTGCCCTGTGCAACTCTAACTCCACCCTCAACTCCAACCCACTCAGCAGAAAATTGGCGCACCCGTTACACCTGCGTTGCGAAACGTTCTTACTAATTTTGGCAAAATTAGTGTATGCACTTTTGTAATCGAGTCCAAACCCCATGTATGCGACAGACGGACGAACGGGCAAGACTTGTAATGCGGCCTGCCTGAAACGGAGCGAAAGTCACACAGTCTGCGAGCGCCGTGGGTTGTCTGGACCGGCGCAGCTGAAAAGCGGCTATTACCGGTTGTCAATCTGCGCAGCTCATTCCTAGCGGTGACACACAACGGCAGCGTTGAATGCGCACGCGTCGCGTCACATCAGTTAGCATCGCGTCGGTCCGTCGCATTCACGTGTCAGCCTGCAGACCAATCGTCATCTTTTCTCAGTTATTGTTGCTTGCTGCTGAATCCACTCCATCGCAGACCACGTATCTACATGTATCTGTCATGCCAGTGTGAGTCGTCGCAAGTGAAAGAGGGCATTGCCCCACTCTAAATTTTGGACTGTCGGGAAAATATCGGAAATATTTTCCTCGACGGAAAATTTTCGCGCAAAATGCAAAATCTGGAGTTATAAACGTTTACTGCACAAAAACTACTGATACGAAACAACCTACTGTTTTATCATCAGTATACCTCGGTTCCAGTAAGTTACTGGCAGTAACATCTGTAGCATAGGTGCACTTAGGTTATAGTGTCCCCGCCCACACACGTGTGGACAGAGGGCACCGTAGCACATTAGCTGGATATAATGTGGCATCGTTTGTTGTATATACTGCTAATCTGATTGCGAGGAAGTCCCCTGTAGCCAGCTGTAGTGTCTTTCCTGTAATTAATGCCTCGGGGTATAGAGCTGTCTGTCACACGTTTGTTTTCTCGTTATTTTGCTTAGCCTACGCCTACTTACTTAGACTTAGTTCCTCCCGTTCAGCGTACCTCAAGGCACATTTGGGCAGCAGCTTTCGGCCAGCGCGATCTGCCAGTGTTTTAATTTCGCCGCGTCCCACTAGGCCCATACTTATGTAGACTCGTCATTATATATGCTCTTTTGCAATGCTCTTTTCCACGTCTTTTTTGCACGACTTTTCTAGCGCGTTCCTCCGACCGGTGACCAATGCATTGCTACGTTGGAGTGTCGGTGACTGGAAGACGGAGAATGGGACCTGCCATTCGAAATTTGCGTTCAGCAGTTTTGCCGACTTGGCTTTATTTAGGACTTCGTTTGTGATACGGTCCAGATACATGTATGTAACGTCTAGCAACTTTCGCAGACATCGTCGGTGAAAAACACTAAGTTTCTGTGCAATTTTTGACAGTGCTGGTGATAATTACTGATGATGCCCATATTGACTTTATCCGATGGAGCACTTTCCTACTTTTCCCCGTTCAACAGTTTACAACAGGAACGTCGCCATCATCGGCGAATATGCTGCCGAAGTAGACTATAATCACATTGGTGCGAGGTAAGTTTAGTGCAGCATTAATCAAATCTCAATTGAGACAACTTTGTTTAAATTGTTAATATTACATGGTGCAATAATTTTCCCAGATGATTATTGCAATAATCTGGCTGCATAGGTCAGAAATTACGTGGTAATCCGACGTTATTCATATTCGAAATAACTCGACTAGAATAATTGTTAGTTTACAGTGATGGATAAAGTACAAATCCGGACGATCTAGGATGAAGAAGGATAGCGACGTTTTTCAGACATCGGGTGCGTTCGGGTCAGTGCATGGGATGTAATATTTTGAGGCGGTGAATCTAGGCGCGTCTACGTTTTATAAATCACATTATAGCGCAGCATAGTGTAGGTTTTTAAAAACTTTTGTAGGTCTTGCAGCGGTAATTATAATGCCCAGATTCCACTTAATTTGGTCTGTCGTGGTTTTGTTGCAGCGATGCAGTCAACGTCGACTGTTCTCGAACTCAAGGACAACTCGAGAACACAATTCTCTGCAAGGCCTTGGCCAAAAAACCGCTGTACGAACTAGTTTAAGCCAACTATAGGCCTACATTATTATTAAATATTACATGGTTTGCTCAGTCGTTGCGAAATCTGCCCCCAAAATTCTCGCCTCGGCAAGTTAAACATCACGTTAGCCTCCAGCACATTTCTAGTTTTTTTGCTATGCCCCTATATGTTACTTTAAAATAAGTAAGAGACTGTTGCTATAAGCCTATGTGTGCAACTAAAACACGCGTGCAACCTCGCCTGCGTGTTTTAGATGCACATGTAGCCAGTCCTTGAGCTGCAAAATATCATGAGTTTGATATGTCACGTAACGAAGTACGGTAGGGTGATAACTTGAGTAAGCAGTTCATTCAGCAAGTTGTACGACTTGTTGCGCGACAAGTCCACACGAAAGATCCAAGTAGTGGAATAGACGAAGTGTCGATTTAATTTAATACTCGGCAGGTGCCCCTGATTGGATTAAACCCACGTAGAGATATACTTAGGATGCAGCGAGTTTAAACAGCTTGCTTGCTTAATAGGTGGCCTCCATGTTGCGCGAACTATCTTTAATGTAACCGAATCAGCTGAGATGACACATTAGCCGGTGACCGTCGATCAGCTGAGCTGAATCCAGGTTTGCCACGATGTGATAACCTTAGAAACAAAGCCGTACGATAGCCTAGATTTTGCATGGCGGCATGTTGACCTTCCACGTCCCTCACATCGTGTCATTTCCTTTCTTTCCCCCAAATCCAGCTGTGGGGTTTAGGGAGCGCTGTGAATTGGTGGCATAACGATGTAGGGTGTCGAACTTAGGATCGAAAAGTCTTAAGTTTGACTTCTGGTTGTGATATGTGGTTACTACTGGGATGGGTGACTGTGGACATGTAAATTGACCATCTAGGTATATAATCAACACCAAATTCAACTCAGACTTTCATCCCTGCGGAGTATGTAAATTGAGTACCAGCCTGTCAGGTTAAGGCGGGCGCGTTCATCTCTGTCCGTTGGCAGCCTGGCAGGTAACACTGTGTAAATCCATACGGCAGGTGACGCTCCGTAACTTTGCGATGAGTTTTCCATGAAGATCTATACAATACCTTTAACCTTTGACTTTTTCATCATTTTGTTCCAGCGGAGTTTGAGACGAAGCTAGGCCGCAAATCAAACGCATTTTGAAGCATTCAAAGGTTGTTGTCGATAGGCCTGAAACTGGAGCGTGGACCAAAGCGAAACCCTAGGTCTAGCCTCTATGTATCAAGAAAACCTTTGTTCAGTTTAGTTCTGCTATCGTAATAATGAGACATATTCCTAGCTCGTCAAGCCATTGATCAGTGGTTTTTACCAGGGGCAACGCGCTATCATCAGTCTCAGCAGCCGGACGATAATCAGCATCACGTGTCATCGCGCAAAATATATCGGAAAACCAACCCCCGCACATTACTCCCCCGTAAATCAAACCCCGCTCCTTCCGACAATGTAGACAGAACCCCCTGACAGAAACGTGTAACTCCTCCATTTAAGCTACTCGCCTTAACCCCCTAGTGAACGCTAGCATTCTGTCATACCGCGTATGTAAGTATTATTTCTGCTAACGCAAATAACGCAATATCGTAACGTTAATTGGGCATTATCGCACTAAAAGACAATTTTAACGTTCTGCGATATAGAAATTCACGCTGTATTTACTTACTTATTTTAACTTAACACGATAATGGCCAACGTTCTTATAAAAGAACACCGACTTTAACGGTAGGTCATAAAATAATTCGACCAATAATAGGTTAATTGCGTAAAACCAACGTACGTCGTTTATTCGTGAATTTCGTGCGTTATGTGGTGTCAATTTTGCTTTCCTCGTTTACGTACGATTATCATGGCGTATAATAATGGCAGTCGTATTTACTCAATAACCGGTGCAGTACATATTGCTGTTACTGATTCGGAGTGTAGCCCTGCGAAGGTTCTATCCTGGGGGCTTTGTTTAAACTTCTTTGTAGACAGCGTTGACCTAGGGGAGGTAAATGTTCCGGGGGTTGTGACCGAACACAGAGCGGTAAAAGCAGGCCTGAGGCGCTGGCATGATTTGCCATTTTGACGGAATTGACTTTTTGCGCCGGGGCAACGCAATGCAATGCAAGGCCAGAGAGGGGAGAAGCGATTAGTGCTTGGTGCCGGTCGGTCTCAGTGGACGGATCGATTAATCAGATGCTGCGTTGTGATGAAACGATGGCCGAACGACGCATCAATGCTAACCGCTGAGATTTTTTTTCAGTGATGGAACGGCTATACTGTCAGTATTTTACTCGCTGTTGGTATGATGGAAGTAGCGGTGGATTATACAAGTAGGATACGTCTGTCCTTGTCTGTCGTTCTCAACATCCTACGCGTCCATTGCAATGCATCTAGTGTGCAGTGGTCGCCGAAGCCGTCCGATCAGCGTGCGATCCGCCAGCCGTAAGTAAAACAGTTACGCGAAATGTTTGTCATTTTCTAAAACTTTTTGACGAGGGATGACGTTCTAAGCTTTCAACATCTGAGCACATCCGTTACTGCTGTCGTTGGTAGCGTTTACGCCAATTTTGAATTTTTTGCTTGTATTTTATTTTCCAGATAGAAGCCCGTACGACGGACAAACGGATGGACGGACGGACATGGCCAGTAATGCGGCCTATTAGGACGGCCGCATGATAATTGCCCGCAACGACGCTATACTGACAGACATGATTGAAGTATAGCCTGTAAAGCGAACGCCACCGATCAATAGTCGGCATCACGTTCAACAGCAAATCACGCCAGCAGCACCCAAATATGTACAAATATAGGCAATCTAAAGGCGAACCAAATGTTTATTTGAAAGTTGAAAGCGCCACACTTCTTAGATTCGTAAGCAGCTTTAAATACTTTAAATACTTTAAGTACTAATAACTCTTTTTTGATATATACTGCACACGTATAGGCCTAATGTAAGCTGTCGATATAGCTTATCCTATAGTCACTGTCAAATGTCACAGTACCATATAGCTTATCTTCTGTATCAGGATTTACTTACTTACTTACTTACACGCTGTCTCATCAGTGGCTACATCATTCCGTGTGGTCTTAGATGTCCAGTGTATTAAGCAGCTTTTCTGCACTTACAAGTGTTCAAAATTAGTGATCATTAATAATAATGTCGAAGATAAATTTCTATACTGGCAGCGCATTTCCGTTTAATCCTTACAGTCTTTACTCTTTAGCCACCATTCGAGATTATCAATCGGCTTTTGAAGCGTCGTTTAATCCATGCGATTAAACAAAAGCGCTAGAATCGCGAGACCTGATAACGCGGCGCCAGAAGTTGATTCAGCAGACCTATTACTGTAGATCGAGTCTTGACAAAATGTATATGAGTGACTTATGTGTGTAAGTCGAAAAATGCCAGGTTCTCTCAACAGCCTGAACACAGGTAGGGTAAAAGTCCAACACGCTGAACGACAAACGGATCAAGTCCTGTTTGTCGAGATTCGATAGCGGCGCTTACTGTACAGTCGCCTGCAGTTTCTGCGTGTGGTCAGCCATTCTGTCGGCCCTCATACGGAGGAGTCCTTACAGCCGCATGCCGACAGCAGCATCAGCATCAGCCTCTGACGACTGCTGCCAAGTGTGCCTCGTGGCGTCCAGCGCCACGCATGCTGGCTTTGCACTGATGCCGTGTGGAGACACACGTTTCTGTGAATAATACCCAAAGATGAATAACAATCACAATTATAGAAAAGTTTTTTAAAGTTAAACTAAAAGCAGCATAACTAGGCTGTAGACATAAATCGAATGGGAATCTTTAGAGAACGTCGACTGTAGCAAAAACTTCCTGTGAGCATTTTTTACTCGAAACAAATGTCGCGAGGTCCACGCCTTCAATCGGGTGCTTCGTTGCGCTGCGGGTTTTGCTATATTCGTCGCCCTGATTAACATTAATTCAAAGTCCATGTTAGGCGTACTGTATGCTGGTAAATGTGCTGCTAAAAGTTAGATGCCAGCCCTTTGCGGAAAGCAAATTGGGCATTTGGCCAGTATAGTGCTCCAGCCTACATAATGCCTACTTTAGCTTGCTTACAATGTTTGTTATTTTTTGTTTTATTTAGCTGGGCTACATTCTATCCTGCTAGTACCAGATACAAGGTCTGTAGTTTACTGCCCGTGCATGGAAAGCGTTGGTGGCCTGGCTTTGCAATGCACGTTATTCTGTTCAGTCTTGCGATTACGTTGCGGGTCGCTGCTTTGCGTAATCCTCGCTGCAAACGTAAGCTTCGGGTTTACGCTCACCACACGGCCGCATAAAGCTGCAGCGATGCTGGCTTCTTTTAGCAACAAGGCCAAGTTAAACTCGATTAGCAAGCCTTGTCTGCGGGTCAAGCCTGTGCAACATTTTGTGAATACGGGGATAAGGATAATGTCGGGGGTTTATTGTCTGTGAAATTGTGATCAAAGGTATTTTGCCGAATGTAACCTTCGCCGAAAATGTCAAGCAAATATGTCCGTAACTTTTCCTGTAATCATGCTAACAAACGTTTTGACTTATCTCGCAGTAATAAAAAATCAAAAAATCATGTCATTGATCTTCACTTTTGACTTATGACTTTGAATTTTGATCCTATTATAATAGGATTTTAAAGGTTATTGAGGCACATGCAAAACTTTATCGAGCTAAGTGCTGCAGTTTATGAGTTATCATGGTAAAGAAAACAGCGACAATACTGAAAACAATACTGTCGTCGCTACCGCGGACCGTGACAAAAATAGAAATTATTCATAAAAAGAAAAATGTAAGCAAAACCTGACGTAAAATAAGGCCTAGTACATTCGCCACTGACTGAAGCAACAGGAAATAGAAATATAACCGATAATGCGTTTCCACTTAGGCGGCCATATCGCTCCTTCCGGTTATCTGACGTCACTAGTTGGACATTTAGTTGGAGACACTTTCTTTCAGATCACCACAGCCAAAAAATAAGTACAGCTGACTGTACTGGTTGTCAGCAACCTTCAAGGCCATCCAAAATCTATGATTTTTATTTCATCTGAAAGAACGTATGCCACTTCCTATTAGTAATTAATAGGCCTAGTAACTTCGGCCGTATCTCTCACCGATTCCGAGATATGAAGTTTTGGAGCCATACGGCAATATTGGTCAACATAAGGGTAAACTTTTCGCTAAGGCTTGTGGCTGTGAATAGGCGCTATTTTCACATTTTACTTTCTTTCTTAGTTACTTAGGGCCTACCGTAGCGGGCTGTGCTGTGATTAGAACAGAAAGGTCATCACGCGCAGCTGAACGTGCAGTGTAGGTAGTAACCATGTAGCGACGGTTAATATTGACCTTAACGCCAATCATCGTTTGTCTGATAATTAGCAGTAAATTCGTTGCTTTTTAACGTAGAGTCTGGATGGCGTCTGGAGACCCTGTCATGCTCGGCTGAGTTGTGACGTTTTATTTGTTTTTAAATTTTATTTATATTTCAGACAGTAATAACTATGTGGCCCTATAAGACAAAAGCAGATAATGCTAATTAAGTATACTTACATAGGACAATGTTGAGTTACGACGTTTTATTCGGTCTCTTATTGCGGCCAAGACCCCGAGATAATTACGATGTTTGTTTGGCATTAAGACTATACCAGTCACAACCCAATATGGACTGCTTTTTAAGACTCTTTTAAGACTGAATTAACAGACTGGCCACTACTAAACATCCCACCACATCTGAAACGTGTCGCCACACTACCTTGTGAAACGCTGACGTCCGACCGACTCAGAGTCTGCGACAGTCCGAGGTGCAGTTACGATGTTTGTTGGACGGCTGTCGGACGCAGGCTAGACAAGAGTAATAAATGAATCGGCGCGCCAACATTAACGTCACGTGATCTACGTAATGTTGACGTCACATGACGTAAAGCTAACGTCACGTGACGCCCATAAAGAAAGCCGGCAGCCTGGCAATATACTCAGTAAAGTAAGTAAAGAAACACCATGTCTAGCCATAATTCCACAGGACAGGGCTTACCTCCGTTTCTTCAGCCCTTAGCCAGACGTTAGTGTACACTGCGAGACTAATGCATCGTGCGGTGAGCCTGCAATATGCTCAGTCCGCAGCAAATATAAATGGGCCCACTCCAGCAATAAACTCGAGTAACGTTTCGTCTTCTGTGTTCGCCTCTCGTCACACGATAAAATTGCTCGTGCTCGTTGGCACTGCGGGACAGAACGGTGCTGTTCAAAACGGAACTTATATTTGAAACTGCATGCCGCATTCGATGCACACATCTCATGACATCGACGTTTGGATTAGGTATCGCTCGATACGGCGCGTGCCACACATAGGACTAATGTCGCGCGACCGTCATAATAAGCCATATTACGTGTCTTGTCCGTCCGTTCGTCTGTCCGTCTATTTATCTGTTATAGGCCTACGGGTTTTTAACTTGGAAACGAAAAAAACTCATTCTTGGTTTTTCTATATTTTTTTGTTGTTTTAGTTGGAAACCCGTACGGAACACGCAGATAAAAACAGACAGACAAACGGACAGACGGACGGACGCAAGACGCGTGTAATGCCGCGGGCTATTAATAGGACGGCCGCATAAACGTACGTATCAGTGGCTAGAAATTGAGCGGTGCATATCGTGAGCATGAAGTCCCCGTGTAACTCATATGCATTGAAGGAACGGTATGCTATAACTGTAATTTATGGTTTGACACCGGAACGGACCGCTGGGATGACTAGCACGCCGCAAAGATGACCAAAAATAAATCATAATCGCCTTGTACGCCCAACGGGCCATTTCTTGACTTATCCTCAGACCAGGGGATCTCATGAACATAAAACGAAATGGGAGGACTCAATGAAAAAGCTCGAATCTTGGCCGATTTTTTTCGTGTTCTGCTCTTTGTTTTTCTAGATTATAATAACCTGTTTCAGAATATGGCGGTGACTCAAAAATAAAGGGAAGAGAACAAGGGACGTCAAAGACTAACGTATTTGCATGGTTTGTTTGAATCGTGTAAGGATAACGTAAGCCCAACACAGCTCATAATGGCTTTGCAAGACAGATATTTGCTGCGACACAACCCCCCTTTAGCCACAAAATTACCGCACCAACTACTGAGTTAATAATTATGTTTATCTTTATTAACTACTGTACCGTAACTAAAAAACAAAACAATAATCAAAGACCCTGTGTTCTCATCTCATTACACCCAGGGCGTCGTGTGTTGAAAAAGTGGGCGGGCACATTTCCGACCGGATAAATTGCGGGTGCATGAAAATTCCGTTTTGCTCGTAAATTTAATAAGAATTGTATTTAGCCCAAAATTGTGCATTTATGTACGAAAATTTTCCAACAAGAACAAAACTCTCCGACAATTTTCTGACAACCCACAATTTGGAAGAGGCAATTGCTACGTCCTCTTGCCGCTTTTGTCGCACCGCCTTAGACTAAACCCCTGTGTCCGAGCGGCTGGGTATTTTTGGCTGCGGGCAGCTGTGGTCACGTTCGCTTTTCTCGTCGATGCGTCACCATTGGTCGCGTGCGTGTTTTCCGCCGCCGCGTCGTGGGCTTTTTGTCATCATTTTCAGCCGCATCGCGCGTGCAATGTACTACGACGGTATTACATCCTCTGTATTCTCTGCAGCGATCTTCTGACAAAGCGACCCCCACGACGTACCGTTTAGCCACATTATATGCATTACGGAGAGACGACAGACACACGACATATCGTACCCCAGAAACAGGGGCAATAAAATTATGTAGATTTTCACGAAACTTGGGAAACATTAGACTAAGATAATGCTAATGTGTGTTTGTTTTTTAAAAAAAATTTTACTTATTTTTTAACAATTTAAAGTAGAGAATATCTGTGCTATGTTTTACGGGGGGATAAACGTTCTTGCACCGCTGTATTTTGCAAAAATTGGGGGCTGCATGTATGCAGGTTAGGCGTCTGTGGATATGGATATATCCATGGATATCCAGGGAAAATCTGTGGATATGGATATGGATATGGATATGGATATGGATGGGAAATTTCATATCCACGGCAAGCCTGGGTATAATCTGTAAATGTTCTAGATAGTATTAGGCGGAATAACGTCGGCCAGAATGGATTGACAGCCGGCGTCAGAAAAAAAACCAACGAGTGATATGAGCTGTATTCATGCAGCATATTATTATTATAGGCCTAGGATAATGCTGCAGCGAAAAAAATCAAACCGAATCGAACACTGCTGTAGGCCTATGTCAGCCGGTCAATGGCGTCACTTGTGACACATAATGTCGGTCTCAGTTAAAAACCAAACAATTAACTTCACTGTGTTTTCTAACAAGGCACACTTTTCTTTCTTGTACAGTGTTCGCGGATATATAGCCGCAATATCAAGCACACAAAAACCCCACGTGATTTTGACCTTGATATATACGGTGTTTCATAAAAAGACCCCTTTTTGTTTTTTTCATAATTCACTCAAATGATGATCAATTTACACAAAATTTGTACCAGTTGTGGCTGAAAAAATACTAATTCAAAATATTGCAACAAAATGTGGCAGCTGATTAAATATTCCTTGTTAGTCCTGACGTAATGCTGACGTCATAATAAGGCCCTTTTAGCACTGTTGTCCAGAAAGTGGTACAACTATGTCTCTAGGCTTGTGGCAAAATACGGTGATAAATATGCTTGTATATGTGTGTGTTTTTATTACTTGTAACTAATGTTGAACAATCTTTTAGTCAGCTGCGTGATGTTTGCAAGGTGTTTGTTTTGCAATAAGCCTAATATTAAATTTTTATTCACTGCAAGTACGCAACGCCGCGAATATTGTATCAGAACGAGATTGTCTGTCAAGCTGTCGAGAGCTGCATGCTGTCCGGATCTTTCTATTCTGTGTGACTCTGCATGATTTTGAGTCAGTGACCTAATCAGTCCTGTGTTTTATTCTCTGTTTTATACAGGGCTGTATCATTGTGTACAACTTTCATGAGGTGAATGCCGTATTTAACGAATATCTGCATCATTATAACGTTAACATTTTAAAGCGTGTTTATTGCTGAATCGATTGCATATTCGTGGACTGCGAATTTATTGATAGGTCTTTCTAGAATAGAAAATAGGAATGTGATATGTCCATTAGGCTGTCTGCAGTCAGTCATGTCTCATGTGTACAGTCAGTCACGCAGATGCTAACGAGAACAACAGGAAGCTGAAAAAACCGCGCATCGGTGCAACGATTTTGTACAGTGTTCTCGATAATAAACATATTTAGTGGCATCTACAAAATAACAGTCTGCACCATTTTTCTTGCAGCAAATGCTTTGTCAAAAACGTAGGCCACATGTAGGTTCTTTTAGTTATTCCAGGACATTTGGCGTAATTTAGGACCTGATTAAATTGATTCAACGTTTTATCGAGCTTGTTTTAAAATGCGTTTTTTTCTGACCTGCAGTCTGTTCACAAAGCTGCCGCGGCTGAAGCGTTGTCCCAGACCCCACAGGTGAAACGTTCCCACTGACTCCCGACTATATTCAGGCAGAATTAAAGCACGGAAAAGCAGGGCGAAAATTAAAAAAAATCAAAGAAAAGAAAAAAATACTGAAGAAAGAAGAAAACAGGAATGAGAAAATTTCCTCCAAAAGTTTAGGGAAAACATGCGTTTCTGCAATATGTTCATTCAAGGTCAATCAATGTCATCAGTGTTGATGTCATCAAAAAGCTCACATAGGCTTACGCTTAAATACCATCGCATTTTACATGTACAGAGCGACGTAACTGAACTTAACTGAACTATATGCAGTAATGCATTACAGTACGCACCCTTTAACGGCGTCAATGGCCTATGTGACTATGCTTACGTACGCGTCGATTAATGGCGAGCGTATTAAAATAATCAGTTTTTTTTGCCGTCACTAGACAGAAAATCGCTCAGTCATGCACTGCGCTGACTGTTAAGTCGGATATATAAGCCCATATCTTTTCATCATTTTGTTTATCACTAAAGATCAAATGCTGATTAATTTTTCTGCAGTGTTTGTGCGGGGTTTAAGCTCCAGATTTCAGCTTTGACTGAGAAAAACAATTGTTATTATTATTCTATACGAGAATTGGAGCGGCAAAGACGAAAGATGAAAGGCCTGTCAGCATCAGATCGTCATTAATGCGCCGGCACGGCACAAGTCTCATGCTCGCAGGAGACATAATGATAAGGATAATCGCAGTCAAGCAGTAGGCCTACGGTAGTCTCAAAGGCTTTTCAATCGCGGCTGCATAACGGTCATGTCATCAGCTGTCATGACGTGGCATATACAGTGGCTTCTATCCCCGCAAATCTGTAGTCGAAATTGGGCGCAAGTTCTAATTCCGTTTTTGGAATCAAGCCCCACTTCGGGCTTTTTGTTAAGAATGTTGATAGCCCAGTGAAAATAGGGGGAGTTGTGATCTACATTTTTCAGCCTCAACAAAACTCCCTTTACTTATTTTTCACGCAAGCAGCGCCCATCACGTATAGAGGGGGATAGAAGCAAATTATTGGGCATATACATGTAAGCATGCAGCGGGTGCACTGGTAGCCTACGTCTCCTGCTTCAAAGATGAGTAGTCACGTTCTTCACAGCGGCTTGAAAATCCCGCACGTTTATTTACCATTACGAAACGACATTTGCAGCCGCTAGACGTTTTTTCTTGTCTTTTAATGCGTCCATCGTGCATTTTTTGTCAGGGTTTCGCCCCGTATCCAGCCGGAAAGCTTACGACGTTCCCCAGAGCTGGTAGGGATGGGGCTTGCTGCTCCCTCCCCAAGAACCCTTCTCTGTTTTTAACCTTTGGCTTTAAATTTTGGTCTCTGGGTCTTAGGAATTTACCTTCTGGAGACAAATTTCTAGCTACGACGCTGCTGTCGTGTATATTGCACTCGCATGCTGTGATGTTGTCGGGACTCGCTCAGACCTTCTGCTGAAACAGTGTAAAAATTTCATGAAATTTCATATTATTATCGTCTTGCTTTCTCGTTGAAAATGATGAAAATGATGAAAAGATATGGGTTTATTTCCTACCGTAACAGCTTCAAACAACAATAGTAATTCATCACACTACAACATTTATTTACAAATTTGTTATGTTTCGACAATCGCTGTTGCCTACTTCGAAACGATTTGTTTACGATGCGACAAATAATTTATCAAAAATAATTATAAAGAAGTTCACGTTGGTGATATCATACATTTTCGTTTATCGTATGTGCCATTTTTTGGACAAAACAAAGTTTGTATATTATTGTGCTTATAGGTAAATATGTCTTTATAGCAATATGTCAGCGGACACGCAAAAATCATTTTACTAATGACTAAATTATTTCAAAATTTGCAAGCACAGCAGGTAGCAAATTATATACAAACGACGCTAATGTTAATGTATCAAACTATGCCCTTTCGCTACAGAGTTGTCTTCAGAATATGTGTTGTCATCTGCAACAAGACGACATTCTTAACAGGAACGTCTTTAGAACAGTCGGGCGTGTTGGTGGTGGTAGCTCGCGTAGTGACCGGCTCTAGTTCCAAAGCTGTTGCTGTTAAATTTCTCGGCAGTTTGATTGGCAACCCGTTCGCTTTGGGAGTTTGAAGCTAAACTGTCCTAAACTCGACAATATTTAGCGATTTCTGTGATAGTAGGCCCAGTCAAAAAGCGTTTTCCACTGCGCGCATCTCTAGTTAAATGCTTAGCTGATGCTTCTGTGTGGCCGTCACTTGCACAAAGCACTCTGGTGCGCACGCAAACGCCAGACTGTAGCGGCGGCAGCAGCAGCAACTATAAGTAGTTGTCGTCAGCTAAGCTCGGTGACGTCACTAACAGGTGACTCGTTCGCAGCGCTGTGAAACGATCCTGACTCTGACGCCAACCAGCTCTGATAGCTGCAGATATAATACATAAATCATATCAATATAATAATACGCACAATATAAACAACAAATGTAATACATAAATTTTTAGACCGCGCATCTGTTCGTGCAGAAGACGACAAGGTGACGCGTGGAAATCGTATTGCCAACGAGAGAGCAAGACTATAATAATATGTTGCTGTATGCTGTAACAGTGTTGTTCGTGCAGTTTCTGCACGATCTTCAACTGAGCTTGGTCGTTACACATCAGGCACTTCGCAATTGACAGATCAGCGAATATAGCCAGGTTTGTCCGTTATATTTATTATAAAATCGTACACGAGGTACACAAAAATTAAAAAAAATGTCACATACTACATGAATAAAAAAACTAAATACGCATCATCAAAGCACGGCAAATTCAGACAAAAATGCCCATTTCTGGTTAAAAAAATCAACATGAACAGCTTGCGCGTCCGGAGATATAATCATTTTTGACAGAAAAATAGACAAAGCGAAAAATTTAACATATCCTAAAATTTGATATTAAATATACACAGAAATAAAACTCAGAGCCGACAGTACTTATTAAAATGTTGTCGCACTATAGGTTTGTTTTGGGCGTACGGTAAAAATTTGCCACCTACCATTGGGCTAATACTTCGTTTACACGATGAAGCAAACACGAAGCAAACATGATGCAAACTTATAGCACACTTTGCGAAATGAAAAGATAACAAAATAAAAGAAAAACTGCATGCGGTTTAGTGCTGCTAAACGATTGAACATTTTAATCACTATTAATCGCGATTGTTGAAGATTAACCGAGCGGTAATTAGTGAAAAACAAAACAGCACTTTACACAGCAAACACAAGCTAAACACACACACACACACACACCTAATTGTGTGTTATAGTTCTTACTGATGCTGAAACAGGGTGTAGAACTGTTAGTGCAACTTCAGTTACACTTTTTAGTTCTGTTCGTAAGCACTAAATTCGGTAAACTCAAATTTTCGCTCGTCAACTCAGGCACATGCATTTTGCCAAGGTTATTATTTGGCGAAAGCTATTAAATTTCTGATTGCGATGAAATTAATTTAATTGTTATTAACATTCTTAACATTGCGCTTATAACTGCAGTTCTTAATGTGTATTTCTACCATGATTGCACGCAATTCATAGATATACAAAATAGGCCAAAAGTAACAGTTATTTTTGGTAGGCTTTATTTGAGATTTCTCTTTTGCTTGGTGCATTACCTTTGCAATGTACAGTACCGGGTGGTTCAAAATATTGGCGCCATTTTTCATAGGCCCCTAACAACACATTTTTAAAAAGTAACGACAAAAAGCTACGTGTTTATTGTTTAATTATTGTCTAAAGTAACTGTCACATCCTGCAGTTTTCACATCAAATGTTTAATGTGTCCGTGTTGCCGCTGGACGACGCACCCCGGCGACGCCACTGACCAACGAAACGCCGCGTTGTGGTGTTTTTACAAGACACAAGGTAGTGTAGCGACACACTTAAGGTGTGGTAGTTTTCGTCTGATTTTGACAGTGAAAGAATTTCAATATTTTATGAAATTAAAACGTATAAAACACAGTGCCAATTTTTTGGCCCACCCTGTATTTTTGTTTGCTTTCCGCAGAACGCGGCCAAAATAACTGAATCGTCAAATAAGTTGATTGCATTTTGAGAGTTTTGACAGTTTTGCATTGTTTTAGTCACTCTTTTGAAGCTCCAACAGCGCAAATATGAAAACATATTAAAAACAAAAATTAACTGTTACAGAGCGGCAAAAAGTACTGTGCATTGCGAATAAAAACAGTCTTGTAAGTCGCAATATTATAATTAGTCAATCGATCATAACCTAGTTATAATAGCGCGCGATATGTCGCGAAAGAATTAGACATGCATAATGTGGCAAGACTGCTAAGTGTGAACAAGCAAATTTTTTTTGGTTTTATTAGTCTAACTACTGTGTTTTTCGAAATGTTTTCTCATTTTAAGAATTTTCATCAGTAATCGGTTAATAGTTCTATATGATCACTTTAAAAAGTAATTTTTGGTGATGGTAGACGTCGTTTGCAAAATAAACTAAATTAAGTAATTAACGTCGTATTAATAGTTCATTTACTCTTATGTATGTGTGTTTAAAAGATATTGTTTGTAAGCTTACATTGTATCCATAACACGAACTTTCGTTGACATCTGCAAAAAAAATCAATTTTTTGGTCGTAAATTTACGCTTATGCATCGCTTTATCTCAGCTTATTTGTCGCAGATAGGGAATAAATTTAAATAACACCGTCAGATTGCCGACCCCGAAAATAAAGGGTAGGTAAACACAGCGCGCATTTATCTTTTACGGGGACCGAGTTATACCGCTTTGAAGTCCCCATAGGCCGTAATGCAAATTTATGATAATTGGGATAAAATAGGGGAAGCAGTTATCAGATTTTTATCTTAAACAAACTCGATTTTAATTTTCAAGCTTCGAATAAAATTTTATCAAAATCGAATCAAAATTGCGGCCGTAGGAGTGTTTACAGACAGACTGACAGAATGACAGAATGACAGACAGACGCAAGTGATTTTATAATCTGTCCCTTGCTATGCTATCATTGGGATAGATAATTAACAAATCGATAAGAAATCGAAGCAAGTAGAGTTCGAACTTAAGAGTTATCAATTCTGTCGGAAACTTAGAACTGCGCGTTCTGTTTGAAGCTGCCTCCAGTAGACGTGCATGATGGCGCATAGATTAGTCGAACATTGAAGTAAATGTAGTTACATGCACTAATTACTTGACCTGGCAGCGATTAAAACAAACTTGATCATTTGCTATTGCTGATCCAGACGATGCACCAAATTTCTAGTCATTTCGATACTTTGTTTTTTAACTTTTTGTTGTTTTTGACCTCTGAGAATTTTTACTGCCAAGGATAAAAAATTAATGTTTAAGCCAAAAAAAATAACGATTAATCTCGATCATAAATTAGATTAAGTTTTCGTAAAGTTCTGTTTAGAACCATAACGTTATCAGTTGTCAGAAATGTGGTAAATGTTTGCAAGTGTTACGTCATTACGTGTTTTTACCGCAACGAGTCAGCAAAAATGCTTATAAGACGACGGAGCACAAATACTGGGCCTGTGTTCACTTAGCGCACGCATTTTTGCTTCGCGTGCCTCGACCGGGTTTAGGCCTACCTACTTACGCCCGTACTTATAGTTGTTATATTAAGTAGTTTTACGGCATCACCGGTTTGCTTAGCCTACTCCGGACAGACTCGATGTGTTGGTATTTACAGAGCGCCTTATAGATGTGTTTCTGTCACGGCATGCTGCGTCAACATCTTCAGCGTCGTTACCGTAGCAACTGAGCTCTTCTGACCAATAGCGAAACACAGAGAATCGCATCACCACAGCAACCGGTCTTTTGTGACCAATGGCAAAGGCAGCAACTCTCGTTACTATAGCAACGTTGCTCTTCTGACCACTGGGGAGAAGTCCAGAACTTTAGAAGGTAAGACGTTGTGCGCCATTACCCAGTTTATTCTAAGGACGTATGCCTAACGCGTTCTTCTGTGCTATCTGAGTGAAATAGCTTTAAATCACAAATTTCCAACAGCTTTTGTCTTGTATTAATCGAATATGATATAATTGTAAAAACTCCAATGCACTTTTGCATTAGCCTATATCATATGATTATGATTTGCACTAAAAAAAACTGACAACCAAACTGTCAGTTTAATCCTGCACATAAAAAACTAAAATGTTTAAAATGGAAATTAAATAAGATAAATTGAAATAAAAAATACTCTTGCTTAAAACATTAAAACGAGTGTATCAGCTTCGAAACAAATCGTAGAAGCAAAATTTGGTACTACGTTATTTAGATCGTAATGAAATAATCCAAAACTATAATCGAAAAGTGGAATAAGTCTTTTTTGAAGGGTCCGACGGAAAGTGGCCAAAGTCCGTAATATTAGGAGCCTAAGTCCTTTTGGGCTTAGTCCACTTTTCGTTGTACTTTTCTTGGCATTTTCTCCACTTTTTATATCCCCCACTTCTTTCAGTGTGAACACACTCCACGGAAGAAATCTCATATAGGTTTCATCAGTGCTGTTGAGTTGGCGAGATCGATCAGGCGAACTGCAGCCGTATCCAATCGCATCTCGACGGTTGCCATCTGCCAGCCGGACGGCCGCGCAGAGGCGGTAAATCGCGGGGATTTTGTGCAGCGACGAAGAAGAGAAAAAGATGAAAACGCACAAACAGCCGCCGAGATCGATTCACTAAATCAGAAAAAGAGAGAGAGAGCCGTATGTGTGAGTGTGCGTGTGTGCATCTGTCTGTCTGTATGTGTGTTTAGCGGCCTATGGGTTAAAAAAGTACGAAGACAGGAAGTCGCAAATTTCCGACGACAAAAGAAATTTTACGAATGCTCAAAATATTAATTCTGCTTTTAAAACAAACTCTCCCAAAATGGCAGCTTTTCAGTCCCGAATATTGCATTTTTGGCCGAGAATTTTTCGACATGGAGAAGCTTTTCCGACAAATTTCTGCAGGCCAGTTTACGCAATTGCCTCTTTTCCTCGCTGCCTCCCCCTCCTTTCATGAAGCCACTGGGTGTTTCAGTCCGCTTGTATGTCTGTGTATTAATTTATGCGTATTGGTGTCCCTTTCGTGTGTGTGTATGTCCATCTGCTTGTCTCTCCTTCAGTCTGTGTATACATAGTTTGTTTTTGGAACAAGTAGTTTGCTTGGAAGCGCAATACAGCGTCACCGATCGGATTTAAAGAAGCGCCATTGACGCCCTGATACATCGCATAGCTTGGCCGCTCCAACAAAAGCCCAGCTGTCGCTAGAGAGAGAGCCAACCGTAGCCTACCGGTTGTGTCCAAAAGCCAGCAAGTGTGAACGTGCAACGTAAACTTTCGGCGACATTTTGAATGCCTGCGATGCATAGTTTGGAGGTCACTGGGTTAGGACCTATTTTTGGAGAACAGGTGTCCGTATAGAGGCTGGCGATGATAATGTTCGATAGGGCGTTGAGAAGTTCCTATAAGCAGCTGTGAATAGTAATCATGCCGCTATACTAAAGCGGTTTGATCGCTATTCGCAATGCAAGTGTCTGTGGATGCAGTCAGTACCTTCGTTTGGCGAGAACGGTGGATTGTAGGGAATCTCCAACTGGTATCACGTGGCAGTCCAATATATATATAGCAAATATAGCAGTCGGTCAACCCTATTCGTTCCTTTAAACAGTTTTCCTGAATACGTACCGTTAATTTAGCCAGAATACAAACGTAACAAAAGAACAAACAGGCGGACACAACAGTGTGCCGTGAACGTGACAACGGTCGGCTAAAACATTTAAAAAGTATGCTATATAGTATTATACAGAGTGGCCCGATGAAAAGTCAGGACCTATTTTGTCGCAACTGCGTGGAATATTGACATACATTCAAAAAAAATTCATTTTCTCACCGATGTCAATGTAACATAGGACGATTTGAAATATTTATATTTAAACAACAAAATATTTCAAATTTTGTTGTTCAAAAACGCCTTTTTTTGTAACTGTATTGTTTAACCAATTATTTTAAAATTACTTTAATTATTTGTTTTTAGCGTTTATTATGTACAAATATAATACGGTTTTCAGTCCGACTACACGTTGTTGACGCATCGACTTCAAAAAAAGATGATGAAAGGAATTTCAGCGTTAGAGAATCCATACAGCAGGAAGTCGCTAATGACAGCTCGTAGACAGAAATGAGAGAAGTTATCGTATAGACATCATTTGGCGTTAAAAAAACCTACTTACTGCTATTCGGACACGTATGATGAACGCCAAACCGTCGACCTTACTGGTTTGTCGTCTTCACCAGGGTTGCCAGACTAAGCAAAAAAGCGCCAATTGGATTATTTTTGGCAGCCGTTGGCGTTTAAATGAAGAAAACTGATCAATGGATTTCAGTTTTTCCACATATTTGTCGCTTTGAACACGCCTTAAAGTTTATCCACGTTAGAGATGTGAATAAATATTATATTCATTCAAAACTAACGAATGTTTAAAACTAACGAATACTAACGATTATTCACTTCCAGTCGATATTGTTAGTCGTTAGACCAAGACGTCTCGACCAAGACCACATCCCTGTTTAACATCGCATTGACAGTTAGGCGATGTGATGGTGGGTGATATCGTCTTTTTATGATTTTTGCTGTTTTCGATGTGTCAGTCATTGCGTGTCGCCGTTAACAAGCGTATAAACTGATGTTTTGTACATTTATAGAGTTTATAGGCTATAACACGTGGCAAAAGCAAAAACAACCGGGTTCGTTTGCGGTTTAATAAATAATAATTTGACAAAATAAAATCAATTATTCGATAGGAACATGTTTGCGAGTGATGGAGTCGATTGGGAATCGATTGAGAAAGTCGATAGGTGCCAAACAGTCAGCTAACAGCTGCAGCAGCTGACAAAATACTAGTCGATATATTGATTGATCTGACTACGTGCTTGCTTGCGCCAAAACGGTTTTAGCTTTCTGCCGTCTGATCTCCGGCGTATTGGATTGGTCGAACTCCATCAATTTTGAGTAAGAATAGCCGGCAATCTCGAACTAAACTGCTATACAAAAATAGTAAGCATAATGCTGTGGCGGTTGCAATCGAACGGCATTATTGTGGACTGCTGTCTGCAGCAGAATTTTTCGTAAGTAAAGCGAAAACAAACGTGAAATAGACTGAAAAATAACAAAAACTAGATAGAATAAAATTTGCGATAGCTTAACTTTTTGTAGGTTTAGCAGAAAAACGGCGTCAAAAAACAAACTTTCCACACACAAAATAAGGACAGCATTTCGCTTTTATCGCTACATATGACGTTAACAGTGCTCTACTTAGTGGCTTTCATGCACAGTAAAAAAATCGAAGTCACTTTATTACTTACTTACTCACTTATAGTTAGTTGTTTTGGCTTCGAACTTCGAAGGCCAGTTGCTTGGCCTTAGCCTTGAAAAACGCCGTCTTTGAACCCATCCGTAGCTTATACTCAGCGCGGTACGCGGACAGACAAACACGCGGCAGACAGAGTCGCAGCCGCAGACAGCCACAGACACGATGTCTGAATTGAAGGGTCGCCAGAGCCAGTGACATCGTAACCGGGGGAGACCGGGGAGGGGCAATCCTCCCAAAGTTTGGGTGGTCGTCTTAAACCCCCATTTAGGGTAAATCTAAGGGCAAAATTAAACTTTGGAGCATTAGTAATCTTCTCTGTCGGAAATTCGCAATGTCTGACGAAAACTCGCAACTTCCTGCTTTGCCTACAGCGTGCAGCTCCTGAGGCAGTCCCTATAAAACGGCTCGTTCGTGCGTGCTTTTAGTAGACGCTGTTTTGTGCGGCAGCAACCAATTCGTTAATCCGTCAATTCGTCAGTAGTCACAGATGTCGTCATCAGTCTGTGCGTGTGTCTGCGTGCGTCTGTTATAATTATGCAGTCGATCGAGTCGTCTTAGTTCAAGTCCGATTCGGAGTCCGAGTTAGCAAAAGTAACTACTCGAGTCCGCTGTTGTTCACTGACTGTCTAGCGGTGTGTGTGTCTGTGTGAGTATGTGACGTTGTTTGAATTAAACAAATCAATCGAACGGCTGACTGACCGATCGACTGATCGCGTGCGTTGCATTGACAAGTGTTTGGCAAGTCGCGAGACTCGTGTTTTGCTGTTCGGTCGCGTGCGTTTGCGCTGTCCAGCCAGAATTTAAAACTCTGCTCTAATGCCACTGACTGTGATTTCCGCGTAAAAAAATCAGATTTAAGCCAACAACATGTCGCTTATCGAAATTTGGCTAACTAAAATTGTGCTCAACATCAGCATAGTAGCTAAGGCACAGATCTATATGGACAGAATAGCAGAAACTCCTATATCTGTTGTCAATGACATTTCAGTACAATTGAAAACAATTTTTGCGCAGTGCATTTTTTAAAGATTTTCTTCACTGTTTTGTGTAAATATTTTGTTAATAAATATTAGCCAGATATGTTTGCTGTACTTCATGATTCCTGACGTAAAGAAATAATTAGGCCCTATTTAAGTAACATTTTGAAGAACTTTGTAGTTTGTAGTTAGGAAGACGTTTTGCATAGATAACATCAGCCTAACTGTAGATTACGATGTTTTCCCGTTCTGCCCTCGATATGCTGCTTATGCCTGGTTTAATTGTCAAGAAATATTTTACATACTTTTTTGTGATGAATTAATTTTTTTCGCTATTCAGCACCTAAATGCCAATACATGCACTATCACCAAGTGTCTCAGATTCGGCCACTGGCCGATATTGTGCACTTTAAATAATTATACTATTTATTAACTTACTTATTTGTTTACTTATTTTATTGTTTCGTTGTTATTCGATTTCGATGACATTTTGCACGGTCAACAGTTACTTCAGAGCCAAAAATGAGATTGAGTTCGTTTGGGGTCAAAATTCGATGATCCCTTTTCTCTCCCTTACTTTGTCTCAATTCGTTTTCACCCCGCAGTGCATTTTCGACGGGAATATCACTGCAGTGCAGTAACGAGGACCGAGCGATCATTCGAACCTTTCATCATTTATCCGTCTACTTTCTGCTGTCATTGCAGATAACAACACAGAAGGACAGCTGCCGTTGAAGCCCGATGACGTCACTGTGACGTCACGAGTCACGTGACAAGATGGCGCCCGCTGTCTGCGTCAATTACAGCGCCAACGAGTCCGCCGCGGACAAGTTTGAAATCAGCAACGAATGTGCACTGTTCGACTTCGCCGTCTATACGATTACCGTTGGACTCATGATCGTTTTCGGCGTCGTCGGAAACGCCTTGTCTTTCATCGTCATCATTTACATGGTTTTTATGGCGTTCTCGTTGCTCAAGGTCGTTCAAGGTCATTCCAAATCAAGACGGTAAGCAAGCAGAACGTTAAGTACAGCTTGGACAAAAATCTGTTGACATTCGTATCGGCGTTGTAGGAAACGCACTGTCTTTCTACCTCTTACTTTACGCAGAGCTTTTGCGGTTCAAGGTCGTCCAAGGTTATTCAAAATTAGGACAGAAGCAAATAAAAATTTCGATACAAACTTGATCAGGATGTTTCTACATTTCGTCGGAAACGCCTTGTCTTTCGTAGTCATGCTGAACGATAGTGCCACGTCTGCCACGTCCTTTCTTCTCCAGGCGCTCGCCGTCGCAGACACCCTGGTGCTGCTGGCCGCCCTGCCGCTCTACGTTTTACCCAACGTCTACCCGTACACCGGCGTGTTTGGATCTTACTACGAACTCTACATGGGAATCATGCCGTTTCTCTGGCCTATCTACCTTATTCCGTACACAGGAACAATATTCCTGACGGTATTGGTGTCAGTCAACCGATACGAGGCGGTCTGTCGTCCTTTCAGCACCACCAAACTATGTGGCAACGATAAGGTATCATGAACAGCCTCATTTTGTCGGCTAATCATATGCAGTGATGCATGTCCTGTTCCAGTCTAGTAATAAGGTGTTTACACGATCGAGCAGACATCGAGCAGCTAGCTCAACGTTCTATGGTAATTAGCATGCTAATTAGGAGAGTGGGCGGGTTGTAATTGGAAGGCCTATACAACACGTAATCTGCTTTTGTGAGCTAAAAGCCTAAGCCTAGGCCTACATTTGAGCCAGGGGCGGGGTTCCAGTAGGTTTGCTTGAACCAGCTCGATTTTTGCTCGATCGTGTAAACACCCTATAAACGTCTTTCAAGTAAACGTTCCGTCACGGTATATAGAGTGTATATAGAGTGTATTGTGCGACGGTATACCGAGAAAATATATAATAATACACCACTCTATAGACCGTGTTAGAACCATGGACGTAAACACGTTTTTACGTTTTTTTTAAAAATTTTTTGTAACGTTTTTTACGTTTTTTACGTTTTTAACGTTTTATTTTATTTTCTCAACGTTTTTATTTTAAACGAAACGTTCACTGAAATTTGAAAATTTTACCGAGTACGTCGAAAAACACTTTAAAGCCACAAAAACGAATTAATAGGCTACACACTACAGTGGTGGTAGTTTGCTATCTTAGTTTAATGATACTTGGTCTTATGACTCCACGGTTGAATTGAAATTGAATAAAATTTTTGCTTTCTTTAGTTCTAACTGTACTGCGCTTATACAGCATTCGGTTTTAGGCACGAAGCGGAGCAAATTAAGGCTAACGTTTTTTATCATCGATTTAAACGTTTTTTTTTATTTTTGCCACGTTTTTTAACGTTTTTAACGTTTTTAAAAAAATTAGGAACGTTTTTTTACATTTATGGTTGAAACGTGCTTATATCATGCTGTTATGGCATTCCCTAGCAGATGCTGTAATGAGAGACAAAAAAGCAGTAGGTCATGTAATAATTACTCTTTTTTCTTTATTTCTTTCTCTCTCTGCCTGTCTAGTAAGTAAATAAGTAAGTAAGTAAGTAAGTAAGTAAGTAAGTAAGATGACGTAGGAGCGCAAAAAACGAATTAATTGGCTACAGTGACGGTGGTAGTTTGCTAACTTAGTTTAATGATCGTCTGTCTATCGTCGGTTTCAGGCGTACGCCGGTAATACGAGTATAAGCAGGCCGTGCTTTCAAAGCTCCGGGATGAAATTCAATTATTTCTATGCGATTGCCGACTTTGAATTAAGCCTGCAGTGAATAAATTAGTTCAAAATAATTAGTTTTCGGGAACAGCAGCGTACCCATTCGGACTGGTGAATAGTGCGTTAATGGCAGCCACTTCTTTGCTGTCTGTCAACTGCAATCCACCGGACTTTCAAAACACGAAAATAATAACCTCGTTTAATATTGCAGCACTGCGAGCTAGCAATGTAATAATTTAGACGTCGTGCAATGCATATTAGGCAGATTTCGTGAGTTCAGACAGGAACTGCATTAGGCGAGTTCTATGCAATTCTCCTCCCCGTACACATTAGGCCTATGGGCTGTCGAAAAGTCGTCGAAAATCCTTCTTGGTGAAATGTTCGTTTAACCGAACAAAATGTTGGCATGAAAATCCCAATTTTAGGAAAATGTGGGGTAAAATAAAGATTTTGAGCACTCCGTTGGAAACTTGCAGTGTCTGTATAGGAAAAAATTGCAACTTCCTACCGTGCCTGCTTTTTCAACCCACGACCGACGCCACTGAAAAATGGTGATCGAATCGTTTGTAAATTATTGTCGCTTAACACAACATTAGCTCATTCCGGGCACCTGCCACCACAGCCGATTTTTTGGTGGCTAAACTACTGCAGGTCGCGAGCCAAAGTCACGCAAGTAATTATAGAACTAGATTACGACGTCGCCACGAGAACAGAACATCAACGCGAGGTAGCACCTGCACAGAAAGTAAGTGAGTAAGTAAGAAAAAGTAAGCCAATGAAAATCGTTGTCGATAATGTTGTCAATGCGCTTTTCCATGTTCCTTCGTCAACGCGCGTTCGAATATTTACTAAGAACTTGATAGCATAGAAATTTACTTAATTTTGTAGTTTGTATTTTGTTCAAGGTCGTTCAAAGTCACTTTAAATCAAGTAAAAAAAACCATCACAAAAAGTTAAGTAAACACATGTCATGTATAAGTTGTAACATAACGCAACCGATGACCAACTGTTTTTTGTCTGCTTTGGGAATCATTGAACTAACAGCAAGTACTGCGCGGTTAAGCTTACTCTATAAGATATTAAATTCTTGGCGTCATATTGGTTTTGATTATTTTGCGGATATCATACTGTCTGCGTCCTTTGTACCTTTCTTTTTCTCTGCGCCTCGGTTGTGGTATTTTTTTGGATTTTAACACTAGGGATAATGTGGCCTTGTTTTGAGTAGTAATAACGTCTCAACTTGGCCTCGGATAAAAAGGTCTCTTGCCCTTTCACGTTTAACATTTTTTTTTATAAAAAAAGAATAAAAGCCTACGCCCTAAGTTACTTATAGATGTGTGTCATTTCCCGTGAGAGTGGGGCCATAATGGTGCAGTGTCATTGGTTGACACGTACGTAAGCGTAGTCACGTAGGCCACCGACGCTGTTAGACGGTACATACTGTTACGTCCAATGGACAGTTCGTCAGAAACTAAACCATGTTGGTTTATAGGGTGTTTACACGATTTAGCAAACGTCCAGCAAACGTCCAGCATTAGCACGTGTACTTTGAATACATTGGCTGGAAGTTTGCTGAACGTTTGCTGGATCGTGTAAGCACCCCCATTAGTTCCGTTCAGTTTAGTTAGGTCGCTCTGTACGCGTCTTTACACCACTCGAGTGACATGAATTGCGTGCCGCTGTCACTACACGCCTTTGTCTACATCAATACCACGCACACGCGTTCAATTAAAGCATGTGTCAATCGTACTAATTAGGTCCACTTGTCGACAGCTGATTTGGACGTCTTGCACGTATAGAATAATAATGGGAGTTTGCTTATAATGCCAGGAGCTGAAATACTTAGCTATTTATGCACGGTCCGCTCGCCACTTAAAAGTTGATTGAAGACATGAAAAAGAAACTTTGCCGCTAACGTTCTGAGTAATAACAATTCGAGTTCACCGGTGTTTTGGTTTTCATAAAATGGTTTTTGCGCTTAGTATAATTGAATCGGCGAGATAACTGGCACTCCTATACAGTCGGCGCTTAACTTGAAACTTAGACCCTCCTGTTTCCGATGGAACACTGCAGGGAGACCAGCGATCAACCACGGACTGTCTCCTCCCAGCTCACATTTATCGCTTGTAGGTTTTCGTGTATAATCGTGACCTGACATAGGCCTATCTTCTTGGGTTTGCCTCCACCTTCTGCCGTCCACTGCAGTGTACTGATGCATTGTCTGGTGATGCTGATGGAAGACGTAGGACGTATAGCCAATGAATCGTCTTCGCCTCTTGTCGACCATATCGTGTAGATTGCCTAGACCTACTTTTGTTCAATTTGTAATAATTGATCGTTGCTGGCGTGATTCATCCACGAAATGCTAAGCATAGTATTTCTCCAACATCGTCTGTTGAGGACACCCAGCACGTGCTGAAATAGCAAACGCCAATTTTCTCCCGGGGCCCTGCTTTCGTGCAAAAAAATTCACCTTCACCAAATCCGTTCGCAGTCATCTTTCTGAGTTGCATACATCGTACAAACGCACGTACACGAAGACATGGTTTTTATTTGTGGACGTGATAAACGTTTGCCGAGAGTTTCTATGTGCGTCTGTGGTCACAATAATACACTATTATTATTATTATTATTTATTTGTCTTCAATGGCAGGCTCGAGGCCCATGAACACACAAAACACACACAAACACAAAGACTAAAAAAAGACTAAAACAAAATACTTCGCCAACATTTAAAAACTGGAGATTAAAAAAAACAAGTCCGAAGATAAAACAGCATTGACAAGCGAATTGTCACTAATCTGCAATGATCGCCATAGTGAGAAAGTCAATTTACGCATATTTTCCGGTAATGATGAAACACTGTTAAAAAAAAAGTTTAGAAGCACTACACCATCGTGGCTCCTGTAACAATTGTCGAAACGCATCATTATATGCAACGCGTAACTTGTTGAAAGAATACTGATACATTGAGCATTGAGTTTAGTTAAGATTTATTTTTTTAACTGTGCTACCATTATATTATGGTGAATAAAGTTGTATATATATTCTTTCTCTGACCTATATTCCGACACAGAAGTTACAGATTTTTTCCGTGCGACACTTGAAAGGGATAAATGTGACAACAGAAAAGCTACGGCGTGAAAATGAAATGAACTAGTGTTTAGGCCTACTTCTGGCTGGCAAAATGATGACGATCAAAATAAAACGAGTTTAACAGCGAATGACCACATATCCGACCTATCTTAATGGCGCTGTAGACGTCACTGACAGCGAAAAAGCCGGAAAGATCGAAGAGAAGAAGTTTAGAAAGCGCAGGAACAAGCTGACTGCTAGTCACCAGAACGTTAACACACGACGTCCTGCGATTTACACACACAAATCTTATACGTAAGTCAGTACAGCCTTTATTTATAACGTAAAGGTTTATAGCACATTAACGTAAACAATGTGCTGAAAAGGACGAAACACAAAAAAGAATGTTTATAAGAATTCACCGTATGACAAAAACGGGGTTTCGTCATAGCGTGGAGAAAGGGTTTGTTGCACGCGGGTTTTGGTGTGGACGGTGTTGTCTGTACCCATCCGCCTATGAACTTATGGGCTTAAGACCACCAGTCTTGTCTGTCTGGACTTTCACAATAGTCTTAATTAAATCTAGTACCGTACATTAATAATTCAGCGTAATCGGTGTACTTCACGCCCAACTGAACGGCGAACAGTATGACGGGAAATGAAATGGTGTCGGAGGCCTAGGTCGGTCAATAAGAGCAGCAGCGGTAAATATGATCAGTCACTCAGTCCATCTGTCAATCAAAGTATGTCTCTAAGTGCTTGCTGGCGTAGAATGGCGTGGCCTGCCACCCGCTGGTAGCGACTGGTACTAGGACGACTCCATGCACGGTGGTCTATTCTATAAGAGGCCGGACGCTAGTCAAATACCTCAACGCACCTTGCACTGTGTTCAGCCACCCACAGCGATTCCACGCTCATTATTGCTACATTGTCATCAGTGGCGGATCAGGTGCGTCACTTAGGGAGGGGAGGGGCTGGAGGGATCTACGGAACCCCAAGATTTATGATTTTATTTTAATTTTTCCCCGTAAATCGTACGTTTGAAACAGTGTTACTGCTGCAAAAAAATACGTTACGTAAACTGAGACCTTCCAGATTCCAATGATTAGTGAGACTCCCAATGATTTACTGAAATGACGTCACTATGGCCGATCTACGCTTCAGCGAGAGAGGAAAAGGCGTAAAATATCATTCTCCTCCCTTCACTTCCCCTCCTCTTCATTTCTACTTTTCTCCCCTGCCCTCCCTTAGTGGTGGGACCCCAGCAAGATGGTATGGAGAGCACTGTCCAGCCAAAATTGGTGCATCTTAGCCTTAAAATACGATATCCGGTAGCAACAGTTTTAATTATTTTCCTGAGACACAAAAGCATGCGAAGGGTTCGCTCACGCCCATGGTCGTAAGAGGGAAGGAGGCGGCCACACTGTCAGCTATCCAACACTGACTGTCACAGTCCAAGTTGCGACATAAAGCTGACGGTATGGTACCGAAAGCGTCGTCCGAAAACCAACACTCATTTTACCATCCATCCCATGGAGGGTAGGAGGCTGAGTCGACCTGAGTTGCTGGTTACGTACCGAGATGGTTTGCCCGACCGCAGACCCATCCAACAGTTGATACCGATACCCATCCAAGTTGACACCTAACCCATCCAAGTACTAACCCGGCCCGGCATATATAGCAAGTTCGCTGATCGGACACAACGCGTTACCACTACGCCACGCCTCAAACCAACGAGGTACTATAAATCTTATTGACATAAATATATGACATTATGATATGATATGGTGATAGCCAATATGCTACAGCGGCATATTCTGCCAAATGTTAACAGCGTTAACGGAGATGCCGAATTGGACTTGCGATGCAGCTAGCAGACATACCATCACCCAAATCGGCCACACTAAGCTTTTACCCGTAGCCAGGCAAAATATAATAAAGCAGGTAAACTGGCTTTACAAACATCTTATTTCTCTAACTGTATTACAAACATACGTTTTTAATGCTTATCTATTGTTTCGAGCCAAAAAAATTCTTGATGGTTAGTACCACGTGGTCCCAATACACGGATCACGCAAAAAGACACCAACGTGTCTCTATATCACACAGTCTCATCGTCCAAACAAAATTCCTAACTACTAGCCTACCATTAACCAGCATAGGTCGTGACCTCCAGCTGGTGTCCCACTATAGGATCGCCCTCCAGAAAAGTCTCCCCGGCCGACAATTTACCGGCAAAAAATCCGCCCCGCCCGGCGGCCGTGCGGTCAGGACGGATTTTTACCGGTAAATTGTCGACCGGGGGGAGACTTTTCTGAAGGGCGATCCTATAATGGGGAGACCTTTTATGGGGCCGGCGATATTTTAATAAGAGGAAGACATATCAAATCACGGGCAGATTTTTCATAGGGGAGACATTTTAATGTGACACTGGCCGGGAATTACAATTCTGCTTGTACCGTCCATGCAAATAATTAACAGTCTTGTAGTTCAAAGAAGTCGGCCAAATTATGATGACTAATCCAGCCATTAGAATACTGTCTATTTAACCAGCGGCGACTAATGACTATGTATTTTGCGCACTGCTTTGGCGACTTATTTCCAAGTAATGGCAACCAAGTGAAACTGTGGAACAGCATAGCGTACTGGCGACAAGATAAAGTAAACAATACTATTCATTGAAAATGTTACAAATAATGTAGAAAGAAAAGTCTAAAATTTGATGCAGAGATGGTCTACAAGTCATCTGTGATCAAAGCTTAAAGCTTCAAGATTGAATTGGTTGAAACGTCATCATGTCGGTTATGTAACAAGTACGAGCAAGCAGAAATGCTGGCCTGAAAAAAATAAAAATATATTGCACTTAAAACAACACAAATAAGATGTAATGCCAGAACAAAAAAACAGAAACCAGCTGTCGCTAGGATAGCCGACCATACTAGCTGCTAGTGAACTTCAAGGTCATCCAAGGTCGATGATTTTGATGTCATTTGAAAGCCAATATGCGACTTCCTATCAATGATCAATGTCATCTTACTGCTACGCGGTCTTACTGTCCGCTGTGTTGTTAATTATGCTTGTTTTTTTCTTTATATGTGCTACCATTCTATGGTGAATAAAGTTGAATATAATAGCAACCTAGGCTCTATCTTGCACCGTTTAGCCACAGTACGCCTGTGACAGACAAACGACAGACAGACGGAGGGACGAACGACAACCACGACAACCGTCACTTAAGTACAGTCGGCTAAAACAATACGTTTCTAATGTCTGGATTCATAATTACATGTATACATTTAAAAAAAGTTTGTATGGCACACACAGTAATACGAAAATAATATAGAAACAAACAGATAAAAATACAAACTAAAACTTAAAAACTAAGCACATAGTTTACACCTAATAAAATGCGAGCAGTTAATTATTAACATAACGATCATCATCAAATTTATTCTTCTTGTGCTCTGTATATATTGTTCTAGTTTGCTATGCCAGATATGCACAGTATTTGCACATGAAGATGAAAGGACCGACCAATGGCTTCTATCCCTATATCTGGTGGGCACAGTGAAAAATAAAGGCAAAGTTTTGTTGACGATCAAAACTTCGACCCTATTTTTTCACTTGACATTCTACACCCTCAATAAACCCCCTCCAATTTTTACTGGGCAATCAATACTCTTAACAAAACTTTCCCCCTAGAGAGAGGAATGAGGCAAAGGGGGGAGAGAGAACTTGAGTCCGAAAGTGGGGGAAATTTGAACTCAAAAGTGAAGGGGAATTTTTGATTCCAGATTTGGGGAAATAAAAGCCACTGAGACTGACCGTGACTGGACAATGGCCAGTGACTTGGTGGCCAGTGTCAACCAGTGGTCTGTTAATTCTTCAATCTGTAGCCGCAACTGACACCATGCCTCGTACTTCTCTTGGCTTCCCAGCAAACCTGCACAACGTTCAAGTGTCTGCCCGTTTGTCTAAGAAACACGAATTAATGGACGCAAAAGCAATCGGCTGTTTATCTCAGGGGTCAACATCAACTTCAGTCATAACTGCGGTGTATCTTAGTATAATGCGTGGAAAGTTTGTCTGTCTGTTATACATAGTCTGGCGCTTTCTGTGTTGCACGAACGCAGACCCCGACCGCGGCGTTTGAGTCCTTCGGCCTTAGGTAAATGCGCCCCCATCTTGCCCCCTACTTCTCCCCACGGGCAGCCTGAGGAGGAAGTGGGGTGTGTTGCCGGTGTCACCGGCCCGCCATCAGAATAGTGCTTAACGCAGCGTGTAGTGCTTCATGGCGCCATCTGACGAATGACATGAAAACTCCCGCAAATAGGGCGGGAACTGTGCTAGTACTTATAAACAGTACTACTACTGCCGCTAATGCTGCTGAAGACTCATACGATCATAATGGCAACTGACTATATAGCCGCACTATATAGCTCGGACGATAAAACAGCAATGCAGTTGCTTCTATGACTACTATTTCGACTTTGTTACTGCCTAGATTTCCCAAATTAACTATGAATATTACGATACATTACGTGGCCGTCCCAGCGCAAGACGTCTGAGCTAAAAATCGGCACACGGGTTACCATTTTGGTTTTCTAAACCTTTTAGTTTTTGAGTTACGAGCCACTACGGGAGATGCAAACGGACAGACGGACGAACAAAACCAGTAATGCGGCCTGTTAGGACGGCCGGATAATAGTGCAATGTTATATATTACCGGCGACATTGGTAGAGCCGGCGGCATAGATGTCTCGAATGCGTCGATATCTGAACGCCAGCTTACGCATCAAGTCGACGTTGCTTCGAGCTGACAACGGCGCTCCACACAGACTGGCTGTCAGAGCCGTGAAACCGTCCGCACTGAAACTGTAGTTACTGCAACCAATCCATGATAAGTAACCAATGTCATTTTGTATTAGGCGAAATCGCTTCTTTTCTATTCGCCAGAGAAAACAATCTAAATGCATGACATAACAGGCCTATATAATTATTTACATATATCCAGCTACTGGACTGCATTCGCTATAGGTAGCAGCAGGAATGTTTTCGTTGGTGGTAGAACCCCCAAATATCCCCACTAGGGATCAAGGAACCGATGTGACACGATGTGTTCTTGTGCCTGCGAAATGACATGTAAATCTGGTGCAATTAAACAGTTTAAGCAGGGCGCACGAGTCTGACAGCCGACACAGAAAAAGACAGAGGACGGACAATGATAAGGAGAAATAGGTAGCTAAAGGCGAAGGGCGGCGTCCTCAGAAAACTGATTCGTACTGAAGGTTTTGCTTGCTAACTTTTATAAATTCATTTATTATCTTATTGCGAAAAGTAAAGATACAAACCTTAAATCGACGCCGCTGTCGTCAGCACTGACGTCATCGATGTGAACTTGATCAAAGTTCTGCCAGTCACACAAATCACCCAACAGAATGCTGCAGCAAAGTAAAAACTCGGGAAAAAACTGCCCAAAATTCAGCCACCACAATACTCTTCAGTTCATACATCCAGCGCAGCGCAACAGACGTAGATTAATCAATAACATTAAAAGCATTACTTTGTATGTTTAACCGGCAAAAAGGTTTGAAAAATACCCTGACTATCACAATTCGTGATATTCATTACTTAGCCTTTCCTGGGGTAACTCAAAATAACTGGTCAGTAGTACAAAAATTCAAATAGTAGCAGTAGGCTACATGCAGTAGTAGTATAGCAGCAGCAGCAACAGTGCATAACTTACTATAACTAGAAGGCGCTCACTAGAGTGCATATCTCCGCCAATGTGTACACAGACAGACAAACGGACAGACAGACGGACACACAACGACGGACAGATCGACCAATCTCATAATCTCCTCCAATTCACTTCATTCCACTGGCAAAGATAATGAGCTGGATATTTTGTCTGTCGGTCTGTCTGTCATACCCATCTGGCGCACGGTCGAGGACCCCCAAACGTGGCGTTTGAGTCCCCATGGGCATTAGGTACGTGCGCCCCCACCTAGCTCCCCGCTTCCCCCACAGACAGCCTGAGAGAGGGGGGGGGGTAAATTGCCCCGTAACGGAGTGTACCCGCCCGTTGCTAGTACTGATAATAGTAGTTACACCAAAAAATTAGTAACTTAGAGTAAGCAGCCTACATAAAAACCTCACCTCCAGATCGTTGTAAAAGAAGCGACTGTCAGCCAAAGAAAGAATAAGATCTTCCATACACAGACCCAGTGATACGGCACTCTGAGCGTCCTACAATTAAATCGTTCAATCGATCAAAGTAGTGTAGCGACAGTATTAAGGTGAGATGGCCAAAAGTACAACCAATCAATACGAACGCATTTATATATAGGACGACAGGCCTACGTGGCGACCGAATCAAAAAGCATTAAAAAATTTTAAACCTCCGACAAGCACATGGTCATGATAAGCTATTTTTAGTCAGCCAAGAACCGTTAAATGTAATTACTTGTTCAAAGCAGTGTTTGAATTGCCGGGGGAGAGGAATTAAAGGGTTGAACCCCCAAATGTTTTCTCAACCCCCCTAAAACAATGTCAAATTATGTACTGGGGGAGGAGTGGTCAGCTGTATACTACATACATTGATTTACATCACAATTTTGATTGGGCTCCGACCGACAAAAAGCTCCACCTGCCCTAGCTAATTTTTCACAATTATTTTAACATTTTATAGTGTATATAGCCCCATACAGTACGTGGCAATCGAATCAAAAAACACTCCAAGAGTTTAGACCTTCACCGTGGACATGCTGGTGATGATAGGCTATTATTTAGTCATAAGAAAAGGTGAATACGCCTCCTTGTTCAAAGTCCATTCTGGCACTGCATGCAGCACCTGATACATCGGTATGTCAACTCTTATTTAACTGACCTGTTTTCCACGCTTATCAGTTATCAACTTATCACCACAAAGAAGTTAGACAAGGCGCCATTAACCGCTTGTAATCAACAAACGGTCGATGAGAAAAACTTCGAGACGGTCAGTCATAAAACTATGTCCGTCTTCTAAATTGAAAAAAAAACTTTCTCCACTAAAATATGTACACCAAATAAAGACTGACTGAAAATCCTAAGCGCCTCCCAGAAGACGGTGAAATACGGCCTAAATCGCCGACGAAATTCACTGTGAAGACAAAATCAGATAAATAAGTTAGCAGAAATTCTTGTTCACAGCGATGAATCCAATTGTGGCGGCGGGCGAGTCAAATTCCGACGCAAATTAGGTTGCGATTAATTCGGTTAGTGTCGGCGAGTGGGCAGACCGTACTGCTCAGTTTGTTCCGAGGACTGGAGATGTCTGTGTCTTAGAGACGAGTCAATTAATGATTCAGTTTCTGCGAGGGATGAAATGAAATAATCCGATTGTTCAATCAGAGCACGCTGCGTCACTGCGTGTTTTGAGTCGTGCGGTCCCTCCCTTGCGTGTCATGACGCACGCTTCACTTGTCATCTCTCAATCTCGACAAATCTACCACTCACTACCGACTAAAACATTTTTACTTCATGTTCTAAAAGCACATCACCGAGCGCGTTCGGACTATTATTATTGGTTTGGTCGCGTGGCGTAGCGGTAACGCGTTTCATTCGATCAAGGAAGTTACTCTACGCCGGGCCGGGTTAGTACTTGGATGGGTGACTGCCTGCGGGCAGGTAAACCATCTCGATATGTAACCAGCCGCCTAGATCAACTCAGCCTTCCATCCCTCCGGGGCAGGTAAATCGAGTACCGGCCTATCTGGCTGAGTTAAGGCGGGGCGCGTTCACCTGTGTCGGGTGTGATCCCACACGGCAGGTGACGCTCCGTAGCTCTGGAATGGGCTTCCATATTAAGAGGTATAACACCACCTTTAACCTGTTGTTATAGTTAACGCGCTACATAAATTACTTACATATTGCTCACTCACTCACTGACTTACTCCCTTTTGGCCCTGACCGACATGGCAGGGCCTTTTTGTGCCAAAAAATTAAGGCCCTACCCGTACCCGCCGTAATTAGCCAGTCCGTTTCGCCACTTCATACCAGCTAAAATTTCATTGTCATTTTTCAAAATCATAAATACTACAACTGATGCAGTTGACTTATTGCTACGAACCAGGGCCTATACGGCCGTCTGTAGTCAACTAGAACGCTCCTATGAGCGAAATTAATTGAGAAACTGAAAATTTAGATCTCCCAGTTATGAAGCGTTGGGTCAATTCTACCCGCGTGCCGCAACGACCCCCCTGGCAGTGCATTGTTTCTATACCTGTTTAGCGTTGAACGCAAACCTCAAAATGGACGCCGCTTGCAAACAGCGAAAAACATGAAGAAAGTTTTCTTGTGGATGTAGATCTAAACTTCCTCCTATTTTTCCACTGCAGGGAAATGTACACCCTTAACAAAAAGCCCGAAAACGGAAAAGGGCTTGAACCGGAAAGTGGAAGAAAATTTGAGTCTGAAAATGGGGGGGGTGACTTCCGCCCGATTTCAACTCTAGATTTGGTGCATTGATAATCCTTCGGCCCGTGCCCACGGCAGCAATCAGCCAGCATTTTACAGACAGTACGGAATAGGCAAAAAGCACTATTCAATTAACCGTAAGTAACGTTTTGAAAATAGTTCAGATTTGATTCGACGTTTGGTAATCAGCAGTAGAGCGTAGTAGTATATAATTATTAATGTACGGAAGCCCTGCTGTGTAGGCCTACGCCTGGTCACGCGATGTATTCTTCCGTGTATTCCCATGCACCGATAGCACAATATACCGCAAGCATGCATCTCAATTAAAGTCACTTCTATTGGACCGTAAAAAGTACTGCCCGCGCTGTTAAGCCTAAACGGCGATTCTCCTATACTACAGAAAAAAAACAACCGGAAGCCGCGAGCAATTAGTTGCAGAATTAACGTTGAATAATAGGCCTATAGGCACAGTGCAGTCTGCAAACAAAACTGCACGCAGTTACGACACGCGCTGCGAGTTGCGACGCACAGTTTCCCCTCCCAACTTCGTCGCCCCCTCCCCCTCCATACAAG
>Ga0209367_1000160_pt1 | contig 51895 bp, 38 predicted proteins | sample WorMetLIZISLAND2_FD_187412 | JGI IMG/M metagenome (GOLD analysis project Ga0209367, IMG submission 187412) | Marine gutless worms symbiont microbial communities from Max Planck institute for Marine Microbiology, Germany - Olavius geniculatus... ... | reverse complement strand
CATCATGCCCGCAATGCGGACAGATGCGACCATTGGGCCAGCGTGCGTGTTCAAAAAATTGGCGACATGATTTTTCATCCGGAAACTGTTGTCTTAATTGATCGATATTCATAAGATCTCCTTTCGCTTGTTCTTTTAAGGAGATCTTACACCATGGGTGTGACAGATACGGTCACACTAACCTTAAAAATGTAGATAGGCTCGTAGTTTTTTAACCACTTGGCTATTTATTGATTAGCGGATTTTTATGCCTAATATTTTGTCTTAGGGCCAATTTATTGCATATACCGGAGGAGTTGTTATGCATGCGGAGATTGTGATGATCGGAACGGAGCTGCTGCTGGGGGAGCTGGTGGATACCAACGCCAACCGTTTGGCCAAAGCCTTGCGCGAGATCGGCCTGGATATTTATTACAAAACAACTGTGGGCGACAACGAAGCCCGCATCACCGAGGTCCTCAATCTGGCGTTGGACCGTTCAGATATGGTCATTACCTCAGGCGGCATCGGACCGACGGTCGATGATATGACGCGTCAGGCTGTTGCCAACGCCACCGGCCGTAAACTGGTATACAGTGCCGAACTGGAGGCTCAAATCGCGGAGCGTTTTCGCAGCTTCGGCCGGACGATGGCTGAAAACAACAAGCGCCAGGCTTATATTCCACAAGGGGCCCAACCGCTGCCCAACCCGGCCGGCACGGCTCCTTGCTTTCTCAGTGAAGATGTTCAAGGACGTGGTTTCATTATCTCGCTGCCCGGCGTGCCGCGCGAGCTGGACTATATGATGAAAAACACGGTGCTTCCGCTGCTCGGCGAGAGAATGGGCGGAACCAAAGTCACCAAGATTCGAATCCTGCGGACCTGTGCCGTGGGAGAAAGCAATGTAGATCGAACCATCGGTGACTTGATGACAACCCCCAACCCGACTATCGGATTGGCCGCCCATGCCGGACAGACCGATGTGCGCATCACGGCCAAGGCCGACACGGAGGCCCAAGCTGATGCCCTGATTGAATCCCTTGAAAAACAAGTGCGGCAGCGGCTGGGGGTCGCCATATACGGTGTGGAAAAAGAGACGGTACCGGAGGTAATCGGGCAGATGTTGTCAGAGAAAAATATAAAGCTGGGCGTCATCGACACCCTTACCGGTGGTCTGCTGACCCGGGATCTGATCGAGGCCGGATTCGGCCACCTGATCCCGGTTGACCTGCACTCGATCGACGTGTCGGCCGCCGTGGAAAAGGCCGGCTTGGCCCCTGAGGCAGATGACCGGAACACGGATTACCATGGGATTGCCATGGATTTGGCAAAGTATGCTGCTCCGCCCAACGGCATGGGGATTGCCCTGATCGGCCCATTCACGGACGACTCGACCTATATTGCAATTTGGGGACCGGGCGATATGCGTCTGACCAAAGTCGGCCGAACCTATCAACAGGTCGATTATATCTACCGCTGGCTGGCAACCCAGGGCCTGGATTGGATCAGACGGGCGCTGCTGGATCAACTGACTTCACCGGCGGATTGGAAGGAGTAATATCCTAAATGAGCGAAAAGCGCTCATTCAGGAGTTATTAGTTATTGGTTATTTGTTATTCGTTATTCCGCCCCAGCGGATTTATAAATAGAATTGGTTGGGAATCTGATTTTATATTTATAGCATCAGTGAGGCATAGGAACAGATTGCATTATTCTAACCATTAACTGACCAATTGCCGGTTCATGCAACATACTGGTATTGGGTGTTGCGCTGCGCGTCGACGCAATCACAATATGATTCGAACACAAAATACATACAGGCGCTTTTATGGGTTGATTGTTGATAGAAACGGCAATTTTTTTGCTGTTCCCTGCCTCCGGCTGTGCAGACGGAAATTATATCCCGCTTACAAAAACATACGTCGTTTATCTGCACGGTGATTACCTCCTACTGAGAATTGACTTAAAACATAATTAAGATCTTTACAATGCAAAGCTTGTAATTACCCGCTGAATTCACCCGCTCAAGCTTTTACTCATGCAATAAATAGCTATGTAGTTTTCTGTATCTATAGTCAGCAATATCTATGCCAATTGGTCAGGGAAAATTGCCGCCGGCCTGTAAATGTAAAATTTCGGTCGGGCGAAATTCTCATGAGACCAGCTATTGAAGGCAGTGGTTTTGAGAATCGACTGCAGCTCAAGGCTCCAAGTATAACTTATACTATTAATAATTGATTTAGCTGCTATCTGCGGCAAAAACCGGTGCAATGATTTTTACATATGTGAGGCAAGACTGATTATTTGAAAAAAGCCATTTTGTTTTCAAGGTCGAGAAGGTTGGGAGCTTGAATCGACAATTTATTGACGCTATCGAATTTGACCACTGTCTCAAATTGATAACATAAATAGCATTTGACTTTTTTATTGATTATTACAATTTTTATAGATAAGTAATACTTAATATAGAGGTAAAATGAAAGCTTATACCATTACCCCAAAAGGGCAGGTTACGATTCCGGCCGAGATAAGAGAAAAACTGAAATTGTATCCGGGCGATAAAATTATATACGAAGATACGTCCGTCGGGATTCTGATAAAGCCGGTCAAAAAGGATTTGCTCGCTGATTTTGGTTTCCTGAAAGAACGCGGGCACTCCAAGAATCTTGAGGAAATCAGGAAATCGGTCAGAAAGAAGATAGCCGAAAAAATTTTAAAATGAAAAAAGTATTTTTTGATACCAATTTTCTTCTCCGCTTTTATCTCGATGATATCCCGGCCCTGGCTTCTAAAACAAAAAAAATGGTAAAGGCTGCCAAGGAGGGGATCGATCTTATTGGTTACGGATCTAATTGTCATATGTGAAATGGCATGGGTAATGGATTCGTTTTACGATCTTGAAAAGGATGTGATTTCGGAAAAGATCACCAATTTATATCGAACATCCGGTGTTCTTATCTTCAACGGTGAGGTCTTGCCGGACGCATTGTCAATATATTTGGATAAAAACATCGATTTTACAGATGCCGTCATCGCGAGCAGTGCGTCAAGAAACAATATCGAATATCTGGCATCAGTTGATAAAAAGCATATGAATCGGCTGGCCGATTTGGGAATTAAACGGGTCGAAGCGCCGGAAGAGATATTATGACGGCCCGCAGGTATCGGAAATATTGGAGTGCTGGAGTGCTGGAGTATTGAAAGAAGACATCAAACCTGAACCCAATACTCCAACACTCCAACACTCCAATACTCCGATATTGATAGCAATTAAATGTCCCGCGATGCATTACCTTCTTGGTTATAAAAACGAAACCAATAGATAGCCTCACGATAAAGGCTTCTGATCCAGCAGGTGGTCTCCAACGGCTTTCATCATATCCAGCCAGACTGTCTTCCCGGTTGAGGTTGCATCGATGATGTGATGATAAAAATGCTCGTCTTCAGCCGACTTATCCTTTTCGACGATGTAAAACCGCCACCGATTCCACTTCTTCACCTCAACGAGTTTTTTTAGTTTGCTTATAGGAATAAATTCGTCCTGTTCATCGATAAATACCAGGGTGGGAACATTCAATTTCTGGTCTGCGTTTCGGTTGAACCGGTCCAGGCTGCCAAACAAAGCGTTATACGCGGCGACGGGGGTCCCCTTCTTATTGGCTAGGTAGGCTTCGGGGGCCAAGGTCGGTATAACCAGGTGCGGGAAAGGCGCCAACACCCGTTCGAGATAAACGACGGCGCGCAGCCTGATGGCCGGTGCAAACAGGACTAGCTTGTCAAATTTTACATCCGCTTTGGACGCAAACAGGTCCAACCCGATTAAACCACCCAATGAAAATGCCGTCAGAAAGAGCGGAACCTTCTTGGCCGCACCCCGGGCCTTAAGCTGCAAATAGGCCAGGTAGGCTTCATTCAACCATAGTTGATAGGATACGTTTTTGAACGCTTCCAGGCGTGCCTGGTCTTCATCGATGTCCTTGCGGCGGGAATAGTTGTCACCATGGCCGCGCAGGGATAACCTCAGAACATCGATGCCGTGACCGCGCAATTCCGATATTATAGGCTGCATCTTGTCGGGCCGCAGGTTGAGGCCGTGAATCACCAGGGCCACACCCTTCAGTTCGCCCGGGTTATCTTCAAAATACCAGTGTAAAGAATGGTTTTGTGATTGGATCTTTAAAAAATCATCGATCCCATCTTCAGCAGAAGATGAGGTGCCGGGTTTATTAAAAATATGCTCCTTGTCCTCCGGCTTGATGCCGCTGGAGGACCCTTTCATAAAAAACGGAGTGATCAAAAGAAGAAGGCCTGATATGACAACCACGACAAGCTTTAGTCTCATGATACTCGCTTTCAGGGCACTGGTGGTTAACCATTCAATTTAACTGGCGGGGATAAACACCGCCGCTACGAAATGCTGCCGGCAAGCTCTACATGCAGCTAATTGCCGCTCCTACATTTATAAAATCAAATTTTTAGCTAGATAAGATGTCTAAATCAAACCATTCAGTCAACTATTTTACAAATCAAACAGATCTAGTCGCCAATTTTAACGAGCATTTTACCGAAATTTTCGCCTTTGAATAGGCCAATGAACGCTTTCGGCGCATTTTCAATGCCTTCGATGACGGTTTCCTTCCATTTGATCTTGCCTTCGGCGATCCATTTACCCAGGTCGGCGTAAAATTGCATTAGCATATCAAAGTGATCGGTGACAATAAACCCCTGCATGGTCAATTGCTTTCCGATTATATAATCCAGGTTCGAAGGGCCCGGTACCGGGGCGGTGGCATTGTATTTGTCGATCATGCCGCACATGACAATGCGGCCGAATTTGTTCATATGCTCCAAGGCTGCTTCCAGGTGTACACCGCCGACATTTTCGTAGTAGACGTCGATACCGTTGGGGCATTTTTTCCCAACTTCGGCAATGATATCATCCGTTTTCTTATAGTTAAATGCAGCGTCCACCCCGGCCTCTTCCAAAAGCCAGGAAACTTTCTCGTCAGAACCCGCACTGCCGACAACATAGCAGCCCTTGATCTTGGCGATCTGGCACACAATCGCCCCCACCGCTCCGGAGGCCGCCGAGACAAATACCGTTTCGCCTTCTTTGGGTTGGCCGATTTCAAGCAGACCGTAGTAGGCTGTAAGGCCCGGCATTCCAACCGTGCCCAGAAAGGCCTGGATCGGGGCGATCTTCGGGTCGATTGCCATGAGTCCGGTGCCGTCGGAGACAAAGTATTCCCGCCAGCCCAGCATGCTAATGACGAAGTCTCCGGCCTGATACTTCTTATTTTTTGATTCGAGCACCCGCCCAACACAACCGCCATCCAGTGGCTGGTCCAGTTGAAACGGCGGCATGTAGCTTTTGCGGTCATACATGCGTCTTCGCATATACGGATCGACCGACATGTAAATATTTTGAACCAGCAACTCACCGTCGCCAACTTCCCCCACGGCCACTTCGGCCAGTTCAAAGTCACTTTCCCCCGGCAACCCGACCGGGCGGTTTTTCAACCGAATTTCCTTGCTCATTATTTCTGCCATTATTTACTCCTTTTTTCGATTTTTCATGATATAGCTTTCACTTTTTAACTTTAATCGCGTGATCTTAGCATCCTAATGAATATAATTTTAATCACGAAATCACGAAAGTTGGAAAACACGAAAAGTTTAGTTTCTATTTCGTGTTTTCGTCTTTTCGTGCTTTCGTGATAGATTTTTTGTTCCAGTTTGCGTGACATATTTTGAGGTTACATTTATTTAAGTGATGGCCCTACTCGGAGACGACCGCGCGCCGGGTGCTTCGCAGCCACAGATTGGCAACTGCGACCAGCGCCAGGAAAGGAATAACCGCCACATTGATGGTCTGCCAGCCCAGGGCATGCAGGACGGCACCGGAACTGAATGAGGTCAGGGTGACGGTACCAAATACAACGAAATCATTCAGGGCCTGGGCTTTGGCCTTTTCTTCCGGCGCATATGTTTCGGTCAGTAAAGTGGTTGCGCCGACGAACAGAAAATTCCAACCAAGCCCCAGAAATACCAACGCACTCCAGAAATGAGTGACGGTTGTCCCGCTGAAATTGATCCAGACGCACAATCCCAGCAGCATTATTCCGGTCTGCATGATGTTGGCCGTGCCGAATCGTCGTATCAAATGCCCGGTGAAAAACGACGGCACGAACATCCCGAGTATATGCCATTGAATGACGAAGGCCGTATCCGAAAAGGCATGGGCATATCCGTGCATGGCCAGCGGTGTGGCAACCATGATAAAATTCATGACGCCATAGCCGACCAGGGCGCTGGCAACGGCCACTATATAGGCCGGCTGTCTTCCGATAACGCCCAATGGTCGCCCGCTGGTTGATCTGGCAACGACTGCCGGTTTGGGAATTTGAAGCAAGGTTGCCAAGCCGAAAGCCAGCAGGTAAAGACCAATCAGGCTGGCATAGCTGCCGGCAAATTCTGCGTCCAGCAAATGCCGGGACCAGTTGGCTAAATTCGGCCCGGCTAACGCGGCAATAACTCCGCCGACCAGTACATAAGAGATGGCGCGGCTGCGATAATCCTCCGGCACCACTTCGGCGGCGGTAAACCGGTAATACTGTCCGAATCCGTTAAACACACCGATCAATGTCGTCCCCAGACAAAAGAGGCTGAAATGGGTTTCAAGCACGGCTGCAGTCATAATTGCAGCGCCGGCCAGGCCAAACAGGGAACTGGTCATAAAGCCCAAACGGCGGCCCACTTTTGCCATATAAAAGGATGCGGGAATGGTGGTTGCCATCTGGGCCAAAAACAACAGTGCCAATGGCATCGTCGCCAGGGATTTATGGCCGGCCAATGCCAGACCCACGATCGCCGAAGAGGTCAGCAAGTTCGAGGTGCCGGTGATCAGTGCTGCCTGGCTTAAGGACAATAGAACGATATTGCGCTTCATAATTATTTGGCTGCCTCGCAAATTAGCAACTACATGCCTGGGAATAGTTTTTTGCCGGTTTGACCTATTCGAAATTTACTGGTCCCAGGATTTCAAGATCTTTAAACTTAATACCTATTTTGATGAAGAAAAGGGGGGATTGCCAGATTTGCCGAAGCGCCGAGGGCACTAATTTTTGACATCGTAAAAACAAGTGCTTATGTCTGTATATTTGTATCCAGCGTTGCTGACAACTACTTCTTCAAAATAAGTACAAATCGTGCTTAATCTTCTGGTTAATTTCGTTATCTGCTAGACGAAATATTCAGAGGTATCTTCATGCAATGTCACCAGTGCCAAGCAGTAAATAGAGAAGAAAGGCGATTTTGTGCCGAATGCGGCGTTAACTTGAATCGTGCCTGTTCTTCCTGCGGATTCTCCAATGAACCGGGAGAAAAGTTCTGCGGCGGCTGCGGCAGCCAAATTGCCGGGATTATGCCAGCCCCCGAGTCCTTATTCCGCTCGCCTACCCTGTACACCCCAAAACACTTGGTTGAAAAAATTTTACAATCTAAATCCGCCTTGGAAGGGGAGCGCAAACAAGTGACCGCCCTTTTCTGCGATATCGCCAATTCGACGGTGCTGGCAAACCGCCTGGGGCCTGAAGCGATGCATATGGCTAATGATCCAACTACCGATGAATGGATGAAATGGCGCTACACGACACATCTTTTTTCCAGTTACGGTAGATTTTGGCTGCAACGCGGGGAGTTAAACCGGGCAAAGAGATTGGCCGACCGTTGCCTCGAAAACGCCACCCGCACCAATTCGCGCAAATATTTGGTAAAGGGATGGCGTTTGAAGGCCGAAATTGCCGCGATGGGCAAAAAACGGGATGAAGCTGAATCCGGCTTCCAGCAAGCCCTGCACATGGCAAAAGCCATCTCCAATCCCACCCAGTTGTGGAAAACATATTTCAGCACGGGCAGATTTTATGAGACAAGCGGCCGGCGTGAACCGGCTCAGGAATGTTATGGGGCTGCTCGTGATATTATCGATCAAATTAAATCCGGTCTGCAGACCCCGGAATTGCGTTCAAGTCTCGAAAACTCCATTTTTATCAGGAAAGTTTATGAAAACAGTTAAAGGCTATTACGGCGAGTGGAACATGGGTAGTCCCGGCGGATGGGATTACCAGCGGATTGCCCAGATGTTAGGCAAAATGGCATGGGACCTGATTTTACAGAACGTAGAGGTGGGCGTGGAAATTGATTTTGAGAATCCGGTGATCAATGCGGTTCCCGGCTTTGCCCGCATGCTGCTGCGTGCCCACAAGAATCGCCACGACACCAACCCCGTCCATGCCGTGCTGCTTGCTGAAACAGAAACCCTGGATGTTGTGCTGGAAAACAAGAACTTCGTCGATTACCTAAATTCGAAGGACGGCGTAAAGGCCTCTTTGGCGGGTCCGGGTCACTTCAGCCTGAAAAACGGCAAGGTGTTTTGCAAAGGAATTGAGGCCACAGTGATCTTTATGGATTTCAACTTGGATACCCTGGTTAAAATCGGAAAAGATGAAAACATCAAGCCGATTGAAGAGGCCATCAAACAGGGGATTCTGGTTAATCCCAAGGGTATGGAACCCCTGGGAGCCAAAGGCCTGTTCGAAGTATTAACCGATACCTCCCGAGTTCGGCTGAGTGACGACACATGCCGGCACACACCCTGGACCCGGCAGTTTTTGCGGCGCAGGACAACGGACCCTCAAGGAGAAGCGATTGAAGATCTTGTGGAGTGGACGGCTGAAAATTGGCCGGACCTCGTTTTAAAGCCGGCCCACGGTTATTCAGGGCATGGTATATTCGTGGGGTATTTGAAAAAAAGCAAAACCAAACACATCGATACTGCCATCGATTCCGGCAATTATATCGCCCAGCAGCTTGTTCCCCTGGGATTGTGGTCCGAGCAAATCGTCTGGCCGATGTCGGAAGAGCGGTCGTTATTCAACAAAATATGGCAGACGGATTTTCGCTGTTTTATTACCGACGAGGGCCTGCAGGGTTTTCTGGCCCGTTTCGGCGGTGTTCCAACCAACGTAGGTTCTGGCGGTGGCGTGCAGTCTCTGGCCATCCTAAACAGCAAGATGCCCCCCGGTCAAGCGGTTGACAGAATTAACCGGGCGCTGTTGAAACTCGGATTCGAGGCTTATACTCAGATTCAGGAGGAAGTCAATCGCAAGGCGATTGAAATGGGTTTTACCTATCTGCTGGGTCCAATTCCGATACCGCTCCGCCCCCGTTTGTTGACCATAGAGCATATCGCCGAGCTTCGTCGTTATGCCCTCAATCTCTGGCAGGATGCCGTCAAGCTGGGGGTAATGTGGCGGCAGGGCCGACTGGATGATGTCATCCACATCGGAGAAAGGGAAAGATCGTTGGCCCTCAGCCAGCCCTGGCGTGGCAGCCCGGCACTGATGGTGTCTGATGGACTGTTCAGCTTCGGGGCGGACTTGTTGGATGAAAATTGACAAATGAGAAAAATCGTCATTGAACGTCCTGGGGGCCACCGGCGGCTGGAAGTCAAAGAATTCGACACTCCTGTTCCTCGCGACGACGAGGTCTTGGTCGAAGTGTCGGCCGCCGGGGTAAATTTTGCCGATGTATTTGTGCGGCTGGGGCTCTATAAATCCGGCAAAGAATATGTGGGGTGGCCGATTACACCGGGCTTCGAATTTTCTGGTACCGTCACTAAATGCGGTCCGGGCGTGGCCGGATTTACGGCCGGCACACCGGTTTTCGGTGTCACCCGTTTCGGTGCTTACGCCTCTCATCTCTGTGTCCCCGAAAACCAGATCTACGCCATACCGCCGAATTCAAAATTTTCTTCCGATCAATGGGCTGCTTTTCCGGCAGTATTTTTGACCGCCTACCACGGGCTGTTCCACAACCTTGTTCTCAGACCGGATATGAAAATCCTGGTGCATTCCGCGGCCGGCGGGGTTGGCGGGGCCTTGCTGCAGCTGGGAAAAATTGCCGGTTGCCGGATGATCGGGGTGGTCGGGTCCAGCCATAAAGTGGATGCGGCCGTTTTATTCGGGGCGGATGACGTCATCGATAAGAGCAGACAGGACCTGTGGGCCAAAGCCGCAGAAATTTGCCCGGATGGCTTTGATGTCGTGTTTGACGCCAACGGTCCGGCAACATTGAAGAAAAGTTATCTGCACCTGGTCCCCAGCGGCAAGCTGGTTTCCTACGGCTTTCACTCCATGCTGTCAACCCGGCGGGGGATTATGAACTATGCTAAACTGTTTTATGAGTATTTTAGGGTTCCCCGATTCAATCCCCTCAATATGACCCATGACAATAAAAGCGTGATTGCTTTCAACCTGTCATATCTCTTTCACCAGGTCGATTTGTTCAATGACGCACTCAAAACCCTATGCCGTTGGGTTGAAGAAGGCCGTATAATTTCGGCACCACTGCAGGCATTTCCTTTTGATCAAGTAGCAGCGGCCCATCAGGCACTTGAATCCGGCCAAACTGTGGGGAAACTGATTTTGAATTTTCGCCGAATATCTTGACTTAATTAAGAAATAGCCTAATAATAGATATTTCAAATCTATCTGTCCTTCTCACGCGCCGGGTTAATTCTGAGAGATCCGAATCTTTTGTCCGCATGGATAGTGATGACTTCGTTTTGGGGTAACAAATATCAGCTAATGTTTGGGAGGAAAATATAATGAGTATCAAAAAACAATATCTTAAAAAGCAACCGCTATGCAAAGTCACTTTTCGCATCCCTGAAGAAATAGGAAAATCGGCTGAAACTGCGCATGTTGTCGGGGAATTTAACAACTGGGATTTTTTTTCCACACCGATGAAGAAGCTAAAAAAGGGAGCATTTACGGCCTCTATAAATCTGGAAAAAGGACGAGCATACCAATTTCGTTATCTGCTGGATAATAGCAACTGGCAAAATGATGGCGATGCCGATAATTTTGTGCCGACCCCTTTTGGGGACAGCGAAAATTCGGTCATCGCCTTATAAACGTCCAAATATACTCCGAGACGACATAGGGGTAAAATGTCCCTTGATGGGCTGCTACAACGGAGTTCATTGGTTTTAGGTTTCGGGTGTCGGGTTTCAGGTGTCAGGAAAGAATAGCGAAATCCTGAAAACTGAACACACCATTTTCTGACAACATGTTGCTAGAATAAGCCCGTTATTGGCATAGGCTTTTTACTCAGACAGCGTCTGGAAAAAGTTGTCTCTGCGGGTCAGTGACCAATTAGAATCTCAGCGGACAAATGCCTAAATTGCCTAATCCGCCGGAGGCGGACTAAAATGCCTAAAATTAATGTATTCTATCTATTTAAAATGACAGGATTCCACAAATTTAGTTCATTTTAGTCATTTTAAATTTTAGCTCATTTGTACCTTTGAAGTATAATGACTCCATTGACATCGACAACAAGTTATCGATACAATGCCGCTAAACCCTTATATCCCTTCCATTGCCCGTTTGAAGCCTTCAAATGAACCGGCAATGGTTGCATCCGGCACGGCGTAAGACAGGCGGAAGTAGCCCGGCGCACCGAATCCGACTCCGGGCACGGCCAGAATCAATTCCTTTTTCAACCGGTTGATAAACTCAATATCATCCGGGATCGGGCTTTTGGGAAAAAGATAAAACGCACCTTCCGGGACGTTAAATTCATAGCCGGCTTCAGAAAGCCCTTCACAAAGCATGTCGCGGCGTCTGCGGTAAATCGATACATCCACCGCTATTCCTTGCACCTGGGCGACTGCCTGTTGGATCATGCTGGGCGCGTTGACACTGTACATGGTATTGGCAACGGCGGCGGCTCCGTAAACCAGCTGGGCGTCTTCCGCATCCGGGTGAACGACCAGATAGCCGATGCGCTCACCGGCCAGGGATAGCTCCTTGGAATAGGAGCTGACGACAATGGTGTGGGGGTAGGCCTTAAAAACCGAAGGCACCTCAACATCGTAGGCAATCTTGCGGTAGGGCTCATCCGAAACAAGGTAAATGCGTTGGCCGAATTTCCGGCTGGCCTGGTTTAAAACATCTCCCAGTCCGGCCAATTCCTCGGCCGAATAGACGGCCCCCGTGGGGTTGTTGGGTGAATTGATCAGCATCACCCGGGTTTTTTCATTGATGGCAGCGTCGAGGGCACTCAGATCAAGATGGAAATTGTCGGAACTCGGTGCGGTTTTGAGTACGGCGCCGGCGATGAAGGAATACTGGTCATAGCCGACAAAGTAAGGCGCCGGGGTCAATATTTCTTCGCCGGGATTGACCAATGCCTTGAAGATATCGTTTAAAGCACCGGCTGCACCTACGGTCATGATGATCGAATCTGGCGTAATCGCGACGCCATGCTCGGCGCTGAGATAATCGGCGATGGCCTGGCGTACATGGGGATGACCCGGACTTGGCATGTAACCGTGATTGAGTGACTCGTCGCCGGCCAAGTCCCTGAGAACCTTTTTAAACTCAGGCGGGGACGGCACATCCGGATTGCCAAGGGAGAAATCGAATACATTCTCGGGGCCGTGTTGCGCTTTGAGTTGGGCACCCTCCTCGAACATCTTTCTAATCATGGACGCATTGTCGACCATCTTGACCATTTTATCAGCAATCGGCATTATCGTTCCCTCCTTTGTCCGGTATCCGAACGGTTGTTAGAATAAATTAAACCCCAATCCCGTTGCCGGAATTGGGGCTTAATTTATTTGCACATTTAAGGTGTTAAATCAATATGAAATCAGCTCCGCTGATTTCATGCGAATAAATTAACTTTGCTGCTTTTTCAACTTTTCTATAAAATCCGCCAGTTTTTGGGCCTGATCCGATCCGAGTTTCCGCAGGATTTCCAGCTCTTTTTCAGCCAGATCAAATTTTCCCATTTCGGCATAGGTTTCTCCCAGATATTCATGCGCTTCAGCCAAATCCGGCCTTAGTTTGATGGCATTCTTATAGCAGCGTACGGCTTCATCAAAATTACCCATCTTCCGGTAGCAGTATCCCAAATTGCTGTAGGCTTCGGCGTAGGTGCGGTCTATCTTAATAGCGCGTTTATACTTTTTTGCAGCCTGCTTGTAGTTCCATTTTTCCTGTAGTTTTAGGCCCTCTTTGAAATACTCATTGGCGCGCTCTCGTTTTTGGGCAGCCGTTTCCGATTTTTTGCTGGATCTGCTCGCCGGGGAGCCTGCACCATAAGCGATTTGACTCAATACCAATGACAAAACAAAAAGTATCACGGTAATTCCGTTGACCATCTTTATCAGGTACAATCGGTTTATGGCTTGTGTTTTCATGTTGCCTCCTTGTCCAAGTCCAATTAAATATACCCTAAGCATTGCGTATTGAGGTTCAAGAGAATTTTATATAATTTCTCGAAATCCGAAAAAGATGTTTTATATTCTCTTCAAATTGCACCGTGATTAAGGATTTTAGAAACCAGGGAGGAACTATGATCGCCTACTATGTACATGATGCTAAGAAGGAAAATGATGTTATCGTAATACCGGATCGGGAGTGCTCCATTCCCGTGGATCGAGAGCGCCTGGAGGCTTTTATTTCCGTCGACCCCGTATTTGCCAGCTGGCCGGGGGATGCCTGTGGATTGGTTGCTCCTGAAGATTTCGGTGTCGTCATTGCCACCCGGGATGACGGTGGCGATGTCTGCGTGCTGGATCAGGACAAATGGCGCGCCAGGATGGAACATTATCTGGGAAATCCGTAATTGCAGATTTCGTAGCTTACTCTTAAAATGAGTCATTCCTTTTGAACATGATTTATGTCAATTTGCGCCAAATTGAGGGATTGAGGAATTCAGGAATTGAGGGATTGGGGGGCACAGCTATTTTTTCAAATTAAATCCCGAGATTTTTAGTTGAATTTAATAATAATATTTTTATTCCGAAGGAAGAAAAATTTTGCGTATCATATTCTTTGCCGGCAAGGGTGGAGTTGGGAAAACGTCGGTGTCTGCGGCCACGGGGATCAAAGCAGCCGAGATGGGTCTCAAAACCGTGGTCATGTCATTGGATGTGGCCCACAGTCTGGCGGATATCTTTGATCTTGACCGGGACCTGTTGGACAAGAACAAGGGTCAGCCGATTCCAGTCAGCGAAAACCTGCACATCCAGGAGTTGGATATTCAGGAAGAAATCCAGCGTTACTGGGGAGATATTCATAAATATATTTCCGGTTTGTTGAACCTGAGCGGATTGGATGAAGTGCTGGCGGAAGAATTGGCCGTCTTTCCCGGTATGGAAGAGGTCAGTCTTTTGCTGTACATCAATAAATACGTCAATGAGAAAACCTATGACGTGATTCTGCTGGATTGTGCACCCACCGGGGAATCCCTTCGATTCATCAGTATACCCACGACCCTGGACTGGTACATGAAAAAGATATTCAAATGGGAACGAACTGTCGCCAAATATGTGCGTCCGGTGGCCAAGCGGGTGACGGATATACCCCTGCCGGGCGACGATTATTTTCAGGCCGTCCAGGATTTATTTGAAAAACTCAAAGGGGTGGACAAGGTGCTGGTGAACCCGAAAATCACCACGGTCCGTCTGGTCACAAATCCAGAAAAAGTCGTTCTAAAGGAAACCCAAAGAGCCTTTATGTATTTTTGTTTGTATAAAATGAGCATCGATGCCATTATCATGAATCGGATGCTGCCGAATAATATACAAGATGAATATTTCAAAGGCTGGATCAAGGGACAACAGTATCATTTGGAGGAGGCCCAAGACTTTTTCAGCCCGGTGCCCATATTTCCTGTGAGCCTTTTCGCCGGAGAAGTCATCGGATATACTGACCTTAAGCAATTGGCAGATCAAATCTATAAAAAATCAGATCCGCTGCAGCGCTTCTACAAAGATGAACCTTACCGTTTGATTAAAAAGGACGGCAATTACCGTCTTCAATTAAAGCTTCCTTTTATATCCAAAAAAGATCTGGAACTCAATAAACTGCATGAAGAGTTAATCATTCGAATCGGTGGATTCAAACGGCACATCCTGCTCCCAAGGCAAGTTGCCTCTCTCAACGTGGCTAAAGCCAAATTGGAGGGCGAATACTTGAATGTTCTCTTTAAAGGAGATGAAAATGGCACAGAAAAAGAATAACGAACAAACGGCCGATTGTCCTATCGGTAGAATTTTTAAGGACCTGGAAGCTTGCATGGGGAAACACTCAAAATTTTATGAGCACATGAGCCGATCGAAAGTAGAATTTTTACAGGGGCTCCGGGCTTTGCTGGATGAGCGAATCGACCACTATGAGAAAAAGGGTACAAAAAAGGGCGGCAAAAAAATGACTAAAATCAAGGTCGAATAATGTTGGAATTATACCCGCCTTTATAGAAATTAAAAAATCGCCTATTGTTCAATCTGTGTCTTGACTATTTTATTCTATTCGTTTACGACGGTGATGGAGCAGGCTGCCGAGGGTGAACCACAGTATGGCTAACACCTGCAGCGACAGCATTATGGTGAAAGCCGCCTGGTAACCCCGGGGGGGCATAGCCACCGCCGGCAGTACCCGGCCACATATTGATGACAGCGCCGATTCCCCACTGGGCTGAAAAGGCCGCCACAAAAACAAGGAGGTTCAAGGCCGTATTGACCCGGCCGGACAGTTGCAAAGGAAAGCTTTGCGACAACACCGCATAGGGGATGATCCCGGTTGTGCCGAATATCCCGAACAAGACCCACAAAATATGTGCCCACGATGTTACTTCTAAGATAAGCAGTGCCTGAACGGCTATAAATGCACACATTCCTGTTACCGTCACAGCGATCGGTTTGATGCCCATGCGGCTTAAGCGTTCGGCGAGCGCTCCCGTAAAAATGAATCCTACGACCATGGCGACGGCGATGGCCAACAGTACATGGGCCACAGCTGCCCGCTCTAAACCGGCTACATCCCGCAGCCAGGGACCGGACCAAAGCCCTTGGATGGATAAAAATGCGGTCTGGGACATGACGGTTAAAGGTGCGATGCGCCAAAAAGTCAGGCTGGAAAATACAGTGACGATGCCTTTAAGCTGAACATGGAGACGGTCACCGGCGGTTTCGATCTTTTTTTCGGGAACCACCCAATAAACCGCTGCTGCAACCGCCACAGTGATGATTGCCAGAATGAAAAACACGCCGCGCCAATCGGTGACGCCTAAAGCCGCTTCGACCGGCGCCGTGGCAGTGAGTGCACCGAATCCGCCGGCTGCCATTTGAAATCCATTGATCAGCGGCAATTGCTGTCGACGAAACCACATTACATACGCTTTAAAAGCTGCCATCAGGCAAGCAGATACTCCGAAACCGATCAGTGCCCGTCCAACAACCAATCCTGCAACGCTTTGGGCTTTCGAGAAAACAAATGCCCCGACAGCCGCGAATATGAGCAGGAAGGCTTCAATTTTCCGGGGACCGTATCGATCAAGCAGCACGCCGAGGGGTAACTGAAAGGCAGCAAAAGTAATAAAATAAGCGGCGGTGAGCAGACCGAGCTCTGAGGGGCCGACCCCGAGTTCGGCCGCCAGATCCGGTGCGAGTACGGCATTGACGACCCGAAACAGGTAAGAGAGAAAATATCCCAGGGCAAACGGGATAAAAACCCGCAATTTTGTATAGTTGGTGGATTGCATTAATAGGCGAGAATCAATACATGAGCGTCACCATGTGGTCAAGTAAAATCCCCAAAAAGGATAATTTTGGGAAAATATGCGTTTGTGGCTTCCCGGCTGCGCGTGCATCTTTTCCGGAGGGTTTCCGTTTATTCCAAAATGAGAAACCAGCCTTGGGAAAATAACGGCATGCTGGGAAGCCCGAATTATAGAGAAGATCACACATTCCGACTTGTCCGGATTAGGTCTTATCTGACCAATCTCTTTACGTCCGGTGTTTCAAGGCAGGCCGCCTCAATTTGCCATTCTCCGCCTGCAACCTGCTGACCGGTAAGGCGACCTTGCTTTAACCACTCTTTTACACCAAATTCAGTTAAATAGGTCATCGCGGCGAATTCGGCCACACTATAAAGTTTGGCGGAATCTGTTTTAGCCTTTTTTCCCGCTTTGACCGGTGGCGATATTTTTGCTGCTGTCTTTTTCCCGGCCGGTTTGGCTGCCTTTTTGGCGGCTGCTTTTTTACCTGGCTTAATTGCGTCCTGAACGGCCTGTACTTTCAGTTGATCGGGCGATATCAACCATTTGCCCGATTTTTTTGCAGCTGCGATTTTGCCCGCCCTGATTAATTTGGTGACCGATGAGGTTGTTATTCCGGTTTTTGATGCAAATTCGCCGGTGGTCAGAAACTGATCTTTTTTAGCCATACCGCTTCCTTTCGCGTGAATAATTGAAAAATAACAATTTAATTATAGTTAGGACGCAGATTTTCACCGATCTTCACGGATTTATCCTCGTCCACCATATAACATAGATATGTGTCAAGATAATACCGATCGATCAACCAAGATCCAATATTCAACTAGGATTCGTTAAAGAGAACGCCACGCCGATAATTGCATCAAAAAGCGTTGTTTGGAATTTTGAATTTGAGTTATTGGGATTTAATTGAGATTTGTTTATTGGTGCTTGGAATTTTCATGATTTCATTTAATTATCCATTTTACCTACGGGACCCTGTATTTCTCTAACTTGCACTGGGTACTCTTTCTACCGCCAGCATAGTGACATCGTCGTTGCGCGGGGCGATATCGATGAAAGTGAACAAGCTGGCCCTGACCCGTTCGAGCATTTCCGAGGCCGTTGTAAAAGGCTGTTCAATAAGTGAACGCAAGCGGCTTCTGGTAAATACCTCATCGGCCGGAGAACGAGCTTCGGTGACCCCGTCCGTGTAGCCGATCAGCATGTCGCCCGGCTCCATTTTTATCCGGCCAATATCGTAGGTTGTGTCCGGCCACAACCCCACCGCGGGTCCGGTCGGGTCGATTTTTTGTTTTACGCCGTCGGAATTGAGCAGATACAACGGTTCATGGCCGCCGTTAATGTAGTACAGCCTTCCGGTTTGCGGATTCAGCACGCCGAAAAACAACGTGGCGAACATGCCTTCTTCGCCATGGGTCTGGGCGATGTAGTTGTTGGTAAACGGAACCGCTTTCAGGCGAAGCTTTTGCAAATCTTCGCCAGAAAGGGCCGCTGGATTAGATTTGCGGGGATTTTTAAGATGGGCTCCAGCCGGCGCATCGCCATAGACGGCCTGATCGGCAAACACACGGATCAGGCTGCGGAACAATGCCATGTAGAGTGCGGAGCCCACTCCCTTGTCGCAGACATCGGCGATTACCAGTCCGATGTTGCCGTCTGAAAATTTGAAGACATCGTAGAAATCCCCGGAAACCTTGCCGGCCGGAAAAAACGCGGTGGCGATGTTCCAGTCGGGCAAATTGGGAATCGAACTGGGTAAAAAATCCCGTTGAATTTTCTGACCCTTTTCCATCTCAAATTCAAGCATTTTGATGCTCTGCCACTCCCGCAGGCCTTCGATCATATGATTGAAATTTTTAGCCAATTCTCCTATCTCATCACTGGTGTATATCGGTGCGGTTTTGGTCAAATCGCCTTTGGCGACCTCTCCTGAAATTTCCGATAACTTTTCGATCGGCCCGGCTATTTTGCGCGCAAAATAGTATCCGCAAAAGCGAAAAAAGATCAACGCGATTAAAAAGAACAATATCAAGAGCTTCATCTGTTTGTGTATGAAGCCGGCCATGCCTTCACTGTCTACGCCGATTTTAAGAAAGTAAAAGTTTGTATCTTGGGGACTTGTGATATTGACGAACATGGAATGCAGACCTTTGGCGGCCATTATTTTGGCTCTGGCCGGCCGAAAGTGATGTCCAAGCCAATGATCCAGTTTCTCGATATAGGGATCTTCCAGGATTCGATCAGACTGCATGGTCGGCCCATCTGGAAAATACAGGCGATGCCAGGACTCGTCGTTCACCGTTTTGCTGTATATTGATATGTCCTTAACGGTGTAAAAGGTGGATGACAGGTTGGCCATTATTTCCAGTAATTGATACAGTTCCGGTTCCGATTGATTGATGCCGTTCCAGATAAAATCCGGTTCTTTGCTGCCTTCCAGTTTGGACAACTGATGATTCACGACTTTGCTGGTTGAACCCATGAATTGCTTTTTGCCGCTAATGGTGAACAACATCGCCGTAACGAAGAAAATGATCAGTCCAAAAAGCAAAAAGTACAGCGTGATTCGTCTTGCCACCGAAGGTCGCCAGAAAGAACAAAAACAGGAAACATGATCTTTGATTTTCATTGCGGTCACCTAGGCCGGACAAGCCGGGATTGAAGATTGAAAATTGAATATTTATGGTTGTCGCTTCGCTCCGTCATGTTTATTATTTGAGGAATACATAATCAATTGATTTAATTTTGAAAGAGGTCCGGATCATTAAATATTTGATACATAGCTCGCGTTCTATCCTCGGGAGTTTTTGAGTATCACCGCCTCTCATCTTCCCAACCTCCCAGCCTCCGGCATTCCAGTCTCTCAGCTTTCAGGCCTCCCGGCTATCTATTGCAATTTGCCTAATAACTTGCGCCTTTCCGGTGAAATGTCAAATATTTGTTTGTATCTTTTTGTAACAATCAAACTTACGCCGACCAGGCTACTTTGCCGCCCACCACCGTCATGGTAAACGGAATCTGAGGGATGTCCCCGGGTGAAACCAGTCTGGGATCGTCTTCCATGACGGTAAAATCGGCGCGCTTGTCCAGTTCAATGGAGCCGTTGTCATTTTCGTCAAAAGAGAGATAGGCTGATCCGCCGGTGTATGTGCGCAGAGCCTCATCCGGGGTCAGCGCTTCACTGGGGCTGAGATTCAAGCCGGCTGGGGTTCGTCGCAAAATCGCATCCCGCAGGCCAAGGCGGGAATCAAGGCTTGCAACCGGGCAGTCCGAACTGCCGCCAACCTTGATACCGGCTTGAAGCATGCTTTTAAAAGGATAGAGTCCGTGGGCCCGATCCGGTCCGAAGGCCTCGACGAAGCCGTCGCCCAATTCGCTGAAAAAGACCGGTTGAATCGCTACCGGTATTTTCATCGCCGCGGCCCGTTTCAACAGATCCGGGTACAGGCAACCGCCGTGTTCGATGCGGTGGCGCAGCCGATTTTCGGACCTGGGGCCCAAAACCGCTTCAAAAGCATCCAAGGTATCACTGATGCCCGCATCTCCCTGGGCGTGGATCGCAACCTGGTAGCCAAAATTGCTGTAGGTTTTGACCTTTTCGATCAGCGCTTCCCGAGTTTGAATTTTAAGCCCCTGGCCGTGGGGCGGTGTCAGGTAAGGGGTTCCAACCGCCGCCGTGCGATTGGACATTCCCCCGTCGGCAAATATCTTTATGGGACCGATGCGCAATTGCGGGCAGCCGAATCCGGTTTTGATGCGCGAAGCGACGAGAGGCTCGGCCATGATATCGTGATTCATGGTATAGATGCGTATTTTAAGCTTGCCGGCTATTCGGGTGTCCTGATAGACTTCCAGGGTCTGCGGTGAGACCATGGCATCGGCGGCAAACACGAACCCCATGCTGGCAAAAGACTCCGTGGCCGCGCTGCAAAGTGCGACGCGCTGCTGGCGTGTCATGGCTGCCAGGTCATCGAAAAACAGCGAGTTAAATACATTTGTCATGGCATTGTCGTGGAGCACGCCGCTAGGTTCGCCGGTGTCCGGACTCTTTTCAATAATGCCGCCCTGAGGCGCCACGGTCTCCCGGTTTATGCCCGACATCTCCAAGGCCAGGCTGTTTAAAGCACAGGCATGAAATGACGTGTGATAAAGGATTACCGGATGCCGCGGACTGACTTGATCCAAGTCCTCACGGGTTGGGTGCCGGTTTTCAGCTAAAAAATACTCGGCATAGCGCGAGCCTTTGATCCAGGTGCCGGGCGGTTGTTCTTCTGAGGCGGACTTGACGCGACCAAGGACGTCATCCATTTTTGCCACCTTCGCGGCCGACAGGTCGATGCCGTCGATCAGGTAGCCGTAAATCATCAAATGGTTGTGGGCTTCCATGAAACCGGGAAACACTGTGGCGCCCTTCAAGTCGATCGTATCGGTTTTTGAGCTCTTCAATCGGCGAACTTCGTCATCTGAACCCAACGCGACAATCCGGCCGTTGGCCGCACCAACCGCAGTGTACGCAGCTTCCGACCCGTCCAGGGGAACGATTTTACCGTTATAAAAGATAGCATCCATTTTCATAATCAATCCTGTTTGCTAGTAGTGGCCTCGACTCGACTGAACTCGTCACAGGCCGGCCGCGATTACCCTTCTGGGTAATTGCGGTTGAAAACCGCTCCCACCATCTATGAACGCACGGTTTATGGTTAAAGTTTCCTATCCGATCAGACCGGCTGTCCTTTAGCCGGAGGCCACCGCTCGTATGAATCTACGCCTATATTAACCCAAAGAAAGGCATTTAAATCGTGCTCGTCCTCGATACTTAGAGGCTCAAAAGCTTCGAGGACGAGGACGAAACGGCAAAGTGAGTTAATCGAAACTGCCTTGTCACCGTCTTCACTCCACAGGTGAACCGGTGCCGAGTTTTCTGGGCCGGATCATTACTTTTTTTCAGGCGTTATCACAACATCGATGCGGCGGTTCATGGCGCGGCCGCTTTCGGAGGCGTTTGATGCCAGGGGACGCATGGAACCATAACCAACGGCGATAATCTTTTCGTAGGGTAGGGTCTTGTTAGCCACAAAATACTGTCGCACGGCGTCTGCTCTTTTTTGTGACAGATGCTCATTTAAATCTTCCGACCCGGTGCTGTCCGTATGCCCTCCGATGATGACGTCCGGTCCACCGAAAGTTCGAATGGCGCGCTGGACCTTGCTGAGCAGCGCATAGTTTTCGGGCATGATCACGCTCTGACCTACGGGAAACTGCATGGCCTTCAGCCGGATAATGACCTGGTTTTGTTTTTTGTAGACTTCAGCTTCCTGGGGTTTGAAATAATCCTGGATGCTGCTGAGTTTTTCGTTAAACCGCTTCTCGGCCAGCAGTCGCTCTTTTTCCTGCCGTTCTTTGAGAGATTGACCTTCCAGGCTGGCGATCTGCTGCTGAAACTTTTCGATTTCAGCCCGCTGTTTTTTGGTGTTTTCCACGACAAATTTGTGGTCGGCCTGTTGCGCCGATATGGTGGCCAAAATGTTTTCAAGCTGCTGGAGAAATGGTTGATTGCGCATATCCGGCGCGCTTAATTTGGCGGACGTTTGGTGCAAAATCCCCTCGGCCCACAGGGTGACCTGCTCGGGTTCCAAGGTTTCGACCTTTTGGCTTTGCAGTGCGACCACATGCAGGCGTTGGGCCATGAAGAGCGCCTCGGCGGCCATTTGGTGCATTTTTTCCTTTTGATAAGGATTTTCAGTAATAAAAGCATCTGCTTCGGCCAGTTTTTTCTCTGCCAAGGCAAACGATTGTGGGGCGATTTCATCCATATCCATTCCTTCGGCAGATTTGATAAGCCGTCGGACTTCGCCGATGGTCCGTATTTTTATTGCTTTTAATTCAAGGACCCGAAATCGTTCCACCACCCGTGCTTGACTCCGCCGGGCATAATCCAAATTATTATCTTCGATCGCCTGGGCCAACCCGACGAATCGATCTTCGGCATCGGCGTAAGCTTCGCCCAAACTTGTTGCTCCTGCTGCGCGTGCCATGTTGCGGGCTTTGATTGCATCGGGCAGCATGGTTTGCGAAATTTTGGCAATTTCTTGTGCCCGCCGAAGCTGAGCCCGTCCGACGGCAATATCATCAAAAATCTCGGACAGCGAATCTCCTTTTTCCAGGCCCTTTTTAGCGGCTTTGAATGATGACTCCGCGCGCTCAAACCAGGTGGGTGCCAACACATTGAGTTTATTCTTGCGTGCCAGAGCGATATCATTGTCCAATTTATTGATGAGCTCCTGGGGATTTTCGGTTTTTGAAATCGGCTCGACTTCAAGCTGAGGGCCGGCGCAGGCCAGGAGAGACCCAATAACTACCGGCAGAAGCTTGCGGATATGTTTGATTGAATTCCTCAAGGCGGTTTTCATCATTTTACCAATCCTCCTTAGGTAGGTGTAGGATATTTCATAGTATTTTTTGTTTGAAAAATTAGCAAGGAATATTGTAGGCCTTATCAGCCAAAAATGCGTTGTCTGCAAATGCGGAAGTTTGTGCTTTGACCTTATTGAGCCAAGCATGATATGGTAAGTTCTTTTCAGTTTTTCGAGTTTATAGCCAATCACTTGGCATTTTTATTGAGAATGAGATAAGTTAACGTTGGACTCTGAGCTCCGTACTCTGAACTCAGATCCTTGAAGTTTATGATCCATGAAAGCCGACGATAATAAAAACCTGTCCCGTTCCAAAGGCAATTCCAAATACCGTTGTTTGTCCTGTGGAACTACGGAGAACATGGGACGGCGTAAATACTGTTCGGTTGATTGCCGCCAGCGGCTGCGCTATAACCTGAACCTCAGAACCGGGCTGCTGAAAGCGTTGAACACCAGATATGCAACGTTTTATTTCACCGATTCAATCATCATTTTGGATGTTTTACCCTATGGCTCCGGGGAAATGTTCAGCTATCTCTACCCACGGACCCATGGCCGCAAACCCGTTGAAGATTACTGCACGATGTCCAATCTCCTGGGCAATGCTTGGTGGGCCGAGCGCAACCGGACCAATAAGCGCTATATAGCGACTCGGCACCTACTGGAAAAAGCAGATGTCAAAGATGCTGAATCGGCCCCCATTCGACCGCTGGAAGTGAAGGAGCCGGCCCGGCTGGCCAACTCCTTGACATTTTTAAAGCTTAAGAAATCGGAACTGAATTCGCCGGGTTTGCAAAAAAAGATTAAATCGGCCTACCGCAAACAGGCGATGCAGCACCATCCGGACCTGGGAGGTGATGCGACTGCTTTCAGGAGGCTGCACGAGGCCTACGAACAGATGATCCGGTGGTCGGAAAATCCGATTTATGTCAAACGACGTGGTTTTCCGGATAAATGGTTTTATGCCGGCGAAACGAACCGGTGGGTGCAGCCCGCGCCGCGATGGGTTAAGTTTTGACTGATCCTAAGGCCAAGCGCCGGCCGTTTACCAAGTCGGTTGCTACAATGCCGGTGGCACCGGCGGCAGATTATAACCGGCTGGAATTTCACCGCGCCGCCGTGGCCCTAATGCCGGATCCGGCCGACCGGCGGCCCGGCATAGCATTTCAGATTGAGGGGGGCCCCAAAAAAGTGGCCCAGCAGTTTTGCAGCTGTCGTGCGTCCGGCACAGCAACCTGTATCCACCAAAAAGAGCTTTCGCGGGTATTGGCGGCGTGGCAAGGCCAATCAGTCGACCACTCATATTATGGCAAGTTTCAATCCGGTCCCTGGCACAGCCTGGCATCTATGCTGTTCGAAGCGCAACGGGACACTCCGGCGAGCATTCGTTTGGCCGCCATAGAATCCGATGGCCGAAAAAACCTTAAAGTCATCGGTAGCAGCAATCAGACACTACTGACTTATCTTTCAGCGGATCTTGACCGCATGCGGTTTTTGGAACGCTGCACCCTGCCGCCGGAAGATGCCGACGTGCCGACCCGGGGCGAAATTATCCGCCAGCTGGCCCTGCTGGCCCTGACCGAAAATGAAAGGGTGCTGATGGAGCGCGGGCTCAAAACCCGGCGCCAGGTGCTTGAGGAAACTTTTTGGTACAAATTCGCCTACCACTGCTTTCGTGAATTCGGTGCAACGGGCTGCACCCTTCATCCGGCGATTGATGAGTCCAGCGGTGCCTTCATGGTTACCGGAACTGTGGCACGGAATGAGGCCGTGTTTAAATTCGAAATTCCGCGAAAATTAGTCAAACGCGTGCTCCTGGAATGTGGCGAGATTTTTTCCAACCAGCATGGGTTGACCATCAATCCTATCCCCTTGGATGCGATTTTCGATGTCAAACTTACGTCTGAATTGGACCTTGAAATCAGCCCGCTGCTGCGGACGGTCTCAAAAGAGGGTGAAGCCAAGTTTTTCCAGCGTGAAGATCTCAAACGGTTTCAATATGGCGATCTTTATTACATCAAGGAACTTAACCTTTTGGCGCAGGATTGCTATCCGGAGCCGCCGCCGAAATCCTTCGACGAACCGGTTAAAACCGTCATTGAAAAAAGCCAGGTACCCGTTTTTCTCGATACCCATGCCGCAGAGCTGGAAAGCACCGCATTTCAGGTTCACGAAAATATACGGCGGCTAAAAATCCTGAAAACATTCGACCGGCTTGAAATTACACCCCAGGTCCTGGAGCGGGATTGGTTGTGGCTGTCGATCAACTATGGTGCCGGCAGCCATTCAATTTCGCTGGCCGAGATTCTGAAAGCCCGCCGGGCTAAACAGCGCTACGTGGCTACGGATGAAGGGTGGGTGGATTGCAACAGCCCGCAGTTCGATATCCTTGATCTATTGGAACAAGGCCAGGCCGATCCGGAAAGTCCACCAGGCGATCAAACCATCCGGCTGCGGCGGGTGGACATGCTGCGCTTACATGCGGCTGAAGAACAGCATTTGCAGATCGAAGGTGAGAGCCGGCCGGCGGCCGAATTGAAAAATTTTCTTGATTTCAACGCGGTGGCCTCATTGCCGGAATTAAAGGGTCGGGTGACGCCGTTGCGGGACTACCAGGTTCGAGGGGTTGAGTGGCTTTGGTTTTTGCGTGAAAATGGATTCGGCGGTCTGCTTTGCGATGATATGGGCCTGGGCAAAACCCACCAGGTCATGGCCCTGATGACGGCGCTGGATTTGCAAGGTGAGAAAACCGGTCCTTTTCTGGTCGTCTGTCCGACGACGGTCATCAGCCACTGGCAGAAAAAAATTATCGAACACGCACCGATGTCGACACCCGGGGTCTACCACGGCGGGGAGCGAAATTTAGACAACCTGCTCACCGAATGCAACACCGTGCTGACCTCTTACGGTATCCTTTTGCGCGACATCGAAAAAATTGAACGGGTGTCTTTTGAGCTGGCCGTGTATGATGAGATTCAGTACATCAAGAATTCCGCTACCCGGACATACCGGGCTGCCAAATCCATACGGGCCCGTATGAACCTTGGGCTGACCGGTACGCCCATCGAAAACACGGTTACCGAACTCAAAGCGCTGATGGATGTTACAACCCCCGGATACCTGGGGGCCGACCCGGATTTTGTCAACCGCTACGTAGCCCCCATCGAGGAGGAACAAAACGCCGCCAGGCGCGGAGAACTCAGCCGTCTGGTAGCACCGTTTACCCTCAGACGTCTCAAGCAAAGTGTACTCTCGGAGCTGCCCGCGAAAATTGAGGATATACGCACCTGCCGGCTCAGCGAGGATCAGGTCAAGCTGTACCGGGATGCCGTTGAAACGCGCGGCCGTGATCTGCAGGCGGCTCTCCAAAACGACGGGCAGGCCGTGCCGTATATGCATATCTTCGCCTTGCTGAATCTGCTCAAGCAGATCTGTGACCATCCGGCCCTGGTCGAAAAGGATATCGACGAATATGACCGTTACCGCTCCGGCAAGTGGGACCTGTTTTGTGAGCTTCTGGCCGAAAGCCTTGACAGCGGCCAAAAGGTGGTGATCTACAGCCAATATCTGGCCATGATCGATATCATCGAGGCTTTTTTACGGGAGTTGAACGTGGGTTATGTCAGCCTGACCGGCAAAAGCCGCAACCGGGGGGCGATCATTGAGCGGTTCAACCAAGAGGAGGACTGCCGGGTCTATGTCGGCAGCCTGAGGGCCGGCGGCACCGGCATCGACCTGGTGGCGGCATCGGTGGTCATCCACTACGACCGCTGGTGGAACGCCGCCAAAGAGGACCAGGCCACCGATCGTGTGCATCGCATCGGCCAACGGCGCGGGGTACAGGTCTTCAAGCTGGTAACCGAGGGCACCCTGGAGGAGAAAATTGCGGCCCTGATCGACAAAAAGCGCAAACTTCAGGACAGTGTGATCAAAGAAGATGATCCGGGTCTTTTGAAGAGTTTTACCCGCGAGGAGTTGCTCGATTTGATGGCTGTGCCGGCGACGGGGTGACTAGTCGATTTGGTTCAAACTATGATTTGGTGTCACTGAAAAAAGCGAAAAAGCCGGACCCTGTCAAACTTCGTTTCATTCTTCCATCCGGATTGCCACCGCAATTGACCAAGCCTTTGAGATCCAGATGATAAACTTATCGGCCGTGGGCTCTGAGCTCATGTTCGATGATATCCAGCCGATCGGGATTTGCGACCATTGAATTTTGATAGTGCAATAGATGATTGAGTTCATGGCCAAGAATAGCCTGATTGACAACGATTTGGTTGCCCAGTTTTCTTCCGAAAACAAAGATGTCATTAGCCGTTGTCGCATATCCAAGGATTCGGGAATCTTCAGCCGACGCTTTCTCCCATTCAAAATATTTCCGGTCACTAACTATATGCACTCTGACATTTTTTAGTTCTACCACCATATTCAGGTTATTGGGTTCTTCGCAAGATTCAAAAGCAGTTTGCGTGAGATAGAAACCGTCACGGCGATAATCCGAAGCCCATTGGGCACAAGATGCCAGCAAGATAGATATTAGTAATGTAGCAAGGGTAAAGCTCGAATATTTTTGTTTCACAAAGCATCACCTCATTCCACCAGACCTTTCGTTCCAAATTTGTCCACCGGACCTTTTAAAATGAAAGTCCCTGATAAATGCGAGATTAGCAAGACCGATGCCAAGCTTTGCGAAAAAATTATTAAAAGGAAGGGTTTATATATAATCAATTGTATTTATTTATAATTTTTTTACTCTTTCGATGTTACTGATCGATTGCGGCTTTCTATGTGGGTTGTTTAACTGGCAACTTGATTGACACTGTGTGGTAGCAGCTTTGAAGTGCGCAGATAGGCAGGTGAGCAGATATTTTAGGCCTTGACTTTGATGCCCTAACCGGTTGCACCGCCATGCAGTTCGGTTCTGACGGCTTCGCCGATATTTTCGATTGAATACGGTTTTTTTACATAAATCCTGGCGCCTAGATTTTGGGCTTTCTTTACCCGTTCGGTTTCCGAGAACCCGCTGGCGATAATCGCTTTCTGGTTGGGGCGAAATTCAAGAATTCTTTGGTACGTCTCAAATCCATCGATCCCCGGGTTCATAATCATATCCAGAATCAACAAGTCGGCCGATTTTTCTTCCATAAATTGAACGGCCGCTTCGCCGCTCGGCACGGTTGCGGTTTGGTAGCCCAATTTTCTTAATATTTTAGAGGCGATCTCTCTTTGCTCCCGGACGTCATCGACCACCAGGATCAACTCCCCGTTGCCTTTCAAATCTTCAATCGATGATTGCGCCTTTTGTTCCGCCGATCTTTCATGGGTTATAGGAAAGTAGAGGATGAAGGTTGTGCCCCTGCCCTCCTCCGTTTGGATGTCGATGTAGCCGTTGTGGTCATTCACGGTACCCCAGACCACGGCCATACCCAAACCGGTTCCACTGCGACCCATCTTTTTCTTCGTAAAGAACGGCTCGAATATTCTTTCCAGATCATGCTTTGAAATCCCCGTTCCGTCATCGGAGATGGATACGGTGGCGTATTGGCCGGCTGCGATCTTCTCGTCGCTTCCAAAGGGTTGCGTCAAATCGCGGTTTTGGGTTGATATTCGGATATCGCCGCCGTCGGGCATGGCCTCGGCGGCGTTGGAAACCAAATTCATGATTGTTTTAAAAAGATGGATCGGAGATCCTGAAATGTTGTTCAAAGCGGGATCCAGGTCCGTTTCGACGGTTACCTTCTGATGATAAGAGCTCAATTTTTGATATTCCGGGCTCCTCAGGTAGTCAGAGACGATGCGGTTTAAATTCATCACTTCGGATACTCCAACGCCCCGTCTGGCCAGCGTCAGCATATCCTGGACAATGGCCGCGGCCTTCTTTCCCGTTTCCTGAATGGTCTCGATCGGCTCCCGCAAAGGGCTGTCCTCGGGCAGGTCCAGCAGCAGGAGCTCCGGGTAGCTGACGATACCGGATAAAATATTGTTGAGATCATGGGCCACTCCTCCGGCAAGCGTTCCGATCGCTTCCATTTTTTGAGCCTGCCTCAATTTTGTCTCCAAATGCTTTTGGGCGGTAATATCGCGCAAAAAATTCAGCGTGGCCGGCGATCCTTCCCACGAGATCAAGGCCGTGTTGAGATGGGTCCATAATTCCCGGCCATTTTTATTCAGGATTCTGAATTCGTAGCTATTGGGCAGATCTCCTCCCGCCAGCCGTTTGCGGTGGCGTTTAAACACCATCTCCCGGTCTTCGGGAAAGATGATTTCAGAAAAAGGATTGGTGGCCAATTCGTGGGCTGAAAAGCCGGTCAGCTCCAACGTTCTGGGATTCGGAAATTTGATGACCTGGTCCTGGGCAATAAAGATAGCGATATCGGCGTTATCCACCAGGAGTCGATATTTTTCCTCTGACTCTCTGAGGGCGCCTTCGGCCCGCTGGCGCTCGCTTATTTCCTGTCTCAGATCCTTGTTGGTTTGCGACAATTCATTGGTGCGGTCTTTGACCCGCCTCTCCAGTTGTTGGTTTGCGACATTAACTTTTTCTCTTTCCTCCTGATAAAGGTTTACCAAATAAAAATCGCGGCGAGCGGAGTACTCCATGAAGTAGCAGGTAGCCATTCCTAAAAAATTGGCACAACTTAGATAAAGCGTATCATGAAATATGATACTAAATGGCGTACCGATGATATATATCGATCCTAGCAAATAGAAAATCCACAATAAGCAACCGGATACAGTGGCGTAGATAAAGCGCTCGCGAATAAGGGTATAGCCTAAGAACATACTGATGATGATTCCAACGTAGTAGGAATAGACCGCGGGTTTCGGCCCCAAAATTATCATCATCAGGAAACTAGTACCAACGAGCAGTATGTAAAATGCATGAAGTAATTGCCAATATTTAGCGTAAGAAGCCGAAAAAGAATACGCTAGGCCGATCATAAATATTGGGATGACGATTGCATAGCGAATTGTCCAGACTGCTGCCTTGGATTCCGGAAATAGAACCAATTCGAGCAAACCGCTAATGCCATAGAGGAAGATTGTAAATAAATGGCATAATCTTGAATGCCTGAGATTGGTAATAAAATAATTTGACAGGAAAAGCTTTTCAAGACCAGCCTGATCATCACGGAATCTGAGTGTTACCGGATTGATCTCCAACTTGACGTCACTTGATCTATGTTGCGGTCCTGCCACCAATTTTTTTTTAAACGATATTGAGCTCATCAGCCGTGGATATTCCGCTGAAACATAAAAATAAGTCTGTTTAATTCAAGCTGCTATGACCTTGATGAATAGTCCACATATTTCGGTGGAGAGTTTTACTTCTAAATAATTTATACCTAAAACCCTATCTTATACAAGCAAAATTTATGCCTTTTTTGGATAGAAATTAATAAATATAAAACTGCAAATACAACGGATTAATGATATTATAAAACATTGATATGCACGGATATGGTGTACAGTTAAAAGATTGACGGTTTTATTCGCAAGATTTAACGGTAGCTTCCCTGGTTGGCCTGATGCAAACCGAGAAACCTACATGCAAGAGCTAGATAATGGGACTTTTATCTAAAAACGATTCAGTTAACATCTTAGATTAAGAATGTTTTTATAATTCAGCTAGCAAATTAAATTTACTAAATATCTGATTTTTTATTATTTATTTCGTTTGAGCTTGAATGTGATCTCCCCACATGTTAACAATATTCTTGGTAGTTTAGTAGCCAGCGCGGGGCATGTGAGATCTTGCCGGTTTTCCAACCTAACTATATGATCAGGCCATCCGACATTTGGCTGCTGATTGTGCTTCACGTTATATCATTAATTCACTCGTAGCACCAGAATGTGGTGTCACACATAAAATGAGGTTTTGGGAGGGCATCAATTGAACAGGAAAACCTCTTCTATCCCGATCGCCGTAGTCGGATTGGGATGCTGCTATCCGGGATCACGTTCCCCACGGCAGCTGTGGGAAAATGTGCTTAGCCGCCGTCGCCAGTTCCGGCGCTTTCCCGACTGCCGATTGCCGTTAGCCGATTATTTTCATGAAGATATCGCCGCGACGGATAGAGCATATACCCGCCAGGCCGCCCTTATTGATGGGTTTGAATTTGATTGGTCGACCAAGCGTATTCCCAAATCAACATACGAGGCAACGGATATCGTCCATTGGCTCGCACTGGACACGGCCCTGCAGGCCATTGCCGACGCCGGGATCAGCGCCGGTAATTTCCCTGGCCGGAAAACGGGTGTGATCGTTGGAAACAGTCTCACCGGCGAACAAAGCCGTTCCAATAGCCTGCGACTCAGGTGGCCTTTTGTCCGCAAAGTATTTTTAGCCGCAGCCCACCAATGTGAAATGCCGGCCACAGAAATCCGCCGGCTGGAAAATGTTCTGGAAGCCAACTACAAGTCCGTATTTCCCGCCGTCAACGAAGATACCCTGGCCGGTGGTCTTTCCAATACCATTGCGGGCCGCATCTGTAATTACCTGAATGCCGATGGGGGCGGGTATACGGTTGACGGGGCTTGTTCCTCCTCGCTGCTGGCGATTACAACCGCTGCTGCCGGTCTGGCTGATGGCGAAATTAATCTGGCCCTGGCCGGTGGTGTCGACATCAGCCTGGATCCTTTCGAAATGATCGGTTTCTCGAAAACCAGGGCTCTGGCGCCAGGGGAAATGATGGTTTACGATCGTCGTGGCGCCGGTTTTATTCCCGGCGAAGGCTGCGGTTTTGTCGTGTTGAAGCGCCTCAGCGACGCCCTCAAAGACCGCAACTACATTTATGCGGTCTTGCACGGGTGGGGGATATCGTCCGACGGCAGTCATGCCGCGCTGACCGCACCGAGTGTCCCCGGCCAGGCCCTCGCACTGGAAAGAGCCTATGCCAAAGCCGGTTACGGCGTCCATGACTTGAACTTTATCGAGGGACACGGCACCGGCACCGCGGTCGGTGATCGCATCGAGCTGGAGGCCATTGCGGCTGCCCTTAATGGCAGGCCGCAGCCGCGAGACGACGACCTTCGTTTATGCGGTATATCATCGTTGAAATCAATTCTGGGCCACACCAAAGCGGCCAGCGGCGTCGGCGGCTTTATCAAGGCAGTAATGGCGGTCAATCGTCGTATTTCTCCTCCGACAGCAGGCTGCTGCTATCCGAATCAGACCTTTGAAGAAACGGCCACGGGGGTTTATCCCATCCAGCAGGGTATCTGCCACGAACCGGCCCAAACTTTAAGGGCCGGAATTTCGGCGATGGGGTTTGGCGGCATCAATTGCCATGTCACCATCGCCTCGGCCGACCCGCCCCGACGTCGGCTTGAACCGGCCATCGATGAACGGGCCTTGATGGCTTCGGCCCAGGAGGATGAGATATTGATATTCAGCGGCGCTGATGCATCTGAGATAAGCGCAAAATGCCGTGAAACCTCCAAAACCATCGAGGGAATCAGTTTGGCCGAACTGACTGATTTGGCAGCCCATTTGGGAAACCAGGTGAACCCACGGCGCCCCTGGCGGGCGGCCTTGACGGCCGGCAGTCCGGATGAGGCCCGGCAAAAGCTGCAGAAGCTGCAGTTGCATCTGGGCACGAGCAGCCTCAATCTCGGTGCTGTGTTTCAGGATGCCCTGGAACGCATTTGGATCGGAAATGCCGCGAAACCGCCGCGCATTGGACTGCTGTTTCCGGGACAGGGGTCTCAGAAACTGAATATGGCCCAAACTCTGGTCGAGCGATTTCAGTGGGCGCGGGAAATCGCCCAAATTGCCGACGACTTGAGTGCTGAGTTTCAAGCTGCACCGCTTAGCCAATTCGTAAATCCACCGCTTGATCGAGCCCGGGAAGCCGGGCAGGTTGACGCATGGCAACGGTCACTGTCCCTGACTGCTAATGCCCAGCCCGCTGTCTGCCTGGCTTCCATTCTCTGGTTCAAGTTTCTGCAGGAACTGGGGATCGAGCCGGTGGCCGTCGGCGGGCACAGCCTCGGAGAAGCAGCCGCTTTTTATGCGGCCGGTGCTTTTGATGAAAAGACTTTGCTGCACTTTGCTTTTTTGCGGGGACAGGCCATGACGCCAACTCAGAACCAAATGGGCGCCATGGTGAGCCTGAAATGCAGTCGCCGCCAGGTGGGCCGACTACTCGAGACGATATCTGAAGGATTTGTCGAATTGGCCAATATCAATGCTATTGACCAGATGGTTGTCTCCGGTGAGGTTGCTGGCATCGAACAGATTTGCCGCCTGGCTGATGCCGAAGGAATTGCGACACGTTTATTACCCGTCTCGAATGCCTTTCACAGCCGGTTAATGGCTCCGGCCGCGGAAAAGCTCGCCAAAAAAATGCCGTTGCCGCCCAAGCTGACGATACCGAAAATGCGCGTTTTCAGGGGAACGGACGGACAGGAGATTTTTGAAGGACAAGATCTGCCCGCCCATTTTATTCACCAGATAACGGCCCAGGTTCATTTTCCCGCCTTGGTCCAGTCAATGACCCAAGTCTGCGATATTATTATTGAAACCGGACCGGGTCAGGTGTTGACCGGACTCGTTAATTTAGCCTCCAATAGCGAAAATTCCATCTGCATGCCTACGGAATCAGCGCCCCTGCAAACCCGGGACCTGAATCGGCTCCTGGCCAGACTTTTCGTCAGCGGCTCTGCCATAAACTGGGACAAATTGTATGAAAACCGGCTGGTGCATCCGTTTGATGCCCCGGATAATAAATCTTTTTTTAGCAACCCTTGCGAAATACCGCTCATTGGCGGTGCCGGGAAGCGAGAAGTTTCTCAACACCCGATTCCTTCATCAACGAAATCAATCTTGTCAGAGTTGGCCGGTGTTTCTCACCAAACGATCGATGAATATCTGAAAAAACGCGGCCCGTTTTTGGCTGAGGTGATCAAGGCCGATCTTAAGCACAGCCCTGTTGAAGAAGAATCAGACGAGAGACCCGGCCGGAGCGAACCTGCTGCCGAAGCTGCGATTGGACCCGCAGAAAAAAGCGCTCTCACGGACCGCTTAGGAGCCGAGCAATTCTATACGATGATTGTGGCGGCCACAGGATTTCCAAGGGAAACCTTGACCTCCGATTTGCGTCTTTTGGATGATTTGAATTTAGATTCAATCAAATCCGGGGACCTGATCGCCGGCTATGCCGAAAAATTAGGACTTGCAGGAAAAGTTGACCCGGCTTCCCTGGCGAATGCCGCAATTCACGAAATCATCGATCTGTTCGAAGGGCTGAGTTCCGCTAAAAAAAACCGCAGTACCAATGATAGCGGACTTACCAAGCATGATGCATTGCAGGAGCTGGTTCAGTTTGTGGCCCGGTTCACTAAAATTCCCATAGGGGAGATATCGGTTAATGCGCCGGTAGGTCCGGACTTGGGGCTTGGGAAAGATCATCTTGAAGAATTGCTGCAGGAGATTTCCGGGAAGCTCCACCTGGATCTCAACATCGATCTTGCTCCCCTGAATGATCGCAACTTAAATCAGATTGCCGAAATTATCGTCCGCATTGCCAATGACGGCAAAGCAGCCACGCCTGGGCCATCCACCAATCTGCCCCATCCCTGGGTTAGAGAGTTCCAAATCAGCCTGATTGAAAGGGAGCAGCCTGGTTTGCCGCCCTGGTTTGGAAAGCGCACGGAAGATCAATGGTCCCGGTCCCAGGTTTTAATACTGGGCGACGATACCCAAGACAGCGTCTGCCGGGCCCTGGGTGATCACTTGATTAAAGAGGGTGCCGGAGTCCGGCGCCATTGCTATGGCACCGCAGTCTCACAGTCCCTTACCGATGGGGTTGAGCGCTATTCTCATTTTATTGCGGTTTTGCCGCGCGCTTGTCATGAAACGAAACAAGCCGAAGATCGGCTGAAGGCGATCATCAGGCGTCTGGTCAGCGCAGCCATTCCGCCACCGGCCAGCCGCGGTCGCTGCCGTCGCAACTGCCTGGCTTTCGTCCAGTTCGGTGACGGGTACTTTGGGACACGTTCTGCGGCCGGCCATCTTGGCCGGTGCTGCGCCTCGGCCCTTGCCAAGAGCGTGCATCTCGAGCGCCGGGATTTGAAAACCCGGGTGCTTGACTTCGATCCGGCACTGACCGAGGCGGCAATTGCAGCAAAAACCATCAGTGAAATGCAAGGCCCCGAGAGCTTTGCCGAAATCGGCTACGACCGGTCACTTGTGCGAAGGGCTTATGAGGCTGTTGCGCTGCAGCCTATGGAATATCGATTGGACCCCGTTTCGTGGTCACCTGACGATGTCATACTAGTGACGGGAGGCGCCAAAGGTATTACGTCCGAATGCGCCCTGGCCTTGGCCCGGGCCACCGGTGTTCGTATGGCTCTCATCGGACGTTCACCGTTGGTGTTGGATAAAGAACACGATTTGCAGGATGAAAAGATAATCAGCCTGCTGAAGCGATATGAACGCCATGGCCTCGAGGCGCGTTATTATAGTTGCGATGTCTGCGATCGAAAATTATTAAATGAGACGATTAAACGAATCCGTCAGGACCTGGGTAAAATAACCGGCTTCATCCACGGGGCAGGGCTCAACATTCCGCGCCGTATAAATCAGACAACGGCTGAGGAAGCTTTTACAGAGGTTTCACCCAAAGTCATCGGTGCGCTAAATATACTGGCTGAGTTGAGCCAAGATCCGCCCAAGCTTATCGTCGGTTTGACATCAATCATCGGCATCACCGGCATGCCGGGCAACAGCTGGTACGCCTTTTCCAATGAGGCTTTGGATCTCATATTACGCGGTTTCGGGGCGGATCATCCTCAAACCCGCACCCAGTCGGTGGCCTACAGTATCTGGCGTGATGAAGGCATGGGGGCAAACTTGGGCAGTGTCGCAGCTCTAAAAACAAAGGGCATCGATGCCATTCCGACCGATGAAGGCGTCGAGCGATTTGTGCGGCTGTTTCTGCATAATCCGGGGACTCACCAGGTGATCGTTGCTGCCCGCATGGCAGCGTTCGAAACCCTGGAAATGCGAGACCCACCGCACATCGAGGGTGCCAGATTTTTAGAAAAGCTGATACAGCATATTCCCGGCGTGGAATCGGCTTTTATGGCACACCTGTCAACGGAGCAGGATCTTTACCTGCAGGATCATCGCTTTAACGGCTCTTATCTTTTTCCGGCCGTATTCGGTCTGGAAGCGATGTCCCAGGTGGTGGCTCATGTTGCGGGAATTTCCGAATTCCATAGGGTGAGGATAGAGGATCTGCATTTGCAGCGGCCCATCACCGTGGATCCTGAAAAGGGGACGAATATCGTTATATATGCCCAAGTGCAGGAACGTCGTTCGGAAGAAGATCGCTACATTGTTAAGGCAGGTATTTTCAGGCTTGGAACGGAATCGGAATCGGATTTTTTTTCAGCCCGATTTGCATTGGGCCGATCGGATCGACCGACCGTCCAATTGCCGGTCGGGCACCGGAAACGTTTGAACTTCAATCCAGCGGACCTTTACCGCGACCGACTTTTGTTTCAAGGACCGCGATTTCAAAGGATCGAAAAAGTCTATCAGCTCGAACAGCACGGGCCGAAATCCGGAATGGTGGTCCTGGGCGCTTCTTCCAGTGCTCAAGATCCGGGACAACTTGCATTTGCGAACTCCGAAACACGCAAACTGATGCTGGGCGATCCTTTCCAGCGCGATACCCTGCTGCAATCGGCAGCTTTAATGATTCCCCAGGATACCTCCCTGCCGATTTCCGTTAAACGATGGGACATTTATCGCTGCGGGCCGGATTTATCCGAATTGGACGATTTTTATATCCAAACCCGCGTGGAAGCCCCACAGGAGGATAAAGTAAATGCTGCAGTCAGGTTTATCAGCGCCAAAAAGGACCTTATAGAGAATTTGGAAGGATACCGCTTAAAGGTGCTGCAGCATCACGCTGATTATCCAACTGTCGCGGATTTGCTGGAGCCGGGCGACCATGATACGGCGGATATGCAAAGACATTTATCCCGTTTGACGCATGCGACCAATCTGAATTTACCTCATGTCGGCCTAGCGTTTTTTCCCGGCATTCACGACCTATCAAAAAACAGGAGACGGGAGCTGACGCGCCCATTGCTTGAAAAGACCGTTCAAAAAGCCACCGGACTCGGTCAATCTACCGAAGGGCAGGTTGAGGTAAGCTGGCGGCGTTCCGGCAAACCGGTCGTCTCGTCGTCGAAGGAGTCTCTGGAAGTCTCATTGGCTCACGATCACCGTTACTGCCTTGCCGCGGTGGCCCAACGGCCGGTCGGTTGCGATATCGCCCCTGTGACGCATCGATCTCTGCGGCGGTGGAAAGCACTGTTGGGACCGATATGCCGACCCCTGATCGATGAGCAGTTGGATGCGGACGCCCTCGATCTGAAATGCACTTCACTTTGGGCTGCTAGAGAGGCTTTGCAAAAATTGGGCATCACTAACGTCCGTTCCCTATCCGAAGAGCAGCTTGCGGAAAATGGAACCCTGCTTCATTGCAACACGGGCGAAGGCTTGAGAAAAATAGTGACATTCCCAATTTTGTTTACCCGCGGCCAAAAGCGGGTGATCGCACTGAGTGTCGCAGATTCCCCTGGGCTGATGATGGCGGAGGAAACACATGGAATCGATTATCCGGGTTTCGAAGCCCTCTTTAACCAGCCACATTATAAATATATCGCGGGCGGACCGCAGGGTCAGGGTATGTTTGTCTACCGTTTCCCGGTCACGTTTGTGCCTGCCAGCCAGTTGAGTCGGCACGTCTTATATTCCCACTACTTTTTCTGGGCCGGGGAGGTGCGTGAAGCATCAATCTGGCCTGTGTTGAAAAGGTTAACTGACCAGTTCAGTACCGGAAAATGGGGTGGCGTAACAAATTATGCCGAGTTGAAGATCCTGGGAGAAGCCCAGACTCAAGACATGATCGAAGTAAGGTTGTGGGCTTCAGGTAAAGGCGGTCCGGAAGATTCGGTCCTCGATTTAACCTACGATTTTCGTAAAGTACTTCCCAGCGGCGATCATGAACGTTTAGCATGGCTTGAGCAGCAGGTTACCTGGGTGAGAATCATCGAAAATGGTATTGTAAAAGTCGAACCCTATCCCGACTATTATGATACTTTTCTTAAGGATATGCTGCCCCGATTCGACGCACCCAATACACCCCAAAAGATACCCGAACCGCTGGAAAGTATATATGCAGGGGACGATGAACCCTATCTATACACTTCACCTCCCGGACCTGTGGTCGGAACGATTCTTCATGTGGAGATTTTCAATACCTCTCTGCAGGATGCCAATGTAGTCGGTAACATCTATTTTGCGAATTATTACGCTTGGCAGGGCAGGGTACGGGATCAGTATTTTTTCCGTCTCGTTCCCGAATTATTCCAAGGGACGGGTGAAGCAGGCGAATTACTCTGTTTGAATTGCAGAGTCGATCATCTGCGAGAAGGCATGCCTTTTGACCGTATCGAGGTGCGTATGGCGTTAAAGACACTTAAAAAATCCCGGGTGACACTTCATTTCGATTACTTCAAGTCCTTGCCGGACGGTGGCCAATTGAAATTGGCGACCGGCGAACAAACCGTGGTCTGGGTGCGTCGGGATGCCGACCTAAAACCGATACCGCACCCGTTTCCGCCAGCAGTTTACGAAGCCTTACGCGAATCTTATACCCAACAGTTTTCTAATGCAGCCAATTTTTAAAAGCACCCACCGGCGCAATTCGTCTGGTAAAGGCGGCCTTTCATGAGCTCCCGTCTTCTTAGTGTTGATCGTTTCCCCTACCTTAATCTGGTAGACATACAGTTGGAACCTTGAGTTGTGGTCAACCCAATAGGTTAATCTCGGATCAAGATTCGGCACTTGGTTTTCACTGTCGATCCTGCGCCGGGAGCGCGTCGAAAAAATCCATGATCGCGGCCCCGGCATTCTTGGGCCAGAGGTGGGGATAGAACTTCCCGCTTCGGTTGTAGTCTTCCGAATGCGGGCACCAGATCACCGGATTCGGTGCTTGGATCGGGCCATAGCACTCGCAATTCAGGTCCCGGGGTTCGCAAGGCCGGGCCGATGGCTCCAGTTCGTTTTGGGTCAGGGCCCAGTCCCGGGCCTTCAACCCACGTGACAAGGGTACCAGATCGTCTTTGGGATTATGCATGATCATAGCCGCCGCCGGTCCACTGCATTTGATGTCCCAGATGCGTCCGGCGACTGTACCCACGCCGCGAATGACCGACCCGCGGGCACAGCCCAGGCTGTTGGCAAAGCTGGCACCCAAAGAGTGGCCGACCGCAAAAACCTGGTCGCGGTCAATGCAGTAGTCCTTGCTGAAGGATTCCAGTAGTGCGTCAAACAGGGCGAAATCCCGCAATTGATTCCTTGGATCGCTGCGTTCGTACCAGCTGAATTTGCCGTCGGCTGCAATCAGGCCGGCGGGATAGACGAAATCGTCGGAACTTTGGAGTGTTGCTCGATCCGGTATATCACCTTCATTGACGGCCGCGATCGGACCGCCAGCCGCGGCTTCCGGCGACACATGCCCGATGGCCGACCCCCGGCTGGCGCCGGAAAAGCGTCCGTCGGTGATCAGGGCCACATCCTTGTCCATTCCCATACCGGCCAAGGCGGAGGTCGGTGAGAGCATTTCCTGCATGCCCGGACCACCTTTGGGTCCTTCGTACCGAACGACGATGACATCCCCTTTGTTGATTTGAGCGCTCATAATGGCTTGATAAGCATCTTCTTCCGAGCTGAAAATGCGGGCCGGACCTGAGTGGATCAGCATCTCATCGGCGACGGCAGCCTGTTTGACAATGGCGCCGTCAGGGGCCAGGTTGCCGGCTAACACCGCCAGACCACCAGTGGTATGGACCGGGTTGTTCGTCGAACGAATGACGGCTGGATCTTTTATCCCGGCCTGGTTCTCATCCAGCATCTCACCGAGGGGTTTGCCGTACACCGTCATGGTCTCCGTATTGATGAGCCCGGACTGTGCGAGCTCCAACATTATAGCCGGAATCCCACCGGCATAAAAAAAATCCACCACATGATGGGGGCCGGCCGGGGCGATGGAGGTCAGGTGCGGAATCTTTTTGGAGACTTTCCCGAAATCCTTGAGGGAAATATCGATATCGCCATATCTACACAGGATTTGTGTTAAAGGGTGACAAATATAATAGATCTGCCAAAGGCGAACCATAAATATTCAATATTCAATTTTCAATTCCCACGCGTTTCTCCACTACTGTCAGCGTTTCGTCAATGATTCCGATCATATCATCGATCTGGTTTTTCGTGATGATATAGGGTGGGCCGAAGATGAGCGTGTCGCCCTCCTGACCGCGGTTACATCCGAAGGAAGATTCGATGTGTACGCCCCGGGGCAGCGCCTCATCCTGGATCTGCTGTGAGAAATGCAGCTGTGGATCAAGGCATTCTTTGGTGGTTTTGTCTTTAACGAACTCCACCCCCCATTGAAGCCCCCGGCCCCGAATGTCACCGACCGTGGGGTGGGCCTTCAACGCCTGCAGTTTGTCGGCGAGGTAACCCTCCATGTTCGCGCAGCGCTCCACCAACCGGTTATCCTTCAGGTAGTCTAGCACGCCGCAGGTCACCGCCGCCGCCACCGGGTTGCCGCCATAAGTGTGGCCGGAGCCGAAGATTCCGGAATTTTTGGCGATAACATCAAAAACTTTTTCCTGAAGAACGGCGGCACCCACCGGAAAATAGCCGGCGCTCAACCCTTTGGCCAGGGCGATGATGTCGGGCGCCACATCATGATGCTGATAGGCAAACCACTTGCCCGTGCGGCCGACGCCGCTCATAACTTCGTCTAAAATCATCAGCACATCATATTTATCGCAGATTTCGCGTATTCTCGTAAAATGCTTGTCCGGCGGATGGGCAGCGGCCAGCGAGTGGCCTGAGACCGGCTCGGCAATGTAGGCGGAAACCGTTTCCGGACCGAGACACAAAATTTCGTCTTCCAGGGCCTGGGCGCACTGCAGGTCACAGGATTCGGGCGATTCGCCATACCAGCAGCGATAGCAATAAGTCGCCGGTAGATGGACAAAGTCATTCAAATAGGGAGTGAAATCTGCCCGTCGCGAGGTGAAACCTGACCAGGACAAAGCGCCCAGGGTGGCACCGTGGTAACTTTGCCAGCGGGAGATTACCCGAAACTTGGACGGATTGCCGTTGTCGATATGGTATTTGCGGGCCAGCTTGACGGCTGTTTCTGTCGCTTCGGATCCTCCGGAAACAAAAAAGACGCGATCCATATCGCCTCCGGTCAATTCGCAAATTTTGGCGGCTGCCTGCTCCAATTCGGGCGTGATAAATGCCCGGCGAAACACAAACGCCACTCGCTGCATTTGTTCGGCCACAATGTCGGCGATTTCTTTGACCCCATGACCGATGCTGCAGACAATGGCGCCTCCGCTGGCATCTATAATGCGGTTGCCCTGATCATCATACAGATAAATGCCTTCTGATTTGACGATGGCGGGATTTTTTTTGTTTAATAAAAATCCAAGAACGTGATCGTTGTCATTGGAAGGCATGGACATCTCCTTTGTTGTTAAGGTTCAGGGGTTCAAATTTCAGGGGTTCAAGGTTCCAGGGTTCAAGGTTCAGGGGTTCAAGGTTCCAGGGTTCAAGGTTCAGGGGTTCAAGGTTCAGGGGTTCAAGGTTCAGAGGTTCAAGGTTCCAGAATTCAAGGTTCCAGGGTTCAAGGTTCAGAGGTTCAAGGTTCCAGGGTTCAAGGTTCAGAGGTTCAAGGTTTAAGGGTTCAAGGTTCAAGGGTTCAGCGTTGCCTCTGGCCGCGAGCGTTCAGTCATATCGAGCTATAAACTCTGAAAAGCGAATAACGAATATCGAACAAGGAATAATGAATATCGAAGTAAAGTATTCTATCATTAATATTCTTAAAAAAGACTGAGCGCAGCGATTCCATCCTTCGACAATCGACATTCGTCGTTCGACATTAATTGTATCCCATTATTTTATCGGTGAGACTGAACGCTCGCGCTTTAACCTGCCCTACTATATCCTCCTGCCGGCTTCGTGGCCCTGGTGCACCGCATCAAAGGCCATGGCCACCCGGCCGGCGTCACCCACCACCTCATAAGGGATGCCTTTTTGCGCGATCATTTCGACCAGCGGAGCATAGGGTTCGGCGCCGGCGGCCAGGATCACGGTATCGGCCGGGATATCTTCTGTTTTACCGTCTATTTCGACCTTGACGGCTGTGGCGGTGATCTCCAGGGCTTTGGTGGCCGCCCGGGTTTGGATACCTTTTCGGGAGAGGTCCTGCAGGATTCCCCAGCGCGTCGTTTTGCCGATGTCTTTGCCCATTTTATCGATCATTTCGATTACGATAATATCTTTTGTACCGCGGGTGGCAAGTTCATACAGGACTTCAGGATCCTCGGCCCGGTTTACCAGCAGAAACTTGAGGGCTTCGGCGGACAGGGTTCCTTTTTCGGCCAGATACAATGCGGTTTCAACACCCACAGCGCCACCGCCGATGACCACCACCCGTTTGCCGGTCGCCACGTTTTCCTGCAGCACATCCCAGGCCTGGACAACGTGGGGCAGGTCGATGCCCGGAATCGGCGGCCGAATCGGCACGGCACCGGCTGCCATTATGATGGTGCCCGGCTGCTCTTGCTCGATCAGCTTTTCATCCACGGTCTGATTGAGCACCACCTTGATCGAGGTCAACGCGACCTGTCGTGCCAGGTCTTTGGCCAATTCCCCAAATTCCTCTCGACCCGGCGGGGCAGCCGCCAGATAGAGTTGGCCACCAAGACGGTCGCTTTTCTCATAAAGCGTTACCTCATGGCCCTTTTCCCGGGCCGCCAGTGCGGCACTCATGCCTGCCGCGCCGCCGCCGATTATCAAGACCTTTTGGGGTGCCGCCGTCTTTTCTATGATGCTTTCCTTCTCGTAGCCTGCTTTGGGGTTACAGAGGCATTCCACGGGTTTGAGCTTAAACAGATTGTCGAAGCAGCCCTGGGCGCAGGCGATGCAATGGACAATCTCGGATTCGCGGCCGGTGCGGGATTTTTCCGGCAGGTAAGGGTCGGCTATCAAGGGGCGGCCCATGGCCACCATGTCGCACAGGCCGTCGGCAATCATTTCCCGCGCCGGGGTCGGGTCATTGATCCGATGGCCTGAAATTACCGGAACATCTACCAACTCCTTGATTCCTTTGGCCAGATACCCGAAGACGCCGCGAGGCACCGAGGTTACAATTTGCGGTACCCTGGCTTCGTGCCAGCCGACATTGATATTCAGGGCGTCAACGCCGGCCGCCGCCAGGCATTTGGCATATTCCTGCAAATCCTGGCGCCCGTTGCCGCCGGGCATAAAATCATTGCCGTTCATTCGGACCATCAACGGGAAATCACTGCCGACCTCCTGCCGGATGGCCCCGATGACTTCCAACCCGAAACGCATGCGGTTGTCAAATGAACCACCGTATTCGTCCTGACGCTGATTGGCCAGGGGTGATAGAAATTCACTGATCAAATACCCGGTTCCACTGAGCACTTCCACGGCATCATAACCGGCCGCCTTGACGCGCCGGGCGGCCTGGGCGAAATGGTCGATGATCTCCTTGATTTCATCGATAGCCAGTTCGCGGGGTGTTTCGCGGGTCATGCGGGATGCCACGGCCGATGGCGCCACGGCCTGTTTGCCGTCCAGGAAGAAGGAGAAATTATAACGGCCGGCATGATTGATCTGAACCGCCGCCCGGGCCCCGTTTGATTGAATCACCCGGGCCAAGCGCTGCAACCCGGGGATAAATTCATCTTTGTGGGCCCCGATATTGGTGGAGTTGCCGGACAATTCATCGACCGTGGCATATCCCACAGTGATGATACTCACCCCGCCGCGGGCGCGCTCCGCATAAAAATCGATCAATTGATCGGTGACTTCAAAATCCCGTGCCATGTTCATGTGCATGGCCGGCAGGTAAATTCGGTTTTTTAGCTCGAGTTGATTGATTTTGATAGGTTCAAATAGCGGATCTTTCACTGGACCTCCTTACTTTTTTAAATGAACTAAAAATCAAAATGACTAAAATGATCTAAAATTGAGGATTCGCGTTGCTCAGTCATCTTAACAAAAATAGATAGAATGCCTTACTTCAATCTTTCATTTTCCGCCATCGGCGGAAAACCTGACACCTGACACCTTCCGTTTCAGGGTTCCGACAGCTCGATTGAAATGCCGCCCAATGCTTCCGGTGCGGTAAAGGCGATCTTTTTGCCCCGTAAACCGGTTCGGGGTTCAAGATCCATCATTGGAATGTCCTTGCCCCTCAGCATCTCAACGTCCTTTTGCATGTCGTCCGACAGCAGGGCAAAATGGTGAATGGCATCCCCTCTTTCCCCGTGGAATTTTGCCAGAAATCCGTCTTCGCTGTCATCCTGCAAAAATTCCAGGGCAACACCGGTTAATTCTACTACTGCACATTTCATCTTCTTATCGGGAAACTCCTTGATGAGCGGCTTTTCAAAGTCGACGATTTGCGCGAGCGCCTTCAGACTTTTTTCAATATCTTTGACGACAAGGCCTATATGACCGATACCTTTTATCATGGTTTTACTCCCTTCGATTTTAATCCTTCGTTGTCTAACAGTCTTTTTTAAGGCTGTCAAAACTAAAAAATAGCTTGATAATGTCACCGAGTTGATCAAAAAATTATAACCAATAAGTCACTTTTAGGTGACATAATATTTGCAGAGTGGATTAAAGTTAGGAATGGATTCATTGCGGGTGGGTTACTTGAAGCGCTATCCTGATCCGGTCAGCTTACGGAGACCGGTTGATTGGTTTGTGCGGTCTTGATACCTGGAGAAGGACAAAACTGAATAGGCATAAAACACGGCCAAGTCTCGTTTTGCAAATTTATTGTGGATAAAGCGGATAGGCTTTTCAGGGTCAGTTTATCTGTATCGGGTTATGCCGAATGATGTTAAGGCTCTTCCCGATTGACATTGAATTTATCGAAATCCCGATCATAACTATACAAAAGGTCAAGCAATTTTTTAGATTGACACCCTACTGATTAGTTGGCAATGTGAGTTAACGTTCTTGCCTGTCCGATATCGGTTTATGCCGCGCGACTTGCCATTCGATGCAAAGGCCCGCCAGGGGAGATTTTCAATATCGTTCTGCGAAAGGGGGGCCAACGTTTCAACCTTCGCAATATAGATTTACAAGGGACTCGCCTTAGCTAAAACGAAAGGAGGTTTACCATGAGAATCCGATCTTATTTTACCTTTCTACTGGTTTTGACGTCTGCGCTGATCATTTTTCCGGGCCAATGGGAGCATGCCGCGGCCTGGGAACCTGATGAAGCCGTTGAATTCATCGCGCCGGCCAATCCCGGGGGCGGATGGGACACCATTTGCCGGACTTCAGCGCGTGTGCTGCAAAAAACCGGCGCCATCACAAGGCCGATCTATGTTGCCAACATGCCGGGCGGCAGCGGCTCGGTGGCCATCGCCTATGTAGTTGAAAAGCGTAAAGGGGATGACCATCTGCTGGTGGCGGCATCGAATTCGGTGACCTTCAGTATGGCGATTAAACGAGCGCTCTACACTTACGAAGAGGTCACGCCCCTGGCCCAGATTGCCAGTGAATACGGTGCTTATGTTGTGCGGGCCGATTCGCCCTACCAGACCCTCGGCGACCTGGTCAAGGCGCTCAAGGCCGACCCCAAATCAGTCGGTTTCAGCGGCGGATCGGCGCCGGGCAGCATGGATCACATCAAAGTCGCCTTGCTGGGTAAAGCCATTGGCAAGAATCCGCTGGAATTGGTGTATGTCCCGTTTCAGGGAGGCGGTGAAGCACTGGCCTCCCTGCTGGGCGGACATACTAAGGTTGCTTCATTGGATGTCTCTGAAGTCGCCGGGCAGCTCGAAGCCGGTAAAGTACGCATACTGGCCGTGTTATCAGAAGATCGTCTCAGCGGGTTTCCGGAATTACCCACGGCACGGGAACAGGGAATTGACGTCATTTTTCCGGTCTGGCGCGGCTTATACATGGCACCCGATGTTCCCCAACCGGCGGTGGAATTCTGGACCAAAACCATTAAGGAGATGGTCGCCAGCCCTGAATGGGGCCAGGAGCGCCAGAAGCTGGGTTGGGAGCCCGTCGTCCGTTTTGGAGACGAATTCAAACAATACGTCAATCAGGAACTGGCCGGTTATCAAACGCTGCTGAAACAGCTCGGTTTTCTAAAATAGACGCAAGGGTACTAAATTGACTAAAATGCCTAAGTTGCCTAAAATACCTAAAATTAATGTATGCTGCCTGTCGAGAGTCTTTTGTCGAACCGTCTATTTAACATGATGGTCCGCCTCAGGCGGATTAGATCATTGGTCACTTTTAAAATACAATGACTCAACTGAAATCAATAACTAATTGTCGATATGATGCCCGCTAAGCGCCTATGGTCTCCAACGCGGTTCGAAGCCCTGGTCATCCTAGGTGCTGTGGCCGGATATATTTGGGAGGGCCTGAATATACCTGCATATTATAGCTTTGCGGGAGTTCCGGGCCCAACCGTTTTTCCAATCATCCTCGGCACTACTATGGCAGCCGCAGCCTTGTGGTTAATGTTCTTTCCAGGCGAGCAGACCAGAGAAGAAAAAGGTTCCGTCGATGGCGGCCTTCAGCGCCGGATTCGAGAAAGATGGCGGTTTTACCTGATGTGGGCCCTGCTGATTGCCTACCTGCTATTGTTGCCGCTATTGGGTTTTATCATTTGCAGTGCCGTTTTGTTGGCTGCTTTTTTCATCTTGCTCGGTGAAAAGCATTGGTATCTTGGATTTTCCATCGCCGTTGTTTTTTCGTTCGGCATCTACTTCTTATTTGCCAAAGCGCTGCAAATCAATCTGCCCCATGGGAATTCTGGAATTACTGCTAAAACCCTAGTTTGAAAAAATTTGGAAATATTAGCCACAAAGCCACTAAGACACAAAGAAAAAAATTTTTATAAAAATACTTAGTGCCTTGGTGTCTTGGTGGCGAAAATAATTAGATCGATAGATAATTATCACGCATGTTGTGATTTTAATAAATCGGCCGAAAATTTCTTTCTTATAAAATGCTAGACAGTCTTTTCTACGGTTTCAGCGTTGCCTTCACCCCGTTTAATTTGGTGATCGCCTTTGGCGGCTGCCTGGTTGGGACCGTGGTCGGTGTATTGCCCGGTCTCGGCCCCACCGGTACGATTGCCATATTGCTGCCCCTGGTGTTTAGCATGCCAGCCCCATCGGCGTTGATCATGCTGGCAGCGGTATATTATGGCGCGATGTATGGGGGGTCCACAACATCCATCCTGGTCAATATCCCGGGTGAATCCGCCTCGGTGGTCACGACCATAGACGGTCATAAAATGGCGTTGCAGGGCCGCGCCGGGCCGGCACTGGCCATCTGTGCCATCGGATCATTTGTGGCCGGCACTTTCAGCATTATCATTTTAACCTTTATTGGTGCTCCCGTTGCCGGTTTTGCCCTGCGCTTCGGGCCGGCCGAGTTCTTTTCTTTGATGGTTTTTGGTTTGTCAACCGTCGCCAGCCTTACCGGAAAATCCGTTGCCAAAGCGATCATCTCCACCGCGTTAGGCTTGATGATGGCCACGATCGGCATCGATCTGGTCTCCGGTGCACCACGCTACACCTTCGGCAATCCTTTTTGCTCGACGGGGTCGATTTTGTCGTGGTGGCCATCGGTATGTTTGCCGTCTCTGAGGTTATCATAACGGCCGAAGAACTCAGAACCGGCAAACGCGGACAGATCGTCAAGGCCAAAAGTCTGTGGATTTCGATGAAGGAATTCGTTTACAGCATCGGCGCGATTGTACGCGGAACCGTTATCGGCTTTTTCGTAGGCATCCTGCCCGGTGCGGGCGCCACTCTGGCCTCGTTTCTTTCTTATGATATCGAAAAACGGCTGGCCAAACATCCCGAGAAATTCGGCCAGGGCGAAATCAGAGGTGTTGCCTGCCCGGAGTCGGCCAACAATGCTGCCAGCGGCGGCGCGCTCCTGCCGTTGCTGACCTTGGGCATCCCCGGAGGAGGCGCCACGGCTGTCATGCTGGGGGCGCTGATGATGCTGGGCATCACCCCGGGCCCGCTTTTATTCCAGAAACATCCGGACCTGGTCTGGGGCTTGATTGCCAGCATGTATCTGGGAAATCTGATGCTGGTTTTGCTCAATTGGCCGCTGGTGAATCTGTTTGCGCGTATCATGTACATCCCGGCGCGGTATCTGATGCCGATCGTGCTGGTCATATCAACAGTCGGGGTATGGTCTTTGAATCAAAGCAAAATGGACCTGGTGCTGATGGGCGTCTGCGGGGCGGGCGGCTACTACATGCGCAAACACGATTATCCGCTGGCGCCGGTGCTGCTCGGCCTGATCCTGGGCGGTCGGATGGAGCAGTCGTTTCGCCAGGCGCTTATTCTTTCCCAGGGGAATGCTTTGGTTTTTCTACAGAAACCCATCTCGGTGGCGCTGCTCTGCGGTGCGCTTATCTTTTTATTCCTGCCGTATCTATTGGAAAAATCCCGCCAGCTGCGCCTTGCAAGAGAGGCTGCTTTGGATGACGAAAATTAGAAATTAGTTATTGGTTAATAGTTATTTGTTATTAGAACAGGGACCGCGTTTGGTCCTACAACTCCCCGGTAGATGAAATATGATAAAACGAAAATTTATCTGATCACCCGTTAACGAATAACCAGTAACTAATAACTCTTTTCTTACGGCAAAGGCGTTTCGGTATAGGCCACACCGGCGTCTTTTGACTCGTATAGGGGCAGTTCTTTACCCGCTCTGACATCTTCCACCCAGTTGGGATTCAGGAGAATCGATTTAGCGCTTAGGACGATATCCGCATGCTCCAAAGCGTCTTCGGCACTGGTACGGCCGTATATTTTGCCACAGATCATGATCGGCAAATCGGTCACTTCGCGCGTCAGCTGGGCCATGGTCTGATCAGTGCCGAATGCTTTTTCACTGTAGTCATAGGTTGAGACCGAAATGGCGTCGATGGGTTCAGCCGACAACAGCCGGATGATCTGCTGCCACTCCGCCTTGCTCTCGAACAAGGAAACATTCATGTCAGCCACGCCCCAGTTGGAAATTCTAAAAAGCAGCAACCGATCCCGGGGTACCACCCGGCGGACGGCTTCGATAACTTCGTGGGCGAACCGGTAACGTTTTTCGACGGATCCGCCATAGTCATCCGTCCGCTGATTGGAATAGGAGGACAGAAAGCTGTTGATCAGATAACCGTGGGCGCCGTGGATCTCGATGCCGTCGAAACCGGCTACCACCGCACCTTTAGCCGTTTCGACGAAACCGTTGATGACATGGTCGATGTCGAATTGGGTCATGGCCTCCGGCACGGGGTACGGTGAGCCGGTCATGGGATTGTCCTGCTTGGGAGCGATTGCGCTGGGGGCAATTACCCGTTCCGCCGGATTGATCTCCGGCCAGGCCATGCGGCCGCAGTGAAACATTTGCATTACGGCTACGGCGCCCGCCTGCTGGATGTCCCGCACCACCGGCTTCCAGGCGTCGACCTGGCGCTGGGTGGTCAGGCGGGCCTGCTTTGGGTAGCCCTGGGCGCTTTCATAATCGGTGACGATGGCCTCGGTATAAACGATGGCGGCGCTGTTTTGAGCGCGGCGCACCAAAAAATCGAGGACATCCTGACGGGGAATGCTGTCGCCGGGTGAAGACATTCGTGTCATGGGAGCCACCCCAATGCGGTTTTTCAAATTAATGCCATTGAGTTTAAACGGTGAAAACAGGATATCGGACCCCATTTTGTTCCTCCATTGGTAACTGTTCAACGGTGAATCTTAAATCTGTGAACGCTCACCTGATATGTTAATGTTATTAAAGATTGCCGTCCAACCGGGTGGTTGTCAGCGAAATATTTTCAATATCTTAAGATCGAAACTGTGAAGGTTCAAGGCGGGCGCCCAAATTATTTTAGTTGCTGTCAAAAACCAGGGCCCGACTGTCAAGAATGACTAAATAAGGGAAGGAACTTTATCCTGAATTATTCGATTCCGATAGGAGGTTGACGGCAATTGCCCGGGTAGCGCGGGCGGGAATAAGCCCCGCGCCTACCCGGTGGGTACGAATTTGTATAAATAGTTTTAAGTACTCAAATTAGTCAAAGACGTTCCCCCTTATGTTCCACAAGAAATTAACCTTGACAATAAATCCGGCTTTGGTTATCCAGATCGATATTAGGCACGTCCGTGGGTGCTTCAATTTCTTGGATTGCCACTGAAGCCAGCACCATATTCATCACTCATTCGTCACCATTTTCCATTGATCGCACCAATCAAAGTACGAAGATCCGATATGAAAATTACAGATATAGACGTAATCCCGCTTAGTTACACAAAAGACCACCCGCCAATCCAGCGATACTTCGGACTCTTTCGAGTCAAAACGGATAAAGGATTGGTTGGCTATGGAGAAGCAAGTACCTCCTATGGCAACTTTTTTCCTGAAATAATGAAGTCTATCGTCGATGATGCGCTTGCTCGTGTCCTAATTGATAAAGATCCCCTGGATATTCAACAGCGCCTGAGAGAAATGCGGCTATATTTATATCCGTGGCTTGGCTGGGAAGGCGTCAGCAGTGCGGTTATCGCAGGTATAGAAATTGCGCTCTGGGACATTTTGGGTAAAGATGCAGGCAAGCCCATTTCAGAGCTGCTTGGCAGCAAGGCCAAGACAATACCTCTCTATGGAACCGGTTCGACCTATCCCGAGATGAAACCGGAGTGGCATGGCGAGTTTTTCAAAGAAGCGCTCGATCTCGGTTTTATTGGTGTAAAAACCAGAATTGCAGGTGGATTTCAAAAAGATCTCAAGCAAATAGAAGTTGTCAGAAATTACGTGGGCGATGATATTCGTCTGCTAGTTGATGCCTACTGGTGTTATTCAGAAAAAACTGCTGTTAAACTTTCCAAAAAGATGGCCGACTTCGATGTATTTCTGTTTGAAGAGCCAATCCCCCAATACCGGCTGAAAAGCCTCGCAAGACTGACCAAAGCGTCTCCCGTTCCCATTGCAGTAGGAGAGAGGGTCTTCACCCTTTCCGGTTTCGATCTGGTGGTGGACTGCCAAGCGGCAGACTTTTTGCAGCCCGATGCGACGATCTGCAGCGGGATTTATGAATGCCTACAAGTCGATGCGCTGGCCAAAGCGAATAATCTCGAGGTTTACCCTCATATCGGAGGGCTCACCGCAGTAGGGATTGCTGCCAATCTTCATCTTGCCGCAACAATCGGCAGTGATATGCTGGAATATGATTTTTCGCCATACCAGCCTCTACGGGACGAGCTCATAAAGGAGCCCGTTTTTTCCCCTGGATAATCTTGTGGATGGCTGTATTCAGGTTCCTGAAAAACCGGGTTTGGGCATTGAGGTGGATGAGAGTGTTTTTGAAAAATTCCCCTATAAAAAAGGAAAAATCTATCCCGACGTCTACCCTCAACTTGGTTCAGGGCGTTTCTGAATCCAACCGATAGCAAAACAAGAAAAGGAGAGAAAAATGAAAAGCAGATGCATATTAATTTTATTTATTTCCGCTTTAATTCTAACCTTGGCGATACCGGTGTATGCGCAAAAAAATCTGAAAAAGGTTCATATTACAGTCGGCACCTATGTGATCAACATCACGTATCCACGGTTTGTTGCTGGAATCGACATTTTTGGAGCGCAAGCAATAATGAATGCTTCATATTTTCTGAATTTGGTTTTACTGCCGCTCAGCCAATGGTCTCAGCTGGTTGGCAAGCCGTATTCTGACCCA
>Ga0209367_1000159_pt1 | contig 51975 bp, 49 predicted proteins | sample WorMetLIZISLAND2_FD_187412 | JGI IMG/M metagenome (GOLD analysis project Ga0209367, IMG submission 187412) | Marine gutless worms symbiont microbial communities from Max Planck institute for Marine Microbiology, Germany - Olavius geniculatus... ... | reverse complement strand
GATCCCCACTATCGATATGATGATTATCCTCATTATGAGGCTTTCCGGAATCCGGCTACGCAGAACCAAATCATGGGGACTCGAAGACATCGCCTTAAATTAATCCTTTAAATGGTAGATAGACCCGTTTTATTTTATACGCCACGGCGACCGTGATCTGGGGGTCGACCTGGCTGGGCATTAAATTGCAATTGAGCCAGGTGCCGCCGATTTTATCCGTGAGCTACCGTTTTTGGCTGGCGTCTCTCATCTTGCTGGTGTTCTGCCTCATTACGAATAAAAGTCTTGTGGTTTCGCGGCGAGATCATTTATTTCTGATGCTCCAGGGATTTTCGCTCTTCGGCTTGGGCTATATTATGAGCTATTTGGCCACGTCTTATCTGACCAGCGGACTGGTGGCGGTAATTTTTTCCACGATACTGATGTGGAATATTCTGAACCTGAGGCTGTTCATGGGACAACCCGTTGCCTGGCGCGCCTTCTCCGGCGGCATGCTGGGCTTGGTGGGAATCTGCATCGTGTTCTGGCATGACCTTTCAGCCTTTACCGCGACACGCGGGCCGATTGGACTGACGATAGCGATGCTGGGCGCCTATCTTGCCTCGGTCGGCAATGTGGTGGGCTCACGCAACGCCCAAAGCGGGGTGCCCGTTACCCAGGCCAATGTTTACAGCATGGCCTACGGCGCAGCGCTGTGCCTTGTCATCCATTTTGGGGTGGGCGGCGAGCTTGTGATGGACTGGTCGGTTGGCTATCTTGGGCCGATGCTGTACTTAACCGTTTTCGGTTCGGTGGTCGCATTTGGCTGCTATATGCTGCTGATCGGCCGCATCGGGGCCGATTATGCCGCTTATGTTATGCTGCTGATGCCGGTGGTGGCGCTGATCATATCGACCTTTTTTGAGTCATATCAATGGACCACCAGCGCGGTGCTTGGCGTTGTGGTCGTTTTGCTGGGGAATTTGATAATTTTGACGCCTGGGGATACGCTGGAAAATGCAATTCACCAAATTTCGAAAAAGTAAATTAGTTTTGAGATTTTTCAGTATCTTTTGGCTTGGAAGCATTGGCCGCCCGTGCTTCCGTCAGTTTTTTTTTGAAGGCCTCATATTGTTCTTGATCGTAGGTTCCGAGTTCCTTTGAATGCATTCGCCAGGTCTGGAGACAAATGTTTGCGTCATAGAAAGAATTTTCCTGAATAAATTCTTCAAAGCATTTCAAGGAATCTTTGATAGATTTTTCATATAATTGGGATTTGTAATCATCATATTGCTCCTGGTCAAAGGTGCCGGCATCAATTGCGGTGCTGCGCCACACATTGAGGGCCACGCGGCCGCTGTAAAATCCTTCTTTTGCCAGCCTTAATTTGAATCGATGCAGCGCATTGGCTGCTTCCCGTTTTAGCCAACGCTGCTTTGCCTTTTCATCCAAATTCTTTTTGGCCTCCTCCTGGGGGCTGGCTGAAGGTGCCAGCAGCAGAACCAAGAAGAGGGCAATTGTTGCCGTGAAGAGTTTGTACTGAAGACCTGCCATTGTAGAAAAACTGTCAATTGTATTTTGGATTTTAGATTTCGGATTTCGGGATTATAAGGATAAAATAAATAATTTAGAAAAAATAGAATTCCTTCAATGCCTGAATTCCTCGATCCCTCAATTCCTAAATTCCTAAATCCCTAAATCCCTAAATTCCTAAATCCCTAAATCCCTAAATCCCTGAATCCCTAAATTCCTAAATCACACCCTATAGCTTATAACAATTTGAGCATGAGGTCAAAAAACAAGGATAGAGAATCAGGTCGGCGTCATACTTTGCTGCAATTTTTCCACCAGGGGTATATCGGCGGGCGCAAACTCAAATTCTTGTAACTGGTTCAGTGATACCCACCGAATGGCGGCATGGGCATTCAACGAAAAGCTGCCGCCTTCCCAGGAAGTGTGATATGCCAGAAGCTGAACAGCACCAGTCTCATAGTGATAGGTACTTTCGCCGAAGAAGTCACCGACCGCAGCATCGATCCCGAACTCTTCCTGCAATTCTCGAATCAAACACTGCTGCGGGGACTCATTGTTCTCGATTTTGCCCCCCGGAAATTCCCATTTACCGGCCAAATCATCTGTTTCCCCGCGCTGGGCGATCAAGATTCGGTCATTGTGAACTAATATTGCAGCGGTAACACGGATCATTTTTATTTGTTCATTCAAAGAAAAGAAACTAATGAACGTCGAACATCGAACGTCCAACATCGAACATCGAATAATGCATTCAGCCTGTCGTGAGTCTTTTGTCGAACGGCCTATTTTTAAATGATTGAGCGAAGTGTGGGGTCGCAGCTCGATGTGTTGGGTCGTAGTCCCGCGATGCCGCGGGACGAAGCCCAAAGAGCGAAGCACCAAGCGAATCCACCATTCGTCATTCGACATTCGTCATTCGTCATTTAATGTAGTTTCACACGAGCGCTGCCTCTAGCCAAAAAACGGTCAGTCTGATCAATGATAGAAACTATGGTTTAATGCCATCGTAGGGTCGGCCACCGTGCCGACCGGATTTGGCGGGCACGGTGGCCCGCCCTACGCTTCTGTAATTTGCTGTTCATATAAGATACCAGTGATAGGAAGTTAAGGCGTTATATCCTGACACCGGAACACTGACACCTGAAACCTTATGTGTTCATAAGAGCATGGCCTCCGGCTAAAGCACAGCCGGTCTGATCACAAAAAAAACTGATAATTTTCTCGCAAAGACGCCAAGGCGCCAAGATTATTAATATTTTAAATCCTTTCCTTTGCGAGCTTTGCGCCTCTGCGAGAGATAAATAAAATGTAGTTTCACACGAGAGGTGGTATCTTGAGGGGGGGGGCAGGAACACTTGTCTGTCCTCTGTCATCTGACCTCTGTTCTCTGACACCCGACACCCGAAACCCGAAACCATTTGTTACTTTACCTTTATACGTTCAATTTCTTCGATCAGTTTTGGTATAATGACCAGCGCGTCGCCCACGATTCCCAGATCGGCTATTTTAAAGATCGGTGCGTTGGGGTCTTTGTTGATGGCGATGATTTTTTTCGAAGAGCTCATGCCGACCACATGCTGAACGGCACCGCTGATGCCAATGGCGATGTAAAGATCCAGGCCGACAGTGGTCCCGGATTGTCCGACTTGCAGACTGTGGGGAATCCAGCCCAACTCCACAATCGCACGTGAGCCGGCCAGAGTTCCGCCCAGTTTACGGGCCAATTCACGGACCGCATCCAGGTTGGTTTGGTCCCGGCAGCCGCGGCCGGCGGAAACCAGTATTCTGGCCTCATCAATTTTTTCTTCCTCGGATCCCAACCGGATTTCCTCGATCAGCCGGGTGCGAATATTGGCCTTGGTGAGGGTCACCGGAAATTCTTCAATGACTACCGGGCGGGTGGGATCCGGTTGGGCGGCCGCAAACACATTGGGCCGCACGGTTGCGGTTTGCGGTCGCGTATCGGGCGAGATAATAGTGGCCATGATGTTGCCGCCAAAAGCCGGGCGGGTTTGGATTAACTGCGCCTGGTCATCAATTCCCAGTTCGGTGCAATCGGCCGTCAAGCCCAGACGCATTCTGGCCGCCACACGTGGGGCCAAATCGCGGCCGTTGGGGGTGGCGCCATAGAGAAAGATCGATGGCTTTTCCCGGGCGATCACTGCGGATATTACGTTGGTAAACCCGTCACTGCTGTAACGGGCCAATAGCTCGTGACGGCAGCACAACACACGATCCGCCCCATGGTGGCAGAGTTTTTCCATTTCAGCCAGACGATCGCCGCCGAGCACAACGGCACACAAAGGTTGGCCGAGTCGATCGGCTATTTTACGGCCCTGGGCCAGGATTTCATAGGCTACTTTTTTGGGCCGGTCGTCTGCCTCACCGGAATCGTACTCGGCCCAGACGAATACCCCCTGGTATTGGGAAAGTGCTTCGCGGGAAATCTGACGACGCTCAATTTCCAGGGCGGCCTGGGGACAGACATTGACGCAGGCACCGCAGAGCGTGCAAAGTTCATTCGCCTGGGCCAGCTCATCGACCACAGCAATCGCCCCAAAGGGGCAGGATTTTACACAAAGGCCGCAGGCATTGCATTTTTCGGAGTCAATTTTGAGCATCGAGTGAAATTATTTTTCAAATAGAAAGCTGATAAGTTAAAATAAGCCACGAATTAGCACGAATGTTCACGAATTATTTCTTTCACAGATGTTTCCCCGGATTTCATTATGCCGGCAATTCGTGTTCATTCGTGTAGGTTCGTGGCAAAATACCTAAATATAAAAACTATATAAACTTTTCTTCCCGCAAGAAAGCGGCAATTTTCCGGGCCGCGACCTCCGGTTCGATATCTTCGAACTTTAAACCGCCCTGTTTTTGCTGCGGGGGAAAGACGTTGACAACCTGGGTGTATGATCCTTTGAGTCCCAATTCGGATTCGTCAAGACCCAGATTGTTCGCGCTTAGCCCTGAGGTTTCTTTCTTCCGTGCATCGAGAACATCCTGCAATGAAGGAACCCTGCGAATGGGCTCACCTTTGCTGATTGAAACCAGGGCCGGCAATCGCGCTTCAAGCACTTCGTAGCCATTCTCCGTTTCCCGTTTTACCCGGATCCGTTTTTGATTGGGAGTCAATTTTATCTCAACGCCGTAGGTAATTTGGGGTAGGCTCAATATCTCCGCCACCTCCGGTCCGACCTGGGCCGTGTCACCATCGATTGCCTGTTTTCCCATTAATATCAGGCTAAAATCGGGAACAACAATTTTAACAGCTGCCGCCAGGGTCAGGGCGGTGGCCCAGGTATCGGCGCCGGCAAATTTGCGATCGCTGATCAGCACGGCCCTGTCGGCACCCAGCTCGAGGCAGCGCAGTAGGGCGGATTTGGCCTGGGGCGGCCCCATGGTCATGGCGATTACCTCGATGCCCGGCATGGCGGATTTCAAGTACAGGGCATGGTCCAGCGCATATTCACAAAATGGATTGAGAATGGACGTAACACCTTCCCGGATAAGCGTGCCGGTTTCCGGGTTAACTTTAACATCCGTGATTTCGGGGACCTGCTTTACACACACAACGACTTTCATTGGATCATCTTTTCCGATACATAAATTTCTTTAAAATGAGACAAGTTTTGGGGACTCATTATTACCAGATTAAGGGATTCAGGAATTTAGGGATTGGGGGATTAAAGCATAAAACCAATAAATTAAACAAGATAGAATTCCTTCAATTCCTAAATCCCTGAATCCCTAAATCCCCAAATCCTTAACTCAGACCTTGTTCAATTTTTATGCTTAATCCGGAAGTATATTACCGGGGTTTAGAAGGCGTTCAGGGTCGAATGCCTGCTTTACGGCTCGCATCTCATTTATCTGGTCGGGGCTATACATCAGCTCCAGAAATTCAATTTTCATTTTGCCGATGCCATGTTCGGCGGACACCGTACCGCCGAATTCAAGGGCTTTGGCTGCGAACTGGCGATAGAGCGACAATCCCTTGTTTAACTCGTCAGCGTTGCGGGGCAGAATATTAATGTGAATGTGGTTGTTGCCGATGTGGCCCAGTGCCAGCCATTCCAAATCGGCGCTGTCCAGCGCAGTTTTATATATTCGCCACATATCGCGTAGCCGGCCATCCGGAACGGCCAGGTCGGTGCCGAGTTTGTGGAGCTCCGGGTGCCGCTTTTTTCGCTCGGCGATAATTGCATTAACGGTCTCGGGCAGGATGTGCCGAAAATCTTTAAGACGCTGAAGTTCGCGGTTTTCATAGGCAGCCCATGAATCGGCAATGGATGCCCCGCAGCCGGCAATGGTCTTTTCGAGCGCAGCGTAATCCAGGGCGTCGGCCAGCGGTGCAAATTCAAATTCGAAAAAAAGGGCAGCTCCGGCCGACTCAGGAACGATCGGCATATCCACTGCTTTGGGGTCCTGCAGTTGCATCCGCCGCATCAGGGCCAATGCTTGACCGGAATAAAACTCCAGAAAGTTTAGCCGGATGCGTTTTTCATCCCGCAAGGCATGGACGAGATCAATGGCCTGTTCGTCGGTCGCCAGAAACTGCACCAGGGAAATGGTTTCCGTTTTGCGCAGCAGGGCCAACGTCACCTCCGTGATGACGCCAAAGCAGCCTTCCGAGCCGATAAAAAGGTCGATCAGATCCATCTGGGGGGATGCGAAAAAGCCGGCCGTATTCTTGGTGCGCGGCATGAAATAGGAAGGCACCTTAATGCGCAATTCCCGGTCCTTGGAATCATAAACCGCGAACTTTCCGCCGGGTGAAGCGAAATACTTGCCCCGGGGAATGCGCAGGATCTCACCGTTGATCAACATGACGCGGATTTCCCTCACCCAGCTGCGGGTCGGACCATAGCGATAGGTCCTGGCACCGGACGCGTTGGTGGCCACCGTGCCTCCCAATGAGGCGCTCATTTCGGTTGGATCCGGCGGGTAGAAGTAGGCGGTCGGGTCCTGCTTGAACTCTAGTAGGGCTGCCAGGGCCGCCTGATCGCCGCAGCGTTCGATATCGGGGAAATTCTTGAGGCTGAGCTGGGAGTTGAGACTGCGCAGGTTGACGGCGCATTGGGATCTCACCCGCCACTCGTCGGCCGAGGAATCATACATAATGGCCTGGATACGATCAAAGTTTTCCAATGATATGAGCGCCCCCCTGCAGGGAACACAGCCCCCGACCAGCCCGGTGCGTGCTCCGGCAATGGTGACCTTGATCTTTTGGGCGGCCATTGCCTGCAGAACGGCGGCCAGCTCGGGCTCATCCGCCGGAAAAAAGAGATGGTCAAACGGCTCGGGCGACAACTTTGATTCATCCGTCAAATAGATCGGATACTCGCTGCGTATTCGCTCAAATCCATCGATCCGCCGGACTTTTTTGTAGTCGGCCAATGCCACTAGTTGAGTTTTTATTTCATGCATGCTTGATAATTGGTTCAGGGTTCAAGGTTCAGGATTTAGGGTTTAGGGTTTAGGGTTCAAGGTTCAAGGTTCAGGGTTCATGGTTGACACCCCCAAACAGCTCCTATGTGAAAGAAGGGTTCTTTCTTCACGAAATCATTCGGCGGCCTCCGGCTAAAGGACAGCCGGGTTGATCAATGAAATAAACTTTGAAAAAGCGAATATCGAATATCGAATAATGAATGTCGAATGTCGAAGGAATGTATTCTATCTATCTTATTAAAAAGACTGAGCAAAGCGATTCCAACCTTCGACATTCTGCGGTTCGATATTCCATATTCTGCGGTTCGCCTTAAATGTAGTTTCAACGTCCAACATCGAACATCGAATAATGTATTCTGCCTGCCGTGAGTCTTTTGTCGAACGGTCTATTTTAAACAACTGAGCGACACGCGGCGCAAGCGCCTGCGCTGCACGAGCGATTCCATCATTCGTCAATCGACATTCGTCATTCCATGAAGTTTAACAGGAGGGGTGCCGTGACCCCGGGTCTGTCCTCTGTCCTCCGTCCTCTGTAATCTGTCATCTGTCCTCTGTCATCTATCCTCTGTTTCCAGACACCCGAAACCCGACACCCGACACCTATAAATAGCGTTATTGCTGCTGTGCCGGGGCCTCATTTTGCAAATACCGTTATGTAAAAAGCCTAGCTGTTCTTTCTTGCCTTCTGCCTTTCTTCGGTCAGACAATAAATACCGTTGCCTTTGCTGGCCGGGCCGAAACACATGTTATCGGACACGCAGGCGGCCCTTGCGAGATCACCGGATTTCCAGCGGTTGACCAAACCCGGTTCACGGATCAACGGTCGGGACATGGAAAGGTAATCGGCGACACCTTCCTCCACCAGGCGTTCTGACACCTGAAAGGACCGGTTCCCGCCGACCAGGATCAGCGGCACATCGACTTGTTTTTTAAAGGCCACAGCATCGCGCTGGAAATAGGCTTCTTTTTCTTCGGTTTTGATCCCCACGCGAACGGGGTTCAATTTACCGCCGACCAGCACGCCGCCGCTCAACTCGATCGCGTCAATGCCGTTTTGGACCAGCATGGTCGCCACCTGCAGGGAGTCTTCCAGCGCCAGCCCATTGTCGATAAAATCCTGGCAGTTCAATTTGACCAGCACCGGGTATTCCCGGCCCACTGCATTGCGGACCGACTGCAGCACTTCCATCAGTATTCGGGCGCGATTGCCAATGTCACCACCGTATTGATCCTGGCGTTGGTTGAAGGCCGTTGAGAGAAACTGACTGATTAAATATCCGTGGGCGGAATGAATTTGAACCCCGTCGAAGCCGGCCTGCTGCGCCCGAATGGCTGCCGCACCAAAGGCGTCCGTCACCTGCCGGATATCCTCGGCCGTCATCTCGCGGCGCAGCCCTTTGGCAAACCCTGCGACATTTGAGGGTGCCATGGGGATCTGCCCGGTGAGCTTGGCAAATGAAAAATAGCCCGCATGCGCCAACTGCAACACAATTTTGCCCCCCGATCATGGACGGCCTGGGTCATCGATTGAAGTCCCGGCACCAGTTCATCCCGGTGGATCCCTAGCTGCCATGGTCCTCCCTGGCCTTCAGGGCTGACAAAGGCGTGACTGCTGATGATCAATCCGACACCGCCCTCGGCCAGGGCAACCATCAATTTTGTCAGTTTGGCGGTGCATCCACCGTCATCGGCCGCCATTCCTTCCCAAGTAGCCGCCCTGACAAAGCGATTAGAAACCTTCATTCCGTTAATTTCACCGGCGTCGAATAATATGCTCATTCGCTTCTCCTTATACCTTGCTTGCCGATAATGCCTTCGCGCACAATATATTCCCACTCGAAAAGCAGTTTTTGCCGGTGTTGCCTGACCCAGTCTTCACCGTTTGAATCAACCAGTTCGCGAATTCGAATGCATAGCTTTTTCAACTCTTTTTCAGAGCCCGGAATATCCCCGGTACTCAAAAGATCATATACCTTTTCCAGCGAGAGCTCGTTCATTAAGCACCTCGGCTTGCATTTTTTCAAGGGTTGGCCGTCTTCCAGCTCATAATCGAAAAATTCGCAACATTCGATACAGCGCATGCAGAACGTGAAACCCTGTTTTTCTTCAAGGAAAAACAGGGCTTAGTAGAAATTATCCATTGTATCTCTGGTGTAAAAGGCATCATATTGAAATTTAAAATGAAACAGATAACACAACCCCTTTTTGCAAGTCAAGTTGCAAACGCCGGTATCTTAATTGAGCGGAACGCGCTCAATTAAGGGGTTAATGGTTATTTGTTAATCGTTATTAGAAACGGCTGAATGACTGATTTTAGGTTACTATAATCAGTGACATATAACCTATAAGTTGCTACCATTCAAACCGTAAACAATAAAGAATAACTCTTAATTGACAACTGTTTTCAGCAATCGGAGGATGCCATGCAAGATGACATTTTGAAGATGCTGCCGGAGTTTCTCGCCGTGCTGGGCCTTGAGGAGCAGCCCATGGGAATTTTCTACACGGATGAGGAACCGGACCAAGGCTTTTCACCCAAGTCCAACGAACTGCCCACCCGGGAAAAGGAAATGAACAATGAAATTGACTGGCAGAAGGTATTCGGCCAATTTTCGTGTGTGATCGGCCACATCTGGCGTGCCCGTAAAAAAGGAGCCACGGCCTATTTTTCCGCTGAGCGCTTCGGCTGTCCCGGCGGGGCATTTTGGCTGGGATTCAACACCCCTCAGACCGAAACGATTATCAATTATGTGTCCACCGGTATTCCCAATTGGACCGAAGGTGAGCTCTATTGTGATTCGCCCAACGAGCTCAGGCGGATTTTCGAATATGTCGATCCGCGACCAGCCCCCCGCAAATTTTGTGTCGTAAAACCAATCAGCAGGTTCGCAGAGGATGAAGAGCCGGAGTTGGCTGTTTTTTTTGCACGGCCCGAATCCGTGACCGGACTGCACCAGCTGGCGGCATTTGTCACCAATGATCCGGAAGTGGTGGCATCTCCGTGGGGTGCCGGATGCGGGAGCATCGTCGTTTGGCCGCTGCACTATTTGTCAAGAGGGATGAACAAGGCGGTGATCGGGGGATGGGATCCTTCCGCCAGGAAGTTTTTTAAAACTGATGAGCTCTCTTTTACAGTCCCGTTTCCAATATTCAAGGATATGCTTCATCGCTACGGCGAGTCATTTCTTACCACCAAGACTTGGACCACGGTTCAGAAAAAAATCGCACGCAGCAAGAAAGCCTGGGGGGAAATCGACTGATACTATCTCTAACTCTACATTTCAATAGTAAGTTTTACCTTGGCCTCTTATCTCTACAATCTGATATTGTGGAATAAACAAATGCCTAAAATGAACTAAATTGCCTAAAATGACTAATCCTCCAGAGGCGGACAGGAATTAAGGAGACGCTGCGCTCTGTCTTTTTATATATAACTGAAAGAATACCATAATTTTAGCTCATTTTAAATTTTAGATCATTTATGCATTAATTTGACAACCACCTGATATTCGAATAAATAACTTATTCTGACGGTACGACAAATTAATACTGATCTCCCTCCCGGCTGACTGGGCTCGGATTCCTTACTCAATCAACCTGATCGGTCTGCTCGTATTCCAGGGTCACCGTTACGGTGCGATTGAGGGCCCGGCCTTCGGGCAACTCGTTGTCAAAAAGGGCGTCATACGGGCCAATGCCTTTGAATGAAATTTTGCCGCTGGCCTGCACGCCGCTGCTCAAGATAAAGTCATAAGCCGATTTTGCGCGCCGTATCGACAAATCCAGGTTGTAAGCTTCGTGTCCGATGCTGTCCGTGTGACCGACGATGCTGACCGTGGCGGAGGGTACCTCGTTGATCCTGGCCACAATGCGATCGATGACTTCTTTATTTTGCTCCTTGATGTCGGCGCTGTTAAAATCAAATAAAATTAGCGCGTATTTTTCCAGCACCCGGTAGCCCTCTCTTTGAACCCGGCGTTCCTGCCGTCTAATAAACCTGACATCTGCCTGGGCCTGGGCCAGGGCGCTTTGCCCTTTGCGGTCCGCGACCTCGATACCGGCGGTTATAGTGCGATAGGTGCTGAGCTTGCGCAGCCCCACATCAGCCAGGGCCAAATGGTAGGCCGGTTCAATCGCCTCGGAGCCGGATAAAGATTCGATGGTCGTGCCGTCGCCGGCCAGGTTTATGGTCCAGTGGTCGATTTCGTATTCGGAATTGAACCGGGGCTGTAAAATAAACCGCTCGGTATTGCTGACCTCCTCCACATACGTGCTTTTAACGATGTCCAGCAAGGCGACAAAATCCGAATAAATTTCAACCCGTTGATTTTCTTCCCGGCCTTCCCTGCGGCTGCTCGTGCTGGCGACGGCCGGTGAATTGCGCGCCTCGACCTTCATCCGTGATCCCTCGATGCCCCAGATGTACTTCAAATAAGCCCGAACCGACTCGGCCCGGCTGCTGGAAAGATCGGTTTTGCCCTGTTCGACACCCCGATTGGAATTGCAACCGACGATTCGGATGGTGGCATCTGCCTGATCCAACATGCGTCGTCCGAGAATGTTGAGGATGTTGTAATGCTTATCGAGGGTGCCTTTTAATTGGCTTTCATCAAAATCCCGGATATCGTTCTGGCTGCGAAACAGGTTGTAGCGTGAGGGAATTTCACTGTCTCCGGTTTCAAAATAGATATAGTTTAAAAACGGAGAACTATCGATGGTGGTGAGCTCTTCAATGGTCAGGGTCGTCGGCTCCAGAATCAATGATCCCTCGGGCGGACGGACAATGGTATCATCCCATTTTTCCATTGAAACCGTTAGCGGTACGATTACTTTTTGCGTTTCAAAAACATTGCCGCCGGCATCGGTAACTTTAGCCTGGAGGCCGAGGGTTCTGAAAGTGCAAAGCCTGGCCATGTCCAGTTCCTCAAAGGGCAACGCCAGGGTCGGGCTGATTTCACCCTGGCCGGCGAGTTGATTTAAAGGCTGATCGTCGCCGTAAATAGTGAGCTGCCAGTCTGAAAGGCCGGTTACGGCAAACAGGTTGCTTTTAATCGTCAGCTCGCGCCGGCCGCTGGTCTCAACCATGAAATCGTTGCCGGACTCCGCCGGCCGGCCGCCCGACTCGTATAGTATTTCGACGCGCTGATTTTCAGGCCGGGCCCCCACCAGATCCATGGCGGCCGCGTTAGCCGGAAGGTTGCGGACTTCGATGTCCAAGCGGGAACCATCGATGCCCCAGATTTCCTTTAGATACGCGATGACCGACCCTGCCCTGAGTTCGGATAGATTCAGGTTGGATGCTTCGATTCCGCTGTCGGAATTGCAGCCGACAATTTTCACACGGGCAGTTGAATCCCGGACAAGTCGCTCTCCCACCAGGTTTAAAATGTTCAAATAGCGGTCTGGAGCCGTGGTCAGGGATTTTGAGTCGAACGAAGCTGCTTCAACCGGATCTTTGAGCAAAACATAGTCATCCGCGATTTCGCTTTTGCCGGTTTCAAAAAAAACGTAGTTTGACAGGGGCGCACCGTCTACCATGGTGAGCATATCAATGTTAAGTGTGGCCGGTTCAGCAGCGAGTGGGGCCAGCATTCGGTATGCCACCACATAGCGATAACGCAAGGCGGTGGTAAAGGCCTGAAATATCGGCAGCAGTTCGTCGGCGGAAGTTGCTTTCCAGACCCGGCCGTCGTGTGCGGCGGCAAAAGACTTCAGGAAGCGATTGGATCGGGTACCCGGCATATAATCCACGCCGAAGACCTCGAAATTACTGATTCCTTCTGCATGCTGCTCGATGAAGCCGGTTGACACGCTGCTGTTGAGATCTTCCCCGTCTGAAAACACGACCATAAATTTATTGTCCTCAGCAGGCATACGGCGAACAATCTCGATTCCGGCGGCCATGGCATCGTAAAGAAAGGTTTTACCGGTGGTGCCCGGCCCCAGGGCCTCTTTTAGAAAATTTTCGAGTTCGGCAACGTCACTGGAGTTAAAGGTGCGGGTATGTAATTCATACTCGTCAATTTTTAGGTTGGGTTGACTGTCGAAGACAACCAGGTGGATATTATCCATGGGACGCACGGTGGCAAGAAATTCACCCATGGCTGCGAGCAGAGGTTTGACCGCCCGTCGCATTTTCATGGAAAAGGAGTTGTCGACTACAAATACAATATTCAAAGCCACCTCTTCGGTGGTCTCAAGCGGCACGGCGGAAATAATTTCAGCTTTTTGAATTCCGCTGCCTACCATGAAGTCTGCGCCGGTCAATCCGCGCAGAGGTTTAGCGTTCTCATCCAGCACTGAAACCAGAAGTTTGCCCTCATCGATCACCTGGTGGGTCACGGCGGCTTGGTGGTCCCGCACGACAACCTTAATATCTTCGGCGGCGAAACCATTGCTCAAATTCAATCCTATTAGAAGCAACATTAAAGAAAACGGCCATAATTGTTTCATCTTTCTTTCTCCATTAATGTTTAATTTCAGCATATAAGCGCTAAGGTGCCATTTTAAGGGCTGAAATACAGCAATAAATATGCCAACCATAATTGTTGTTGCCTAATAATCGACGTGCAGGTTAATTTGCTGTTAAAAATGCGTACACAAAATAATACTACCGGATGTACGAAAGCATAAGCCGGCCGAAGCTGCCGGAACGGATTATGTGGGTTCGAATCTTTCAACTATTTGAAAATTAACATAAATAATATTTTATTTTGGATTTGGAACGCTTCTTGCTCAAATATTTAACCGATTAATAATTAAAATGTACGTAGTTGCTTCATAAATGAATTAGATTTCCCCCTCCCATCCTTAAACCTTCCTGAAGGGGAGGAAGCAAGCTTCCTCCCCCATTTCATCTGGCCACGGAACCAGTTTTTGACAACGGGTATATGGAGACCAATATTTTAGGTTCGGTGGCGGCATCGCCCGTCTTGACTTCAGTTTCTGAATCCGGGGATTTGCAATGCGTTATCTAGTATCGTTTGATATCGACAATACTCTGCTGCAAAGCTCGGCCGGCCACATGGAATCATTGATTGATGCGATTCATGACGTTTATGGCTTGGTCACCCGAGTGGATGTCATCAACCACCATGGCATGACGGACCAGGAAATTATCATCAAGATCCTGGAGAAATATGATGTCAGCCATAAAGCCATCAGGTCTAAGTTAAAGCAATGTCAGGAGGCAATGCAGCGGCACTATGCCCAAATCGTGCAATCGGAAAATATCGTAATGTTGGAGGGTGTTCTCAAACTGTTGAGCAAACTCGATCAGAAAGGTCTTTTACTTGGATTGGTCACCGGAAACCTGAAATCCATCGCCCAGGCCAAATTGAAGAAGACCGGAATTTTTAAGTTTTTTAAATTCGGCGGCTTCGGTTCAGACCATATCAGCCGCACCGAACTGGTCAAAATCGCCATCAAGCAGGCCGGCAGCCGTTTTGACCTGGATAAGAACCATCAGGTTTATCATATTGGCGACGCACCCCAGGATATGAGGGCCGCCCGGGAAGCCGGTGCAACGCCCATCGGGGTAACGACTGGAATATTTTCGGCCGCGGAGTTGACGTCAGCCGGCGCCTACCGGGTTGTTCCGAATCTCGCCAACGCCGATGCAATTATAAAAATATTGATGGAGGGATAGGGGCGGCCTGAGGTAATTCAAATCGCACAACGTGGCTTTAACCTACAATTAGTTTTTTTCTCGCTAAGCTAGCTATTAAGCGCAATTTTGGATTGCGGATTGCGGATTGCGGATTTATTGAATCGCTACGCTCTGTCTTTCATATTAAAATGACAGAATACCACAAATCTTCAATCTTCAGTCTTCAATCTTCAATTCCCCCGATTTGGCGGAATCAACGCTGTGCGACGACCGGCTTGTCCGGGTTAGGGGAATAAAAGCGGGATTACAATGCTCAGGGGGACTTGTCGCCGTTGGATTCGCCATCGGAATCGCTGGCTTTGGGCTGCCGGTACACGGCCACCATGCGGTAGGCAAATCCGACAACCAGCGCTGCACTGATCAGAATTATAAAATTCGAGGCAAAAAATGTCATGAGAAAGGTATACGGGTCATTGAGGTCGTAAGACGAGATAAGCAGCTTTACGCCGTAGTAAAGAAAAAAAAGAACCCAGCAGAATCAAAACCAGCTGCCGTATCCACCAAATAATTACTGACATATAAGCCCCTTGAAGCTCCTTGATAACTCACCTCAGACCGGCAAAATCAAATTAATTTTCCGCCCGCCCTTGACCCGTCACAAAGTGGTATTATAGTATTTTTAGCTGTAATTGAAATCGGCCTCAATTACAACAGGCAAGTTAAAATATGCTACTTGATGGAGTACGGTAATGCCATAATTGTACCTCCATTTACCTCCTACAAAAAAGGGCGGTTCATTCCTGGTTATGAACCGCCCTTTTTCGTTTCCTGTCGCTAAAGTTACCCCTGTTGATAGCCGATAATACCCAAAGCTGAAATGTAGCGGCTATCCGACCCCAAAATCCCCAATAAGAAAGGAAAAATCAATGGCATTCTTAAACTGGAGCGACGACTATAGCGTCGGTATTGAGAGAATTGATCGTCAACACCAAAAAATTGTGGCATTTCTCAACGAACTTTACGAGGCCATGCATGCGGGCAAAGGCAAGGTTGCTTTGGGAAAGGTGCTTAGCGATATGGTTTTATACACCAAGACGCACTTTAAAACAGAAGAAGACTTAATGGCGCGCTACAATTTTCCCGGGTATCAGGACCACAAAGACACCCACGAGAAAATGGCGGCCAAGGTGCGGGAATTGAGTCAACAGTTCCGTGACGGCGTCATTACGAACCCCATCCAAATTACCAATTTTTTAAAAAAATGGCTGGCCAGCCACATCAATGATACGGATAGAAAATACGGGGCCTTCCTGGTAAGCAAAGGGGTTAGCTGAAAGACGAATAGTGAATAAAGAATTAAGGACATGCATTAGGACTGAGTAACGAGGACTGAGGACTGAGTAAAAGGAATTCGAACGATGGAAACAGCGACACACTCAGTCCTCAGCACTTTTTCAATTAGGAGGAGCGAAGCGATTCCACAAATCTTCAATCTTCAATCCAATAACGCCAAGCTCAGCCATGGCAGATATGTGATCAAAGCCAGACCGAGCAGCAAGATGGCGATGAATGGCAGCGATGCGATATAGAGCCGCAACATCGGCATTTCAAATCGCATGCCGGCGATGAACAGGTTGATGCCAAGAGGCGGGATAGAGGCGCCGATTTCGAGATTGGCCAAAAAAATGATGCCCAGATGAATGGGGTCGATTCCATAGGCATCGGCAATGGGGCTGAGCAGGGGTACCACGACGACCAGCGCGGAAAATATCCCCATGGTGCAACCAACCGCTAACAGAAAGATATTGAGCACCACCAAAAAAATGAGCGGGCTTTGGATATGAGTTTTGAAAAAATCCAATAGCCGCATCGGAATCTCCGCATCGATCAGATAGTTGGTCAATCCCATGGCCGCCCCCAGAATAATGAGGACCCCGCCGACCAATACCATACTTTTTTTCATAATTTCCGGTAGTTCTTGCAAACGGACATCGCGATAAATAACAATTTCGGCAAAAAGCACATAAACGGCCGTAATAGCGGCAGCTTCGCTGACGGCAAAGTAGCCGCTGTAAATTCCTCCTAAAACTACCAGTGGTAGTGGAGGTTCCCAAATAGCGTCTCGGGCGGCGCCGGCCAGCTCATGAAAACGAAATTTGGTTTTGGGAACATTCTGACGGACGGCTTTATAGATGCAGAAGACCGCCAGCAATGCGACCAGGACGATTCCGGGCAGCACACCGGCGATAAAGAGCTGATCGATCCTGACATTGGCGACAATTGCATAAATGATCAGGGGCAGGCTGGGTGGAAACAAAAGGCCCAGGGTCCCCGAAGTCGTCAGCAGGCCCAGGGAAAACACCTCCGGATACTTACCTTTTTGCATGGCCGGCAGCAGGATGCCGCCAAGGGCGATAATGGTCAGCCCGGTCGCACCGGTCAAAGCGGTGAAAACGGCACAGGTTAACAGCGCAATGACGGAAAGGCCGCCCGGCATCCACCCCAGAATTGCATTTGACAACCTGATAAGCCGTTGCGGGGCACCGCTGGCCGAAAGCAAATATCCGGCAAAAGTAAACAGTGGTATGGCTACCAAAACCGGGGTGGTGGCCATGCGATGCATTTCGATAATAATGGCGGAAATATCAATCTGATTTGAGAAAAACAGGTAAATGGTCAACCCGGAAATGACCACAAAAATCGGAACACCAAACAGGAGCAGCGCAATGAATAGGATGACAATCAGCAAAGTGGTCATAAAAATTATTCGTATTCGGTTCCGGTCGAGCAGGTTGCGGTCTGGGTAAATTCAATTATCAGGCGCAAGGTGTAGCGCAGGGTCATCAGGCCGAAGGCCGTTGGAATGATCAATTCGGGAACCCACACCGGAAGATTGAAAAAGGACGTGCCGCCCATCTGGGCTTCAAATCCGATGAATTTAATGCCGGCCCACGTCAACAGACCGCAGATGACAGCCGAGCTAAAATGGGAAACAGCCTGGATGGCCCGACCACCTGTACCGGTAACCCAACGGGAAAAAATATCGATGGTGATGTGTCGGCCTTCCTTGGCGGCGATGGCGGCGCCGACAAAACCCACCCACACCACCAGATAACGAACCAGGGCGTCGCCCCAGGCAATTCCGGTGGAGAAGAAATTTCGAAGGACTATTTGTGAAAATGCCAGAAGAATCATTATTGTCAGCAGGACTGCAATGATGATTTTTTCCAACCGGCTGATGTGATCATCCAATGCCAGCAATAGTTTCATAAAATCTACCTGGTCAGATAATGCGGAAAATGATCTGCAATGATCTAAAATTCAAAAATGACTAAAATTGAGGAGTCGCTTCAGGCTTGGGGCTTCGCTCTTCGAGATACGACCCCGCACGTCGCTTTCGGCTACGACCCGACACGTCGCCCCGTCTTATTTTAATGGTCGATGCTTGACTTATGGAAAAGCAAAAATCAGGAGAAAAAATAGATCCTCCACCTTGCTTATAAATTAATAACGACAGAATACCTCAAATATTCATTTTTCAATATTCATTATTCAATTGTTCCCCTTCCGATAGGCCTCGAGGTGCGCGAGAATCTCATTTTTAACTTTTGCCGAAAAACTTTTCCCGGTCTGACGGTTCATGGCGTTTTGGGACACTTTTTTAAATCCTTCGATTTGATCCTCTGATGGGTGTATGATTTTGACGCCATGTTTGGCCATCACTTGCAAAGCTTCCTGATTTTCTTTTCTGATCACGGTTTTCAACCGGTCCATATACTGGGGCCAGAGCTCCAGGAAAATTTGCCGGTGGTCAGCCGAAAGTTTTTTGAATGCATTTTTTTTGATGACGATGCCGCCGATCAGATAAATTAAGGGGACATCGGTCAGATATTTTGTTTTGGTAAACCACTGCAAAGAAATTGCACCGGTTGGCGGAGCATATACCACTTCAGCGAGACCGGTTTGAAGACCCACCAGGACATCGGGCAGGGAAAGCGGAATTGCAGAAACCCCCGCCTCATCGAAGATGGCCTTGGCCATCGGTGCGTCCTCCCAGGTCCAAACCTTGGCCTTCTGTAGATCATCTAAAGATGCGATGGGAATGGTTGACATCAACCGAATAAATCCACCCTCGGACCAGGCTGAAAGCACATATCCTTTTTCAGAAAAGCCCTTTTTAAAAAAGCCGTCCATCTTAGCCAGAACATGATCCACTTCGCCAAAATCTTCAAACAGGAAGGGAATTTGAAACACATCCATTTCCTTGAATATTCCGGAAAGGCCTGCGGCAGTTAACACTGCACCTTGAATTTGTCCGACATACATTTTGCGGATCATGTCTTTTTCATCACCCAGCACGCCACCGGAATAGACTCTCAATCGGACACTGTTGCCGGTTTTTTGCTTCAGTTCGGCATTCAGGTTTTCCAATGTTTGAACCCATGAACTTCCTTCCGGCGCCAGGGTGGCAATTTTAATGGTGGCAGTTTTTGAAAAAGCCCCGGGTGGAGCCACAAAAGTTATCATCATCAGAAGACATGCCCCAATCGATTTGATCATATGCGGACTGCTCATCTTGAATTCTCCCAACCCGGACAAGCCGGAATTGAAAACTGAAGATTGAAGATTTGTTGTATCGCTTCAGGCTTGGGGCTTCGCTCTTCGAGCTACGACCCCACACGTCGCCTTCGGCTTGGGGCTTCGCCCTTCGGGCTACGACCCCACAAGACGACCCGACAAGTCGCTCTGTCATTCAAATTTTAAATATTGAGATTCCATGCGCAAATGCTGTTTATGGTTGAAAGTAAACTATTATCACATTTATCCGCCGCGTCTACCTAAAATGTGTGTCAGAAATAGTCCTCTGCATCAACCAACATTGCTTTGGCCTTGGTGTGGGCCACGGTATTGAGCAGGGTCAAATCCGGTATGGAGTCAGCCGGTTTTTTCAGCACGGTTTCGAGCGTGGCGACATAGAGATCCTTGTCGAATATCTTTTTAGCGTAATATTCTGCATAGTAGAGGTAGGTCATCAAGAATTCTCCCCGACCTAATTCCAGCGCCTGCAAAAAGTGTTTCCGGGCAAGATCCAGATTGCCGCCGGCCATTTTGGGTTTGGAACCATTGAGAATACCCATAAAGATATGCGCGCCGCCATAGTAAAAACCCTCGTCCAGTTCAAGAACCTTTTGCATCAATAATTCCACCCTCGGCAATTCGGCCAACGCTTCAATGGATCCCTGACTCAGGCTGATCCAGCCGCCCCAGCTGGAAGCGGCCCAGAATATGGTTGGGACCTCCTCTTTACCCAGTTTTTCCAAATCCGCATTAAAAGATTCAAGGGCCTGAAAAATGGGATCTTCAAAACCGATTTGTATCAGGGCTTTCAGACCATACGCTTTGGCCCGGGCATAGAGCACCCCAGCATACTGCTTATCTTCGTCCTGTATGAAGGCTGATGCGAAGGAAGCATAGGCCTGGGCCGCGCTGATCAGCAGGCGCTTATTATCCGGCACCGCTTCAACCATGCCGTCAATCAACATCAGGTAAGACGGCATCCCCTCACGGATTAATCTCAGATCCGACTGCCGATAGGCGGATTTGGCGATGTCTTCCATAAGACTTGCCGTGGCAGCCACGGTCAGGGTCTTGCTGGATGCACATGCCAACATGAGCGACAGGCAAACTGAAACGATCAAAATGCGTTGAATTAATTTTGCGAATCTCATGCGCTAGTTTCCGATTATAATTCTGGGAATTGGTGGTTGCTGTAAGATAGGTCAAAAGTGAATGGTTCGCAGACAATAATACCCCTGTCCCGGGAGTATAGATAAGCCGGTTTTGCGCGTCAAGTCAAAAAAAACGTATATTCAGATCTCGTAACTAACTTTGAAAACGAATCAGTTTTTTTGGCCACTGTCTATATCGGTTTTTGACATTACCGGCGCTTTAGCCTATACTGCAGCCAATCTGCATGGAATCGGGTTCCGGATTCAAGGCTCCCGTCTTCGCTCCGGCGAGCTACGCCGCGGCAAACAGGGTTCCAGGATTACGGTTCGAGATTCAGGGTTTGCGACTTCACCTGCGGCTTCAATCCCACACGCAGGATCCAGAACGCGCCTGTACTGCAAGGCGTCAATTTGAGCAGAAAAGAAACTTCAAAAAGTAAATTTTAGATTTTGGAATGCGGATTTTGGATTTAAGGTATTCTGTCCATTTGAAAAGACTGAGCGACGTGTGGGGTCGCAGCTCGAAGAGCGAAGCCCCAAGCGACATCCACAATTCGTTCCGCCTTCGGCGGATCAATCATCATTTGTCATTCCCTTAAGACGCCAGGCTTAAATGGGGGGAAATTACATGTGCTGCGGATACACCGGCAAGATTCTCCAGGTTGATTTGACGAATCGCGCGATTGAGATAGAAGAAAAAGATGAAGCATTTTATCGAAGCTATCTTGGCGGACGGGGAATTGGCTATCACTATTTAATGAAAATGGTTCCGCCGGACGTGGATGCGTTTTCACCGGACAACATCCTGGTACTGGCCACGGGCGTGATGACCGGATCGCCTTTGGCTGCCTCCTGCCGTTTTGCTGCGGTTGGAAAATCTCCGCTCACCGGCACGGCCGGTGAATCCGAGGCCGCCGGATTTTTTGGTCCCGAGCTGAAAAAGGCCGGATTTGATGCTGTTGTCCTGAAAGGGCGCTCGGAGGCACCGGTATATCTCTGGGCCAATGACGGCCAGGCCGAAATCCGGGACGCTGCTAGCTTTGCCGCGTTAGGCTCCCGGGAAGCCGAGGATGCCATCAGAAATGAACTGGGCAGCAGTAAAATCAGGGTGGCCCAGACAGGGCCGGCGGGGATGAACCGGGTCCGGTTTGCCAACATCACCAACAACCTGGGGCATTTTAACGGACGGGGCGGATTCGGTGCCCTGATGGGCTCCAAAAATGTAAGAGCCGTTGCCGCGCTGGGCTCCGGCAAAATCAGGTTTAAAGACCCCGACTTTTTAAGCCGGGTGGCCAAAAATTACGCCCAAACGTACCGGAATAATCCGCTGGGGGAGGCGCTTTATGTATACGGAACCACGGCCTTTGCGGAACTCTTGTCCAACGGCGGTGCCTTGCCGGTAAACAACTTTCGGCGCAGCGCGCTTGAGGATGCCCGGCCGGTCAGCGGAGACACCTACAATGAAATCCTACTTAAGAAAAGGAAGGGCTGCTACGCCTGTCCGATTCAATGCAAGCGTGGTATCGCGCTTGACGATCCCAAGTACGGGGTCGACTCCCGCTACGGTGGGCCCGAGTACGAAACCATTGCCGCAATAGGAACCAATCTGAAAATCACGGATCTCAAGGCCATTGCCAAAGGCAACGAAATCTGCAACCGCTATTGTATGGACACGATTTCGGTGGGTATGACCATCGCCTTTGCTTGCGAATGTTTCGAAGAGGGCGTCATTGCCCGGGAAGATACCGGGGGGATCGATCTGCGCTTTGGCGATGCCGATTTGATGCTGCAGCTGCTGGAGATGACCGCCCGGCGAGAAGGTTTTGGCGATGTTCTGGCGGAAGGCTCGGCCCGTTTGGCCAAAACTTGGGGGGTTGAAGATCAGCCTTGCTGCCTGACGGTTAAAGGCCAGGAAATCCCCATGCATGACCCGCGCGTGAAAGTCAGCGTGGGGATGGGGTATGCCGTCAGTTCTTACGGCGCCGATCACATGACTGCCGCCCATGATCCGTATTTTACGGATGAGGCATCTTTTATGTTCAAGTCTGTTAAGCCGCTGGGTATCTACCACCCGATGCATCCGACGGAGATTACCAATGATAAGGTCAGAAGCTACCACCGGCTGGAAACCCTGTGGCGCATGATGGATGCACTGGGACTGTGCGTCTTCGGCTTTGCGCCGCGGGGTGTGATGACTTTGGATGTGATGGTGCGATCGCTGAACGCGGTGACGGGCTGGAATGCCAGTCTTTTTGAGTTGATGAAGTCGGCCGAACGCGGATCCATAATTGCTCGTGCCTTTAATAGTCGCGAAGGTTTTGCCATCAAGGATGACCGCCTGCCATCACGTCTATACGACCCCAAACCCGATGGACCCAATGCCGGGCAAACCATTTTTAAACCGGAGGATTTTGACCGGTCGGTTGAAATGTTTTACGAGATGACCGGCTGTGATCCGGCAACCGGGCGACCCCATCCCGGCAAGCTCATGGAACTGGGCCTGGAATGGGTGGACGCGTTGCTTTAACCCTGATGGAGTGACAAGCGCTCCATCAGGTGTTAAATGTTATTGGTTATTTGTTATTAGTGACTATGTTTTGAAATCCTATGACGTTTGCGCAGGATTTATCAAATAAAAGATTTTCGCCACCAAGACACCAAGGCACGAAGTTTTTTAAAAATTTTTTTCTTTGTGTCTTAGTGGCTTTGTGGCTATTTCCGGTTTATCCGATTTGGGATTAGATCATCGCATCGTTTTATAACCTTGCGCCAGATGAAATCAAAAGATAGGAAGATATCCCCTTCAAACTATTAACCAATAACGAATAACCAATTGCCAGTAAAGAAAAACCAATAACTAACTACTGGAGGGCTTATGCTAGGAAAAACCAAAAAAACTGAAACCGATACGACGATTACCGTTAGTTCTGAAGAAGAACTCAAACCGTCGGCGCCATCTCCGCGACCGACACCAACAACTCCTGCTCCGGAATCAACATCCAGCGAGAAAATTACCACTATCGGTGAAAAGATTTCCATCGAAGGTCAAATCAGGGGGGAGGAGCACCTGGTCATCGAAGGGTCGCTGAAAGGCAATGTCGAGATGGAAAAGCACAATTTCAAAGTTGGGTCTAACGGCCGGGTGGATGGTGAGGTCCGGGCCCAGAACGTCAGCATCAGCGGCCAGTTGCAGGGAACCATCCAGGCGCAGAGCAAAATAGAAATTACCAAAGAAGCGGATTTTGTCGGCGATATTAAAGCCCAAAGTATTTCAGTCGAAGATGGCGCCTATTTCAAAGGATCCATTGAACTAAATCGTGAGCCGCATCGAAAATCCACGCCTGCGGCAGCGCCCAAGTCATCTTTGGGCACCGGAACCGATACGAAGAAGGAGAAGTAAGTGTTGGCCGCCCCGACTGCTCAGCACCCCAAGCATCCCTATACTGAGCCATTTCCGGTCGGCTACAACAGCACGGTATTGGAACTGTTCGTCGAATCTCTCAAGAACTGGAGCAATGTCCGGTTTCTTGACATGGGACCCGTCTGTCAGGAAAACATCGAGTTTTTCGCCCGTTACTTGGGCCGGGACCATGTCTGCGATATGTTCATCCGGCTGGGGCGATCGCTGAAAGCGCCCCAACAACAGGAAGATTTCTGCCTCGAGCTCGACTATCCGCCCGCTAGCTTTGACGGCATTCAGCTTTGGGATTTGTTGGATCATCTTGACGATAATCGGGCCGGGTTGCTGCTGGAACGGTGCTTTGACATTCTCAGGCCAGCCGGCCTGCTGATGTTGATTACCCTGGAAAAAAAGCCGGAGCCGGCAACAATCAACACCTTTGTTGTACGGCCAAACTACCGCCTCGATCTGCGAGCCCAGCCGCATCTGACGCTACCCTGGCACTGCCGTCACAACCGGGCGATGATGTCATTGCTGGACAAATTCGCCAGTGTTAAATTATTTCGGTACCGCAACGGTCTGCGCGAATTTATGTTTAAAAAACCAGGCCCCGGCCGGAACTAACTTAACCCGGTGAAGCCGGAAATGAATATTGAAGATTGAAAATTGAAGATTTATGGTTTCGCTTCAGGCTTCGCCTTCGGCTACGACCCGACGCGTCGCTCTGTCATATTATATTTTATCGACGGAGCTAATATTCAATCTGGATAATATAAAAATCCTGCGCAAACATGATAGAATTTCAAAAAATAGACACTAAAAAAACACGGAAAAATTATGCCAAATGTAGACGCCAACGGAATACAGATTGAATATGACACCATTGGGGACTCCGCCGGTCCCCCCCTGCTTTTGATTATGGGACTGGGCGGCCAGCTGATTCATTGGGATGAGAGTTTTTGCCGGCAGCTGGCTGACAAAGGCCTGTTTATTATTCGATTTGACAACCGTGATACCGGTCTTTCCACCAGGTTCGAAACGGCCGGACTGCCCGACATGGCCAAGCTGCTGGATGCCCGCCTGAAAGGCCAAACGGTAGAGACACCCTATACTCTAGTGGATATGGCCGAAGACGCGGCCCAATTGCTCGAGGCCCTGGGTATCGAAAAAGCCCATATCTGCGGATCTTCCATGGGGGGCATGATCGCTCAGACTTTCGCTATCCGGCATTCACAACGCTTGTCAAGTCTCATTTCGATCTACAGTACAACGGGGAACCCGGAACTGCCGCAGCCGCAACCCGCAGCCATGGAAGCCCTGCTGACGCCGCCGCCCGTCGAACGCCAGGCCTACTTGGATTTTAACGTCGTGACAATGCGCGCCATCAGCGGTTCAGGGTTTCCATTTGACGAGCAGTTTATCCGCGACATATCGGCCCGGGCTTATGATCGGGCCTTTTATCCAGCGGGAGTCGGACGTCAAATGATGGCGGTAATGGCCCAGGCCGACCGCACATCCTCCCTGGCAGCGGTAAAAGCTCCCACCCTGGTTATTCACGGTACTGCCGACCCGCTGGTTCCGGAGGCCCACGGCCAGGCGACCGCGGATGCCATTCCGGGTGCCCAGCTGATGCTCGTTGAGGGCATGGGACACGATTTGCCCCATGTCAAAGAGCCCTGGCCCCAGGTTATCGAGGCTATTGCAGCTCACATCAAGGCCGTTTGAAAGCGGCTGGGAGGCTGGAAGGCTGGGAAGCTGGGAGGCTGGGAGGCTGGGATGCACAATCTGCACCGGTGTTCGAAATATCAAACCAACTCCTGATAGAGCTTTATTTTCGACAGTAGCTCTGGAGTAAGTACTAGTTTCGGGAGGCTGCCATGTCTATCGAAGTGATGATAAAACGAAAAATAATGCAAGGTCCGCAGGCCAGGAAACTGGTGCCGCTTATTTTACAGCTCAGAGCGCTTGCCACCTATCAACCGGGCTACATTTCCGGCAAAACATTGTACAATGTCGAGAATCCGGAAGATTGCCTGGTGGTCAGTGAATGGCAATCATTGGAGCAGTGGTACAGTTGGATGAAAAGCGAGAAACGGGCCGAGATCCAGCGAAAAATTGACGATATAACCGGTGAGCAGACGGAATACAGCATTTATGCCCCCATGGTTGAGAAGGGCTAGATAAAATATCTAAAATTTATAAATGACTAAAATGAGCTAAAATTATGGAATTTCGTAGTTCTATATGGGGGGTTAGCAATGGAAAATTCCAGTAAAAGTCAAGTGGCATTGGTCAGCACCGCGGATCGCAAAACCGGGGTGGCATCATCGATCCGGGCGCTGGGAATCAATCCGGTTAATAACAAGGATGTTCTCATCAAACCCAATTTCAATACCGCGGACGCCACGCCGGGTTCCACCCACAACGACACCCTGACAGCCCTGGTTGAAGAGGTCTGGCGGATGGGCGCTAAAACCGTGCGCCTGGGTGAACGCAGCTATCCCCCGACCCGTGATGTCATGGAGCAAAAAGGCATATTGCCCCTGCTGGAAAAATTGGAAGTCGAAATCGTCGATTTCGACGGCCTGGCTCAAAAGGACTGGATTAAAGTGGACGCGGACGGCTCCCACTGGCGCGACGGATTCCGGGTAGCGCGTCCGATCCTGGAAAGTGAGTGCCTGATATCGACCTGCTGCCTGAAAACCCATCAGTTCGGTGGGATCTTTACCCTGTCATTGAAAAACCACGTCGGGGTCGTTCCCACGACAAGGCAGGGCTTCAACTACATGAGCGAACTGCACTCTTCACCGCACCAGCGCCAGCTGATCGCGGAAATCAATGCACCGTTTAAACCGGATCTTGTCGTGCTGGACGGCATCGAAGCCTTTGTGGACGGCGGCCCGGCCACCGGCAAACGCGCCAACGGCAATGTTTTTCTGGCTTCCACCGATCGGGTGGCCATCGATGCCGTCGGGGTGGCGATTTTGAAGTCTCTGGGGGGCAATGGCCAGATCATGAACACCAAGATTTTCAACCAGGAGCAGATTGCCCGGGCTGCGGATTTGGGATTGGGGGCAGGCTCGCCCGCCGAGATAGAATTAATCGCCGCGGAAGAGGCAAGTCATGAATACCGGTATCGCGTGGAGGAGATTTTGAACGCCGGCTAACTAAGTTCTTTCTAAGACTAAGCTCGGAAAAAATGGCCACTTCGGGGCAGCCAATGCGAAATTCATCAGATTTTGGTTTCAGGTGTCAGGTTTCGGGTGTCAGGGATAGGAGGTTTTAAATCCTGACACCTGAACACTGACAACTGAAACCTTCCGCTACTTACAACATGTTGTCAGAAAAAAGGCCCTAAGGGCCTAAATTCATAAATCCCTCAATCCCAGAATCCCTAAACCCCACAATCCCTAAATCCCTAAATCCCCAAATCCCTAACCTCCTGAACCTAATCGGAATAGTAGGGAATTTTTGCCGGGTCAAGGATCTGGCTCTGGTAATTGGCGGCCGAATTTTCGGCTTTTTCGATGATAACCCGATTGTCCCGTGTGATCTGATAGTGCTTAAAATAACCGCGATCGAGAAGTTCTTTCAGCCCGGCGCGAACCTTGTCTTTCAATCGGCGCATTTCCAGGTCGGTTTCAAGGTTTACCGCTCTTGCCAGTCTGGCGATATCAATGTCGGAATCGGATTCATACTGGCCCTGGTAAAACCGATAAAAGGCTTTGGCGACATCGGACTTTAGGCTGGTCCTGAATCTCAGATCGATGTTGGTGACAAAGCTTTCGGCATACATTTCCAGAAAGTAGGGGTTGACCACCACCCGGATGCTGCCGGTTTCCCGGTCTAGATCGGCGAAACTGAGAATGGAGCCGGTCAACTCTTTTAGGTCCTTCCGTTTGCGGCCCTTTCCGCTGAATAACTCCAGATCGATGCGGGTTCCCGCCAGGCGCTGGATGCTTTTCCAATTCGCATTGCAGGCATTGGGCGTCGGCTGGACATCGGCCAGGCGGCATAGTTCTTCCTGGCTGGTTTCAAAGGCATCGCTTTGGAATTTTGTCATCAGGGCCAGAAGGGCAAAGAGGATCGTCTCGTCAAAAATGATGAGCAGTTCGCCCACCAACCGCATTTTCCCCCAGGAGTTGGCATCACCGGAGTCCAGGCGGACCAGGGGCCAATCGGAAAATTTCATTTTGCCTTTGAAGTGAAAGGGAGAAACCCGGGTCAGCATGGTGGGCATAAAACTGAAAAACCGCTGGACCGGCGGCTGGCGGCTGATGTGTTTTTTTACAAATTCGGCGGCATCCCCGATGATTTGCCGCCGGGTTAGACGTTTGGCAGCTGCTTCGAGGGCGATATCCGATGGCGTATTGGTACCGTAACTGTGCTGCTCTTCATTAACACCTGATTTGCCCGGAGGATTCTTAAGGTTTTGCATGGCAGGCCCCATGAATTTTGTTTAGAGGTTGTTCCAACTGCCAGGGCCGCGCTTTCAAACTAACACCAGGCCCGGCACGCATTTGAAATGGCGATCATTGGTATACAGCTTCAAGCCATGTTGCAGTGCGGTAGCTGCGATCCATATGTCATTGGTCGGTATGGGACGCCTTTTTTTCTTCAATCCACTATGGATTTCAGCATAAAATTCTGCTGTATCTTCATCAATATTTAGCAACCGCAATCGTGGAGAATCCAAAAATTCTTCTAGCTCAGCCCGATTTTTCTTTTCTTTGGATCCAGCCTTAAATCCCGATAATAATTCGCCGACGCTGATTATACTAATCGAGATCTTTTGGGAGCGCTGCAGATGTTGGATAATATCGGCATCTCCATTTAGAGCGTAGGTATAGATATTAGTATCAATGAGCAGATTTTTCATTTCCAAAGTTCTCGATCGATTTTTCGTTCCGAATCTATTCTTCCCTGTATCTGCTCAAATTCCTTATTAGACCACCTGCCGAAAAGATGATCCAGATCGTGGTAGACGGCCGTAAATTTTTTTTCTTTTTGCATGCCCATTTGCTGTCTCAGCGTATCGATGACAAATTGATTGAGGCTCTTGTTTTGCTTTTTGGCATTTTCCTTCAATTTATCTTTTAAAAAGGGCTCTATTCCTCTAATAGTCATTGTTTTCATGGCAGTACCTCCCTAATTCTGCATGCACAAAATGCATTCAATATGAATTCATATTATGTAGTTTCCGGATTGTTGTCAAATAATTAGTTGCAACCGTTCACAGTTTCGAGGTTCACCGTTCAAGGTTATGGTTTTCGAATTTGGTTGTATGCAAGGAGCAAGCAGATTGAGCGTGGAAGTGGCTTGTGCCTGTGCTTGCATCCCGCTGTTTTTTGAGCGGGGCATCTGCTATATATTCTATCTGCAGGCTACCTGAGCAGTGCGTACAATCCGTTGTTGAAAATGCGCGATTAAATAACTATTTTACTTCAACCATGGATTTTAGAATCCGCGCAATCCTTGTTTATCCGTATCCATATTCTACAATAAAACCATCCGCAGTTTACCATCGACGATATGGAGCCGAACAATGATCCTTTACGAAGAACAAAATAATATCGGTTTGATCGATTTCGGTATTGAGATACCGGTGATGGCCAACCGGTCAATGAAAACGTTTGACTTTATTAAATCCCACGAAATTTTAGGGTCTAAAATCGATCAGTGGCATATCGGGAAGATCGATGAACACATCACCCGGGAGGACCTTATGCGGGTGCACTCCACGGAATATGTGAACAAATTGTATTCCGACGGACTCGAGCAGGAGATTATCAATACCTTCGAACTCGTCGACGACCGGGGCAACTATCATCGCTACAACCCCAATAACGCCAAAGTCCCTTTAGTCCGGTTGTTTGATCGCGTTCTTAAAACGGTTGCCAGCACCACAAAGTGCTGTCGATCGGCGCTGGAGAGAAAATTTTGTTTTGCTCTAGCCGGCGGTATGCATCACGGACAGAAGGATTTTGGCAAGGGATTTTGCATGCTCAACGATATCGTGATCGCCATTCGTAAACTGCAGGCCGAAAATCGGGTCCGCACGGTCTGGGTGATTGACGTAGACGCCCACAAAGGCGACGGCACGGCGGCCCTTAGCCGGGGCGATGAAACCATTACCACCCTCAGCATCCATATGGGGCAGGGTTGGCCCCTGGACGAGGCAATGCATGATGCGGCCGGCAACCTGAATCCATCGTTCATCGACAGCGACATCGATATTCCCATGGCCAGGGGAGAAGATGACTTATACATTCCCAGACTGCAGGAGGGTCTCACAAAACTTGAAAGCTTCCCGCGACCCGATTTGGCGATCGTCGTTGCCGGAGTGGATCCATTTGAAAAAGACGAACTGCCGTCCACCAGCGGTCTGCAGCTATCCCTGGCGCAAATGAAGCAGCGCGATCTTCTCGTGTATGATTTTCTGAAAAAGCATGACCTGGCAGGGGCCTTCTTAATGGCCGGTGGATACGGCGAGAACTCTTGGAAAGTCTATGCCCAGTTTCTGGAATGGGCTTTGCTGGATAGACTTAAATAGTAAGTGCAGACTCGGACCCGAAATCGGGACAAATCAGATTTGAATTGACAGGCCTGAATCGGAACCCTCAGGCGGTGCCTGACCGGTGACCTTGGATTTAAGCGGCTGTGGTCGGCTATCCCTTCTAGCTTGTAGGCGATTTCCTCCAATAATGGCGATCAATTCGCCGATAGAGCCATCAATTTGCTCGGCTTGAGAATACAGCTGCTCTGAAGCGGAGGCAATTTCCTCACTCGTGGCCGCGGTTTTTTGGGTTTCCCTATCCATATCAGTAACGGCCCGGTTTAGTTGACCAATTCCGTCTGCTTGCTCGCTGGAAGCAGCGGCGATTTCTTCGACCATACTCCCCACCTTTCCGGCGCTGTTGGTCATTTCTTGGAAGGCCTCATTGGTTTGGTTCACAATTTCAGCACAGTCCCTTATTTTTCCCACTGTACCATCAATTAAGTTGCTTGTGTCTTTGGCTGCCTCAGCTGATCTTAACGCCAGACTTCTGACCTCATCGGCCACCACCGCAAATCCAGCACCAATATCCCCGGCCCTGGCCGCTTCAACTGCCGCATTTAAAGCCAGGAGATTTGTCTGAAAGGCAATCTCATCGATGGTTTTGATGATTTTGAAAGTTTCCTCGCTCGCTGTTGAAATCTCCTCCATCGCAACGGTTAATTCATGCATGGCGTTATTTGTCTGCCCGACGATCTCATTGGCATGTTGAGTTAGATTATCCGCGTTGCCGGCATTTTCCGCATTTTGTTGGGTCATGGAAGCCATTTGCTCTAATGCCGCGGAGGTTTCTTCCAGAAAGGCCGCTTGGGTCGATGAGCCCTTGGCCATGGACTGGCTGGATGATGAAATTTGTCCTGCGGCGGCCGTAATTTGATCACTAGCTTGGGAAAGGCCGATGAGCATGGCGGAGACGGGTTTTACCATAGAGCGATTTATGGATAAAACCACGAAAACCATACTGCATATCAAAACGGCCGAAATGCTGAGAACAATCAGACCTAAGCCTTTGAGGCTGCCGAGGAGCTCCTGCTTGCCGTTTTTAATGACAAATATATAATCAGCGCTTTCGGTTTCTCCGGCGGTCGGAATTGGGATTTTGTGCACAAATTGCCAATTTTGAATATCCACGAGCCCCTCAAAATTGGTATCAAATGAGAACTCCCTGGCAGTTGTAGTGTGGTCAGTCGCGGCAGATACCCGTTGATTGTCCCCATAAATGACCATATCTGAACTTGTAGCGATGAGCAGCTCTTCAAACAATTGCCGAATATCTATTCCGACACGGGAAAAATAATACTCCTTTGGGTTGAAATGCGCAAAGACACCGAATAAATACATTTCATTATTAGTGTTTTTTTCAACACCGAATACACTCTTTTTAGTCGTGCGGGCTTGATGAAGCAGGGAGCCGGTATTGAGCTTCCCGACCGCATCCGATGCGTGTTGGCTCCAAATGACTTTTCCCTGGAAAAGAAGATCGAATATCTTCACATGGGGGTTTTTGGAAGTGAGATAATTATTCGAGTTGTTTGCTTCGGCCGAAATGCGTTCGGGGAAAAGAAGTTTCAAGCGCTCCGGTGTTTGATCCTCAGCCGCGAGGTCCAGGTTTTTTTTCACACAGCGCCTTGATTTCTGCCCGGAAAGATACCGCACATAACACTTGCTGGTGCGCAGAAAATTTTTGTTCCTGGTTATCGCTTCACCCAAAAAGCCCAATTCCTGTATATGCATTTCTAGGGATTTGTCCAGCAATTTGCTCATGACTGCGTGGTCGCGCAGCTGTTCCTCTCCCAATTGGCTGTAGCGCCACCACACCAACCGGCAATTAATTAGAATCAACATCACCATGAACAACCCAATGAAAGGCAACATGATTTTTAGAGTCTTGGTCTGTACTTGTGAAGCTTGCATTCCCGACCTTTCCAAACAGCGCAGGTTTTACGATTGAATGAATCTCTTCCTGCCGCGAAATTGCCCTGGGGGGATTCATTCAACCGGATAGCCTTTTTGCTTCCAAACGTTTATACCTTCACGCAACCAGTAAACGTTTTTAAATCCCATTTTTACTAAAGCCAAACTGGCTTTGGGGGACTGCCATCATGTATACCCATTGCAATAGGCGATGATTTTGTCCTCTTTATCCAAATCTTTCAAAACTTCAAATTTTTCCAATGCTTTGATCGATTGTCTAATGGATTTATCATCCACGCTGAGATCGCTGGGAACAGTTAAATTTTCAGCTTCAGGCAGATGGCCGGCATCATAATCCCCTGCTTTACGCGCATCCAGAATGAAAATCTCGTTACCTCCGTCCAACCATTTTTTAACTTTATCAACCCCGATTACCTGAACGCCAGGCAAGCTTTCAGGGGTGACCTTTTGTTCCGCGGCATGAATCGACAATGGTATGATTACCATCGCTATCCCAAATATTGCCAACCAATTACTAATTCGCATAAGACCTCCTTGTTACAAAATTGTGATTCCGTGCTAAAGAATACTTCTCTGCTGTACTCGAATGCATCCACGATTAGCGGATCAAATGTGTTACGATGTGTTATTCCTTCTCAATTCATATCGGTTTAGTATGAATTAACTTTAGAAATATCTTAAAAATACAGTGTTGAATCTTGACCGGTTGAAATCATACTATATTAGTAGACTTTAATCCTGTTTTCGTGTATTATCGGTCCCAATCATATAACGCCGCTCACTCCCCCAGTTTTTGAAGGTCTTTAAAATGGAACGATTTTCCAACAATCAAAGGGCCTGCACCATTGTTTCCGCTCTAATGTCCTTCTTGTTGTTCAGCTGCACAGGTGAGCCGGATGCCACCTTTGTCGATTTTTCCGACCGGATAATTGTGAGTCGACCCGGCGATGGCAGTCAACAGGACGTGCACTTCAAAGTAGCAGTGGGCTCGATAATCTCAGCCCAGGAAACAGTCGTTTATTACCATGAACTTCTGGAATACATCGCCGATAAGCTGGGGCGTGAAATACAGCTGGTCCAACGCAAAACTTATGGTGAAATAAATCAGATGATCCGTGAAGGGCAGATTGATCTGGCCTTTATCTGTTCCGGGCCTTACGCGAGCGGCCGGGAGAAATTCGGCTTTGAAGCGCTGGCCATGCCGCGTGTGCGCGGCTCGCATCTTTATCAATCCTATCTGATCGTCAACAAAGACGGTCCGATTCAAACCCTGGCCGACCTCAGAGGCAGAACCTTCGCATTTACGGATGAAGAATCCAATACCGGAAAACTCGTCCCCACCTACTGGCTCGGTCTGGAGGGGGAACGACCGGAGATTTTCTTCGGCAAAACCATCTATACTCACAGCCACGACAATTCGATTATGGCCGTGGCCAAGTCGCTGGTGGACGGCGCGGCGGTCAACGGGCAGGTCTGGGAGTATTACCAGCACCGGAACCCGACTTTTACCGCCAAGACCCGGGTCATCAGAAAATCCGAGCCTTTCGGCAATCCCCCGGTCGTCGCGTCCTCACGCCTGCCCTCGCAAATGAAAGAACAGATGCGCGATCTCTTATATAAAATGCACCGGGATCCGCAAGGCAAAAAAATACTCAAGAAACTGCTGATTGACCGCTTCATCGAGCCCATTGAAGGATGCTACGATCCGATTCTGGCGATGAAGCCCCAAATTGCAGACTAAGAAAGGACCACGGAAAAGCACGGATGATGGGATGCTGGGATGCTGGGATGCTTGAGAGCTGGGAGGCTGGGAAGCCGATATGCCGATTGTTTCTCTAAGATTTAAAGCTTTCAAGTCTCTGAGCTTACAAGCCTTCAAGCTTCCAAGCCTCCCAGCCTCCAAGCCTCCCAGCCTCCGATTCCTTGCGTAATCAAACATCACCTTTAACTGCCGGGGAGAAATTGCGATGAGATTGCAAAGCCTCAGAAGTAAATTGATGATATCTGTCTCGGCGCTGGTGATCGGAAGCGGTGTGGTTATTTCGCTCTTGGAAACCCGACGTTTCAGCAATAGCTTGCATGAAGCCGCTGTCACGCAGGGTGAATATATTTCCCGGGCCGTCGCTCTAGAGGCAACCAACAAGGTGCTGATCAACGATTTGGTATCCCTCCAGAATCTCTTGAACTATCAGCTTGAGAGCAATCCTTCCATTGCCTACCTCTTTGTTGTTAAGGACGACCATATTCTGGCGCACACCTTTGAAGAAGGGATTCCCAGAAATTTAATCGGGGCCAATTCCGCTACTGACAATATACGAGGCAGTTTCAAAAGAATTGTCAACGATGGAGGCGAACATTTTTTGGATATCGCCTGGCCCATTTTCTCGGGTAAGGCAGGCGTCCTGCGTCTGGGTCTATCCGAAAAAATGTACCGCTCGCAGGTTCTCAAATTGTGGCTTCAAATGACAGCGGTCACCTTCGGCATTCTTTGCCTTTCATTATCCGTCAGTTATCTATTTATCAAACGCATCACACGGCCCCTTTCAGCTCTGGCAGAAGCTGCAGAAAATATTGACGAAAAAAATCTGGAACTCATTCTGAAACCGGCCGGTCAGGACGAAGTCGGCCGCCTGACGGCTTCATTCAACCGTATGTTAGGACGCATTAAAAGCCACACCCAGCGCATCGAAAAAAGCGCTGTCGAACTCGATCGTGCTTACCATCAAACCAGAAGTTCTTTTGAAATTATTCAAGAAATCGGCGCCCAAACCAGCCTGAAGGATGTGGCCGCTTACCTGATAACCAAATTTAGGGAAATTGTCGCCTGCAGCGAATTGGTGCTGCTCCTTTTCAGCAGCGATCGCAAAGCGCTTTTTGTTATTTCCGATAATGATTTCAAGACCCTTAAAAATGAGTCTTCCAAACGGATTCTATCCGAGCTAGTGCAATTGGACGGCGTCACATTTATCAGCAAGAAGTCCTTTGCACCGCCGATCGTACCGCTTTCTTTTCAAAACGCCGCCCGGCTAGCCGCCTTCCCGGTCAATCGCCAAAGTCAATTCCTTGGCGCACTTATAGTAAGTTGCCCCGGCAATTGTCAGTGTGACATCAAAGAACTGGAGGTGGTTCACCTTATCCTGAATCACTCCGCCGGTGCCATCAGACGGGCGGTCTCCCATCAAGAAGAAATGCTTCAGATTCAAAACCGTCTGGATATCACCACCGAATATTGCGGAATTGTCGGCAAGGACGCCAAGATGCAGTCCATCTACAAACTCATTGAAGACATCGCCCCCACCGACACCACAGTTCTGATCCAGGGCGAAAGCGGAACCGGCAAAGAATTGGTGGCCAATGCCATTCATAAAAACAGCCTACGCGAACACAAGCCCTTAGTCGTCATTAATTGCTCCGCCTATCCGTTCACACTGTTGGAAAGCGAGCTTTTTGGCCATGAAAAGGGTGCCTTTACCGGTGCGGTGCGCCAAAAAATCGGACGGTTTGAACAGGCCCACGGGGGAACCGTTTTTCTGGATGAAATCGGTGAGGTACCACCTTCGGCCCAGATCAAATTGCTGCGGGTCCTTCAAACCCAAAAATTTGAGCGGGTGGGCGGTGAACAGACCTTGACCGTTGATGTACGGATCCTGGCGGCCACCAATAAAAGCCTTTTGCAAGAGGTCAAAGACGGTAATTTCCGGGAGGACCTTTATTACCGGTTAAACGTGATTCCGATACATTTGCCACCGCTAAAAAACCGGCGCAACGACATTCCTTTGCAGGCGCGGCATTTCCTCCAGCGTTACGCTGCCGAGCAAGGCAAGCAGATACAGGAGTTCAGTCCCCAGGCCATGCGGCTGCTACTGGACTATTCCTGGCCGGGCAATGTTCGCGAGCTTGAAAACAGCATCGAGCATGCTGTGGTGCTGGCACACGGTAAACGAATTGAGGTCTCCGATTTCCCAACCGCCCTGCATCACCACCTATCTGAATCCGGTAAAACCGAATCCCGCGGCACCATCATGGAAAACGAAGCCAAGCTTTTAAGAGAGATGCTCGAGGACTGTAATTGGAACAAAAAGCAGGCTGCTATCCGACTGGGAATTAGCCGCAACACCCTTTACCGCAAACTCAAAAAATACCAAATCGAACCACCGACTATTCACTAGAATGCCGGCCCTATGTATAATAGTTAAAGCTCGAATTAAGCTAATAATAATTTCTTTGCAAGATGAAGTCGCGTAAATTCCAAACTACAATTTTCAAATCCCAAATAAATCTCAATATTCAATACTCAAATTCGAAACAAATCTTGGATTACAGTGAGCCAAATCGATTCGGCAGTCTGAGATAAGCTTCTTTCGGCCTGAATTCAGACCGAAGGAACAGACTTGCCGTGAGTCATTTCCTGTTTGGGTCATTGGAGCTTGGATTTTGGTTATTGTTTGTTATTTGTTTTTTTTGGTGCTTGGAATTTTGTGTGTTCAATAACCTACCTTAGTTATCCTGTTCGACTTTTGTTATGTATTTGTGGGATGCCCCTTTCCAATATGTATCACTCCCCCTATAAGTGTGTCATTTTCGCACATACCTAACCTGCTTGAATAAATAAAAAAATTTACTTTCCTAATTTTTGTGTGCCAAATCAGTGCAGTGCAGGGATACCTGAAAGTGCAGTATTGTCCGGTTACGTGGCCCCTGCCTGATGCTTTCTCCAGCCAAGGTTGTATCAAGACATCCTAAAATTAACTATATTTCGGGTAGTTAAATAAACGCATGCCAATGCTTTGCTTATCCAACAATGGTTGGCATCTTTTAGGCCGGTTGTGGCATAAAATTTGCGAAGTCAGGTTCCATGAATGTTTCCCTTCAAATAACACCCCGGTCATATTAGACATACAGGTAATGAAGGAGCCGGTGCCCCGATGGAAAAAGAAGTCCTAGTACTGGATCCTAGTGAGCAGCAAGGTCGAAATCTGTGTGATGTATTAACGGCTTTTGGCTATACGGCGATTTCGATGAACTCTTTGGCTAAGACTGACCAATATATTGCAGAAAACGACTGCCGCGTCCTTATTTTAAATCTAGACCTGGTGGCCGCAACCAATAAAGTTTTTCGAAAATTAAAGGCAAATAGGCCCCTGTTGAATATAATCGCCCTTTCCAAGCGTCAAATTCATCCTGAATTGGAAGAGGCAATTAGAGAATATATCTCCGTTTGTCTGGCTAAACCGGTGGACACGGATGAACTGGTTTATTGGCTGAGAACGATTTTTGAAAACGATCAAACGCCCTAGGCATAAGGTGTTAGCTAGCACAGATTTTAATGTACGAGCAAACTTTTTTTGGACCCAACCGCTTTTGGCCATTTTTATTAAGAGCAGATATCATAACCAAGGAGGATAAAAGATGAAGGGAAAAGCTCTGACAACCATTTTATTGCTGGGCCTGCTGAGCATGCTGATGGCCTGCGGGGCCGAACCGCCGATCGATGTTGCGGCGATTACCTCCCAGCCAAAGGCCTATGTGGGGGCGGACACATGCAAGATGTGCCACCTGGAACACTATGATTCCTGGAAGATGACCATGCACAGCCGCATGCTGCAGGATGCCAAAAAGAACGAGGACGCCATCATTGTCCCCATCGATGAAAAGCGCATCCGCGAGGATCTCGCCAAACTGGGCAAAAAGCTCAAAGTGCCGGTGGATCAAATCTATGTTCCCAAAAAAGAAGAAATTTTGTACACGATCGGCAGCCAATGGAAGCAGCGATTCCTGATTGAGAAGAATGGGAATCTGTTAATCGCTCCCACTCAGTACAATGCCGACACTGATCGCTGGGTCAACTATCACGAACACGACTACGAAAAGCGGCCCTGGCTCAAAAAATGCGGCGGCTGTCATGCCACCGGTGTGGATCTTGAAAAAAATACCTTTAACGAGCCGGGGGTCTCATGCGAAGCCTGCCACGGCAGGGGGTCCTGGCATGCGGCGCTGCCCAAGACGGCTGTTTTCGAAAAACGCCAGACCATCGTCAACCCCGCCAAGCTGACCATGGGGGTCGCCGTGGAAATCTGCGGTTCCTGCCACAACCGCGGCAAAGCAACCGAACACAAGGGCGCTGGATGGCCGGTGGGCTACGAGCCCGGCAAGGCCCTTGAAAGATTCTACAAGTCCGTTTCCTTCGAGGGCGGCAACGTTAAGCACGTCTACGCCAACGAGTTTGCCAAGGGTCATCACCAGCAGTATCTCGACTGGAAGCAGTCCAAACATGCGTCTGAAGGCGTCACCTGTACGTCCTGCCACTATGTCCATCAGGTAGGGGTGCCGCCGACCCGCTCGCAAACCTATTCGGCCGGCTCCGGCCAGTGTTTCGAATGTCACGTGCAGATCAATCAGAACATGGCCCACTCGATTCATTCCTTTGCCAACTGCGTCGGCTGCCACATGCCGCGAATTGCCAAGAGCGCGGAATCCGGCGATATTCACAGCCACGTCTTTGTGGCGCTGCTGCCCGAGGATACGCTGAATAACCCGAAGGTGCCCAATTCCTGTCAGACCTGCCACAAGCACAAAAACGAGGATCTGAAAAAACTCGATGCAGAATGGAAAGCCCTGGCGAAACTTCCCAAGCCCGTGGGACAACCCATAGCCCCCATCGGGTACCAACGAGCTAAATAATTGTGCAGGAGTCTGAAATGAGAACAAAGACAGCTATCCGATTGGCGCCTATTCTTTGCGCAGCCCTGCTGGCGGCCGGCCTCGTACTTTTGCCGCCGCCGGTAGCTGCCCAGGAGGAGGTTGCTTCTGCCATCCGTCGTTACAAGGATCGTGAAGTCAGCACCGGTTACTATGAGGAATATGAAGTTAAACCCCGCCGGGAGAGACCGTTTGTGGAAATACCCGGTGTGCGCCGGGGCATTTTTCGCTATAGTCCGGCGGCAGCCAAAGTCCGTATTCGAACCCGTCTGGCCGACTCCCACCAGGGAATCAGATTTTATGATAACCGACGGTGCGAGGAATGCCATATCGAACAGACCCGGGATTTACATACAGTTCGGGCCAATTTGACCTGCCGGCAATGCCACGGCGGCGAACCCATCGCCAGTATCGAACATTACTACTCACCCATGAACCCGATCCGACGGCACGCCTACGTTTGCGCCAAATGCCATGAGGGTTCCAGTGCCTCTTACGCGGCGTATGTGGTGCACGAACCCAACCCGGCCCTGGTCAGCACTTTCAGGGATTTTCCGGTGCTGGCGGTGGCTTTCTGGGCCATGGTGGCGATTGCGGTGGGAACCTTTGTCCTGTTTCTGCCTCACACCATCCTGTGGGGTATCCGGGAACTGTTTATAAAAAAGGAGAAAAAAACCAGTGAGTCCGACAGCCAAGACGAGGATTAAACGGTTTACGCCCCTGCAGCGCCTGTTTCACCTGCTGCTGATGCTATCCTTTCTGATCCAGAGCGCCACCGGCCTGGCCCGAATGTACGGTCAAACCTCCTGGGGCTACAATTTGGGAGCGTTGTTCGGTGGTTATGATGCTGCCCGCAGCGTCCATATCTACGTGGGAATTTTTATGATCTGTGGATTGGCGGTGCATGCGCTGTATCTGTTATATAAAATCAACTGGCGCAGATTCCCCGCCAGCCTGTATGGACCGGATTCGCTGCTGCCGCGGCTGACCGATATCAAGCAATTCTTTCAGCATATCGGCTGGTTTCTAGGATTCGGCAAACCGCCGGAATTTGACCGCTGGGGGTATTGGGAAAAATTCGATTATTGGGCCGTGTTCTGGGGGATGACGATCATCGGCATCACCGGTCTGATCATGGCCTATCCTCTGGTCTCCACCCGTTATATGCCGGGCTGGGGACTGAACGTGGCATTTTGGATTCACCGGATCGAGGCGATTCTGGCCATGGGGCATCTGTTTATCATCCACTTTTTTATCGCCCATCTGCGACGCCACAACTTTCCCATGGACCGTACCATGTTCGAAGGCAGCGCTGATCTGGAAGCCGCCCGGCATGAGCGGCCGGCCTGGATCGGCCGGCTCAAACAAAACGGAGAATTGGAAGGGATCCTGGTGTCCGAGGCCATGCCTCTGCCGCGGATCATCTATTATGTATTCGGATTTGCCGCGGTGGCCGCCGGGTTGTTTTTGTTGATCGGCGCGCTGATCAATGTCCGCTATATCTCATGGTAGTCAATCTTCGTATTTTTCAATGTGATGGAGTGAGCCATACCGATTATTCCACTATTCCATCATTCCATTTGTGAGCGAAGCGAACTAAGTTCCATCCTGGTTTTTTCAAAGAGGCAGGTCAATAACAGACCTGCCTTTTTGGGTGTGGAACCTACATCATCTTGACCTAAGTCAATGTGAAAGTCGACGTTTTCGCAATATCATTAGCAATCCACAAAAGATTCGATAAGAAGATGGTATCAGTTCATACTTCGAGGAAATCAAGTGCCTGCCGACCCTGCTAAACGGGATTTCATATATTTGATATTGTTGATTTTAATTGTCATCGGCCTGCCTTTCGGAATCCGGGCCTATGATCGTCTCCTCGATCCATCTCAATCTAACGCCGATGCAATGGAATTTACTCTCACCGGCCATGCCGGCAAAGGTTGGGTTCTGGGAGAAGTTCGCGCCAATGACATCGTCTCCCTGTGGCGTGAAGACGGTCCTGGGGTAAAACCGGTAATCGAGGTGAACTCAGGCAAGCGTGTGATACTCAAACTGCGCAGTGCCGATGTGACCCACGGATTCAGCATGAAGGCCTACGGGATCTATGTCGCCCAGGGCATCCCGCCAGGTAAAACGGTGTATGCGGCATTCACGGCCGACCAAATAGGCCGGTTTAAATTCATGTGCACGGTTTTTTGCGGTGATATCCATCAACACATGGAAGGAACCCTGATCGTCAAAGACAATGAGTAAAAAGCAAGCTTTTTTTCTGATTCTGTTCAGCCTTGAACTGGCCCTGCTGGTTCCCCTGGGAATATCCCAATTGCCTGTGACAGCCACAACCCGGCACATTGCGATAGATGCCCGCCGGTTCAGCTATTCACCCTCGCGCATTGTGGTCAACAAGGGAGATACGGTGATCCTGCAGTTTTCGACCTCGGATGTCACCCACGGTTTGCAGTTGGACGGCTACCCGATCGAATTGATTGCCCGAAAAGGCACAACCTTCCGCAAGCATGACTGGCTGGAAGGCAGGGGGGGGGCTTGCATACCAACTGGAGCCGGGTGTCTTCCGTAAAATTCAGGGCGCAACGCTCGGGAAAATTTATTTTTCGCTGCACTGAAACCTGCGGCAACCTGCACCCATTCATGTCCGGTGAACTGATCGTCAGGCCGAACACCCCCTATCACTTTTTTCTGGCGCTCTCCGTCTGGGTGGTATTCGCCGCCTTCGTTCTGATGCCTTTTCAAAATCAAGGCCGGCCGACCCGTTTCAGACGGCTAAATATCTTGGAGACCTTCCCGTGGTTGGCAAGTCTGGTTAGCCGGCGTGACTTTCAATTCTGGTTTATCCTGCCCAATTTCGTTGTCTTTTATCTGTTCATTCTCAGCAGTCTGTGGGGGAGTCCGGTCGGCAACCGCAACATCGCCATCGTCTTTGTCTGGATCCTGTGGTGGTTTGTTCTCAAGGCAATTATCGTACCTCTGGGGGGAAGGTTGTGGTGCCTGATGTGCCCGTTGCCGACCCCCGCCGAATGGATTTCCCGCAAGAGTCTGACGGCGGTCCGCTATTTGAAAGATCCCATCCGCCGGCTGCATCACCGCTATCTCGGCCTGCAAAAGGACTGGCCCCGTAAACTGCGCAACATCTGGCTCCAGAATTTTCTCTTTCTGGCGCTGATTTCGTTTGGCATGATTCTGATCACCCGACCTCTGGCAACAGCGCTGCTGTTTCTGGTTATTCTAACCGGCACCCTGGTCCTGGGCCTGGTTTTCAGACATCGGGTGTTTTGCTTGTATCTGTGCCCGGTGGGCGGATTTTTAGGCACCTATTCCATGGCCTCCATGACCGAAGTACGCGCCATCGACGCCAAGATCTGTATCCAACACAAGGACAAATCCTGCTTTCGAGGCGGTACCGGCGGCTGGGCCTGCCCCTGGAACCAATATGTCGGCAACATGAAGCGCAACAACTATTGCGGCCTGTGTACCGAGTGCATCAAGAGCTGTCCTAAGGATAATGTCGGTCTATTCCTTAGACCTTTTGGCTCTGACAAAAAGCTAGAGGGCTATGACGAGATGTTCAACGCTGTGATAATGATGGTGGTGGCAATAGCTTTTAGCATTGTCATGCTCGGGCCCTGGGGCTATATAAAGGATGCCGCCAACGTGACCGAAAGCAGACAAGTCATACCTTTTCTGATTTACCTGGTGACCATCTGGAGTATGGCTCTGCTGATCGTACCGGGCATCTTCAGACTGGTTGCCCAAGGCGCCCATCACCTGGCTGGAGCCCAGGTAACGAGCCGTTTGTTGACCCTGCGGCTGGCCTTCATTCTGATACCCGTCGGCATCTGCGCCTGGATCGCCTTCAGCCTGCCGACAATTATGATCAACTACGGCTATATCATCTCGGTGTTTTCAGACCCGCTGGGTTTGGGTTGGGATCTGCTGGGTACCGCCGATGCGCATTTTAAAGCGTTAATCCCGGATTGGATCCCGCCAATTCAAGGTGTTGTATTGCTGGCAGGTTTATATCTGGGAGTCAACCGCGGATTCATAGCCCTCCAAGATCTGCTGCCAGACGCTAAATCACAATTCCGGGGCATGCTCCTGCCCGGTTTGTTTGCGCTACTGGTAGTAAACCTGCTGCTGAAGCTGTATTTGGGATGACACGACGGAACTTGAAAATTTTTAAATGGTAATCACTTCAAAAGCAACTGCGTAGTGGCAGCCGAACCGTTTGCCGGTGGCAGCGGCATTCTGTCTTAAAAATGCATCCGGCTCAAAGTTGCCCGAGAGATTGTCGATGTAGGCGCGATGGGCCTGCAGGGAGGCAACCCCCTGATCGATAAAATCCGCTACGTCCACCGCTGCGGTTGGATTCGCCGATCCGGCGATTAACACCTTCTTGACGCCATTCCAAGGCTGCAATCCTTCGTCAAGCAATTCCGGAAATATCCAGCGGTTGCCCGCATCGCGGGCGGCATCCAGCACCGCCAGTCCCAGCCAGCGATGATCCGCCATGTTGAGAATCGTGCCGCCCCAGGTCAGCTCGAAGTTGAGGGTAATCAGTACGTCCGGGCGGTGCCGGCGAACGGCGCGGGCAATATCCCGGCGCAGCGGCAAGCCATACTCGATGACACCGTCGGGGTAATCCAGGAATTCAACCGTGTCCACCCCCACAATGCGGGCGCTGTTTATTTCTTCCTGCTCGCGCAGCGGTCCAACCTCGGCCGGCGGCATGGCGTCGATCCCGGCTTCGCCCCGCGTCGCCAATAGATAGCCCACGGATTTGCCCTGGGATGTCCAGCGCGCCACGGCGCTGGCAGCGCCGTATTCAAGGTCATCCGGGTGGGCCACGACCGCCAGAGCCCGCTGCCAGTTTTCATCCAAAGGTGTCAATTTTTTCGGCTCAGCCATATTTCTCCTCCGTTCAGTTTTAAATATCTGAATTACCGACTGAAAACATCGTTTTGAAAATCCTTAGGCCGTACGCACTTAGTTATGGTTGGAGTAATTACATGCAGTTTCAGCTATAAATGTAAGGAAAAACTCGATGGTGTCAAAGTCCGGTTTCTTTCCACCGACCTTGGCCTCAATGTATTTAAACCGCCTGCGGCGGACATGGGTCTCAAAAGTCCAAAAGAGCGGATAAGAAAACGATGGATAACTTACCATTTTTACCTTGTGTTTTATTCAAAGTTAGCTAATAATATCCTTGTATATTCTGCAGAAAACGAATTTTTGTGTATTTGGACCGGGCCGATGGCAAACTTTCAGAGAGAAGGATACATACGCATACGCGATCGATGCGCCACTTCTGCTTGAAATTATTATTTGAAAAAGAGACATAAAATGACCATGAACATAAAAAGAAATATTGATCCGGAACTGGTAAAATGGAAGGAGAGTCATTCACGACGTCCTCTCCTCGTTAGGGGAGCTCGACAGGTGGGAAAGACGCATTCCATAATCGAATTCGCAAAAACGTCATTCGAAAACCATGTGGCAGTGAATTTTGAAGAGCGATCTGAATTTTCCAAGTGCTTTCAATCTCTTGATGTGAAGGATATCCTGGAAAAAATTTCCGTTTTGTCCGGATCCAAGATAACAGCCGGGAAAACCCTTCTTTTTTTGGATGAAATTCAAGAATGTCCGCAGGCAATCGTAGCATTGCGCTATTTTTATGAAAAAGTCCCTGAACTGCACGTTATTGCAGCGGGTTCTCTCGTTGAGTTTGCCTTTAGGAGCACCGATTTCAGGATGCCTGTTGGACGCATAACTTTTCTTTATATGGGCCCGCTTTCATTTGATGAATTCCTGGGTGCTCTTGGAATTGACCAACTCCGGCAATATATGGCGGGCGTAAGCATTGGCTCAGGCATCGATCCCTTGTATGACGGGGAACTTGAGAAACTGCTCAGAAAGTACCTGATTATTGGGGGTATGCCGGGGGTTGTCTCAGAATATTTGAAAGACATTTCTCCTAATGAGATCAACATGGTTCAGACATCCATCATTAAAACGTATGAGGCGGATTTTTCCAAATATTCATCAACCGCCAAACACAAGTATCTTAAAGATGTTTTCATATCAGCACCGCGTATGGTTGGAGAGAGGTATAAGTATTCCCAGGTCAACCCGCATGCGCAATCCCGTGATTTAAAAGACGCCCTTCGGCTTTTAGAAGAGGCTCAGTGTTTGAACAGGGTAGTACATTCGTCAGGACATGGGGTCCCTCTTGGCGCTCAAACAAATGAAAGGAAATTCAAAGTATTGTTTCTTGATGTTGGGCTGATGCAAAGAGCTCTCGGATTAGCCTCCGAACTCATGTTTCATGACAATCTTATGACCGCAAATTTGGGCGGTGTCATAGAACAGTATGTCGGTCAGGAGAGCCTTGCAGCAATTGATTGGTATGACGAAAGAAATATATATTTCTGGGCAAGGGATGCAAAAAGCAGTAATGCCGAAGTTGATTATCTCTTCACATCAGGATCAACAGTTTACCCAGTGGAAGTTAAGTCCGGAAAAACCGGAACGTTGAGAAGCATGCGCCTATTTCTAAAAGAACACCCCTCCTGTCCGCTCGGGATTCGCTTTTCCATGCAAAAGCTTTCATTTTACGACGGGATTCTTTCTATCCCTCTGTACATGGTCAAGCATTGGAAGCGCATTGTTAAATCAATCGTTTGATATAGCAGCACACCGGTTGAGTAAAACCACAAAGACACTCTCTGATCCTCAGAAGAATTAATCACAAAAGAGCGTAGAAACGGCATTAATAATTTCTAATTGAGTTTTTGGGCTTTTAAATATATAGATTTCACATATTATGAAAAGGAGAAAAGAACCATGGCAAATCCAATTTTTGATAAAATTATCAAATCATTAAAGGATTTAGAACAACTGAAAGTGGTGACCGTCGTCGGTACCACAAAGGTGGCTGCGAGCAACGCCGACGGTGATGAGCTTAAAATTACAGTAGACCCCAAGAAAAGCAAGGCGATTGAATCGATCATCCATCTGGCGGCCGGCGATATCACCACGAAAATCGATCCCGACTTTTTGTCTGGCCCCTTGGCAGGCATGCGCGATTTTCACAATCAGCAGGTAACGAACGGCAGGGAGGTCATCGCCACCAACTTCAAAGCGCTAACGGACCTGGGAGAAAAAATTGGCGGTCAGATAGGAGAGTATTTGAATTCCAGTGAGTGAGAAATCGACGGCTTGAATAAAAAGGAACGGTGACGTCGCAGCATATTGGGTGAGGACATGACACAGTATCGAGAAAGCCTCAAAGAGGTGGCAAACAACCTCTTCAATCTGGAAGTCAATACCATCTTAAAAGAAAACATGACGGCTCGCAAAATGCCCGATGCTACGCATGCCTTGCTGGATGTTAGCCGGGTTTACGCAGAGAAACTCCTCCAACTGGGTGCAAATCTGGATGTCTTCTTTTCCCAGGATACAGAAGAAAAACTACGCGATACGCGTCCTTCGGACGATGAGTCATCCGGCCGTTTTGATCACGGCAAACTCACCATTGACGTTCTGACATTCAGCCGGCTGCGATGGGCGGCGGTAGCGGCCCTGGAAGCGAAGCGCAGCCGCACCGACTCGCAGCGGGTCGTCCTGGAGCGTATCCGCCGGAACTGTGACCAGTTGAAAAACATGTTGAGCCGGCTGAAGAGCGATCCGGCCTATTTGAAGATCGAAGGAAAAAACCGTTCGGAGGTCATCGCGTTCATGGGCAGTCAAAAAAATCCAGATCGAGCCTGAGGCTCCAGCCGGACGATGCGACGCTGCTGAGAAAGATCTGGGAGGTGGGGGTCGAACAGGTCGTCATGCAGACGGTTGTTCAACTGGATGGAGATGTCATCAACCGGATTCAGAAATCCTATGCCGATCCAAAATATAAATATATTCACGACATCCATAACAGCAATGTCAACGTTTCGGTCCAGTTCTGGAATATGGTCGCAAACACTGTAGCCACTTTTCTTGGTACGCTCGCCGGATTATTGTCAAAGGGGAGATGATCGTCCCCCGGCATGAGCCCGGAACACAACCTGCAAGTGTGGGCGGCCGACACAAACCAAGGGATTAAGGAATAGACAGCGCCTGCCCGTTTCAACCTAGAGATAAATATGCGAATCTTGGAAAACTGCCGCATCCTGTGCGACATGCTGAATTGTGGCGGATTAGTGATCACCACGCCGCAAGACGACCACGGTGCGGCTGAGTGTGCCGCCCGCACACTCATACAATTTGACGGAGATTTCGTTACTAGCCTCAACAAAGCAATGATAGAAAACGATGACATGATCAAAGCACACTTTGATCATGTCAGCCAGGTGCTGGTTCAAATCGATGAGTTCAACACCCTCGCTCGAAGGATGCTGAAAAGTGCCGGTTTCCTTATCCCGCTTTGGCCGATTGTGTTGATTCTTATGGAAATAGGCATCAGCGGGAAAATCGATGTGACGGCGCTAGCGAGCAGATTCTGGCCCCACGTGTGTGGCAGCGGGCTGGCATTGACCATTCTTGGTTTTGGGCGAAGCTGGGCGTTTCAAGGAATCGTTGCATTGGGTAACCTCGATTTTGCAGAATGGAGCAAGCGCCTGCAATTTCCGGACGAACCTACGCGGTTATTCTAGTCTTATAAGGGGCAAATGCCTAAATTGACTAAAATGAGCTAACATGCCTAAAGTCAATGAATTCTGTCTGTCGAGAGTCTTTGGTCGAACGGTCTGTTTTAAAAAAGATAATATTCCACAATTTTAGATCATTTGTCACTTTTGAATTACAATGGACTCAATCAACATCGACAACAAATTGTCGATACGACGCCGATAAACAACTACTTGAAAGGGGGGGCGTATGCTAAAAAATCTAAATCCACTGTTAACCCCGGAGCTTTTGTATGTCTTGCGCGCCATGGGCCATGGTGATGAACTGGTCCTGGCCGATTGCAATTTTCCTTCGGACTCGATTGCTGCGCAAACAACTCACGGCAGCCTGATCCGCCTGGATGGTAATACCATTCCGGAAGCCGCCGATGCCATCCTTTCCGTCTTTCCGTTGGACAGTTTTGTTGAAACACCAGTTCTGTATATGCAGGTCGTCGGACAGCCTGATGAAGTCCTGGATGTGCACCATGACTTGAAGAAAAGCGTGGACCGTTTTTCCGACCGGGACTGGCCCATGGGATCGATCGAACGCCATGCATTTTATGACCGGGCCAAAAAAGCCTACGCGGTCGTCTCTACTTCGGAAAGAAGACCCTATGGCTGCTTCATCCTGGTGAAAGGAATCATCGCCCCCGACGGCAACGTCGGATAATTTGTTAATTTTTTGAAAAAAGAATCTGTTACCTGAATTTTGTACAATGGTATTCACACTCTGTAATCGACTGCAAGAAATTCAGATTCCGTCCTAGTGAAAATTTATGCAAAATTCAGGTAACAGAAGGAGAAAAAAATGCTGATGAACTATTCGATAATCTTGGGAAACCTCGGGAATACCTGTGATCGATTCCTGTCATCCGGCTATAAAGAGGAACTGGACAAAGATACCATGCTGAAACAGGCGTCTCAGATTAACCGGGTCAAAGGGATAGAGCTTGTCGGCACCTGGGACATCGATGAATCCAATGTCAGGGTAATGAAGCAGAAGTTGGATGACCATGAATTGAATTGTGTATCGATAATTCCGGATCTGTTCAGCCGAAAAAAATGGGGCAGCGGAAGCTTCGCATCGGCGGACCGCGACATTCGCCGGGCTGCCGTGGCCGAGGTAAATATCTGCACGGATATGGCCGTCGAAATGAATTGCGACCTGCTCAACATCTGGCCGGGTCAGGACGGCTTTGACTATGCGTTGTGCGCGGATTACATGGAAGAACGCCAATGGTTTGCGGAAGGTATCCGGGAAAGCGCGATTTATGCCGCCAATAAGGGGGTTCGCTTTGCCCTGGAATACAAACTCAAGGAGCCGCGCACTCATTCTTATTTAGCCCGGGCGGCGGATACCATAGTACTGCTCCAGGAGTTAAATATGGACAACGTCGGCGCCTGCATTGATACGGGACATGCGTTTGCCGCCTATGAAAATGTCGCGGACTCCATCGCTTCGTTCAAAATGGCCGGCGATAAATTATTTCACATGCACTACAACGATAACTACAGTGCCTGGGATGATGACATGATCGTGGGATCATTGCGGTTGACGGAGTTTTTCGAAATTCTCTATTGGCTGAAGAAGACCAACTACACCGGCTGGCATTCGATGGATCAGTACCCCTACCGTGAAGATGGCTACGGGGCTATAAAATCCAGTGTGCTCTACCTCCAAAAACTGGAAGCTATTCTTGAATCCGCCGGGATGGCGGAAGTTGAGGAATTGATCAAAAAAAGAGATCCCATCGCCACGTCGGAGTTTATTCGAAACACCCTAATTAGTAGGCCATAATCAATTATTTAATGCTTTGCAGCTTTTCACCGCAGAGACGCAAAGCGCGCAGAGAGAGTTTATTTTATGTTTGCCGTTGAGAGGACGGCAAACATAAAGAACACTTTCCCTTAGCATGTAGGCAAAAGCTTTTGAGTGTTGTAATGATATGGGAGGTTATAAACTGTTGCCCGAACGACATGTTTTTTAACTTTCTGGCCTCTCAGCAGAAAGTTAAAATAAAAAAACCGCTCTGCGATCTCTGCGACTCGAGCAACGCGGGCGGTGAACCCGTTAAGATTATTTTAGGCTCGGTTAAGAAAAAGAGTGGCCCTTGGAATCACAAACCCGGCGCAACCGCCTTGACGGCTTTGACTACCAGGTCGGAATAGTTGATATACTGATGACGGACGCCTTCGGGAATAAAGACCACCTCCTGGGGCCGGACTTCCAAAGCGTCATTGGAATCCGGAAAAAATACGACGAGATCGCCTTCACAGACATAAGTCGCTTCGTCACCCTGGTGGGAGTGCGCTTCCGAACACCGCGGGCTTAAACCTCCGGCAGGAATAAAAAATTCCGCCATGTGCACCAGATCATTGCTGACCAGAAATTTCAGCATCACCGGGTATTCTTCGCCCCATATTACCGAAAGCTTGTCTTTTTCTGAAATTAGCATACTGTTGACCGGCTGCTTTCGGGCTTGCGGGCCTGCAACCGGCCACTGGCCGATCAGGTCCGGCGTTCGTGGATTGTCCGGGTAAGAAAGTAGATTCAACTGCGGCTTGGACCTCAGCTTGCGGTTGAACGAAAAGATCCTGGCTTCTCCGGGATAGCCCGCTTCAGGCAGCCCTTTGGGCGGCCAGATCTTGGGGGCGATGATCAGGAAGATACGGGTTTGTTTATTCGTGAAATTATAGCCCTGATGCCATCCACCCAGCGGGATAAAGAAACATTCGTTTTCTTCAACCTGATGGACTTCCCCTGTTTCAGGATTGAGCATGGTCAGGGTCCCTTCAACCACATAATAAACCTCGTCACCGGTATGCACATCGGCCGGCATGAATTTTACACCCGGCGAGAGCTGGTACTGGGCAATAAAAAATTTATCGGTGCTGGCATAGTTCCAATTAAAATCACTATACTCCGGCTTGTCGGGATAAATGAATTGCTTGGTCTGAGACCGCGTAATTACAATCGGCTTCTTTTTATCAGGCGGAAACGGAAATTTTCCGATCCACTCCGGCAGCTTGCCCATTCTGTGTTCCTTCCTTAGGGTTCAGAGGTTCTGGGTTCAGGATTCAAAGGTTCAGAGTCGTTGTTGGCATACGGCATAGAGCAAAGCGCATAGCGTCAAAAACTGCTGACCGAATTTGCCTATTCCGTGTTTTACTCCCTGCGCCCTGCACCACGCTCCATGCTCCATGCGCCCCGCTCTATGCCCTTTGCGCCATGCTCCATGCGCTTTGCCCCATGCCCTGAGCACCTGACGCCCGAAACCCGAAACCTGACACCTGAAACCTTCCTATTTCACCGCCCCGGCGGTCAGCCCCTTGACGATGTAGCTTTCCAGAAAAAGTCCGATCAGGGCCAGCGGTAGAATGGCCATACCGGAAAGCGCGGCCATGGACCACCAATTGATTCCCTGGGAGCCGGTCTGGCTGGCGACCATCACCGGCAGGGTTTTGGCACTGGTGCTGGTCAATAGCGCCGCAAAAAAGTATTCATTCCAGCTGAGCACGAAGCACAGGATGAAGGCGGCCACCATACCGGGGAAAGACAGCGGTGTGACAATCCGCAGGAAGACCCCACACACCGACAAGCCGTCGATAAAAGCCGCCTCCTCCAACTCGATCGGGATGGTGCTGAATTGATCCTGCATGATCCAAATCACGATTGGCAGCACCATGAGGGTATAAAGTAGGATCAGCCCCAGCTTGGTGTCCAGCAGGGCCAACTCCTTGTAAAGCACCAGAAAGGGCAGCGCCAACACGACCGGCGGCAGGATCAACTGCGACAGGAAGAAAAAGGAGATGTCCTTGTTTTTAAAAAAACCCCATTTGTACTGAAAGCGCGTAAGGCCGTAGGCGGCCAGGGATCCAATCAAAACCGCCAGGGTGGAAGCCCCGATCGAGGCAATGGCGCTGTTCGACAGTCGTTTGAGGAACTCTTCCCGCACGGTTGAAATTTCAAAAATCGTATTGGGCGAAAGACCCAGGGAACGCAACCCGATCCATTTGGGTTGATAGTCAACCCAGGGGATTAAATGGCCCTGGGTGACATTGACGGCCGTCTTAAAGGTCGTCGTTATGGTCCAGTAAACGGGAAAGAGGCAAATGAAGGCCCAGAAAAGCAAGCCGGCGTAAATGAAAATCCGGATCCAAATCACATTGAATCGCCGAATTGCCTGACGGTCTTCGAAGTGTTTCCCGAGAATAGAGAAGGCCAATTGTGCGCTCCGCTGTGTAGTTATCAGTTATTCGTTATTTGTTATTAGTTTAACGGGTCTATCTACCATTTAAAGGATTAATTTAAGGCGATGTCTTCGAGTCCCCATGATTTGGTTCTGCGTAGCCGGATTCCGGAAAGCCTCATAATGAGGATAATCATCATATCGATAGTGGGGATC
>Ga0209367_1000158_pt1 | contig 52140 bp, 28 predicted proteins | sample WorMetLIZISLAND2_FD_187412 | JGI IMG/M metagenome (GOLD analysis project Ga0209367, IMG submission 187412) | Marine gutless worms symbiont microbial communities from Max Planck institute for Marine Microbiology, Germany - Olavius geniculatus... ... | reverse complement strand
ATAAATGTACAAAACATTAGTTTATACACTTGTTAACGGCAACATTTAAGGACTTGCACATCGAAAACAGCAAAAATTACAAAAGGTGATATTATTCAGCAGCACATTGACACACAGTCAGTGTGAACGTGAACCACAGGTATTCATATTCCACGAAGAACCTTGGCAACCGTTACATGCACCTGACTAACTACAGCATCAACAAACAGAATGAAAGATACCAGTCGAACGCCGGCAACCACGACTGTGAGGGTCATAAATGGTACGCTTGCCGTGGCTTACTTTGCTGTGCTTACTATGTTACGCGTAAAACAAAAAAAAACATTTGCGAAAATATTGTGCATATACTTTGTGTTTTTTTCTTTCACATGGAATGTTTTCGGTCATTGGGCCAGTTGTGCAAAAATCGAACCTTCGTGTTGATGCAAAGGTTACTAAAGACTCTGTGGGAACATCTGGACAAGCAGGGCGTTTCCACCAAGACGATCTGGCAGAAGATCGTCGATCTCGTCATCAAAACTGTCCTCAGGTATAGGCGTTGACTCTTGGTACTTTGGCATTGTAAACACTGCACAATTAGTTCACATAAACTGCTGCGTTTCTGGCCTTTCAGTTTAGTTCAGTCCATTTCGTTCCATTTTATTTCAGTTTATTATCACGATTTCTCTTCGTCTACTTTCATATATACCAGCATCTGTCTATATTCAGAACTGGGTACGAAAAGCAGCGATGGGGTGGTGTATGGCCACAAATGATTGTTGCGCATTCCTGGCCTTTAAACAACTTTTCCGGCGCTGAAATGGGGCATCTGTCGGTAATTTCAAGTCACCATTCGCGCTTTGTGCAAAACCTTTAGGAGGGACGCAGCCCCGGCCTCCGTTTCTTTGGATTGAAACTGACATTGATTTTATGCCTGAAAGTTGAAATGTGATGTCTGTGTCTTTAATTTGCGTTAAAATCACAATTAACATGCATATGCAGAAAACGTGATGGCATTATTGATGACTATGACGATGACACTGGATGATATCTGTACGTGCGCTGCAGCGCTGAAGGCAACATAAACAGCATGATCGTCGGCAACGTTCGTCGACGCTACTGCTGTCATGAACTGTTCGGTTTTGACGTTCTGCTTGACGAGTCGCTCAAGCCGTGGCTGATTGAAGTCAACGTTTCGCCGAGGTCTGTGGTCTGATCTGATTTACTACTTGTCGAATGTCGAATGTCGAAAGTGAATTTAATATAGCACATTTTCGTCAAAAAACCTTTAATGTCCAGGACACAGTAGTACTGGGAAAACAAGAATGTCTTCAGCGCCTGTTTGTAAGTGTCAGCTGTAAATTCCAGATCCCGAATGTCTTCGGACAGTTGAGTTCCAGACAGTCGAGCTAGCAACAGAAAACTCCTAACGGTTATCTACTAAAGTTAATATATTTCTTCAGAGCCGTAACGTTTTTGTAAGCTTTGGACTTGAAGTGTGTCAACCTGGCCGCTGGTCCACCTAAATAAACAGCCACATTGTCTACGTTTACTTAACCGTTTTATGCTATTGAAACTTTGCCCGAAACCTGGCACTCATTTTGTTGCCATGCCACAGAGGGTAGAAGGCTGAGTCAATCTGAATGTGTTTTGATTAATTGATTGAAATGTCTGCGGACCATCCCATGCAAGCTGCTGCTGTATGCAACCACTGTCGCCATTTAGCCAGCCAGCCCAGGTCAATGGCAAACAATCTATATAATTTGGTTGCATACATATTGGCACTAAATGATGCATGCAACTAAGGAAAATCACATCAAGTTTTCGCAGATAAGGAACCTTCAGTAAAAATCAATCTTCTGAGGGATGCTGAACCTTTCTGAGACCAGTCACTTCCATCAAGCCCCAGAAGAAAACAACAAAAGCAATGCCCAAGTTCTGCATGGTACCAGAATCTGATACCAGTTTCATGGGAGCAAAACTTGGCTCGTTTGTCGTAAGCCTCATAGCCAATTCACACCTACAACGCCGACGCGATCGACTCAGCTGTCTTCAACTGTCTTCGACAGTTCTGTTCACATCTACGACGCGACTCACTTCAACAGCTAAGTCGCGTCAGCGTCGTAAGTGTGAATTGGCGATTAGACCGCCGTCGTCGTGAGAACTGATATGCACTTAACTGTCCCACAGTGGATAGAAGGCTGAGTTGACATAGGCACCAGTCATAACGTTTGTTGATTATGAATATGTTGGTGTAGCTTGCACTCGAACTCTGCAGTGGACGTGGACGTGAAATCTCGTCTGGTCAAAGATGTTCTCAATCTCGCTGGTTTCATGCTGCCTCACAGGGAGGACGTTGTACCGGGACCCCAGCCTCCCACCGACTGGAGGTATTCATTTCTCTTGACCTCACGATCAAGATGATGCTGATGATGATAACGATGGTAATAACGTAATAGCTTGCTTGGAATTATCGAGATTTGAGTCTTAGTATTAATTTTTAGCTATTTTCTGGGTTTCAAATGCACAAAATGGTCTCCCTGTGACCCTTTACAACGCTCCTTTTAAGCTTCTAGCTGTATAAATTGATTGGGCTGCTTCACAGCAGGAAAGAAACAGTAGCAGAAAGGAAGGGGTGGAGAGAAGATAAGGTGACGAATGGGAGAAGAAAGAAGAGTGAAGGATCCGGAAGGAGCGCAACCGATGTTAACCATTGACACCTGAAAGCAAAATGCCGTATTAATCTCTGTTGGTCTTGAGATGCTTTAAGACTCTAGTTTCAAAGACTTGAAGCCCGGAGTCTGCTTCTCTGTTTTTTGTCTGTCTCTCTCTCTCTTTTTCGTTCAGCTATTGAGTTCATCTGAGACAAACCGCCATTAACTTTGAACGGTTGAACTGGCTAGACATTTCTATTTGGGTGTTGAGATCGCAGCGTGTCATTCAAGTTTTCTTACTTACTTGTTTGTCTCTGTGTGTGTGTTTGGCAGTACCTACAAACCATCTGACGAGCAGTGCATGGACCGTCGACTGTGGCCGACTCAGAAGTCATTTGATGAAAGAGGGAAACACCTTTACTACTGCCAACAGCACAACAACCCCGTCAGTCAACAGCTCTCTTACTTGCTTACTTATCCCCACTTAATCGCGCTAGAGACTGCTAGGCTGCTAATGAAGAATGCGACTGAATGATACAGATTGATGCAAATGGCAGTTTGGTTTAGTGGCAGTGCGTTGGTCTCAAGGTAGTTGCTTGAGTTGGGCGTGGGAAAAAGTAATGGTGGCCTGTTTTGTGAATAAGGCATGTGATTTACTGACTGCAGTTCAAATGCTTATTACCATTTCCGAAGCAAAAGGTGACTTTAGGGGAACTTTTTATTACTTTCACGCCGTCGTTTGAGAGGAACCCCCTCACCCAGGGGCATAAAATTTCGTCACAATAAACTAGAGTCCTTATGGCAGCCCACGGTGAAGATTTTTTTGTCTTAACTTGCAGCGTTTTGACAGAGCTGCAGAGTGTGACGGACGGACAGACAGACGCCCAAGCTATAGCTAAGACGCGCGAAGCATTCTGCTGTCGCGCGTAAAATGGATCTTCGTGAAACTTTTTGTAGCGGTCTGCCATTATGTGCCTAAGTTAAGAGTGATTAGATATTTGTGGCAGTCTAGAATTCTTTGCAGGACGCCTTTACACGCGTTTGCCAGGTAACGTAGGTTAGCACTAATTAATCTCGCACAGAAGCTATAGGTTCACAGATTACTTACAGTGCCGTCAGTTGCGTTGAAGATTTTAAGGAAGAAAGATGTTTTTGTCTTTACTGTAGGTTTTTGTTCTGCAAATGCTTTAATTTTGTTGAATACTTATGAGAAATTATCTTTACCTTAGTTCTGCTCTATATGGGTCATTTAATGTTTTATTGTTGCTGTTCGTTGTAGGACAAACTGAGTACCATCCTAGACACCCTGACACCAGACGATATTCGTGTTCTTATTGAGTCGGTCGATGAGTATCATCGGCGTGGGAATTTCCAGCGTATTTTCCCGTCATCGCAGTCTCACAAATATCTCACGTTCTGTGAACAGCCGCGCTACTACAACCTTTTGCTTGACGCTTGGGTCCATCAGTATCCCGGATCGAACCCACAAGGTTAGACTAGCCAATAGCGGTAAAATGACCACTTTTTCGGGACCCCTCTTTGACACCTGCCTGCGCAGGTCTCCTTGAAAGTAGAGGATTGAGACTTGGACTGAAATTACGTTTAATGCTGAAAATTTCATATGCAGGTTGTCTTGCTGTATCGTCATCTATTTCGTCGCAGTTCTCTTTAAAAAATGTGTGCTGTGACCAAAAATGTTTTAAAATTCACAGTACCTGGACGTGACAGACACCAAGGCAGACTGACGGAGAGACGGACTGACAGGCAGAATTACCAATACGCGCTCTCAGCACCTAGCTAGGTGCCGTCATGAATGCGTAAAAATTAGACAAACGTGCATCAGAATATGCATCTAAGATTATTTTAGCTTGCACTAAAATTATTATACTTTTGTTATACTTTCTTGGCTGACTGTGCATTACTGTAAATGAACGAATGTTCTACTGTTTCAGGCACTGCTCTGTTGGAGTCTTTCTGCCAAGAAGAAATTCATCTTCAGAATCCAACGTTAAATCCTACTCACCAGGTAATTTCGTGGTTTTTTTTGTGAACTCATCACGTTACCTCTGGCATTGGCGTAGTGGTTTGCATGTTGGTCTCCATCAACGAAGTAATCACCGCCAGGCCCGGTTATTACATGGTAAGGTGATCGTTGAAAGACGGGTAAACTATCTTGGTAGGCTATGTAACTAGCCACTCAGTTCAACTCAGCCTGGCGTCGATGCATAGGCGCAGTGAGTAACAATTTTGGTTTTCTGCGTTTTCTAATTTTCAAGTAACAAGATGATGTTCAAAAGAACACGGAGTCTGTCTAATGCATCTTTATAGCTTGCAGTAAATTCCGTACAAATATGGAATCAGTGAGCTGTGTAAGGTAAAGGTAAAGTTCAGTACTTGCTATAGCGCTTCTTACGTGAAACGGACTCAAGACCAGAAGCGCTTTGACAATCTTGGAAATGGCAGCTGATTGGCATGAGCCAATAGTATCGCAGCGCACTATGCGGCCATCCATTGCCCGCGTGAACGAACAATTGGACCCGCGGTTTGCAGCTACAAACATACCATTGCCGTAGCCCATACTGTGATCATGTTCACGGTGCAAGTCGCCGACTCAAGTCAAGAAAACTTCGAGTTGAGTCATCAGGTGATGACTTGGTCGACTTCCACGTTGCTTTTGTGCCAAGTTAAGTCGTAAACGCAAACGCAAGCGACTATCAGTTCTATGCTGTTCTGGAGATATATAGCCTCAAATATGTTGGGGTTACGACCGTGATCTTTTGGGGTTACGTGATGTCGTCGGTCACGTGACGATTCGACTCGCGGTGGGCCACTTCCTGTGGGTGGTCCATTGTGACCACGCGTCTATCTTGCACCGTTATGGGGGATATGAAGCTTCAAACGTTGGACTGACGCACGCACGGATGCTCTGGTGATTTTATACTCTATCCAGTGCTATGCATCGCATTGGACAGATTCTGTACAAGGCAGAAACACCGACGGACGAGCAAGACTTGTAGTGCAGCCCATTAGGACGGCCACACAGAAAGAGCAAGTTATCAGATGGTGTCAGCGGCGTCGTGCGTTAAAAAGTAGGCAGAGCAGGAAGTTGCAATTTTCCCATAGAATTCCGACAGACCGAGGTGCATATTTCCGTCAGGGTGCTCAAATTTAAAAAAAAAATAAAATTTCAAAACTTAATTTTAATTTTTCCCGTAAATATGTCCAAAATTTGGGGGAGCAATTGTCCCCTCCTTATCCCCGGGTACGACAACAGTGGATGATGGTGTGTTGATTGTATTGGCGTGTGTTGTGAACGTTGTGCAGTGGAGTAGTCCAGTGGAATGTGTGATGAGCAAGTGCAGCTCGGCTGGACCCAGACTAAGACTCACCTCTGCAGACAGAAAATGACAACATGTAACGGCCCAGAGTACGTCATCTCGTTTTTTTTCAGTAGGCCTACATGTGTGTCATTGTTACAACCTGATCTGTCATCGTCGTCTTCATTATCAGAAGAAGAAGAAGCAGAATATTTCGCATAGGCCTATACAGCTAGATCCATCGCGCGGGAGCTCGTCTCCTTTTGGTAGAGCTTCTGGCTAAAATGTAGGCCTAGGCTTAGCCCACAGCTGGTCACGTGCTATATAGGCCTTCCAATTACAACCCGCCTGCCCTCCTAATTAGCATTCTAATTACCATAGCTCTTCGAGCTAGCTGGATGAATGTTAACAGACATCGAGCAGACGTCGAGCAGGTAGCACGTGTATTTTGAATACAATGGCTCGACGTTTGCTCGATGTTTGCTCGATCGTGTAAACGGAGTATCAGCTAGCATACAACCCACGTTGTCAGAGTACCAGCACCACCAGTCTTGGTAACACTGTAACATCTTAGCACTGTTGGACAGTGCAGAACTTGCCGTTTATTCCTATAATGCATGCCGTAACAATTACCAATAGGCCTACTTCTTACTTAGTTTCTGCTATCCAATTTCTTCTTAAAGGTTCGTTCCCACCTGTTCTTAGATTGCCCTAATTGCAAGGCTCAACTGCTTGTCATCCGTTGAATTGATACGACTGATCCTTCACTTAAATTGCGTGTTGCAGATTGAAGACAAAGTTGTCGGCGTCATTTCCTGCACGTCTTTCACTTCCTTTGGGCATTCTGCTTCTTGTCCGCCATTTTCTTTAGTTCAGTCGTTTTATCCGTTTAGTGAGCAGTTCTGCGCACACCGCTAAACTTTGCTAGATTTATTTTTCGTGTAGACTTAGGGGTTGTTTAATTTGTTACTTAAAATGATTCATGTAACAGTGGTGTAGCCAAAAATGTAAATCGGGGAGTGGGCCTCGCCTGCCTTCCCCTTTTTTCCCTCCTTCTCCTTCCCCTTTTTCTTTTCTCTTGTTTCCTCCGCTGTTCCCGTCCGTTCCCCCTTTTTCCCCTGTTTCTTTTTTTGTTAGAAGTAGGACTCTTAAATTCCAGCTGAGGGATCTGGGGAAGTGGGCGGCGACCCAGACGAAATCGAATTTGGTGCAATGTGCAATTATAGCCTTGAAATATGAGATCTGGTGGCAGCAATTTTTCCGAGTCCCTACTATCTCACAAAAACTGAGACTATGGAAGCTGGGCCCCCCTGCCCCTTGGCTACGCTACTGTCGTGGAGTAACTATTTTATGATTTGGTGTATAGTGCTGTATTTGCATGTCTGGGAATCTACTCTCCATATGCAATGTCGCTCATAAAAACGATGCTGTTTCCATCCTGGAACAACTATGAACTGTTCAGATTTTGGGTGTAAAAAGGTCAAAGTTTAAGCTCACAGTTGGCTGAGACATATAGCGTCGCGTTTTATCCGTGTAATTTCTGTAAACCGAATAATTGCTTTGCTGTAAATGTCGTGTTTTGTGACGTCGATTGCGATGAACACTTTTTTTAGCAATAACATCTTGGCACACGTTCTTTCTACGTTTTTCTCTGTGTATTCACACCGCATAGAATGTATGTCAGCGTCAGGGTAGATGCCTTGGCCATAGCGTTCTGTGTTTTAATTATCCGAAACCACCACTCTAAACCGCCCCGCCGAATTAAATAATAATGGTAAGCTAAAACCGGTAGTATAACGTCAACTATATCTTAAATAACCATCAAAAATGTTGCTATATGAATCTTAGTTTTCACGTTGAAACTATCTGAGTTTTTGTCATTTTTTCGTGACTCGTTTGCATTACGTCTGTGCGTGTAATCATAACTCATTGACGAAAAAACGGAAAAACGCTAAAACAAAATGAAACAAAACATTTATTTTCACTTCAGCCATTATTTTGTTTCTGCAGATACATTTTTGGTTGAGTTTATATAAACGTCCATGGTTTCATGCAAAATAAGACATTCTAGACATAGAGCTTACTTTTTATTTTGCATGCAAAACCGAGCTACTTTTTACTTGTTTTTTTACTGCCAGCCGAAAACCAGCCCAAAAGACCTTAATCCACTGAGCCAGCATGTTCACTGAAAATTATCGGGCTTCCAGCTTATATTTTGTGTGCCGGACACCCGCATATTACGTTCACACACACTGGGTCTGATGTCTGTTATATTTCGGTGCTGTCTGCAGTTTTTGTCGTTGTTGTAACTTGCTGAATTATGTTGGTGAACATTTCGCACGGTGTCTTTTGACGCGTTTCTGTTTGGCACTCCTGCTACATCAAGTCTGCATAAATTAACATAATTTATGCTGCATTTGCATTATCGCTGTGTCCAGGCCCGTCGAGAGGGTGGGCTAGGGGGGTTAGTTACCCCAGGCCCCGCGACGTTTGGAGGCCCCGCCGTCGCTCAAAAATATAAAGTACATCAGAATGCACCATTTTGAAAAGAAAAATTAAAAAAAATTCTCCAGAGGGGCCCCACGAGAATGTTTGGGGGCCCCGCAAAAATGTTTCCCTGGGCTCCGCTGCGGCTCGCGACGGGCCTGATTGTGTCAGTGGCGTGGCATAGCTAGGCTTCAAGGGATTTTGCCGCCAAAAATGCAATTTTTCGTTCTTCAAAAATGTAAATTTCGTCAAAAATTTCGCCAAAAACACCGAATTGTGCAATTTTTCGCTATCCGAAAAAGGTCTTTTCAACTGCTGTTAACTTACTCTCATGCAGTTAACTTACTTAACGAAGTTTTGCCAAAACAGTTTCGAGGCTTTTTGCTTTTACTTTTCTTTTTATTTGTCAAAAGGTGCAAACTCTATGAAAAATTGTGCCAAAAAACTCGAATTTCGCCGTTTTTTCGCCATTCGAAATTGAGCGCTTGTTATGGTAAATAGGCTTGAAATAATGTTGCCGCTAAAATGCTATTTTGTCAAAAAGTAAAAATTTAGTACATTTCGTCAAATTTGGTCAAAAATCATTATTTTCGTCACGACTGCCAGTTTTCGTCATTTCGTCAGTTTTTCGTCAAAACGAAATTCTTTGGAGCTTAGGCATAACTGTTTAACTGGGACGGAATGGATCTACCTGGAAACTTAATCCGCAACGGTGCGATCACACAGAGGTGCACTTTAGTCCCGTATCAGAAAAAATTGCATCGATTCTACTGAGAAAAATGTCCTTTGGCGTCGCAGGTCAAAAAGTAGGCAGGGCGCGGGGATTTGCAATTTTCCGACGGACATTACAAATTTCTGACACAATTCCGACAGACGGCCCGCAAATTTTCGACGGAAAAGATCGTGGGTGCTCAGAATTTAAATTTCCCTCTACATTTCTACAAAGTGAGGGTTTAGTCCCTAAATTTTGCATTGTGGACAAGAAATTTTCGCACGAGAACATTTTTCAACAAATTTCCCATACCCCAGAATTTAAGTCGGAGCACTCAGTGACCAGTATCATACCTGAGGTCCTGAACAGGCTAGACCGGCCAAAATGTTTGCGTATTTTGTATTTGTTCAACGGCCTGCGCGTAGACCTGGGAGCGTTGCAATGCTGGGATCGATTCTTCTGCGATTATCTGGCCCCAAGTAGGATTTGTACACAGAAAGTAACTTTTGAAGTTGATTTGTGTAATTCGCCTTACTTAAGCTGACTTTAAACGCAAAGTGCAATCAGAATTTACATGCACATTAACCATTCACGTGAGTTCACATCAAACGAAGTACAGCAGTAGCCTATTAATCACATTCACAAGATCTTTCTAAGACCACAACACCGCAGCCTAAGCTTTCGTAAAATATCTGTTATTGAATTATTACGCTCTGGTGCAATGGTTTGTTATGCCAAACAAAGTCAACAAAAATTGTTTGGGACAAGTTAAAGTGTTGGTTTTAATTCTGCCACTCACTTCAAATCCTTTTCGTTCCAAGTCGTCGACTTCAAGTCGAGGTCTCTGCTAGGTCTACTCGCACAACAGGCCAGGCCTACATTCTTTTCTTAAAACAATCTTCAGAATCAATCTTGCAAAGCACTTCCGAATCGTTTCATTAGACACTGGTTGACTAATTCAGTAGGGGCCTACGTGCGAGAGCCCACAGGCCCATGTGCGCAAGCGTTGCGAGCGTGTTCACACTGATATCCATTGTGGCATCAAAACTGTCGCTAATCAGTCCGTAGATTTCATGGAAAAATCGCAAACATTACATTTTCATGAAATTTACAACTACACATAGGCCTAGCTAAAGACCTATGTTATGTCCTAAATCCGGCGGCGTGCCAGCACCAGTATTGCAATAACAATCATCGCACATACATGTAGGCCGCTAGACATTACACGATTACACTGGCCGATAATGCCAGAGATGAGCGATGATCGGAGTTCTGAAACTGACAGAATCGGATCAGGGCGACACCGTTACGTCATCTTTTCCACGCGCGTCATCAGTCAGCGAAGCCTATAATACCATCGTTCGCTAGCCGCAGCAGCTGAAGCCGTTGAACGGATTAAATGAATGTGCGCCCAACCGACCGGCTATGCCTGGATTCCACAGTGCTGCGCCGGTCTCAAACGTTTAAACGTTTAATCTGCAGTGAAACGCTGAGTGCCCTGGCCAACCTGCCGTGAAACATTTTTCATGGCAGAAGATACAGAGAGCCTGCAACAGTTGACTTGGCGCTTTTGCTGCATTCTTTTGAATTTGCGGTTTTGCGCCATATAAATAAATGACATTAATATTAGTGATAATAATAATACAAATTTGGTTACTTTTCAGCTAAGGTACCCGGTACTTTGTTAAAGTTTGGGAAGTCTTCGTTTCTCCTCCCTTCCCCCTTTTCTTGAATCCGACATTGCGACACAACGACCGATTAGTTAGGCTACATCATACTCATAGCGGGCATCGTTATTACAGTATAGAGTGATCTGCCTGTCTGTCTGACTGTCACACTCGTGCACCCTGAAGAAGCCACTGAACGGAATGAGATGCCTTTTGGCAAATTGACAGGGACACTCGTGTGACCTTTTTGTATAAATAATTAAGCCTGTGTCGAAGTTCTTTGCGTACAGAATTTTGCAGTGCAAGGGAAACGTGTTTGTTAAATTTTGGGTTGAATGGAGGGGGTAGGAAAAATGTCCGTTTTAACGGAAAACTGGTTATATATCGGAAACGATGAGGGATAGAGCCAAGGTTACTATTATTCATTAATAAAAAGTGGCATACACCTTTTCAGATGAAATAAAATTATCATCGCCCGTGGATAACTTTGAAGGTTACTAGGCCCTACTGCAACAGGAACTGTATGAGCTGTGTAGCGCGTTTTCCCTAGCGACAGCTGGGCTTTTTGTCTCACACTGCCCGTCTGTCCGAGGCTGTTCCAGCCAACCAAACCTTATGCTGCCACGCCGAGGCCTCACTCGGTCGACCACCTCATCACTCATGGAAACGTGGACCAGGCCGCCCACGCAACAACTGACTGCAGAAAATCCGTCGAGACTATGGCGCTTCTCCAGCTGATCTGTGTATGGCGCAGGATCATCAAGCGCGGACGCGGGCGATGCTACGGTCCAGGATGGCTACGCGATGATGATCATGATGATGATGTTTATATATAGGAATTCCACAACTCCCTGATTAATTGTACTATCGCTGACGCTGCACGACTTTCTTACCCTCCCACAAAATAACGTGCTCTCAGTGATGCGGGCTATAAAGCCCAATGAGCAGTGACCTCTGTTCTAGTTATTGCATGCAACAAAATGAGTGCATAGCAATTTCACCTGAAGCCGAAGCCGCGTAGGCTACTCTAGACCTTTACGCCTGTCTATAGGCTACAGTTGAGTGTTAAATAGGGCCTACTCATGATATCAGGATGGTCAGTATTAAAGATAGCTACATCACCCACACGCTCGGTATAATCTTTTCTTCGTTATTATCTAATGGCCTTAATTATACTGAATTATTGTGTTGATTAGACTAATTATCTTGAATGGACATCACTTACCACTCAGATCATAGTTCTTTATTAGCCAGGAAAATAAATAGGTTTATTGATATGGTAAGCTGTTTCAACTGATGAGGGGGAATAGACGCACTCATTAATTACAGTCGTGTTATGGCACTAACATTCTTCTTGTGTAATTTATAGCGATTATAGCAAACATACGGATAAATTCAGTAGAAATCTTCGGTTGGATTAAAAAATTCCTGTACGATAAAACTATATTATTCAAGTAAACGCATGCCAGAACAGACGAAATGATGCTGTGCCAGTAAGAGTTTTTGCAAATTAAATCGTCCCGCGCCTCACTAGCATTTCGGATGTGGACAGCAGGGAAGGCCAGTCTGAGCAGCCAATCGGCGGCGAGCTAGTGACGTCACAGCTGACGTCATTGCTGCAGCAACAGCAGCAGCAGCTAGAGGCTGGGCAGCGGGCGCGGGCCGGGCGTGTTTTGATCCTAGTATGAACTGTGCACGCAGTGTCGTGCGGTCGTCGTGCTTATGTTCGGTTTAGAACGATGTCGTTGAGTTCTGGTGAGCAGAGGGCTAAGAGATCGTCGAGCGGCGCTGACGCCCAGGACCTCGAAGATTCGGTACGTGATATCTACAGTAGCTCCTCGTGATTTTCAGCAGCTGTCTCAGTTGCACTCACCGTAAATCAGTCTGTGTTCTGTGCTGTGCCATTCAGCCGGCGTCTGTCTGTGCAGTCATTTGCAACGTGTCTGCAGCAGATGCTTGCTTGGCGAACATACGAGTAGTTCTGTACTCGATATGCTTGCCGAGTTACGTGCTCAAACATGTATGTACAACGCATACATGTAAGCTTACAGCAGATCTTACAACTTGCTGTTTCAACAGTCGAGGCAAAAGTGAAATAAAAATGCACGCAGCATCAGTAGGCCCCATCAGCATCATAGGTCTGTAGCATGGCTTCTGTAATCCATATTAGTTGATCTGTATGTCCAGTATGGTCTATAACATTATCTTAATCAGATTGTATTCACTGTAATGTTCAGAATTGCATAAATTGCCGTAGCAGCTGATTCTCAGTACCCATTGACCTTGCTGTCGCTGTCGCTGTTGCTGTGGGAGTTTATAAGTTGCGGCATCCACCAGACTCTACCTCTTTGACGCTTTTGCCGACTTACATCGAGAAAATTTGTTGCCTTGAGGCTTATGGCGGGCGGAGTTGAGTTGAGTCGGTCGCTGAGAACAGGACTTGAGAACCGATATGTGTAAGTCGTCTGTGTTGACCGTAGCAGATGAACGATGCTGCTTCATGGGGGCTTCATGTTGTAGACCCCGGCGTCGACGGCTTGAAGCGTTTACAACTGCGGCCAGAAATTATTTGACTGACTCGTCGATGTACTTCAGTAACGGTCGAGCTATTGGCATGGTTGTCGTTCGTCAGTCTGTCCGTCCGTCCGTCTGTAACGGATGTACCCTGGCTAACGGGTGGGTCGTAGGGGAAAACTTTGTGCACGAGTAATTAGCAATGTGTGTGATACTCGAGAATGCAAAATTTCAACGGTCTACTCAAAGGGGAGCATTTTCAAATTGGGGATTTAAATGAAGGAAGGGCAGGAAAAATGTGCGTTTTCAACGGAAAACTGGCCACATCTCGAAAACAGTGAGAAATACGGCCAAGGTTACTATTAATCACTAAAAGGAAGTGGCGTACGCCTTGTCAGATTAAATGGATATCATTGACCTTGGATGACCTTGAAGGTCACTGACAACCAGTACTGTCGGCTGTCCTAGCGACAGCTAGGCTTTTTGTTTTTTGACGGCGGCGGCGCGGCAGTTATTCGACGGCGATTGTGACGCGAATAATTTAAAAAATTTCTCGGGGGTGATACGTCCGGACTTCCGACTTTGTGCGCTCCTCGGCAGGCCCGTCGAGAGCCACAGCGGGGCCCGCGGAAACATTTTCGCGGGGCCCTTCTGGGGAAAATGTTTTGATTTTTTTCTTGTTTAAAATGGCGCATTTTGATGTACTTTATATTTTTGAGCAACGGCGATAATTACCCCCTTCTGAACGTGCCTGCTTCTCGGAAAAGAGAGGGAAAGTTCCGCGTTGACAAAATCCTATATATGCCATTGACCATCTCGTAGGTGTGTTTGAAGTAATGCTTAAACGATGAAATAGGCTTGACGGCCTTTACAGCGCCTTCAAATTTTGTTGAAGCACTGTGGCCTCTGTGAAATATCGTGCTGGCGACCGAGACCGGCGTTAACGTTATACTTCTAAACTATAAGTGACAGATGGACGACGTAATCGGCGCTGAAACTTACTAACAAATCAACTTCCCGTCCGTCTTCAGCCACTCCCGCAGTGTACCACATTTCTCTTCCCCTATTACTGTCCTTTTACGTCCTCAGGTGTGTCCTTACGCAACACCGGAAGTTTTGGGTGTGGCGCCCAACTCATTGATAAGCGGCACGTCATCGTTTGTCATCATTCGTCTTGATCAGTGTAACGGTAGCAGCAGCTGCGGCAGCTGACAGCCAGCGCTTCGAGCAATATCAGTCACTGTCACACGGACAAATAGGATCCAGGTCTGTGGGCGGCTTTATAGGCGGCATACGTTGTGTCATTATCCGGATATGTCAGGAAATCTGTGTCAGTGATTAGTGATTACGCTGCGGTGACATTTCTTGTTACGTGCGAGAAGTAGTGTCAGACTAGAAAAATCATCACCCAGAGAGCGCAGAAGTTCTTGGAAACTAGTGCTGCTATTTGGCGAACAAAAATGACAATGCAGTAACTGTTGGCTGTAAATTATTTTGCTCAATAAAAGTTCTACTGTGTAAGTAAGTAAGTAAGTAACAGAAACGATTAAAGTGTCCGTAGTAGGCTATCATGGACGTCACTGCGCGAGCACTGTGCAGCCACAAAAGGCAAGATACAGAACAAATGAGTTTTCAGATGAGATCGGAAGACAGCCACGGAAGACGCAAAGATGACCTGTTCAGGACAAAAAAACCCTGCTGTCACTGGGATAAGGCCAGCCGTACTGGTTGTCACTGACCTTGCATGCGACGTTGATAACTTATTGACGTCGTTTTATAGTGCAGTGAACTTGAGGCATGTTTTGAACAACAGGATGGCGTGAACTGCGAAGTGCAGTGGAACATTTCATTTGTCTGGTTGGGGTTAAGGTGGGGCGCGTTCTCCTGTGCCGAGTGGCAGGTATGCTAACACTGTGTGATCCCATGTCAGGTGATGCTCCGTAGCTCCCACCATCTTTAACCTTTTTATGAGGAGCGCGACGACGCGTTGCGCCTTGCACTAGCCATAATTAGAAATCGGGAGAGAGGGAAGGAGAAAAAGCACTGAGCACAGAATCATGGGAATAATATCAGACGGTGCTGTTGCACCGTGAGCGAAATGTAGTCTATTGGTTGTCGTTAGTTCGCGCAGTAAGTCACTCGGGTTCAGTCAGTGTGGGAACTCGACTGTGTCAACTCGCAGTCTATGTGCACTCATGACGTGATTGACATTAAGCACTCCAGCAGTATAGCATCAGTAGGCCTAGCTGTATTTACTGTAGGCCTATGATGCGGGCCTAAACTATTCCCTGTGTGTATGTACCGTTTCGACCGTTTCGCGGACGTCTCACCAGTTTCATTGCTATTTGCATAATCTTATAATCGTTAGCCGGTATTACACAAAAACGGTCTGGTTTGCATTTTTTTGCGTTAGTATAGGTTTGTGGCTGTGGCAGAAGCGGAATTGGATTTCTGGGCGGCGTTAGCTTGGCGTTACCCCAGTAATTCATTGTTCGCAGATTACTTCGGTCCTTGTTGACCCTAGCCACGCTGTTTAGCCTGTTGAGACAACGTTCCCCACACCAGTGTGCTGTAGACGACATAAATTACATCAGTATGTACGATCACTCAAGTAGCATCATCATCATTATCATCAGCTGCAGCAGCCGCAGTGGCAGCATCCTAGCAACCGTGTTTTCGCAGTCGCCGTGGAGCATTCAAGCTAGACTTCGCAGTGCGTGCAGCAACTCCGGTAAAAATAGCGCACATGTAGGCCTACATAATACGGACAGTTTGTACAGTTTTTGCAGTTTGTACGGAACGCAGACAGACAAGACACGATCAAACTAATTTTGTGAGAGTTTAGAACTTGTTCGAATGTTCTGCTGGCAGGTTGGCAACGAAGAAACGATTGTTGAAGCCCCTCGTCTCTCATGGACCTCAAAGCTGGACATAGGCCTATACTCAAAGTAACTGCAATAAAAGTGCAGGCATTCGAAATATAATGGCATCGTATAATCTTCTCAGATCTTTGCGGGTCAAACACGATAAGAAACATTATTGTCAGTACTACACGAGCTATGCTATTATTGAGTATTAAGGCCAGGGGAATGAGATATGATCACGGTAACGTTTCGAGAAGCATAGGAGACAGTCGGAGAAAGACGTCATAGTGGGATGTATTTCGGGAGAACGTATATACCAAAGGCCGGCCACGAAGTGGATGGACACTGAACGTTATTGACTGGACTGGCCTTGGGATTAATGAAAATACGCTACTGACACAGGACAAAGAGCACCGGAGAAAATGTGTTCATTATGTCGACAACCTTCCTTCGTGGATGACAATGACGATTGATCTGACCTAACCCCTGACCTCAGCTACCAGTATAGCTTATTTGCAGTATTCTGTGGTGATGGGCTGGGTATGGACACTTGCAGTTTTTACAGGCGTAAAATACATGTAATTGTGGCCCAAGTTGATTTGCTTGGTCCATATAGGGCAGGGTCGGGTCGCCGACTGCTCGAACAAATAATCATACGTTCTTCAGATAGACCGTGCATCGAACTCTGGCGGTGGCTTTTCCGCGATGACCGCAACACGATAAATGTACATCATCCGGATTATTTCCTTCGCCATGTTTTTGTCCTATTGCCTGTCTTTCCGCAATAATAATCAAGAAGTTATGCACGGTTTTTGATTAGTTTTTTTGAGCGGTCGAAGGTGCGACCCACGAAAAAGTCCATTAGATTCAGATGGCAGTTCGATCACTGTTGAGATAACGATAGGCCTACTCTTCGTCGAATGTGAAGCGCCGGTGTTTTATCATGACGTGAATTGGGTAGCAGCCTAGCTATTTATCTTAGGCTATTACGGGATGGAGACCTGTAAAGCTGCTTGGGGTAGCGGTATGTCCACTATCTGCACCGCGGGTCGCGCTAGTTGTCAGTTGGCGGGTGCAGCGATTGGCTGTGTAAAGTGAAAGTGTCACTAGGTAGTTTCGCTTCCCGCACTCTGTCCAGGTACGGCTGCTGAGCTTACGGTCGGTTCACGTCATCAATGACGTCATGTAGTTCGATTTTATTGCCAAGCTCTGCAGCGCAGGCACATTCTATACGGTGGTAAAATCCACGTGGCAGACAATCCGAGCTGAGAACCCTGGATGCGGATGTGGCTACGCTAAAACATTAGTGTCGTTTTAAAGGGCGTACAGGTGCAGTTAATTCTGCACTAATGTCTCCGGCGTGCACAGTTTCGTGTCTTACATCGGTGTCGCTTGCTGTTGCATTTAGATTCGTCGTTTATAGCGTATGGCTTTCATCATTAGAATAGAACAGATTCGTAACCCATGATTTAGGTGATAAATTGAAAACTGACTGTTGGAATATATTTGTGCCACCAGTAGGTCAAAACTATTTTCAGTGTTTTACGTTACAAAATGTCCAGGCTTCATGGGCAGCGTTCATGATAGCTGGTGAGCTCACTCAGCATGGAAGCTGAGAAGACCATCAGCAGATGTAGCATTTTCATTGGCGATGATGGCGATCCCAATCTTTATGAATACTAGCCGCTGTATATGTAATGTCAAATGTGAATTTCGTTGCACGAGATAAATAAAATGGTATATATGAAACGGCATATTGTTTTAAATGGTTTATTCGTTATTTTGGCGTTAGGGGTCTAGGTCTGTGGTAACGTTATATGACGACAAAAAATGACGTGACTGCAATATTGCGACAGCGGGGCATAGCTGCTGTAAAACATTCTGTACAGCATTGAACAACCCGTTATTAAAATACCGTCCGTTGACAAGTGACGTGCAGGACTGAAAAGCATATACAAGAGTGTGGTTTGATATTTGAACAAGAGGCATCGATTTCCACATGGACCTAGGGACCAGAGTGAGACCTGCGACCACTTTTGAGTTTTGTGGGTCTACCAAACACCACCCCAGTCCAGTGCGCTCAACCACGTTTTGGCAAAATATAGGCCTTATAGAGGTCTATGACACGTAAAAGCGCCACCATTTACCGCTCTAAGTTTATATTTTTACGAGAGCTGCAGTATCCACGGGACAGCGAGTACGGCGAATGGGGAGGCATGGAGCGTCAAAAATAAGGGCGACGAAGCTATACCTCTCCCTACAGGGGGCCTATTGATTGTGCCACCACTGCGGTATATGGACCAACGTGTGGCTCTTGCATACGATATACAGCAATAGCAGAGTGGCATCTGGGTGATCCATTAGATTTGAAGATGGCCAAGCCAGCCGGGTGATCGATGGTTGGATTGATGTATACTGGGTAGGCGATCATGAGGAGCTGCTGGCGCTTACCTGCGTATGATGCGATATGCCGTGCAGAAATGTGGTCGGTAGACCTCCAGAATGCCGCGCGAAATGGAGGAGAATATGCAACGTACTGCAACAGTGTGATCCACTGTCCTGTAACATCTAAAAGTGATCTGCAGAATTAGGATTTTATGCAGAAACTCAACAAATAAAATGACCCACAATTTAGCTCTGTAGCAGTAAGAACGATACGATGTGTGATTTGCGCTGAAAAGCTTGTAGGCAAGGTGCCGTTTTTTTCTAGCATGCAAATTTGATAAAAAAAATACTGAACTATACATGAAACGCAACTCGGGAACTGAAGTAAGAGAAGTGAAACCAGCAATTATTGTGCCATGTGGGAAAAAAACGAAAAAAAACATGAATCGAAGGGAACAAGGGATAGGCTTAGAAGCTTAAGATAAAAAAACAAGAAGCCCAGCTGTCGCTAGGGTGGGCCGACCGTACTGGTTGTCATTGGCCTTAAGGTCAGCTAAGGTCGACACTTTTCATTTTATCTGAAAAAAGCGTATGCCACTTCTTATATTGGTGATTAATGGTAACCTAGGCCGTATCTCTCACAATTTCCGAGATATTGCCAGTTTTCTGTTAAAAAACGCACATTTTTCCTACCCCGCTTCATTCAACCCCCAATTTGAAAATATTACACTTCGAGTAGATGGCTGAAATTTTGCATGCCCGAATGTAACAACCATGTTTAATCATTCGTGTAAAAAGTTTTCCCCTATGCCCTACCCGCTAACCACAGTACATCCGTTACAGATGGACGGACGACAGACAGACGGACAACTACGACAACGGGTCGACCTTTAAGGTGCGTTTTCAACGAACGCGCGTTAACGCGCGTGAACGCGTATTGCATATTCATGAGCCAACCAATCAAAATGTCCTATCCAAATTCGTAGGACACTTTGATTGGTTGGCTCATGAATATGCAATACGCGTTCACGCGTGTTATCGCGCGTTGACGCGCGCAGTGAGAACGCACCTTTAAGCTTACAGCTTAACGGTCGGCCCAAAAACTTGTAAAAAAAGACCTTTAACGTCTTAAAATTATCGTCTCAAAATTTTGGTCACTGGCCAGTTTTGCGCACGCACAGTGAAATTTGTACCCAATAAACGACTCGAACGTCGATCTTTCAACCGTTGCATTTCACGTGAAGTATTATGCGCGTTCATGAAAAAGTAGTGGAACGTCTTAAATTTGCCCAAATATTTTCTTTTAAATCGACTTGGACAAGTACAATGTCTCATTGATGTCGTAGCCTTAATTCAGAGCTTTCATAAGTAAAATGTCCATATCTTGGGTGCAGTAGCCTATGGCGCATTTGTGGGCCTTGCGACCCTCCTCGGCTCTTCCCTCCCTTGAAGGTAAAAAACATTAACTGGGAGAAACAGTGATCATGATCATAAGAAGAAGGTAGTACAGCCTAATATAAAAGTGCACTTCTGAAATGTACACATGGTTCCCCTTTTCACATCCCCACTGCAAGTGATTCAGTTGGACGCGCCGCATCGACAGCTCTGCAGGAGGGAAGAGCCGGATATTGAGCTGACGGTGAAGCCTATGGATTCGGCGCATGTAATACTTGTCATCCGCATCAGTGTCATCCATAATGATGAGAACTACGCCAATATAGGTTGTAATATCACTCTGTCGCCCGGTAGCTCGCTGTTGCTCATTTCCGCTCAAGTGACGACCTTGGCATTTCACGACTCGCTTTTCATACATGAGTTGGTTGCCCTAGTTTCATGGTGTGTCGTTTTCTGCTCAGTATTAAAAGCTCGTGCTGCGACGTAGCATAGGCCTACCCATATTTACGTAAAATGGTTTTGCCAAATTGAGGATAAAATAAGAAGTTCATACCCGAAATTGTATCTGAATTCCAAAACTGTAATTTAAAGTATGTCTGTGCCGTTTTAGGCGGCATCGTTAAAAACGTCAGCGATGACGGCTATTGCGCCAATTGTTACTTCAGCGCGGTCTGTCTGTACACCACATTCCTGCGCCCTGTTAAAGCCGTTTGACGGAATGAAATGCCATTTGGCTGGTGATAGTAGCCTACTAAGCTTACTGGGGTTAGGGACTCTGGTCCCGTACGGGTATAGAGATTTTGGCGATGGAACCAAGGTTGAAATTTGCTTTCACGATTGACGAACATTATGTAAGCCCAGAGGCCCACTGCATTGGTGGTTTAAAAACAAGTCAATATAATTATTTCCACGCTTTTACAATAACTGTTCCGCCGCCAGATGACCAGTAGAGTCTACAGATTAGCAGTAAAATGATTAGGAGCGATCTTTTCGTCACACTTTGGACGCATCGCTATACTTGCGTGAACGTTTCTGTGAAATAAGTCTGCAGCAGAACAGGCGTGGCCTAGAATAAGCGTCTTCATAGTAGTGTTGTGCGATACCTGAAATTGGAGCCACGATAACGATACCGTTTTAAATATTGAGTAGAGTATCGCGATACTATCGATACTATCGGGATACCGGAAGTGCATATGAAACGTTAATCCGCAGGCCCGTTGAGAGATATGGTAATTTTTTCCGGGTCACGCGACGTTTGGGGGCCTCGCCGTCGCTCAAAATGTTACTACACCGTGTCCGGAAAAAAAAGTCTACACTTTTTCTTGAATAACGTTAACAAATTCAAATTTACTTTCATAATTTTTGGCACACATTATCACAATGATACGCTCTATTAAAACGTTAAAAACTTATCTTCAAAATTTCCTTTTCAGTAAGTATAGCTAATGTAATCGTGACGTCATTGAAAATGCCATTTTCGCTGGAAAAAAAGTTTAAATGGCCCTCTGTAATACAAAAACAGGAAAACTGATTAAAGAAAATTGCAGTAAAAACATGAGAGATTAATGGCATAGAATTAAGTTACTTTTTATCAAAATTTCTAAACCTGATCTTGACTTTCGCCATGTTAAGCGTGGTCGTCGCGTGCACTGCTGGAACGTCGTTGTGCAGCAGCCGTTATCAGCGAGCAGCGTCATTTCTGCAGCATGCGTTAGCGTCGCGGTAGTGTACATCTGTAATAAAGTTGTTGACTCAAAAGTTGGCTAATAGCAAGTTTTGTCAATGTTGATGACAACTAAGGCAGCTACAGGCAAAAAAAAGTTTTTTCTGCTTTTCTGTTTATTTCGGTGTGGAGTAAAGTAAGAATACAAAGACTGTTTTATTTTACACAGTAAAGTGGCATCAATATTCTGGCGAAGTGGACTATAACTACGCTGGCAGTTGCATGTTACTTTTCTAATGTTGCCTGCCAAAAGTTATAAACAACAGTTCAAATTTGTTGAAGTTATTAGCCGAAACATTGTTAGCGTTTTTTCACCTCGGATACAATGATAACGGCATTTTCGATGACGTCATAATTACGTCAGACGTGGCAGTATAAAAGGAAAATATCTCGACAATTAAATAAAGTGAATATTCAAAACGACTCGATATTCAGGACGACTCCTACTAAAAATTATGGAAATAGTTTTAAGTTTGTCAAAGATTTGTCGAAAATGCCGTAGACTTTTTTTCCGGACACGGTGTATAATATTTGACGACAGAATTAACTGATCATCTGAATTGAGCTAGCGTCAGTCGTCAGTTATAATTGCGACGATTTTTCAACAAATCTGTTTCCTTGGATGAATACATGTATTTAGTATTTTACCCGCTTCCCAGACACCATCCCATAAAGCCCGTGCTTTTTTTCATTGCCCTCACGCAGTGTGCAGTTGTGAACGATAGAGCAATTCAGCTAAAAGCTGCGTGGTATCGAAACTGGTATCGTCATGTCACGATACTTGGCGGTATCGTGGCACCGCGATATCGAGATCTTTTCGATACTTATCGAAGTATCAAAGGTATCGCACAACGTAACTTCATAGGCTAATTGCTCAGGGTCTTGGCATTCGTGTCGTCTTCCTGGCAACGTACGCCCTTGAAGACAAGAAAGTCAGTAGGTAAAGGCAGATGCGCTGCGTGCTGTTACTTACTGCTGTATAGTGTATCTGTAGGCCTGTACTTCGACTTGTGTAACAGATAGGCTAACCGTGAAACGGTGAAAGCAATCCATCCAACAAGCGCAGGTCAATGCCAATGGAGCTTTTCGCTCACCTGTAGCCTGTAGGTATACTGTAGTCCATACCAGGAACTCGGGTTTCTAGAGATAACTAGTATCAGCTGTGTGTTATATGGTCTGACTGCCGCCGCGGTTGATGTAATAGGCCTAGCTGTTTTTACATCTGCGGATAAGCACACGGTCATACAAATTACTGGCGTGTTATTACAGTTTTCACGCTGGCTCTGATAACCGATAATTACTACTATTATGCGGCCGTCCGGTATGCAGCATTACAGGTTTTGCTCGTCCGTCCGTCCGTCTGTCTGTCCATCTGCCTGTCCCACAAGGACTTGTAAATTCAGAAGGAAAAGCCTAGAAAGACTAAAATTGGTGCGAACGTTTCTTAGGACATGAGTAACCAACATGCAATGTGCCAGTTTTCTGCTCAAAAGATCAAAGGCTACGGTCACTAGACGTCAAAAGTTTCTCGAAAATTGCACACATCTATCGCCGACGCGCACGTGTTTACTCATGTGGCTAGCAACTCGTTGGTTGTTTCGCGGCCCACTGCACACTGCGCTCAGTGCATGGGGCATGTAGCTAGCTGGACGGCCGCATCACATGTCGCCGGCGCCGCAAGGTGTGGCGGCCGCGGCATTTCTGCTTATTTTGATCACGTCTTCTATTGCGTATTGTGTTGATGTGTGACTGCTCGCAGGGAGTACACTTGGATGATAGCAGCATAGCGGCAGCCGCTCACTGTGAGTGTACAGCAGACACGGCTCCCGTCTGCCCTCGCTGTGGTGGCACCAGGCAACTGTTAGTGAGCCGTCACAACCCGCCGACTAGCCTGGCGTCGTCACTGGGCATCGTGGCTTCCACGACGGAGGGCGACGAGCAACTGATAGGCTTGCCGGTGTCGCCCACGTCGCTCAAGGATGTCTTTGACACTCCGCCGTCGTCGGCGACCGTTCCACGTGACGACGAGGACGCTGACGAGGAGGCTCGTTGCTATCAGAGACTGCACTCCGCTTCTGACGTCACTTCCGCCACCACCACCGCCGCCTACCATCATCACCAGCAGCGAAGCTTCTCGGCGGTCACCGCCGCTGGCAGTTTCCTGCCTGATCCCACAGTTGACGTGGGCGGAGTTTCTGTACGCTCCGCCCCCGACTCCGCCTTCCTGGTCCGACAACCGGAAGTGGTATCGAGCCACGGAGGTCAGAGGTCGAAGCTGCAGCGGTTCTTCGAGCCGCTGAAGCGAAGCAGGAGCGCCGGTGGAGGCAATCAGAAAGATGCGATTTCAGCGGCGCAGGCATCACTGTACGACCCAACGCGACAGCACTTATCGGTAGACAATGGGCTTAATCACCTTGTAACTGAGTGAGTGAGGGTTTAACGTCCTGCCCGACACAGTATTGGCCATTTCGGGTACGGCCTTTCCAGGCAAAGTTACACATACGTATAATAGCGAAACAAAAAGTTTAACCATTACAGAAAGTTTAACCTTTATGAAACACAAAACACAAAGATCTACGACCTAAACCTGTAAGAACTGCCGATTATAATTGTGCATTAGTCTGTGTAAAGATAATGGCAGTTCTAATACCGGCAATTTTTTCTGTTATTCTCCAGACATTCATCAATCTCTTAGCGCTGTCTGTTAGACGACAGGGGAGGGGAACTTGTAACTGAACTAGAAAGAACTTAGTTAAAGAGTATAAATCTTTTCCGACCACAAGTATGTTTTATTTTTTGCTCTCAACAAGTGTCCCAAATTTGAAATAGGCCTAGCAAATAGAATTTTGTTGAAATTTGTGGATTGGATCAGTGTCGTGGATGCATTGTTCCTGAGGCCAGAATCTGTTTATACGTAACTTCTTAATTGAGTTATGTTGCACACAGACAAACAGACAGACGCGGGTGAGATGTAACCTTTTTTCGGCGGTGGTAACTACGTCGGCTTAGAAATGATTAACTGAATAGTGACAAACACGACGGGCTATCACTGTCTCTCAAGAAGTCAAACGTGTCACATCATACCACCTTGATTACAGCACATGCTCAAAATATCCGCTTTCAGCACGAACGCAAGCGCGTAGATGCTGACGCCACTCGCTAACAGCACGTTCAATAACCTCGTGATTCAAAGCGGCCCACTCTCTGTTGATGCGTCGTTTCAGTTCGTCGACGTACGATCTGAAAATAGATATATACGATTAGTGTTAAATAAATAGGCCTAATTATGATCTTTCTAAACACGAAAGCGGGCAATATAGTTTGTTGCATTATTTCATCCATTGCTTCCGGTTCTACTGCACGTAGACATAGCACTGCTGCAGTCAGCCACCCCACTTACCAGTGCCGGTCTACTTTATCAGTATGTAAGTAAAGTGCAGATTTTTATACCAGGTTCACTACTACGTACTACTACACTACTATAGGCCTACAGATGCTACACTCCATGCCATGTGTCGTATCGCAGGAAGGAAGTTCGGTATTGCCCGGTGCGCCAGGCGGCCATGCCAAGGACTTGAAGAAGAAAACTTTGTAAGTTTATTTTATCCGTCGTTTATAGTCACGTTGTTTTTGTTAAACGTATTTTGCCACCTTACTACGTCTCGATCTGCAGGCTGCGGAGATCAAACCTGTGTATAGGTCTCAATTACTCGGCCCCAGGTTTATCTGGCTGGATTTTCGTTACAGTTTGTTTAAATTTATTTCAGGCCCGATCATGAGATAAACTAATATGCGTGAAATCCGCGTCAGATTCGCCAATTGATCCTGCTTTAGTGCTTGAACGCTTGAGCATTTGAAGTCTTGCATTGTCAGTGTATCGTTGGATCGATACGGCTCGTCCAATGTACGTATTCCCATTTGCTTAAGTCAATAAAGTCTGTCTGGAACGGTTGAGCTAATATCATGAGCGACGCGATTTATTGAATCCTGGCTTGTGGGCTCCGTGGTCTGATATGTAGTTACAGTACATCCAAGCAGCTAACGAAAGAGGGGGATATATGATGAGTAAGCAAGTAATACTATGTCTAGTGCACTATAAAAATACAAATGTGCTGCGGTACGGGCTGTTGCAACGAGTTTGTGTTTCACGTGTCGTATGAACTTGAAGTCGTTGTAAGCTAGTGACTGATTTTTGACGCGCTGTTACGGTTGTCGTCTCTCGTCTTTGTCTGTCTGTCACGCATGTGTGGCTAAACAGTGCGAGATAGGGCCTATTTGCTATTGATCACTAATAGGAAATCGCATGTGCCCTTTCAGATGAGATTAAAATCATCTACAGTGTACTTTGGATGACCTTGAAAGTCAGTACTGCAATAGGAACTGTATGGGCTGTAGCGCGTCTCCCCGAGCGACAGCTGGGCTTTCTTGTCTCCGGTGAGACGGCACGGAGTCAGGGACTTAAGGTTGCCAGACTTTTAAAAGTCATAACGCCAAACATTGGCGAGAAATAGCCTAAATGTCTATTTAGCCTATCATATGTAGCTCAGTGGTCTGGTCGCCAGTAAAGTAGCTCAAAAATTAAAGTAGCAAGCAAGGCGCCAAAACCAGCCAAATTTTAGGGGATCAACGGCTTCCAAAAAGTAGCCCAATTGGCACTTCTTTACCCAGTCTGGCAGTGGCAACCTTGCGCGGGGTGACTGTTAATTAACGTTGACATCTGTGCTCGGTATCTGCCCGTGTCTGTGTGTCAGAACGTCTGAAGTGCGGGACCGGTTGAACATGGTGCGTCGTCGATGTGCTGAGATGACCGTTCTGTCCAGTAAGGATTCTGCCAATCGTCCGAGCGCCGACAACATCAGAACCTGGGCTCAGTCGCTTGACGCGCTGCTTGCCGATAAATGTTAGTCAAACTCTGAATATTGCACACTTGTAAACCCATACATGCTGGAAGGGTGTCTGAATTTTTTTTGCGATGGCGAACAGCATGATATAAAATAGCAAATAAAGTAAAGTAATCGTTAGACAGCCTAACTGGAAAATTACGTTGGCCTAGTGCGGCCGTCCTTCTGATCTTTGATTATTTGAGCTTACGATTAGCACACTATAATTAGCCTGCCCCGAGGAACGTTCATACCAATATTCTGCTTTTATATTTTTTGAGTTAGGAGCCGATACGGAAGAGACGGACAGACGGACGGACAGACGAACGAGCAAAACGCGTAATATGGCCTAGCAGGATAGCCGCACAATGAAGATTTCACATCGCCAAAAGCGTTGGGAAATGTAATGGCAGTATTTGATTAGTATGTAAAAACTGGCTGCAGTATTTCTCAAGCTGGTGATTTAATTCAAAGATTATGCGATCAATTCCTTAATGAAAGAAATTGTAAAGTTCTCAGTAACTAACGATACATTACAATTTACAATAATATACCGATATTGATGTATTTGTGACAAAAACTTCCGCTGGCTTACATTATTGAGCCATTGTGTGTGTTTGCGGCAGTCGGCAGACAGTGTTTCCGTGAATTTCTCAAGTCGGAATTCAGCGAAGAGAATCTGGAGTTCTGGATCGCGTGCGAGGACTACAAGAACCTCAAAACCACCACAAGCAACTTGACTGCACCGGCGCAGAGGATCTTTGCAGAATTCGTCACTCATCAGGCACCCAGAGAAGTGAGCGTGTCAACTTGATTCGCTTGACTTTTGCTTTCTCGCTCCCAGTGCCATAGATGTAAAAAACGTTTTTTTACATTTTAAAAACTATTTGCCACGTTTTTTACGTTTTCAACGTTAAACAAATTTTTTCCAACTTTTTTTATTTTAAAAAACGCGCATGAAAAATCCTATCAAAAACTTTGAGAAACATTTTTGGAAATAAAGCCCCAAATTAATAGGTTACAGTTATGGCAGTTTACTTAGTTAGTAAAAATATACCAAATAAAAAAGTTTTTTTCTAGTATATTTGGTTAGTCTAGTGCTATGGTCTTATGACAACACGGTTAAAATGAATTTAAATAAAGTTCTCTTTATATAGACAATAGTTTCAGGACCCAGGTACACTGCACCTACCGCATTAGGCATTAGCCAGGAGGTTAAAGAAATTATGGCCAACGTTTTTTATTCAACGTTTTTAAACGTTTTTAAAAAATTTTTGCCACGTTTTAAACGTTTTTTTAACGGTTTAAAGAAATTTTTTTGCACCGTTTTTTCACATCTATGTCCAGTGCAATATAGTCTATACAGGTTGCAGCAAAAAGTAGACCCAAAAAGTTTTTTGCTGTTTTCTCAGCAACCGTTTGGGATTTGAATTTGAAATTTTTGCTGCTTTTTTGCTGAAACTTTTTACATTTTACTGCCAAGTAAAGTATGATTTGGTTGGAAAACGGCGAAGTTATAAACTCTTTAACATGACCGCCTACCGATTTTTAGCTTCAAAAATGTTCAAGCCAAAAATTCAATGTAATTTTCAAAAATTGATTACCACATTACTGCCGATGACGTCACAATAACGTTTTAATAAACAGTAATTTATTTTGTTTATAAACAAGATAATGTTCATATGAACACAGAGTCTGTCCAATGCATTTTGACAGTTTACAGTATATGTCCGTATAAATATAATCAGTGAGCTGTTTAGACCGGTAGAAAAAAATCAAACAGTTTAATTTTAAATTGTACAGCAGCAATGATCCTTTCATCCTTCTGTATTATTTTAACTAAACAATAAACATTGTTAGTTACGAGACCATCCGATTCGTCACCAGCGCTTTACATCATCAAATTACCCAAAAAGTTTTCCACTGCACCCAAACATCTGCTTCTGCACTACCTGGGAAATGTAGAACAAGCATAATATGCGTTAAAATGAACAAAAAACGTCAAAAAAATATTCCTGACATTATTGCATACAGTCCTATCTTTTAACTATGCTTGAAGATGGAATGATATTTGTCTGTGTTACTGCAGATCAATCTCGACTCGGTAACGCGCGAGGTCGTCTACGCTAACATGGCGCGAGGCGCTGACCTCAACACGTTTGAAGCGGCGCAGAAGCGGATACAGGCGCTCATGGACAAGGACTCCTATCCACGCTTTATTTCATCCGATCTTTACCAGTATCTTCTGCAGCAGGCCACATGACGACCCAGCAACATTGTGATCAATCGGCACTGAACCCGCACCGAGCAGAGGCGCTATATTGTGCAGGACTACAGAAGGCAAAACTCTGTCCGTTGGTTGAGTGATACGACCACTGACCAGGTCCCCGCCTCTGTACAAAGTCTTGCTCAAAAAAACTCCCAGAAACGCTCTTTTGGGAGACTGGCTTAGTCTGGATAAGCCTCATTGTGAAAAGATGCACGGACAGTCGGACATCCAGGGCATTGCCGTAGTAATAATGTCCCGTAAATTTAAGAAGTGGATTGGATTTTCCCCCCTCCTCTCCCCTCCCCGCAAATCAGAACCAGTCGAAACTGCTGGAACACGTCGCTGTTGTCACAATCTGGTCGGCCGTCGTTTGGCTAATTTCCAGCGACACGCAAGAAACACGCGACATAAAATGAATGAGATTAGATAACGGTCGGCGCGCGTGGGACGCAAGACAGACGTGTCGACTAGTGGTTGGAAATTGGACACTTAAATTGTCATTTCCTGGCAGAGTGTTGTGTACTGTCCATAGCACATCGCATTCGGGCTATGTCCCTATATCGCACTACCTCAATGGCAGGCACGAGTAAGGTATTCCCGCGTTGCTGTATGACGTCATCAAGTGTGACGTCACGGGGACACCCGTCGCTTTGCGGTGGGTGTTTTCCCGCATGAGTGACTGTAGCGAACTGGACGAGTGGTTAATGTACGGTACATATTGTTGCCGTTCAATAACATTGATACCGGTGTAATGCTATAGTAGTAGTAGACAGCAGGTGAACTTCTGCTGTTTTTTTTTCTAGTTTTCGATGTTATTCTTCAAGGTGATTTCAAGGTGATGTGTGCTACTTTAGGTCAGGTGATACAGCATGAACGCGTTTAATGTTTCAATCTACACAGGATGTTTGTCCGGTGAATTTCGTGAGCGCCGAAAAGTTTTGTTATATTTCTGATTGACGGTGGTTTCTATTCCTTTCAAATCCAGAATCGAAATCGGGCGCAACTTTCCTCCACTTTTGGACGTAGGTCCCCCCACTTTCGAACTCAAAAATATTCCCCTTTTGGGCTTCTTCCTCTTTCTAGGGGGAAGTTTGTTAAGGATGTAGATTGACCAGTAAAATTAGGGAAAAGTCTTGTTAAAAGTTATATGTAGGCGGCTCAGTGAAAAATTGGGGGGAGGGGATTTTGATTTACATCCTTAACAAAACTCTCTCCTCCTATTTTTCACTGGGCGCAAGCTGCGTCCACCAGGTATAGAGATAGAAGCCACTGCTGGTTGATGCAGATGTATGAGATACGATTAATTAGATACGTAATTAGATTACGAGTATAGGCCTACCACTTTCGACAAATCTTATATTGTTTTCAACTTCTTGTCAACACTTTTTCGACAGTACACACAATTTAGGCTACTATTACTGTGTTTAAGCTTATAACACTACTGAAATGTTACGCATGTATATATTGTGTATGCTACTGTGACCGTGACGTGTGTATATACCAGAAAAATGTCGGCCCAGTGCCGACATATTAAATGGCCGTCCGCCTAGATCTGTGCAACGTTAGCGCTAACCCTAACCAACCCCGAGCTTTGACGTTTAGCACTGGCAAAATTGGCACACTAACTACTGCTGCTCTGGTGAACGTTTATATCAGTTTTGGCATAACGCAAGCTTTCGGGAACCATCTAGACTGCAGCCTTGTGAAGGCTATACGACGGGGTCTTGAGAAACTTGTTGGTCTACTGGCTATAAATGCGGTCTTAGTTTCAGTTTTTGTCTCGTGTTCTGTCTTCTTGCTTTTATCCATATAATTCATTCGCTGGATATTTTGCACATCAAATCCCATCTCAGGTCTGAAGTGTTGTCATCGCACTAGTCTTGGGCGGCAATCTTCTGTGAAAATTTGGGACCTCCGTATTTAATCTTCCAAAACAACTAGTTGGCGTCAGACTATAGCATTCCTCTGTGAATTTTTTCCGGAAAAACCTGCTGACCCTCGATCACTGCTTTCAGTTTTACCATCTTACTAGCCCTATCTTGCTCAAAAAGGCTATGTGTATCTGAGCTAATCGTTTTATGCGCTATCCTGTAAACCTCTAGTGTAATGTAATTATCACTATGGCAGCTGGCCTGCCGGTGTCGTCCGCAATTACTCAACCGCCGCTGCTGCTATGTTGCTGCAAGTAATTCGTAATTATGAATGTTTATTGTGCATAATGTTTGCGACTTTGCGTACTATGGTGCTTGCGCTGGCATCAGTTAATAAATGTTTATGTATAAATAATCTTTGTAGCCCGACCAAAATTGTGATGTAATTGATGTGATGTAAATTGCGTCATCGTCGTTCGCGACGGACAACACCAAACAAGAGCAAGAAGGCATAAATCGTAAGTAGGCCTATATAGATATATAGCTGACCCCCAGTACATAATTTCACAGTGTTAAGGGAGTTGAGAAAACAGCTGGGGGTTCAACCCTCCCCCAACCTCCCAGCAATTCAAACACGGAATCCACCAGATTACAAAGCGGCAAATTTTGCTTGTAGGTCTTTAATTCCATCACTCGCCCCAACAGTTTTACTCGTCTGTTAGATTAAATAAGGCAGAAATTTTTCCAGCAGTTTGATGCAGCGAGTGCGACGGTTGGATTCGCGATGATGCAGACGACGTTCTTTGATTAGACCTGTAGTAGTGTAGACACAATATGCGGACGCCTTCCCGTCAAGCTATCTGTCCTCGCCTGTGTTTAACAGCTGGGTACAGCAGATAACAATGAGTCTCTCTGTCTGTCTGCATGCGGCCCCAGTCCTCATTTATGTGGTCTCACGTGGTCAAATGAACAAAACTGCTTCTGCCGGGCCACATAGTGGCTAGCACCGGTCAGGAAAGAGAGCAGCAGCTCAGCAAATGACGTAGAACAGCGTAACCAACAAGAAAGCCCAGCTGTCGCTAGGGCAGACGCGCTACAGCCTATACAGTTCCTGTTGCAGTACTGACCTTCAAGGTCATCCGAGGTCGATGATTTCCATCTCATATGAAACAGCGTATGCAACTTTCTATTAGTGAACTGTATAGGCTGTAGCGCGTCTTCCCTAGCGTTTCCGAGGTATGGTCAGTTTTCCGTTGAAAAACCACATTTTCCCTACCCCCTCCATTCGAACCCAATTTTGAAGAAGTTCCTCTTGCACTAGATCGCTGAAATTTTGCCTAGGTTGACACACGGCTAATTATTCGTGTACAAATCTCCCCCCTAAGACCTAACGCTTAGCCACAATACACCCGCGACAAACGACAGACAGACAACAATTGTGCCATATAAAAATTATCATCATCATATGTTCTTTTTATGTAAAGTTGACCGACGCAACTTTAACAAGGTAAGCACAAGATACATAATACGTTCCTGCAGAACTTCAGAGTATGCAAACGAAGAAACTTCTCATAGACGCCAGGCATAGCTGTAGCGCGTCAAAAGGACGTAAGCACCAGAGGCGTCGTACATGTAGGTTAAAAAGCCAGGCGATGCAGGAAGCTGCAACTCTATGACAGAGGAGATTACAGGTGCTCAGAATTTCAATTTTTCGCATATAATTCCATAAAAAGGGTTTTCAGAGCCAAATTTGGCCTTTTTGGATTAATTTTTTTCCTCAGGAAGCGTATAGGCGTATAGTTGACGCTAGTGCAACTTGTGCAAATCACTTTGGGTCTCGAGGTCTAAATCACTGGAAGATACAGAAAACACTCAAAAACCTGTCTAAAAGAAACAAGTTATTTTAACATAGATCATGTTCTCACACTCACTGCGATCAATCTACTACAGCAACGAACTGAACAATGAGAATGCACACGTTCACTATTTATGTACAAAACAGTCGAAATTACCATTACTAATAAAGTAAACAATAAAAACTAACAGTCACAATGATAATAATAATAATATCAAATTGACTCCACTCCTGCGATCTGATCGGATATTTAAATAAATGATGAAACCAATAATAGCATAATAAAATAAATGTCAGCCAAAATAATGACAAATGTCCACTATATTTCTACCAGTCTACTTGCCGCGATGCTTTACTGCTTAAATCTCCACAACAAAACTGCAATAAATAAGTAAAGAAAAAGCTACAGTGGAAAAGCTAACAGTGCACAGATACTGCTGTCAGGATCAGCAACAACTGACGCAGTCCAGGTAAATAAGTAAGTAAGTTGACGACAAAGTCTACTTCGCATTGACAACACGCAAGAACGTATTTACAACTAAAAACGCCTTCCTGGCCTTAACACTTTAAGTGCAACATCTTCACATCTCTTGCCATAGAGTTAATCTCAGTATGCCGACAAAAACAAAACAGTTTCGCTTAAATAGCCGGGTGAAATCGCATCTAAAATCTTTCAGACAAAGCGACTGTTTTGCCACTGGTAAGTCAAAAATTATAGCTGCGATATTTACAGACTTTCGATAGAAAGAACACGCATTATTCAGCACAACTACTGTGACAAAGACAACCACCAGTCAAATGTGGCTGAGCTGACATGCAACTGGACACATTATTAAGTCATTAATTCACGTGACAGCAAAACAACTAAACACAGAAGAATAAACAAAATACCAGTACCTTCATAACTTGGACACTGAATCCAGCAAACTGTATATGCAGTAATGGAAAGTCCACATAAATAACGTTTGAAAAGAAGCAGTAAAACCACAATAAGATGTCTGTGTAAGTTCATAATCAATATTGCTTACAAATTTAGAATTCTAAACCAATACTCCGCAAGCAGATTTGTATGTGGAAACCTGGCAACACCGAGTGAAGAAAAAGCATAGAAAGCCAAACAGTGAAGAAGGTTAGCGTTTTCAATGATATGCAGAATTTGCAAAGTTAACGTCTGGCACAAGACCAGTAACAAGTCGCTACGCTGCTCTAAACCAGTCCCATCCATTCTTTCTTCCATGCGCATATTTCTCAACTCATGCATAATCATCACCTCACATGATGCCATCAAATTCTACTTAATAACTACAGCAAGAGCAATTACAGACAAAAACCACAAAACACACAGTACAACATGTACTATACATGACAGTGTTCTGAGTCGAAGTGGCACAACCGGCCTACAAAACTAACAACAAACATGCACACAGATATACACTGTGTCCAGCCGGACACAGGGTAGGCCCCCTACATACGCAGACTTGCATCCTGGCCACACAAGCACTGTAGAAAGCATCCAGCGATCACACAACACGAGCTAAGCCTCAGAGATACACTCCCAGGACACCTTTGAACAGACTCATCGGTTGAAAAGTAACTGAATATGTTTGACAAATTCATAAAAACACATTTCTGTTGACGTTTCAACAACTGCTGCGGCCTTCGTCGGAACGACTGTCCGCCAGGTGAACAGTAAGAAGTAGTCATAGATGGGTAGAAGTTAGCAGGATCCATCATCTCGGTTCATCGACTTATCTTGTTCTTTCCTGATCTGTATCGCACGGTCCCAGTCTGTGACGTGGCTGAGACAAATGGTGTGGTCTGTGACTGCTGACACATCAGGAAAAAACAAGACAAGTCAATGAACCAAGATTAGGGGTCCTGCCAACTTCTACCCATCTATGATTAATTACTGTCCGCCGTAGTGACACATGGCGGACAGTCGTTCCGATGTAAACTGCATCGTTTGCCAAAATGTCAACAAAAATGAATATAAAAGTTGTATTTTGATAAATTTGTCAAACTTATTAAACTCCCAGGACACATCTATGCACAATAAAGCAAACTTCACTTCTTAGCTTCACAATCACCATATTTTGCAGATCCAGATATGTTTGTAGTCATGCTTTGGACTGAAATTTATTGTACTGAAAATTAACCTATTTCAACAAAAAAAACTGGCACTTTAAAAAAACTGTGACTGCAGATTGTGCCATTTGAAATTACGAGGGGCGTTCAAAAAGTTTTGCAAGTCGATATGTTAGACTGAAAAACTTTTCAAAATTTATACACCAACAAAACGCATGTTTCTCCTAAACATGTACGAGCCTAAAGTGGATATGACGTCATTGCAATGTATGACGTCATAGAGCGTTGAACAGGAACGATTTGGAGTGCCAGCGCAATCAGCGTAAAATTGGGCTCATTGCTGCATGACATTTCTTTAGTTTACCATCGGATTCTCCAACATGACGCTCTGTGATATGTGATTTTATAAGAGCCTTTACAAGTACGTCTGTGAATTTCTTCTTCGCGATTAAAAATATTCAATAGCCAAAATCTGTGCCAGCCGTAAAAAAAACTATACATGCGAGGAAAATTAGACAAAGTTTATAACTCGACAGGCACTTGTATATTAGACTAACAAACTTTTTAAAATTTATACACCAGCAAAAGTTATATTTCTCCAGCACTCGTATATGGATAAAGTGGATGTGATGTCATTGAAATTTATGATGTCATAAAGCGTTAAACAGATACGATTTAAAGTGCTAACACAAATAACACAAACATATGCACGGCAATTCTCCAGTCTGCAGCCAGACTTAGGAACGGAAGACCCTGCGATATGTGATTTTGTGAAAGCCCTGACAAATACGTTCACGGATTTCTTATTTGCAATATGAATACACAGTAGCCAAAATCTGCGCTGGCCATTAATAAGAACGTCTCTGTTAATTACTATGTCATGTCAGGATTTCAAGTTGACCGTAAAATTTTATTGATAAGTTAACAGTTAGTGATATCCATCGTCTTTGTGAAAGGTTAAACAATTCTTACAATGTACAAACTGGGGAGCCCCAATGTGTGGGGGCCTAAGAGCGAGCCCCAAAGATTGCTCCTGAATTTGGCAGTGCCTGGCACTGCAGCCCAATCCCAAAGTTAAAATTACCCAGCAAGCTGTTCACAACTCTGGCTTCGTACAATAAGACCATCCTACATACAGCAGAGACTTGACTTACAGTAAATATTAGCTTTTTTCAATTTGAAAAATTTTCTCTGTGGTGTTTGCTATCCAAACAAAGAATGACTCAAGTCTGTGGTAGAAGCCTGGCTGGAAAGACCGATATAAAACACCTTATGACATCATAAGTTACAATGACGTTATATCCGCTTTAAGCTCACAAGTTCTGGAGAAATATGCATTTTATTGGTGCATAGATGTTGAAAAGTTTTTTTTGTCTAACATATCGACTTGCAAAATTTCTTGAACACCCCTTGTAAATGGACATTCAAAAAATATTCTATTTAACTGGGGAGAAAATGGTCAAACTAGTTATGTTGATGTCCCTCCCCAAAGTATGCAATTCTTAACTACTCGCAAAATTTACACAACACAACTGTAACTATAATTAACAGCAACAAATTCAGATGACTGCTCAGTTACTGCAGTGAAAATACTGATACACAAACACCTGTTCACAAAAACAAACGCTCATACTGCTAGATTCCGACAGACACTGAAAACTAATAAACATATAAACATTAAACAACATTATGTCACATGAACTGGACGCCGACACAAACTTAACAATAAAGTGCCACTGCTTCACTTGTCACAAACTGTACACGACATTAGCATGCCACAACATGGGGCAAAACACGTCCTCAATTTAACACGGTGAGTACCACGATCTCACTATAGATCCGTGGACGATAAATAGAAATATGCAGCGTCCATCACTATACATATGCTTAGCTTTCGTTTAACATCTCAGCATATGGCATTTTACGCGCACTGTAGATATGCCTCAGTTTGGTTCAAAAAGTGCAGAATTCTGGGTCACATCTAAATGAAACGAAAAGTGAAACATGCATACACAGATATAAAACATAGGTCAGTGACTGTGGCAAATGCCACATCTCACAACAGTCAAAGCCCCTGGTTTAAGGGCTTGCATGGAAAGAAATTAAAATAGAAGTAAAAAAGCAATGCCAATAAAAATCCAAAACTACTAGAAATCTCTCCAACTTCACACAATAAGTGATCATTATCAATATTTTCTTCACATAACTGATTTCTACGACACGATGTGTTAGCTACAGTATGTCCAACTGCGCTGCTAATGTCTGCCATTGCAGCCATGCTCTGAGCAAAATTGGCACAATCAGTAAAAGATTACAGCAAAATCACACAATAAGCTGATATGATGCATAATCTTTGATGTCTACAGCACCAAATTATAAAAGAATACAACGCCCAATTGCGATTATATTGTAACAAAGCGACCATTCTCTTGGCACTGAAAAATACCCGACAGTTTCCAATTTTTCCCCATTACTCCGGCGCACATTGAGGTAACACAGTTCTTTAATATATTTTCACCAGCACAAACTATACGATAAAAACGCCAATCTTGCACAGAAAGTAAAGTACTTCCCAATAATTCCCAAACTTTTTGGCAATATCTAGACATTTCTGGACAAACGGTTACCATGCAATGACGATGTGATAAGCATGTACAATTGCGCAGCAGCTGCTGACTTGCCAATATGCTCTGTACATGACAGCGAGGTCAATAACTGATTTTACATCAATTGCGAGTAAAGACACACATAACTAACATTGTTAGGCATATCTGTCCATCCAAGTGCTGGCAAACAACAATGATCCACTCAGTGTTGCCGCCGAGTAATATAAAAGTTGACTCTAATCTGCTAATCTTGAACATTCACATCATTATGAAATAGAAATACTCGTCACAATGAGGCTAATTACAATGCGTAACAACACCAGAGTTCCGACGGACCGTGCCGGTCAACTTAACAACGAGAGACGACAGTCAAATCCAGTCACGAGGGTTCTGCTAACATGTGCAATAATAAAATACGATAAAATGGCCTTGTCAACTCCACTTACTGTTGACCACAGAGAATAATGTGGTGCTACAAACTTGCAGGGTTTCACAGATACCGCAATACAACAAAATGAATTGTTCACTGCAGAGTTATTCTACAGTATTGTGTCTTGTATAGCGGCCGGCTGTGTGCAGTGGTAGTGTCGTCAGTGGCTCCTATCCTGCCAAACCTAGAATCAAAATTGGGCTCATGTTCCGCCTCCTTTTCCACCCCATTTTTCTTCTCCCCACTCCCCTTCCCTATCCTTTGTCCCCTCCCTTTTCTTCACTATCTTTCCTTTCATCTACCTACCTTTTTCACCTCCCCTTCAATGTCTGATCTCTTCCCAGGCCTTACGACCTTGGTCCAGGTAGGGGGTCTGTGGGAGCACTGTAACTTCCTCAAAGGGGGTCCGGGCAGAGCCCGGCCGCCAAAGAATTTATGGTGCATTTTGAGCTATAAACAGCACTTCTGGTGATAGCAATTTTGCATACAGGCTTAACAAAATTCCCCCTCCCTCTATTTTTCACTGGATGCAAGCTGCACCCAGCAGGTATAAGGATAGAAGCCCCTGCGTGTTGCGGTAACTAGTGTGCATTAGTTGGACTCGGAGTCGGACGTGTCGGACGAGCTGCTGGAGCTGTCTGAGCTGGACTCAGTCAGTGATGAACTGCTGGCGAGGCCCGGCCGTGAATGACTCGAACTACCATGTCCACCCGATTCAGCACCGCCGCCACCTCCGTGACCCTTCTCTTCTGCGCCAAAAACATCAACAGCATTCACACAAACGCGAACACTCGCAAATAACATAACGAGGGCAGAAATGGCACATCCAGAACTACAGTATGTTTTACTGCATCTTAAAACTTACTCATATGATAAGCATTTTAACAATACATTACAAGTTTTTAAGTTTCTGTTATACACGTTTCACAGACTATGCGATGGATTCTGGATTTTATCGCACTTTCATTTTATTATTGCATGTTTCGCAGAATGTTAATTGTACGAGCGGCACCCCTCACAAAACAGCCTAACTACAAACGACAAATTTCTTCAGAATGCTACGGAAATATTTATGCTATTACACAGTGAAACATAACAAATAAATCCAAGTGTCATTTATTAACAAACTCAAGAAGAACATTGAAAACACTGGAAAAAAGTCTGAAAAAAATGCATTGCATAAAAAATTGTCTTTGTTTAATTTTTTTGAAATGTCATTGACAACAGTTAGGATGTCTTTCCTAGGCCCAATTAAGTCCTTCCCAAGAAGCAAGGCAGACAGGGCAGCACTAATCTCCATCTCCTTAGCCATCGACCGAACACCAGCTTACACTGCAAGACCATGAATCAATAGACAAATTCTCTGAGAAAAATTTTCAACAGCTTGCTTGTACGGCAGCGGTAGCTGTGAACTTCAGACCTTTCTTGGGTGGTTTCTTTGCAGGTGCTCCGAGCGCTCCCTTCACATTCTCAAGTCGCTTCTCCAACTCATGTTTCTTGTCAATCATAGACTCATCACGTGGCTTTCCGCCGGATGACGACTTCTTACCTGCTTCAATGTCAAAAAAATAACAACAGAAATCACCTCTCAACAAAACGTCACTTTTCAGCACAATAGATACCCATCTGTAAACTAATGCCAACAATGACTAGCAAAGATCTTCACATGAACAGAATCAATGAAAATGCAACAGGAAAGAGCAATGCAGATACTTCTACACTATGCAATGACTACAGAGGCATACAATATTCAAAATAGCAGAATTTCCTTTTTGGAAAATTAAGTTTCAGCTTCCAGTATAATTTTGGTTTTCAGTGGGATGCACTGTAACGAATTTCACCAGCAACTATGAGAGGCAACAAGTAAGGTCTATAATCTTTCTATGCTGCAGTCATTGAAGGAGTAGTATCAACACCGAAATTCTGCAAAAAAGAGTAAAATAAGGCGTAACAACACCAGTTTTGATGGTCATTTGGGCATGTACAAATAGATACTAACAACTACCCGTGTGTCTAAATTTTCTTACACAGGATGTAATGATTATAGTGTCAAAAGCAACTGGCGTCACTGCTCAGGCACTGGGCAAAAGGGGTGGGATATGAGATGTCAAACAGATAAGTTTTGAGACAAAAATGAAAAACAGCCATAGAAGATGTGAAAATGATGTGTTCAGGCACTGTTCCAGACGCAAACAGCAGCAACCAGAAAAGCTTGATCGATGACAGCATGGAAAACCAAATCATTATTGCAAAAATGCATTTATGTAAAATTGATAGCTAATGTCCGTTCGCGTTAATGCTGGTGCTGGAAAAATGCAACAAACTGACAAAAATTCAAGCAATTGCAAGCCAACAAAACTCTGAACACAAAATTAAAGCAATGACATTAAAAGCAGTTATTACATACTGGGTGGTTTGCGGGGCTTCTTCTTGAGGCAAGACATGACATACGCCTCGAGCTCACGTAGCGTCGATGGCTTCAGTGTCTCAAAGTCAATCTCAATCTCGTCTGGGTTTGAATCTTTGAGTGCTGGCTCCCGTGACTGGATGATGTGAACCACACGACCGAGCTTGTCTCCTATGTGTATCCGCCAGTCAATCAATCATTCAGTCAATCAATCTGTTTAGCAAAGTACGAAAAAATATGGATTGTGTGGCAGTAAACATACTCAAGAGCAGCGAGCATCTCAATAAATAAAGCTAACGATTGACGTTTTAATGACAGCATTATTGTGGTCCGGAATCGTTGATATTGGTAACATATGTTCTCGTTTACATCACTGCTGAAAAAAAGTGCAATGTTGATACAGATTCGTTATTCATTAAAACAATTGGATAAGCATGATGCTATCATTACTACCAATCACTGTTTACCTTCAATGTCAACCTCAGAAAAAAAGTCATGCTATGGTAGAGAGTGTACTTTTCCTACCCAGATGCTTTGATGCTACAGATACAAATACCGTCCCCATCTGACCTATCACTTAATTTTTGTTTAGTGGTGCCCATTTTCTTCCAGCATTCACTAAACATTAAGAAATTTCAGGCTAGAAAAGTGAAATCTGGGAACTGCTGTGGCTGTGACCATTACAAGTCATACAAGCAACAGTATCAAATCTGTCAAGATCGAAGTACATTATCACCTGATCTGACTTTCTATTAACAAAGACGCACTAGGTCGGTCACTGTACCTGGCAGTTTATTAATGTCGAGACTAAGCTGTCGTTTCTCGTCGTAGGTCATTGGTTTTGCACTCTCCTCCTCTTCGCTGTCAAATGCAAACACGCGCTCGGCCGTAGCCGCGGGAGTCGCTGCAGCCTTCTTGCCGGCTTTCCCTCCACTGCCTCCATTAGCCACTGGAGCCGCCGCCGCCTTGCCTTTCTTTCCAGTCGACGCCGGGGGAGGTGTGACATTGTCGTGGGCGACGGGTGGCTGGGCAGCTGACTTGGGTGGGCGCCCGACCCGCCCAGTGGGTCTGGCCGGGGGAGGGGTGTCCACGCTGGTAGAACTGTACAGCGATGAGGTGGACTGCTGGCTGGCAGGAACCGGAGGCTGGACAACACCATCAGCAGGCGAAGACTTCTCGTGGTGTTTCTTCTTCTTTTTCTTGTCCTTCTTCTCCTTGGCTTTGGCGGCGTGCTCCTGGGACAACTTGACTAGCTGCTCCTGCACCTGCTTCAACTGCACAGACATGCCGGTAGTATTAAAAAAACAGCATCTTTATGCACGACAGCAGATACTGCTGTAGCGCGTCTTAGCCATCACAATTCCGTCTGTCACACGGGTGGATCAGCCAAAAACAGCGCAAGCAAATCTTCACCGTCGGCTGCTTGGAAGACACTAGTTTCTGGATACATAAAGCTTTTCCATAAATTCGAACAGGGTCACCCCAGCGAGGGTGCTGAATGACAGGGGAGAAGGAAAAATTTGTAATTTTAAGCCAATATGGCCGTGGCGAGCGTAAACAAAACAATATAGATACTTAGCTAATACGGCTGCACGCAAGACGTTCTATTAATAAAATTTTTATTAAATAAATATTCAACGTCTTCAGCTGTGCAAGACCAGTCACACCTTCTGACGAGTGTAAATGAAACGCTATAGATAATGTCAATTGCTAGGATCGATGAACTTAGACTTCGTTTGCACCGGATCTTTAAACATGCACTGCTTTCCCCTATGCATTAGCTGGGCTTTTCTTGCATGATTAAAAATTAATAGGAAAAATGCTCATTTATGTAACTGAGAATATAACACATAAACAATGTTTTTGCAAGCACTACCATGTCAACAAAGAGCTGCTGTTAAATCATTAAACCAAGTGCACTGGCCGATTTTATCATTTGTAGCTTCATACAACATTGGTTTCATGAATAGATTTTAAAACTTTGACGATGACACCTGCATTATTATTCAGCATCAAATAAACAAAAATAAATATTATAGAATAACAAATGAAAACAACTTACTAATAAATAACTGCAATGAACATTTATATCAATAGCTAATGAGTATAACAAAGAAATGAATTGCTTGTGAGATCAGAGAACACAGGCAATGATGGCAACGATCTTCTAATGCACTGTCAATTTACTATTTCTGCAACTTAACCCAGATTAAGCGGGATCAACTGCTGTAACAACTATGAGATTGCTGGATCTCTGACAAATGAAGCTGAGCACGGCTCAAATTTTATTAACACAAAGTACGTACTAAAAATATTGTTCTAAATGGTTCCCTGTCAAAACCAGGGCCGACAAAAGTGAGAATGTCAAAACTACCCTACTACACGAACCTAACCCTAATCCTATCACTAATCCATAATTCCTAACCCTATACCAATCCCTAGCTCTATCGTGAACTTTAACCCTAACCCTATCCTTAATCTTATTTCCTAAACCTAAGCCTATATCACTGTTTCCTGGTTTACCGGTTTTGTCAAGACATTGTTCACAATATAACAGTCGACATATGTGCATGAACAACCAATTCAAAAATGTCAGAAACCAATTTCTGTTTGAAAATGTCATCCCAAACTTCTTCTTGCCATAGCTCTTTCTTGTCTGCAATTATCTAAATTCTCTGTAATGTACAGAATTGCAGGACAAGTGTTCTCTAAGACTGCTCTGAAGGGTCAAACCTGTTCCTGAAGTTCATGCAGTCGTCTCTCCCTTTCCTCTTCACTCTCCTCACCCGCATCTCCCGAGACATCTTTTCGACCTTGGGACGCCGATGCCGCTGATGCTGGTGTCTTTGTGAGGTCAGGATTGCCGCTGCGAGGTGGCAGAGATGACGTGGGTGAGTCCATTGGAGTGTGGGCGTACTTCATCTCAAACACATCCTACGAATGTTATACAAACCCAGCCAAATCATACTAGTTCAGTACAATAGTTTATCTACACCCAATTCTAATGGCAAAAAGCTACCACGAATGTGCTGGTTCATGCCAGGCTCTATAGAACAGTTTAGTCTTCAGCTGGCGACAGAAAGAAGATGCTGCTGACAGATCACAAACAGAAGTTGGTAATGAGTTCCACGCTGCCAAACCGGACACGGACAACCTGCGTGGATCGTATCATGTGAGACGCAAACGTGGGATTCTGAGGTCATGGCGTGAACATGAGCATAAACACAAGTGACCAGACACTGTTAACACCGAGATGCACATCTCTGTAAGGTACAACGGTACGGTGTGACGAAGGCACTTGCTGACTAACGCACACACCTTAAACTAGATGTGTCAATGAACTAAGTATAAAAAATGTTCAGCAGTGTTCACATACTGCCGGAAACCATAACTCACATCTAATGTGGCTGCACTGAAAAAAAAGAAACCTATATACACCATCCAGCAGTGAAGTTTGCCAGAATTATGCACATAACACTGCTAGTACACAGTACAAAATACACACGTTCTTCTTTCACTTAACCAGCATATTTTCTGGCAAGATTCTCTCCTCACATTCCTTGACTGTGTCAAATTCCACTACACTTACATTTTCTCTTCGAAAAAGATCATCCGCAAATAAATAGTATTGCTCTGAGAATTTAAGAGAATCGCCTCAGCCTGAGATCATGCGCTGTTACTAGAGCACATCATACCTGTAATTTCCTAGCCATGCCGACGACGTCACTGCCTGGCGGGTTGTATCGGTAGCAGTTAGTGAACACAAGACGTACATCCTCGGCAAACTCTGTTGCCAGTCTGTATTCGCCCGACTCCATCTTCCTCTGTTATAGCACACACACACACATACACACGGAAGGATTACGAGGTTAAAGGGAGTGCAAACATCCAACACAGTTATGAAGCATCAGTTACAGCATAACCTGCTATATGTGATCACCCAGTGCTACATGCTACCAAACACAGGCGAACATGCCGCACCTTAACCCAAGCCAAGCAGACTGGTACTTGATTTATCTATATCGTGGGCCACAAAAAACGTGGCACTTTACACTTGTCCGTATCTTTGCCAATTATTGATCAATTTTCAAAATTCTTTGACTGGCACACTCTGCAGACTATTTGCAATAATGCAACTGCTATATATTCCACCACACAGTAAATGCATATCTCTACACTAAATTGTGAAATATAAATGTAAGCAAAAACTAACGATAATAACAAAAATTTAGGTAAATGAAAAAACACTTCAAACCAATATTGTGATGAATGATCCGTATGATACTAAACTGTGTTAGACCCATACAGTATAGTGTCATACAGACCATTCACTTTAATGTTAGCCTGAAGTGCTTTTTTAAAAATTTTACCAAAATGTTTGTTATTGTCGTTATATATATGCATATTTCATTGATATTTCACAAGATAGTGTAGAGATGCATTTAAGGTGTGGTGGGATGTGTAATAATCACGTTACCGGTATTGCAAATTGTCAACAGAGTGTGCCAGTGAAAGAATTTTGAAAATCGATCAATAATTAGCAAATATATAGACAAAAGTAAAATGCCACGTTTTTTGGACCACCCTGTACAATAACAACTGGCTTCATTATTACACAGCAGTCCTAACAGGACACATTATAAGCCTTGTCCGTCTCTCAGCATGTGCATCCTATACATGCTCTTAGCTTGAAAAAAGAACAGAACAGCTAAGTCGGTGTAAACGTTCAAAAGGGCAGTGACTAAACAGTGCAGCAATAACTGCCAATTTTCAACTCCACAAGTATGTCAGGGTTAGGGTTAGCTCTATGCACTGTACCAACACAGCCTTCTAGTCACATAACATGTAACGTCGCAGCAAAACAGTGCAGAAAACTGCAAGAAATGCTGTCATACCTTGACAGTGCCTAGGTCCATAGGCTTCTTCACTACTTCGTGATAGTCTTCCAGACCAAGCAAGTCAGCATCCACTGGCTGGTAGAACGGCCACGCGTAACCCTGCAATCAACACCAGTACGCAGACTGCTCACCAGCAAATACCTACTATAAATCAAAGCTGGTAACAATCAAAAAAAAATTCAATAGCTGACTTCTCAAAAATTAAGTCCTACTAAATCACCAAATTTCGATTAAAGCTAACAGTAGTTACTGTGCAAAGAAAATGCATGTTTTTATCAACCTAGTAGTTAACAGTTGTCAAATATGCACTAAGACAGAAAAATTCATTCGTGTTTATTTTATCCGATACGTTCTCTGGAAAAAGTGATTATCACTCATCAAACGCCTGTCACTTTATAGCAATGTAACTTTAATCAAAAATAAATGGCATGATTAATGGTTATTTTATGCAGCTCTGCTATGAATAATTTTTTTTCAACCAAGCACCATAATGGAGTTACTTCAGTGGGAAAAGCCTGTAAAAGTAAACTGTTGTAAAATAATGCAGCATACATTAGATATCCTTCTGGTCACCGAACAGACACCTATCTAAAGCATTGAAAAGATCCAGAATGCCATAAAATAAACAGCAATAATAATAGCAGAACTGACACACAATTCATCAATCGATCAGAATTGCCTCAATAGCAGAGCTACTTCACGGTTAACAGAAAGCTAACAACAATCAACTGACCGCATGTCTCTTGCCAAACAGCTCTTTGAGGATCTCCTTACAGAACTCCAGAGCCGGAGACAGTTTATTTCCAGCAGCAGCAGCTGTGTCGACCTGGGTGTGTGTTCTTGATTCCGTGGCGCCATCTGTTGAGTCTTTCCGCGACTTCTTCGTTGGCTTGGTGGTGACTTCGTGCGTGACTTTGCCGGCTGGTGTTGAAGACGATGGTTTGCTGACGGTTGGTGTAGGTGTTGGCGAAGAATCGAATGGAGTGTCATAAGGAGATGTTCTGATCACGGGCGTCGTAGTGTCCGCCTTTCGTTTCACACCTTTCTTTGTCTAGACAACAATTACCACATTAACAGCCATCTTAGCAAAAAAGGCTAATTAACGACAAAATGAAACTGTGGCACAGAAATGGCAACGAGTTACTTCTGGTCAGTTGAGATCATTTGGCGAACATGGCACAAATCACAACCCCAAATCAAAAAATGCAATAATACACTGTCTCAAAAAAATCCCGATTTTCAATTGTAACTTGAAGCAACACTATCAGATTTTAATAATTTTTGGTAGGAATAATCCTGAGACAACTTGCAATTAAATAAATGTTCAATTTCCCACCTCACCCAAAGTCTGTTTCTGCACTATCTAGGAAAACAGAACCAACAAAATATTGTTTTTTTTACCCAATACAGTATTATTGTTCAATCTAAATAACGCACAAAAACATATTTTGCTAACTTTTTCAACACTTTGGTTGACATTTCATCGAACTGTTTAGTTTTCAACTGCCTACAGCAAAATTGCTTGAATTGTGGGCACATTTAGCACAGGCATGCAGATGCTTTCCGCATTCATTTTCAGCAGTATCAGTGTTTTGCTTCAGACCAATCCAGACTTCACCAGTCACTTCCTGAATTCATAAACATTCCTGAACATCATCACTGCTTTATGACGATCAAACCTTGTAATTGACTGGCTGTTGGAGCCCAGAGATCTTGATAGATGAAATTGATTGAAGTTTTTTTTATTCATTTCAACATGTGATTTGCTTGGTCTTTTTTCCCCAGGTAGTGCAGAAGCAGACGTTGGGCGAGGTGGGAACTTAAAAAATCATTCAATAGCCAGCGGTGTCAGAAATATCTTGGCCAAAAATTATTAAAATCTGATTATGTTTCTTCAAGTTATGGTCGATAATGTTGGAGATGTTTTTTCCACATTTTTGTGTATTTCAACACATATTTCACTTGGTTTGCATTCCTTTGGTAGTGCAGAAGCAAATATTGGATGAAGTAAGAAAATGAATGGTCATTTGATAGCAAGTTGTGTCAGAAATATTCACACCAGAAATTATTCAAATCTGATAATTTTTCTTGACCTTACAATCGAAAATGTCAGGGATGTTTTTTGAGACACAATGTATAAACAGTTAATACTGCCAACAGAGTGAAAAAGCCAGGCTAAACACATTAAAAATGTAACATTTTACCCTGAAACATACTACTGTCAATGTCCAAACCTGTAAAAGGCACTCTGATGTGCTCCAGTAACAGATATAAGTACAATAATAATAGATTGTGTGGCTTAAGGCTAGAAAGCACAACAAATGGACAGAAACCCATACAACAAAGAGATACGAATCTGAAGTTTCCCAAAAAAGTGAAACACAAGTATGGCGGCAACATTGTAACGGCAACAACAGCAATGATAACAAACAACAACATAAACAATAATAACGTTAGTAACCATCAAGCCTGTCAAGAGCCACAGTGGGGCCGAGGAAAACATTCTCTTGGAGCCCCTATGGGGAGAAATTTCAAAAATTTTTCTTACTAAAATGGCGCATTCTGGTGTACTTTATATTTTTAGAGCAACAGCAGGGCCACCCAAAAGTCGCACGGTGTGGGGTAACTTGCTCCCCGTACCTGTACCCCTCTCTCTCCACGGGCCTGGTAATCGCAACGCTAACAATGGCATACTTTGGTCGGCTGTGATATGCTCATCATGGGAGAGACTTTAGCAGCAGGTGAAGTAGAAGTAGAAGGCTGCTGTGATGACTGGCTGTTAGTCACACGGCTCTGTGATGACGCAGATGATGACGACGCAGGCGGTGTCAGGGCCGACGCCGATGGCGTCTGCAATGTCTCAATTGAAGCTTCTGTCGCTGTAGACGACGACGGCGATGATGTCATCAGTGACTTCACTAAGTGATCAGACTTACTCTTCTTCGGTGGTGGAGCAAGCTCCATCTCCTAGCAACCAACGACACATACAGGGCTTACAGGCTAATCACCTTTTTCACCTGTGTCGGGGGGCAAGTAACACCGTGTGATCCCATATGGTAGATGATGCTCCGTAGCTCTGGAATGGGCTTCCATTAAGAGCTATAACACCACTTTTTAACAATGCAAACATAACGCGTGTTTTACACGTATTCAAGTGGCGCTCAATCTCAAGCCGCATTAGACCCATTTCAAGTCGTTATCTGCCATTATCTGCACATGCAATACAAGAAAAAACAACAAAAAGATAAATAAATTACAAGCCTTGCAAATTATTGATTCATAATCTTACCTAATTCCTTTTCAGACTTGTTTTGAGTAATGCATACCTCGAATTTTGTAAACACACCCGACACCACTGAGCTCAGCAAAATGACATGCACAAAACGTGTCTATTGTCCGATGTTTTCATCATTAATGATAACATTTTGCATTGGTCTGGGCCACAGTGACTTCAAGACCACTTTATGTGGCTCAGAGCTCAAAAGCCTGTAATCTGGTAAAGTGTGGTAAACTACAGCCATGTCACACACTCAAAAATCCATTACAGAGGTTTAATCTTAATAAGATGGATCCACCACATATCTGAGACATAATTATAATGCAACACAAAAGTGTGCAGTTTCCAAAAAAATATTAATTTTAGCACGCATACGTTACCTCTTCGGGCATGCCGGCCAATTTTTGGACAAACAGCTTCTCAATAGCTTGACACATGACGACAATGTCCTGCAAAGAAACAGTAACAATTCAAACTTCAGTCTTACGAAAATTACATCAACAATATTTATTAACCTATTCACTATCACTCAATTAATTTTTAAGCCCCTTTGCAAAAATACAAAATGCCACTAAACTCCTTTGAAAGTACATCTACGTTCCGCTGACTATTTGTATAGACCAGACATGTCGTGCCCTTGTCATTGTTTCGCCATGTACGACACACTAAAAATTGTCCGTGTTATTATAGTATAAACTCAACCTCAACTGCCAATCAAACTTGCAAAAAATAAACAATAACTAGGTAAGTAAATGGTCTTAAAGTTAAAAAAATACCTTGATGTTGAACTAGCACAAGTATACAATGTCTAATAAATCTCAAACACATAATAATGCATCAATCAGCCATTTAAAAGTCAGATTCTTGTGACTAAAAGGTAATAACATCTACATACTTCTCCAGGCTTGTTGTAAGTATAACAGTTGGTGAACATCCGATTAAAGTCTGAAATGCAGTCCTTTGCAGAGCGGTAATATCTTGTCTCAAGTCGTTTCTTAATTGTACCCATGTCCATCGGTTGCTTAATGATCTTGTGATAATCCTATGACACACACTCAGCACTCACCACACTATCTACTGCCAAAATAAGCATGATGCAAGAATAACAGACATGCAACTTATACAAAGATTCTTGTGCAAGTTTCTTGATTGTGTGTCATCATACTGAAAATTTTATTAGTAATAGAACTGTTAATAAACGAAATTTGTTGAATGACAATGCTGTTGAAAGTCGTAGTTAAAAAATTTAAGTCATACAGTTAGTACATTGAGAAGGCAGTTAGATCTAAAACTTAGATCTAAAATATAGCATAGCTTTCCCCATCATATTGTTTGCTATCATTACATTATGACTCTCTTAATAATAATAATAATAATAATAATATTAACAATCTCATCTGGCAGGCCCTGTGCAGTGTACAAGGCCAACGTCCCATCCATGAAAGAGCGATCTGGTCTTGTCAGAGTGGACGGTAAATGGTCCGATGGCAGCACTCTAATATATTCCCTGGCATGCTGGCAAAGCAATGGCATGGGATGTCACTTTGAACCTGGGTCAAATCTGAATTTGAATCTAGTTCAGCTGTAAATTGTGTTGCACCTAAGCGGTTCAGGCGTTGATCTCCGTTCAATTCTGAACTGCCATCTGATGACCGATTAAATTTTGATCTCGGTGCAACTCGCAGTTACGCATATGCACTAGGCAATAAATATTTTCCGTGATACTATTGCTGCAAAAAATTGTCAGATTCGAATCTTATCCTGTCCAAAAAACTTCCTCTTATCGAATTATAAGACTTTTAATGCAATTACACTGATGATCTGGATATGTTACATTTCTACCATATTTGTTTTATGTTCTCTTTGTGCTCGATAAATTAACAAATAGATGAATAAATCACATTTTTCGGTGGCGATGTCTCACTGATACAGTAAACATACGATCGAACCCTAACCACAGCAACAAAAACTCATTCGTATTGATTTATAAGACGTTAAATTCAATTATACTTGTGATCTAGATATGTTACATTTGTGCTACTGGTATATCTATTTTCTGTGGTCTTTTTGCTGGATAAATCAATTAATGGATAAACAAACAGCATTCTAAAGTACCGATGCACCGTTGCTATGCCGTAGCTATGGTAAACATATTATCTTGACAACGGACGTAGAATAATTAACGAATATCTATTGGAACACAAAATGCGTATCTTCGGAACTTTATCAATGCAACTGCTGATGCGAAAATCGTGTAGTAACTTCAGGAAAACTTAAAATTCGAACAAATTACGGCCAATCTGTACTGGACTATTTCGTAAGCATTGCATGTGACTGTGACGTCACTGGCCTGTACCCGTAGGCTGAGTATGCATGGTTGACCAATCAGCGTCGTCCAGGGTATAACCACGGCCGTTCAACTGAATGGGATCAGCTGATCCGAGTTCAACTTGGTGCAACGTAATTCAGCATGAACTTGGTTCAACTTTTGACCTAGGTTCAGCTGAACCAAGATCATGAACGACGTTGCTGCAAAGCGGCCTTAGTCAATACACTGGCTGAGTCCTGTCACTCTCTGCCAGTCCAGGTGGCACAGGAGAGCATGCCACAGCCAGGAAGTCTGCCAAATATTCATCACTTCCACCTTCACACATCTTCCAACCCTTGGCTTTGGAAACACTTGGACTGATAAATTCAACTAAAATTTCTTTCCCCCGAGCTTGGTCGCACAATGACAGATGTCTCGGGAGACTGTCGTGAAACCACATACTTATTTCAGCGAGTCTCCTTGGCAGTCCTGCGCTACAATTCGGTGGCCTTCAAAAGAACCTTTACAGTTCCTACCTAATGGGACTAGTGCCACTCCAGCAACTTGGTTTTTGTTTTTAACTTTTGTTTTTAACCCCCCGGAAATCTTTACTACAGAGGTAAAAAAAAATAATAATGGCAATCAACGATTTCCATTTTACAAGAGTTGAAGGCAGTCTTCACTCTTCATGTATAGCAGCAACATCGAAGTTCAAGTTCAGTTTCACTCACAACATAACTAGACAACCGGATAGCTATAGTTTCGATAACAAATTAACCAAGTGACAAAGCATAAACAGTAGACAAAGATAAAGCATACCGGAAGATTGAGCTTGTGCGCATCAACAGGTGTATAGAATGGCCATGCAAACTGATGCTTCCACAGAGCCTTCAGTACAACTTTCTGCAGATACTGCAGCTGATTGGTCATGCAGCCTTTGCTGCGAGGAGTGTCAGTCGTTGGCGGAACAACGCTGTCACCAGACGATGACTGGTCATCCGACTTGTTGTCCACCAACGTGCTAGAATCTGTCTCACTATTTTTGGATGACGTTTCCACCGACATCGTTGGATGTGTCACTAAAACAATAAACAACATCATCATTCATGACATTCACTTTTAAAAAACTATACCAACAATGAGTCATTCAACAACACAATTACTGCATGAACATATTATGTAGTGAATTCAAATCAAATCCTGCAGAAACAAAGAAATCAGTAAAACATTTAAACACTGATATCAACAAAACTGACAATCACAACCCCCGCCACCGTGCCATGGAATTGAGGGTGTCAAAAGTCTCAGCATTCTCGGTGTTGTGGTTAATGACCGGATGACGGCAGTCGACCATGTCAGCCACTTACTCACGACGTGTTCCAGGCAGCTTTATGCGCTGCGGGTCCTGTGAGCGCACGGATTACCTCGCGAATCACTTTGCGATGTCGCCCGAGCCACAGTGATTTCTAGATTGACCTACTGCTCGCCAGCCTGGTCAGGCTTGTGCTCTGCCGCTGACCGGGCGCGGCTGAATGCTGTACTGAGGCGCTGCCGACG